>Ga0123342_1000010_pt1 | contig 161678 bp, 92 predicted proteins | sample Turbeawhitnodule_FD_89960 | JGI IMG/M metagenome (GOLD analysis project Ga0123342, IMG submission 89960) | Root nodule microbial communities of legume samples collected from Mexico - Turtle bean Mexico white nodule | ecosystem: Host-associated > Plants > Roots > Nodule | place: Mexico: Nepantla... | reverse complement strand
TGGGTTTGGAGGGAGAATGTGTGTTGGTAGGAATTTGACCTTTATGGAGTACAAGATTGTGTTAACCCTTCTTCTCTCTAGGTTTACTTTTAAGGTTTCTCCTCATTACAAACATTCACCATCTATTATGCTCTCCCTGAGGCCAAGCTATGGTCTTCCACTCATTGTTCATCCACTTTAGAAAATTCAACCCAATTGTAGAATAGTTGTTTCCAAGGATCGGGAAGTAATTCCCTCAGCACCGACCACCTTTTGGTTCTTGATGCTCCCATCCATATTTATTGACAATTTTGATTTTTCAGGCTCAAATATCTTTTGATAAGATCTGTGTTGTGATTTTGCCTATGAATATATTTTGTATAGATTAACCTAGCTCGTTCGATATATCAGGCCGTACATTATATTATATATACACCAAAGCTTTAAAAAGGAAAGGGTAAAAAGAAAAATCAGTGAGATCGTGAAGCTAGGTAGGCAATGAGTAAATGGAAAGTGGGAGTGAAAGTTAGAATGGAGAAGAGCATGTTCCAGTGGGAAAAACCGATGGTTGATAAGTTCTTAGACGTGTTAAAAATATCTCAACCACATAAAACTACAACAGGGGGATAATGAGAAGTGAAAAGATAGTTTGTCTGAGTTATGGTACATTAAAGTTCTGCCTTTTGCAAAATTCTTTGCATGGAGCCTTTTCAAACAGAGAGTTGCCACAAAGTCTAAATTACAGAGTAAGAGAGTACTTTTATCTAGCTTAGTATGCCCTATGTGCTATGGTTGGAAACAACAACAAACCACCTGTTCAACTACTCAACATTTCCATCTCAATAACAATTTTTTTCTGGTCCATCAAATCCCTTTGCAACCTCTATCATGATTTCTCATCTGTCTACAATCCAATTTCATCCATGCAGTATTATCGACCAACAATGCCTTCACAGTTGTTCGAAAATCAAAGTGATGACAATGAAGTCGAAGGCACTGACGATGACATTTCACCTCCGCCCCCTCCTACCTTCCATCCGAACAACAGCTACAAGGACGACCACTAAGAGAACCACCATGTGGCACACCTTCTCATAGATGACAATTTTTCCTACATTTATATTTTCTAATTATGTATAAAGTGTACTTATTTATCATTTTATAAATATTGTTTAAAGGTACCCCTTTTATTTATAATTGTATCAATTATAAACATTACTTCACGAACATAATTTCATTTTTTTAGAAACAACAAAAATATTTTTAATTTTAACAATATTTAAAAAGTACTAAATAGTTTACATTTATTACACAACCTATTTTTAATCCAACTTAATTTTAGGTAACTTTGTTTTTTTTTCTTAACAAAATTTAGTTTTAATTTTTTTAATATTATTTATCTATAAAATTCAAATTTTCACAATTATCTTATTCTTATTCACTTCATATAATTTTAAACAATTTTTAAATTATTATTCTTATGTATATTTTTTAATTTTAAAAAATATTAATTATTTTAAAAAAATCAACTGAACTTGTCAACATAATTGACAACTTTAATTGAGATAAAATATACTAAGTATTCCAGTGTCCAATTTTATTTAAACTGAAGGTGCCAATCCGGTTGGTAACTTTAATTATCAGAGCCAGTCTGTTATCATAACTCTACCCAATTATTAGTCCTTATCCTTGATGGAAAAAATTACAATCGCGATCGGTGGTGTGTGCAAATGAGAATTTTTTATTATTATCATGAGTTATGGGATATCGTTGAGAGTGGAGTGTCTGCATTAGCTGCTAATGCAACGAGTAGCGCATCGTGATAAGAAGAAGAAGGACAATAAGGCTTTGTATCTCATCCATCAAGGGATGAATGACGAGACGTTTGAGCAGATAGAAGGAGCAACTGTTAGTGAGGCTTGGACAATTTTGTCAACCAATTATAAAGGTGATGGCAAGATCAAGAGGGTGCGTCTTCAAACCCTAAAATGCCAATATGAACTGCTGCAGATGGAAACCACAAAGACTGTTGATGTCTATATAAATAAAGTTCCTGCCTTAACAAATAAGTTGAAGATCAATGGTGAAACACATTCGAAGCAGACAAAGGTGGAGAAGATTTTGAGATCTTTAACTCCCAGATTTGAACATGTTGTTGCCGCAATTGAAGAGGACAATGACATTTCAAAAATGACAGTAAGGTTATTTTCTGGTTCCCTACAAGCGCATGAGCAGCGGATGAATGACAATAATATTGAAAAACCAATTGAACAGGCTTTACAAGCACAAGCCTCAATTGGTAGTTCCTATCATAAACACGGTAGTTCACGAGGTAGAGGACGGGGATATGGCGGTAGCTATTCCAACAAAAGACTGTGGTGGCCAGAATCATGGAGGCACTGAGCAAATCAACACTGGTTCCAATCACATTCCACGTTCAAAATAACTCTTGGCGTGGAGAACGTGGTCGCGAAGGACGATGAGACATTTATAATAAATCAAATGTGGAGTGTTATAACTGCCATAAACGTGGCCATTATGCAAATGAGTGTTGATCAAAAGGTGATAATCATGCTGCCAATTGTGCTCAAGAAGACAGTAATCACGTACAAGATGAAGATGATCATGAAGTACTAATGGCAACCACCACTAGTGCAAAAAGAAGAAAATGATACTCTTTATTTAGTGCGGCTTTTGCGCTACCCGCTTTCGTAAAAAACGCGGTGGCATTTTTGAAATTATTTTGATTTACGAATGCGACTATTTGTATAGCCGCATTCATAAATCAAAGAGTTTTGATTTACGAATGCGGCTATTTATATAGTCGCACTTGTAAATCAAAGCTCTTGATTTACGAATGCGGCTATTTGTATAGCCGCACTTGTAAATCAAAGCGTTTGATTTACGAATGTGGTTTTACCTTTAGCTGCATTCGTAAATCCTTTTTTACCCTAAATTTTAAAGCGCGCCACACACAATTTCATACTTTCTTTCTCGTCTTTGCCTTCGCGTTTCGCGTTCGCACTCTGAGTTCGTCTCCTTCTGCTGCATATGCATTCCATTTGTGTCAATGTAAGTTTTTTGAGCTCTCTTTCTTCCTCTTCATCTTCCCAAATATATGCATAGATGTTTTCGTTTTTCTTATATATGTTTTTTTCCTTGTATTGGTGGTCTCGAAGCACTATTTCGTTGGCTGACATTCGTTTTTCTTACATTGTTTGGTTTCTTGCATTGCTCAGTACTCTTTCATTGTCTTCGTGGGTTCTTGTGGGTTTTTTGGTTTGCTCCGTCACTGCTTCCCTATCCGTCGCCGTTTCTGCTGCCGCCACCGTTGTTGGCGCTCCCGTGACTCTTCATCAACTTTGCCTTCACACAAGATTGACGATGTTTTAAAATTTTAAATTTTTTTTAATGATTTGGCATATACAAGTGCGGCTAAAACAAATAGCCGCACTTGTAAATGGTATTTATAAATGCGGCTATATAGTCGCATTTGTATTTCTTGATTTACAAGTGCGTGTTGATCAAATGCGGCTATAAAGCCGCATTTATAAATTCGAAATAGCCGCACTTGTTTTATGTTTCTGCACTAGTGCACATCAAATGAAACTCCAAATAATCAGACTTGGTATTTGGATACAGGTTGCACAAATCATATGTGTGGTCAGAAGGACTTGTTTGCAGATTTGGATGACTTATTTCGCACAAAAGTGAAATTTGGTGATGACAGGTTCGTTCCGGTGACTGGAAAAGGGCGAATTCTTATCACATTGAAGAATGGTGATCATAGGTACATCTATGATGTTTTCTATGTACCTGATATGAAAAGTAATCTGTTGAGTATGGGATAGTTGGGTGAAAAGGGTTACGTGATGCACATAGTTAAAAATAAATTCTCACTTTTTGATAAAAAAAGGTAATTTGATTCTTAAAACCTTTTTATAAAAAAACCGCATGTTTCCAGTAGATATTCATATGGGTGATTTCAAGTGCTTGAATGCAATAGTGAATAATGAATCGTGGTTATGACATTTATGCTTTGGGCACTTAAATTTTCAGAGTTTGGAAAATCTCTCCAAACAAAATTTAGTGAATGGTTTACCCCATATTCATCACCCTGATCAATTGTGTGAGACTTGCATTTTTGAAAAGAATCATAGGATACCATTTGTTAAGGAGCCTTGGCGTGCAAAATTTCCTTTAGAGCTTGTTCATACAGATGTTTGTGGCCCGAGGAACATATCATCAATTGGAGGTAATAAGTATTTTTTAACCTTTATTGATGATTTTTCTAGGAAAAACTGGATTTATCTATTGAAAAGCAAGGATGAGGTATTTCACTGCTTTAAAATATTTAAAACATTTGTTGAAAGACAGAGTGACATACAAATTAAGATGGTGCGTAGTGATGGAGGAGGTGAGTACAAGTCTAATGAGTTCAAGAGGCACTGTGAAGAACTTGGGTTGCAACATAACATAACATGTCACTACACACCTCAACACAACGGAGTTGCCGAGAGAAAGAATAGAATAATCATGCACATGACGAGGAGCATGCTTAAAGCGGAAGGTATGCCAAATTATTTTTAGGCTGAGGCCGTAACATGTGCGATATATTTGATAAACAGATCACCCACTCGGAGTGTTGCTAACACAACTCTGATTGAGGCATGAAGCAGATTCAAACCCAATGTGCAACACTTGAAGGTATTTGGGTCAATTACTTATTATGCTCATGTCCCCAAGGCAGCAAGATCAAAGTTGGATGATAAGGCAGTGAATACCATTTTCATTGGATATAAGCATGGAGGATACAAACTGTACAATCCAATGACAAAGAAGGTGATTGTGAGAGTCGTGATGTTACATTTGCCGAAGATGAGGAATGGTAATGGAATGAAGCAACTGAAATGGATTCGAAAAAACGATATATTTACATTTTGAGCGATGATATGGAAGATGGAGTTACTCCTGAAGCTGTAATTCAACCTGAAGTTGCAGCTCCTATTGCAACTATTATGGAGCGACCAAGATGACAACAACGACAACCTGTACACCTTCAAGATTGCGAAGTAAATCTTGATGATGAAGTTGATGACAATGGAGATTTAGTTCACTTTGATTTTCTTGCAAAATCAGAACCCGTGAGACTTGCAGATATCATTCAACACCTTAAATGGCAAGAGGCTATGAATGAAGAATTGATGGCGATTGAGAAAAATAATATCATGACTCAAATTGGTAGATGTTCCAATTAAGATTTATGTTGACAATTATGCAATTAATCTTGCAAAGAATCCAGTTTTTCAACAAAAGAAGTAAACATAGTGATATTCGATATCATTTCCTGTGAGACCAAGTTGGGAAGAACATAATCAAATTGGAATACTGCAGTCAGAAGATCAGATTGCAGATATTTTCACTAAGCCATTGAAGATCAATGTTTTCATCAAGTTAAGAGATTTGGGATAGGAAGGTTATTCCAAATCAGAATTAAGGGAGGATGTTGGTTATTAATTCAGATTTTATTACCCTTAAACTATTTTACCGTTATTATTGCATTAATGGTCAGTTTGCAGGCATGTTAGTATTCCTATTTTATAGCTTTCAGTCATTGTAATTTTATTATATATATTTTATATATATATATATATATTATTGAAGTAAATCAAAATGAAATGAATAAGATCAGTTCAACAGTTTTGCAATCTTGTGCAATTACCTTCAATCAGTTTCTATAACCTTTTGCCTTCAATTATTTCTCCAATTAGTTCCTACAAATTTTAACAATATTTAAAAAGTACTAAATAGTTTACATTTATTACACAACCTATTTTTAATCCAACTTAAGTTTAGGTAACTTTGTTTTTTTTTAAACAAAATTTAGTTTTAATTTTTTTAATATTATTTATCTATAAAATTCAAATTTTCACAAATATCTTATTCTTATTCACTTCATATAATTTTAAACAATTTTTAAATTATTATTATGTATATTTTTTAATTTAAAAAATATTAATTATTTTAAAAAAATCAACTGAACTTGTCAACAGAATTGACAACTTTAATTGAGATAAAATATACTAAGTATTCCAGTGTCCAATTTTATTTAAACTGAAGGTGTCAATCCGGTTGGTAACTTTAATTAAAAAAAGTGAATGGATGAATGAATTTAATTGATGTTGCCTACAACATTGACAACTTTAACCAAGAAATATGCAATTTTTTCATAATTTACCTATTTACGTAAATTTCAAACAAAAAAATGCACCATTTTAGTAAAAGTTCTTTAATTTTTCTTGCCCTGACAAAGCTAACTATGGAATCCAATTTTAAAGACAGAAATATTTAATTGTTATATTGACTAAATTATATATTATTTTTAAAATTAAAAAATTTATTGGTATATAAATTAATTTCTATTATTAATAAATAGTTTTTAAATTGGTATCTAATTAGTTATAAATTATTTAAAGTTGGTAGTTAAAATCTGATTAGATAACAATTTAAAAATTATTTATTAATATAATAACTAATTTTTTTTTAAATTAATTTTTTATTTAATAATTTTCTTGTATGATAATTTTACCAAAGTTTAACTAATAATAATAAATCATATTTAATACGATTTTATATATTGACAATAAGTTAATACAACTTATAAAAATATTAAATATATATGTTAATTAATTAAAAATATCAAAGTACATATCTTGCACGACACACATTTTAATGAATAATTAAATAATATTTTTTTACTAATAATCTCATATATATGAATCTCTAGTTCCTAATTGGTTTGCCTGATATTTTCGTTTCAAGCTAATGATTGGAGTAATAATACTCAATTGGAGTGGATTCAGTCATATACTAATAATAATGTTTTCCATAAAATAAAATTCATATTTTGTTAATTATCCATGCAGCATTGATTTAGAACTGTGACTTTTCTACAACAAAAAATAAAATATTAGCACTATAAATTTCAAATTTATTTACAGGCATTATACTAAAATATTATCTACAAGTTTTTTTAAATTGATAAATTCAATATTATATAAAGATAATTTATACACAAGTAAATGAATTATACATCTATAAAAAAAAAATTAGTATTATATATGAATTAATAATAATATTATTAACAATAACATTAATATTAGTTATAATTATAATAATAATATTACTATTACTATTAATAATAAGAATATTATTATTAACAATATTATTCATATCATTAAATGATATTATTATTTATTAAAATTAGTAATAAAAATAAAAATAATAACCATAATAGTAATGTGCTTAATCATTACATATAAATTATTTTATTAATAATGTTATATAAAAAAATCGTTATTTAAATAAAATATATACAAATTTTTATATATTATCATTATCTTTAATATTATTTATTAACATTATTTGTAACATCCCAAAAATTGTATTTAACTACTATAATACAAGTTCTACATGTTTTTTTTCAAAACATTTGTAATACATGATTAGAGTTTATAGAAATATAAATATTTACAATATAAGGTTTAAAATAGCATCCTAAAGCCCTCGAGATCCTCCGACATTTGTATGATCATCTACTCGTGTATGTAGTACCGTCATCGCAGTTCACAATACAACAAGATAAGCAATGGTAAACTAATGAAAAGAAATTCCATAACATACTTAATCCATACAAAAAGAACCAACCAGACTAATTATTTATAAACATTTATTTTAAGTGTTGTCATATAAAATTTCAATACCAATTCTATCATTCATATAGACCACACATGGATCTATTTTCAATCATTTCATTTCATTTCAATTCATAACACTTTGATTTCATTTCAATCACACTAATTACACATGAATTCATCGTCTTCTGCAAGACTCATTAAGTATGCCATTACCATAGACTAACATCTAATTCATACATCAAGGATCAGGATAAGTTCAAACATCTAATACCGAGTGTCTACAGTGGGACCCGGTGTGTATGAACTTTCTCATCAGCTTCTCACCACCTATATCTAAGTCTATATGACCTAGATCATCAGTGAAGCTAGAAGATTTCTGTTAAACATAGCTTTTTCATACTTAATTCCATCAAACAACAACTCATACATTATCCCAAATGTATGACAACAATTTCATACAATTTTCATCATTTATATTATTCAATCACATAACATTTAAAAATCATACCATTCAATTCAAGAACCTTTCCAACATCAAAACAATATTTAACTTCCAAACTATCAAAATATAATATTTATACATGTTCACACAACATAAAATCAAACAATTTTGTCAATAACATCCCTGCAAGAGAAATTGAAACTTGGGATCACATCCCCTCCACATCCAAATCTTCTAACCTAGGGTACTATTGAAGTTAAAGTTAGCTTCCCTTACCTGAAATTCCTTATTCTGATGGAAATTATACATCAAATCGGGAACTACTCCAAATTTAGGAATCTAGAGTAAGTTATCCAAACATTACCAAATTTTAGTATCAACTTAATCAATTTGAGATAAACACTTTTATCAACTGACCCCACTAAGATTGATGACTAAAACATAAAAAAAAAGATCTTTAAAGTAAAAATGAACTACTCTATTTGAAAATCTAATAGACTAAAAATGTAACCTGACTCCTCAACTACTGCATAGTCTAATCAAATTTTGAAATAAATGAGTATGGGAAAGAAATTGAAGAGAGAAGGAAGAGAGATAACATCTGTGACTTTTTTTTCTTTTCTACCGTTTCTTACATTATTAATATTAATATTATTATAATAATATTATTATTTTTATTATTATTAGTATTACTATTATTATTAATATTTTTATTAATAGTAAAATAATAATCATAATAATATTAGTTACAATAATAATAATAATATTGAATCAAAATAATAATAATACTCATAATAATAATAAAAATTATAATAATAATAAGAATGTGCTTAGTCATTTCATATATATATTTCTTATTTTTTTTTCTGTAAAAGATTGATTTTTTTAGTAAATATTTTTAATATATGTATATAAAAAATTAATATATAGAAAATGTAATATCAATTATTTTACCTCAAATTTTTTTTAAACTAATAAGTTAAAAGTATAACCTTGTTAATAGGCTGAAATTTTAAAAAAGTAGGTATATATATACTAATAAGTTCTTATGTAATTTTTGTATCATTACAATAAAATACATTAACAAGTTACAATAAATCATATTAAAATATACTGATCATATAGTTTGTCAGTGTATTTCAACTAAAAAAATTGAGTAATATATATTTGCAAATGTAGAAAGATAAATAAATAAATATACATATATGAACATATATATTAAGTAAAAAAAATTAATTTATATTCAATCCAATACTAATTAATTTAATTTAGTCCTCGTATTCATATTAATATTATAATAGCTAATTTATAAAATATAAGTTTCTTGAACTCTTACTCTTAATGAATTTTTACATTTTTTTTAAATATAATTGAATATCGCATCTAAAATATATAATATTATCAAAATATTTCAAATCAATTTTGTGATATTAATTTATATTTAAAATCTACTTTATAAGATGACATTCAAAGAAAATTAATAAATAAAAATTAATTATAGAGATAAAAAATAATTAGTTATTATATTAACTAAATTAAATATTATTTAAGATATAAAAAAATCTTGGTATTTAAATTAGTTTATATTATTGATAAATAATTTTTAGATTGGTATCTAATAAGCTATTAAGGTTTTAACTACCAACTTTAGAATATAAATCATTAGTAGCTAATTAAATATTAATTTAAAAATTATTTATTAACAATGAAAATTAATTTAAATACGTATAATTTTTTAGTTTCTAAAATATAATTTTTGTAGTTTATAGAATAGTATCTAATACAACATTATTTATTTTCTTTAATATTAATTTTTATTTAATGATTTTCTAGTAGTGTGATATTATATTTTAGATATATTACTTAAAAAAAATTTTAAATAATATTATTTTAAAAAAATAATCTTTACATATATATATAATGAATATTTTGGAAAAAAATAGAAATATAAAACATATAAAGAATTTATAATTATTTTTCTTTAATTTCCTGTGATCCTTGAACAACTTTGGTTGAAGAAGAGATTCTCTGCTGTGAAAGGTACAGTTCTCATTCATAGTTTCCAATAAACCGTATGCTGGGCTATGTTGACCTAATTTCAACTGTTTGAACATAGACCATGTTCCCACACTCACTTTTAGAATTAGCTTTGTTATAGTTTTTTATTGGAGGTATAAAAGTTATTTTATATTTAATTATAGCTTATTGTTTCTTTTGAAGTTTTTTGACTTTGAAGTACGAATATGTCAATCTTATGTTGTACTAATTTAACTCAATTATGAATTAACAATGAAATTAGCAGCAAAGATTGAACTCATCATAATAGAGAGAAACTATAAATGGTTTAAGTTTTTTTAAAAACAAGTGAACATTAACAAGAAAAAAAAAACAACTTTGTCCCATCCACATAAAAAAAAGTGTGCATAAAACAAAGAAGGGATTGTGAAAAATTTAAAACAAGATTCACGCATGCATATAATGTTATAATGAAAAAGGTGACAGGGAGTGTTCTGATTTCCGTGTTGAAAGTTCATGATCATCACCTACATGTACCATTGGTCAATCTCTAGTATTCATAAGTGGGATTTGATCCAATCCACAAAAAATAAAATAAAATAAAATGTAGTAAAAATTAAAATAATGAAATATGTAAAATTATGTATATATGAGTGCTGGGTGGGTGTGTGTTATTGTCCTTGTCAACGTGTAATGATAGAGAGCATGAAAAATGAAGAGAAAAATATGGGAATGAATGAGAAGACAGTTTTTGATAGGATAATGTTGTCGTTACTATATCTTTGTGAAGTGATTTCGTACATTTTGATACGCTTACGTTGTATAGGGTTTAATTGCTGTCATTGTACCTTCGAGTTCGATAAAACCTGTGGAAAAAAAAACCAATGTCATTTTCAATAGAATTGATGTCCACTACTTCTTTGTTTCGTATGAAAATAAATCAATATTGTGGGGGCTTCAATACTTAGTTTGGCTAAGGAGCACTCACATGTTTTTGAGAGGCATTTTCACAAGGGTCTTATGCTTATTCTGGTAACACATAGATTAAAAATAAAAATATTCATAATATATATAAGTAGATGTAAATATTAATAATTTTTTTATAATTAAATTAAATTTAAAGTTTATTTTTTGATATTTTTAAATATAAGTTTTATTCAAATAAAATATATGAGAGAAAAATCAACTTATGTAAAGCTTAAACCAATTTAAAGGTGTGTTTAGTTGGCGAAAGCCAAAAACATCACTACCACCAAGGACCAAGAATGTTGCTGTTACAGAAAAGAAAAGGGTCAAAGTTGACATTTAAAAAAATGAAGGGTGTAAAGAGAAAACATGGAGGTGTAGGAGACAAAAGTCTTTCTAGATTTGTCTCAAGAAACTGGTGTAGTGAAAACATGGGAATATTTTTCAACAAATAGGTTTTGCATTATCTTTAAATATTTCTAAACGTTGTTTACACTAAATTATCAATGTTTGCAACACTTTATTCTAAATGAAAATAAAAATGTTAAACCATCTTTAAACATGTTATATCAATCATCAATATTTTCGATAACTTGCAAGCTCGAGGGACCCAACCAAAATTTACTAAAAGAACTTGCTATTTTTCCTTGCATAAGATCATTTCAAACATTCAACCAACATAATTATATGAAAAAGTCTATTTTTCCATTAATGATTTAAAACATAGGTTCACTAAGACACACACAACAATGCGGCAGAGAGAAGGGTAGGAGGAGAAATGTGCATTTGAGAATCCAGTATTGGTGGATTGTGATACCAATGCTCATTGGAGAAGAAAGTGAATTTTTATGAAAGTGGTGACTTCTGAATCTGTATATCTAGAAGTTTTATTTCTATTTCGGATATCCATACTCGTAAGCCAAATCACACAATATCAACTACCTTTGCCTTCCGCATATCCATAAGCTAAATCAGACAATTCCATATATAAAAGTCTAGAACTCATGTCACTTCCGAATATGGTCATCCATAAACTTAATTGGACAACTTAAATGACCTTTTTGATGCAAACATCCGGAACCAACTGACCTCATTCCAGATTTCAAAATCCATAATACATAATAACCACTTTCAAATTGCTTCATTTGTAAACAAACATCAATGATAAGGGCAATTTCGGATTTTAAATTTTGTGCTGAATGCAAGTTTGAAATGATCTTGTACAAGGAGAAACAACCAAAAACTTAGAAACTTAGAATGCAGATGTCCACATCTATCTCTATAATAATTATAATAAATACAAAATAAAACCAACCTAGCCAAATTATCAACATACTTTTATTGCATTATCGAATGATCAAATCTTTCAGTTTAAAGTTATTGTATGATTTGTGTTTTTAAATTAGGAGTCCTTGTGAGTTAAGTTGAGGCAAATTCTCCCATCACCTTCATACCTTTTATTATATATATATATATATATATATATATATATATTTTATTTTTTATTTTTTATTTATTTCAATAATATCTTTCAGTTGAACCACAAACAGAAATTAACAAACATTAACTTTCTTTTAATAAAAATATATATATAAATAAAAAGAGACTAAAAACTCAATATATTTTAAATAAAGTTTCCTATAAAAACAAAATTAGTAAGATGTCACGTTTAAACTGATTCTTTTATATTTTAATGTTTTTTATGTTGTTTATTTTTAAATACTAAAAAAATTAAATAAGAGTATTAAGTTATTTGAGCTAATTCGTGTCATAAAAGATAAGTTAACAATGATTAAATTATTTCTCTTCCAATAATGAAAAAATTGAATAAAATAAAACAAAAATATGTTTATTTTTATTATTAGTTTAAGCAAAAACAAAATTTTATTTTCATTTTATTTTAGTCATTCTTCCGGAAGCCACAAACCCCCAAAAAAAAAGAGGTGCAAAAATGGAGTACAAAACTTAAAAAAAAAATTATCTTTATATTGGGGAACATATAATACAACTAATCTTCTCGCCAACTCTCTCACACATGCTCAAATGATAAAATTGTTCTCTCAAACGCTACAATTGGAGAAGAAAGGAAGTGTTGCGATTGAAAGGGGTATAGGGGTGCGAGGGTGCAACTGGGGTTATTTAAAAAGGTGAGATTATACTTCATTTAGGATTATTGAATTTTTTTGAAAAAGTTAAAACCGACTTTTCAAAATTAAAATAGAGATGCAGGAGGAAGTATGTAGGTGAAGCGGGAATTTTCCTAAGTTGAGTAGCATTTGAACAAATTCATTATTTGAGTTGGATTGGATTTTTACATCTTTGCTTACATAAACTCTAATTCAACTCAACCTAAAAAAAATTGTTGTTTAAAGTTGTAATTTTTAAATATCAATCTAATTAAAAAATAATATAGTATTTACAAGAATTAATTCAAGGTTTCAAGTAAGTCAACACGTCAAGTTATAACACGATTGTTCAAACTAACTCAAGACATGAATTATCCATAGTACAAATATATAAGTGGGTCTTGAATTGGGTCTCAAGTCACTTGTACTAAATCCATCACTCAACTTATATAGGTGTTTTTTTTCTACACATAGTTTCTTCCGGTACCCCATAAGTGAAGCAAAAAGACCATTTAATCCTTAAAAATACATTATAAATTGTAGAATCTAGAAGGTATTTATGGATTTGGAATATCTTCTGGAATGTAGAATCTGAAAGGTATTTCTGGATCTGGAATATCTTCTGGATTGTAGAATATGAAAGATGAAATATATTTTCGAATCTGGAAATACCTTTTAGATTCTACAATCTAGAATGTACTATTTTTAAAAAACATATTCCAGATTACAGAACCCAAAAAATATTTTCACCTATGAAAATATCTTCTAGATTATACAATCCAAAATGTATTTTTTTAAGAAACATATTTCATATCATAGAATCTAGAAGATATTTCCAGAAATATCTTTCGAAATATAGAATCCAAAAGATATTTCCAGAATGAAAAAAAAGCATCAATAGAATACAGAGTAATTTTGGTATTTAAAGAAGTACAGGAGTACTAGAAGAAACTGTGGAGGTGCAGGAAGAAAACGTTGCCCATATAAGAGTGAATTAGTTTGAATTTTACATTAAAAAATGTAAAATTCAATCCAACTAAACTCTCTAATTAGATTAAGTTAAGTCAATTCGATCAAAATTAAAAAAAAAACTTTTTTTATGTTAAAAGTTATAATATTCAAGTATCATCTTAATTAAAAATAACATAGTCTTTACAAAAATTAATTTAAGGATCTCGCCTAATCAATATGATTTTGCTCAGAGCAATGTATATGTCTCACTTTGGAAGTTATCAGCCTAATTTAAAAAAAAAAAGAGTCTAAAAGAGGTAATGGACATACACAATTGATATTCAAAAAGCTTTTGATACTTTGAATTGAGATTTTCTTCATTAGGTATTGATTCAGTTTGGTTTTCATCATATCTTTTCAAATTGGATTAAAGTTATCCTTAAGTTTGTTATGCTTTCTTTAAGGGTCAATGGTAGCTTGGTGGGAATTTTCTCTTGTGGAAGAGGAGTTAGGCATGGAGATTCGCTTTCCCCTTTGTTGTTTTGCATTGTTGAAGAGGTTCTTAGTAAATAGATTTCTCATATGGTAGATAGTAAGATTGATGTTTCATATGACCAGTCCAAAAGGGTTTTCTTTTCCTACTCATGTTTTATATCTTGATGATATCTTCATCTTCTACAGAGTTGATAATAAATCTTTGAATAGCTTGAAGAGGTTTTTGACCACTTATGGTTCTTTTATTGGTCAACACATTAACCATGACGAGAGTAACTTTTACTCAATTGATAATTCTAATAATTGTTAGTTATGTTAAGGGCATTCTTAACTTTCTCTTACTTGAGTGTTCCAATTTTTATGGGTGCTCCCGAAACTAAATTTCTCCAGTTATTGGCGGATTGGGTTAAGCTTAAACTAACTTCTTGGAAAGGTAAATCTTTGAGCATGATGGGGAGAATTCAATTGGTGAATACAATTATATATGGTTTTCTCTCATATAACTTTCATGTATACAAGTGACATGTTTCTTTGATGAAGCAAATTAACTAGTGAGTTAGAAATTTTATATGGACTGATGATATTTTAATTAAAGTCATTGTCACGGTTAATTAGGGTACTCTCTGGTGCCCTTCTAGATGTATATCTCTTATTGTAGGGGTTTCCTACAATGATCAGATTAAACTTTCTGCTAATGTTGCACAGGCTTGGAATGGTTCCTCTTGGTCGGTCTCTTATCCTTTTTGTCTTGTCTGAAATTCAAAATGTATTTTTTAAGAACATACTATGGATTATAGAACCCAAAAGATATTTCCAAAATGAAAAAAAAGCATAATAAAATACATGATAATTTTAGTATTTTAAGATGTATGAGAGTACTAAAAGAAACTATGGAGGTGTAGGAAGGAAACATCACCCATATAAGAATATATTAGTTTGGGTTAGGTCAAGCTAGACTCAATCATAAATGAAATTTGACCTAATCTAATTGGGGCAATTACTTCTTGCATCCAATCAATTACTTCCTGCACCCGACGAACTTTTTAAAATCCCATTTTGTCCTTGTCTTCTTTAACATTTACAGTTGAAGCTTCCGGACGCCCATGTTCGTGGAAGAAAATTGGCTTATGGATATCATCATCCAGAATAGGGTTCTGCATTCCGGATGTACATATCCGGAAGAGTTAAATGTGTTCTGGACATGGGGATGCGGAAGTATATGCACAACCTTCCAGACGAAGCCATCCGCAACACATAAATCACTTCCGGATAAGAAAATCCAGAAGTCAAAAATCACTTCCGCATAAAAGTATCTGGAACGCACAGGGCATGTTAAAACTCACCTTGTCTTCTCCGGTGGCTTCGTTCTCTGTCGCTGTCGAACTTCCTCACAGACAATGCCTCAGTGACCACAACAATGGACATCCTTCACTCCTAGGTTCGTGTTCGTTGAAGGGCTCGTTCAAGTGAAGCTTCCGCTGCCTCAGAGAAGAAATGTGAACGAGAGAATGGGAAAACGACGGTGGCTACTGGGTTGAGTGCGAAAACGAAAAACGAAGGAGGCGGTGACAGCTGCTGCATTGCCTGCAAAATAAAGGAGGTTGAGTGTTGTGATTGGATGCATATTTCACTTAACCTAATTTCTATTTCATTAAGGACATTTTAGTATTTTCGCATACACAATTGGGTGTCAGTCTAAATTAATTGGGTGCAGGGAGAATCAGCCTCTAATTGGTTTGGTTTGGGTCGAGTTGGGTTATCAGGTAACCCAAACCCAATGAACCCTTCTAAGATAACATTTTTAGTAAATGTTTTTTACTTTTATTTCATTAATAAGGGGTTACTTCATATGTTTCACTCAATATATACTACTAAATCCAACATTTAATATTACAAATAATAAAGAGCTTAATTGTAAGATCTCAATATTTGCTTACACTTAAATATGTCCACGCAGTTTGGCTTGGGTCTGAATTCAATGTAATATTTGAATTCGGAGGTATCCAACCAAAAAATTACGTACATAAGAAAGAACTATAAACAATGAAAAAAAAAACTGAAAGCCACATTAATTCTGTAATTGCTAATGTCAAAAGGATTGTGAGGCACTTGAATGGAAGATTAGGTCCATATACAATGGAACTTCAGAACGGACAGAGCCTAGAAAGGGGGCAAGCTTGGGGGAAAACGCACAAGCATCCATTCCCTCTCATATGTACAAAAATGAGTCCATCCAATTTCCTCAAGCAAAGAGAGCTTTAGTTCATAGAATTTCTTCTTGGCAGGTTCTGCATCATCTTGAATGATGTCATTCAGTACCTGAATACGGGGAAACAAAGGTTCACATATAATTTATTGGACACTCCTAATCAATACCATAAGGTCACTAGTTATGGAGCATTAAATATATCCTTTTAAGTGCTTCTAATAAACTGTAACTATGATATAATAAATGCTTCATTTGCCAATAAAAACTTTCCTAAAAGTCTATGATCATCAAAATAAACGACACTTTCAGAAAAGGTAGAAACGAATAACAAACAGCCATTGTTTTACATACTCACCACTTAGGCAGTGAGTGTCATGATTATGTTCAACCATATTTGCCAAAAATTGCGGAACACAAAACATTGTGGCAAACCCTTTTTGGGAGGAAATGGGCATTGGAATCTTGAAAGAATATTTGAGGAATACTAAAGTACGTCTATTGTATGTGTTAGGAGTTTGAGACAACTTGTGTCAACAAGAGGATTTTTGTGGAGAAAGGAAACTAAAGATTTTGTTAGATTAGAACTTAATAATGGAAGAAACTACAAAAGATTTTAGCATAAGGAAAAAACCTTCAATGCTGTCCCAAGCCTTTGATTACGCCTCTCGTTTGTCACCAATAGGATTCCATATTTTCTACACTTGACATCAACCAATTTCTTCAATTCATTGAAGTTCTCTTTGAAGAAGTCTGGATGAACGTCATCATCCTTGGATTGCTCATCAGTTTTCTCCACATCTTGTTTTGCACCTTCGGTAGCAACTGAAGCCAAGGATTCATCTACCTCCTTTGAGAATATACAAGTCAACTTTTATTTGATAAACAAAAATAATTAAGTGACACTATTATTATAATGGAAATCTTTGACTTATTCTGACATAGTAACATCATACTAACCAAATAAGCTCTTCCAAATTCTGCTAAACACAAGCAGGCAAAAAATGTAGTTTTACATTGTCTAACTAACATAAGTCCAAACTTGAAAAGAGTAGCATTTTTTACTATTTCAAATGAAATGGCATCCAAGATTTGAACTTGAGAGGGAAAATATAGAGATCTAAACAGCCTACTAGGTTAAACAAGTTTTCAAGACAAACTAACTGCAAATGAAGCAGGCAGAACACATTTGTCAATGTATAAAACTTAGATCAAGTTCCTTATATCTTTTCATTAAGTTCTCCAATCAAGAAATAATATTTAGATAATCTTTCTAATATTAAAAAACCTGCATTAAAATGTGTTTGAGATTTTAAAAAGAACATTCAGGTGTTCTTATTTCATTAGAGCAGTGATGGTAGGGACATAAAGAAATTGATCTATGTTTTTTTGGCCTTTTACAATATCATCTACACGGTATTTCCCTGTTTTGCATATGTGAATACTATAACTGTTGATAATGCTCATTGCTTTCAAGAACATAAAAGCTCTAACCTTCAAAGACGCAATTTCTGCCAGTGCAAGCCCCTTTTGGTAAAGTGCCTCGGCCAACTGACCACGGGTTGAGTCCATCTCTTTCTTGATTTTCTACAGTGGGATTAAAATATCATTGATTGCCAACAAATCGAAACGTTAAAATCCATGGTGAGAGAGTTATGTAGTGCCTAAATTCTTTTTAACATTTTATACATTATCAGGGTATAAATGTTTGTTTACACTATCCTGTCATCATTTCAGACAAACAATTACACTACCAACTTCTGTAATTATAAAAATTCAAGTGCCAAAATCACAGCTAATAATGTAATATTGAAAAATGTTCTGAACAAATAACAGTCACACGTCATGTCAGTCGTAGGGATAACTAAAAGGATAGGGAACATGGATAAGCACCTCTGCTTCTTCGTCTCCTGGATCATTTTTTACTGCAAAATATTTTACTAACTCTTCTTTATCAATACTGTTAATAACCTCATCTGCTGCATCAATTATCTGCAAAGTGTACTCATAATTGTCAAAGAACTAGCCCTTTTATATCATTCACGCATTACTAAATTGAAAATTATTTTTATCAACACTAAATAGCATCAATATAACCTTGTAAAGGAAAATCAGAGAGAGGGGGAAGGGGGGAAATAATAGTAAACATTTGACTCGGAACAATATGTACCTCTTCATGATGAAGAAATTTGTCTTTGATATAACTTCTGGAAACTAAACCTTCTAAAATCTTTGCAAGCAACGGTGTGTACTTGGGATATTCAGTCTGAAAGGAAACATAAATTCTGCAATTATTTAATTTTAACCTATAATATAGAGAATAAACAGCTGAATACAGTTTTGAATAACACTAAAACAATATATAGATATAGATAGATAGAAAATTATAAACTGACTTTGAGCGAGGCAGACAACTCCTTCCATTCCAAGCACTCTTCATCGGTTCCTTGTTTTACACCGCCAAACACTTTAATTTTTGCATCTCGTACCTGATGGAAAAGTCAAGGCCAACTTAAAAGTACCATTAGGGCAGAAGATATACAATCTCGGATTTGTCTTTCTTTGATTAAATTATCAACCAATATTCAATCTCACATTCAAGATAATAAATGGAAGATTCTACAAAGATGAGTTTTCAATAATGGAATCAACAAATACAAGAATGTTAGAGTTAGGATGCTCATGGATTGGTTTTTTCAAAATCAAGTCTGATCAGATCCAATAAAATAAATTGGATTTAAAAACCATATCCATTTTAACTAGAACAAATTGTTAGATTTAAATCCATAAGGGTTCTTTTACAACCACCTTATTAAATATCCTTTGGTTGTGCTGATGAATAATATCATTTGAGGAATCTGAGTGATCACCACCTAGAATAGGGTTTCCCTTCCCAACTCCTTGTAAGGATTTAAAATCATATTTTGTATTTTAAATATATAATATAAAAAATGTACATATTAAATATAAAATACAAACATTTATTTTATTTTATTATAATGTCTACACAAAATTTCAACTGAAACAATAACCTATTTAAAAAAATTGAATTAGATAACAATACACATGCTTAGGCTCACCCATTTTTTTATAAACATTCTTGAGCAAAAATAAATATAAACTATCGCATTTTCAGTCAAGCCAAAAGCAAAACTCATAAGTGAAATATATCATGGGATAAAAAACAAGAAGTTGTTCTGCTAAATATTTGCATACCTCTTGTTCTAACCGTTCAGAAACTGTCTTTTTGGAAGATAAGGAAGAACTTTTTCCCTTGTCCTCGTCAACCTTTCAACAGAAGGTAATAGGACAATATGTTTAGACATTAATGTATAACATACACTTTATAACAGTTGATACATCAGCAAGCTTGGTGCTTGTCCAAATCAGAACATATTAGTATAAACAATTACAGAGCACAAAGGAAGACCTTAAGGTGTGTAACTGCATAAGGTAGATAATAACCTTATTTGGGGGAATGATATAAGAAACCCGATGTGACACAGGATGCTTCTCAGGACTTTTACCATTTTGTTGAGCAGAAAATGATAGTTTACCATATGATATTGATCCCACCAACACAGATCCTGGTAGGGAGTTCTGTCGAAATAATACTACAAATATTATTAAATTTTAACAAGACTCCAATGGAGATACACAAAAGGTTGAGCAAGGAGAACAATATACCTTGGGAAGTTTGTCTTTTGGTGGAGGACCAAGATAAAATCCTTCTTTTATACTATCAACAAGCAAACATCAGTACCACCACACGATTTAAACCTTTAAACCTTAAGGAGCTAGGTAGGGACTATAAACCAGTTACATACCCTGGAACTAACGTTGAGGACTTAAAGGAACCATCTCCCATCACTGGACCATCAGGTTCAGAGAAAAAGCATAATGGAATGATGTCCTGGAAACAAAGACATACATAAATGGTAATTCAACAAATATAGAAGGAATCAAATAAGTGACCAGAGCTTTGATGATGCATATAAATTTTATATCTTCCATAAGAACTCCAAGAAATGTGTGTTAATCATGACATCACATTAAGACTTCCAAGAAAAAAAAAATTAGAACAACTCAAAGAAGCTTCATTCTAATTCTCTGTATTTGAATTTGTTCCAGCAAGAGGTCTCCGAGGATCCCTTACTAGAGCATTTGAGTATCAGCCACTCTTTTCAGAATTCAAAGTCTATTCAGAAATGTATAGATAACCTCACCCTACTAAGTCAATTTTATGAGATTGAGTTAGGCTTAAGAGAAGTTAAGCATGTGTTTTCGAGAGTTGGCAGTTAAACTTGTCGATGCCACAAGGTTGCAAACAAGTTTTAAGGCGGTTATTCGAGTTCGAGTCTTTGGAAGAGGGTCTTTGATGGGGTGTCGGGAACCACTTGGAAGAAGAGGTCTAGACTTGGGTTTCCCATGGAGAGAACTGTTGGCGATAAATTTTTAGTTAGGGTCAATGTTTGGGGGCTGAGTTGACATGGTATTAAATTTGGACAACATTTGGTCCATTAAATGGTCACTTTGAGTGGTGCTTGTGACTATTTGGGTCGGAACTGGGGTTGTTCGGGTTAGGATCAGGGTGGGTTTGGGGTTGTAGAGTTTAGGTGGACCTATATGGTTGGGGGTGCCCATTGTTTTGTGTTGAGGAGGATAACCGATGATGTAAATTTAGAGTTCTTGTGTAGGAGTGCATGCATTGTTACGAAGGACGTAGCATTAATGAAAGGTTTAGGTTTTGAAGAGGTTGATTTATTCAAGGAAATAACAAACTCATTCGTAGAATCAAAGGAATGGTTTAGGTTTTGACGATGTTGATTTGTTCAAGGAAATCACATAATCATCTTATTATGTGGGAAGAATAAAAATATACTTTGAATTCTGATAAGAAAAAATGAGTGATACTCGAATGGTACAGTGAGGGGTTCACAGATACCTCTCGCCAGAACAGAATTCATGTAGCAATTCTTCTACTGCAAGTTTATATTAGCCTATGGTGGGAAAAAACTTAATCTTGTGTTTCATCGGATTCACAGGGGAGCTTTCAGAAAACCATTGGAAAAACTTACAATCGTATAATGAAAAATGAGATTGCAAGGAATGCATAGTCATTCAACATTTGATGTACTACTACCTTCTCTTCTAAATTCCTCTGGATGAATAACACCAGCTGCTTCATCTTTTCCAAAATCTGCACATTGTCATGCCTGAAACAATAATTATATTGAGTATTCTTAAATTTTGGACTTAGGACCAAAACTGAGTCCATAAAACCAACTTATAAGGTGAATATTGTCCAAAGTTCACAAGTTCTCTTTAAGCCATGTCTCTAGTGAATGTAAGACTAAACTACTACCCTTGAGGCTGCAACTAAGACAACCCCCAAAGAGGCCACTTCAAATGCAGGCTAGAGGTTTCCTCAATAAGGCGGTTCTCCAACAAGTATATAGGACCAGGTTTGATGCGCATCTCATTATCAATTTTTTAAACCCTAAAAATATTACTCTTGTAATAAATACTCCATCTTTCTTTTGCAAACATTAACAACTAAACTTTCAAGTCCTTAGAAAACAGCACAACTGGACTATTCAAAGTTTATTTATGCCAATTAAAGATCAAACACCATAAAAAACAAATATAATTGGTTATCCAGTATATGTGCTGAGAAAGAGTTGTACCTCAAATACAGTTGTAAATTGTATTCTCCCTTGGGAAGTTTTGTAGAGTTCGGATAGGCATCTCCACTTGAATATACTTTCTATAATCACAATTGATAAATATGAAATAAATTACAAGGAGCTTTCTGTTCGAACATATTTGGCATGTTCTAAATATGACATGGGATATTCAGCATGTGTCATTTATATTTCCCTGTAAATAATAGGAAGGTTGTTTCCCTGTAAATACTAGTTTAGAACTAGTATAATGTAATTCTGTACACAATTGATAAAAAAATAATTTAGTTTTTTAGTCCATTTTCAAATTTGTATATAGCTACCACTCAATCTTGAAGGACTCTACTTCCACACTTCAACCTTAGATGGAATTCTTAAATATGCATTTTTATTTATCTTTAAAATGTTCTAGATTAAAATTAAAAGGTAAAAAAATTTAATTATTATGTCAAACCGCTTTTCTAAACCCTTTTTTTACTGGATTTGGATTAGTTTGACTCGTCTTTAAATGAGTCAATTGTCTAAAATTAAAATACAAGTTCTTAGTTAGACTAATTGGTCTAACACGGTATATTCAACGTCTTATTTGTGTATCATATATAGAGAATATTTTAATGCAATTTTGTTTCCATTTTTATTTCCAGTAATCATGATTACAAGATTATTTTCCTGTAATTACTAGGTCCAGATTAGTATATCCTAAGAAAATATATACAACTTTTCAGTCCTCTTTTCAGTCTTGCTATCCACAATCCTCAGAAAAGTATCATAAATGATAAACCATTCCCCCTTCCCTCAAACTTTATTCTTTAAAAGAAAAATGGAAATAAAATATCAGAATGAATATACCTTGTTTGAATCGGAAATGATGTAAAATTGAGACTCAAATTTAGTATCATATATCCTATTATTTAGAAATGGTATTTGAGGTTTTATTTCAGCTCCATCTTCCAATTTGATCTTGTACCTGAAATCAGAATACTGAGAACAGGTCATCTAAACATTGCAAAGATAAATTAAGTACACAAAGGAATTGATAACTACACACGTTAACGTCAATGCTAGTATCTGCTTTCCAGAGGGGAGTTTGTCACGATCACTTGAAAGTGAACTAATCATAGCATCTATTGGTCGATAGGGGACCCTTATCTGCATTTTTTTAACATAAAATAGGACAATAGGTTAAAACTCATTACTGTTCCACATCACAAGCATAAAGGAATAGGACAAAAAGAAGTTGAGTTTTACAAGATAACCTTATTTAGAATTCCTACAGGTGCAAGTTTCTCAGATGCCAGTAGCGCCTCAGCATCAATTCTGATTGGTGCTTCACTCCCATCAAGTACAATTTCCTCTTGATTGACTTTTATACCATGAAACATAACCTGAAAATTTATATAACTAAGCAAGATTGTACCTTCAATGAAAAATCAATGGAATTTCCCATTCAATTCTTTGACCAGAAGTTATGAGAAAAATTACACTCACAAAAGAAAACAAGACACCCTTTAGACACAAAAGGTACTGAACTTGAAGGAGAGTTTATTCCTTCAGAACATATGACTGTACACAAAACATAAACACGTATATTTCCACATCTAAATTCTAACACAAACAATTTCTTTAAATGTTAATTACAAAGAAAGTTCATCAGTATGCTTTATAAGGACATGCCTGATTTTTCCACTAATTAATAAAATTCTACTTAAACTGCATAAGCCAAAGAAAATGGGAAAATTTGAAAACCATAAACATCATTGTGTTCAAAATGATGGGAAATTATGCCCTGCTTGAAAATTAATTAATGTACTGGGTCATCAGTACTTTTCATACAACCATTCATATCAAAGAAGTACTGTTTTTTATAGTGGTTACTGATTATGCAGACCATTGTCCCTCTAACTCCCTTTGGACAGAGGAGTCATTTATAACTAATTTAGACATTTATTGTCTGCCTTTGGCCATGTTATTTTCTTTAATTACTAATCTAAGGGACATAACTAACCATCTTGGATTTCAATCGAGTCGAGATTAAATTTCAGTTGATAATACCAATCAAATTCCAAACAGTTTGACGCCATCTCTTCCCATGAGATATTTTTTTGGCTTATTAATGTGGATTACGAATAGTAGGTTACTATCTGATTGAAGAAGAATGCTTTGGGAGATACTATCTGATTGAAGAAGAATGATTTGGGAGGTGGCTATCTTGTCGGCATCTCTTCAGATTTTCAGTGTTCTGAGCACACGGGTACTTCAAGAATCTCCTTGTTATGGACAAAGGGATTAGAGAGCTCTCTTGTAATAATGTTTTTAGAAGCATTATTTTTAGCATCTTCTCTTGTTTTATGGTCGAAGTAAATTTCTTCTTATTATCCAAAAACAGAAAAAATAAAATAAAAGAGGCTGAAATCTCCTCTACATTTAGTGCCACACACAGCAAAAAGCTCTTGATAGCCATTATGAAATTAATAAGATGGTGTAATAAAGGGGTTAGATAAATTCTCAAAACCACCAACTGAATGAATAGGAAACAATCATTACATAGTTTGTGCAATTCAAAAAAATAGGAGATATAAATTTTTTGAGAGCAAAAGTTACCCACATATCTGTGAGGGCAAAAGAATATCATTGTATAAACATGAATGCTGTTACCTCAAGATCCACCCTGGTGGTTTCATGACTGCCAATGCCACTTGACCAAAACTGAGCTATGACTAGTTCCAATGTCTGACCACCTACTACCCTAAAGGTGAAGCTTTTGGTAGCAGGAGAAGAAAAAGTTATGACATTCCTCCGTGCAAAAGGTCTTCGCAATGGACATATCTAGACATGGTGAGCACATCAAAAGAAGTTTCATACTTAATCTACAATAGTTTCAAACTGCAGATTGTACCTGAACAGTGTGCACAAAAAATCTTCGAACTGTATCAAAACTTGATGCTTTCATAGTTGCTTCAATCCAAGATGCACCATTTGGCACTTCTATATACTTCCTCTCAACTTGGCCTAGTGAAGTAAGAAATTAAGTATTGGTTTTAAAACTAAAGAATATAAACTAGACCAAAACTGAAAAAGCACTGAAAAATGATTTAAACGCACAGATTTCTGGAAACATTTTCAATCTAAAGGTAAAAGAGCACCTGGCAGGAATAACATATTTGAAAATGAAACTACAGGATGTCTGTCAGTTACAGCCATGGGCTTGGTTACAGTAATTGGAATTCTGAAAATAGGACCACGCCATGGTGCTTTGTAGTCAATACCATAAAGCTCATAGTAATGCAGACCATCATTTAAATTGGTAGGATCCACAATTATGCTGAAAAAAGAATATAATTCATATGTCATTGAGAAAACAAAAAAAAAATAGCAACTCTGTTATATAGTGCATGTCTTGGTTTATGTGCATGTGCATGTTTATGTTACTAGTTGCTGTTCATTCACTTCATTGTAATTTAGAATGTTTCTAACTTAGTCAATCAGCTGTTTTTCTGATAGAATATCTGTTAGTAGTGCTGCAACTGTAAGATAATTAGAAGCTTGCTGAACAAGCTTAAATCCTTAACAAATAAGAATCAGAAACCTCCAGCAAATCTCATAATAGATTGTCAGTTTTATTTCTCTTACTTTACAGTTGAAATAAATGCAGAAAAGAAGCATGACTATTGATAGGAAAAGTATATTTTAGCAGAAAAGCTTAAGAATGATGGATGTGAAAGATTGGAGATCATAGTATAACAATTTCAAGAAAAATAAGTTGGGATAATGTATATTCATCATGGAGGCTTTTTTTCTCACATAATGGTTACCTAGTTTGTCACTGTAAATGGGAAGTTCATGTTACCTAGAACCTGTTTGGACCAGCTTCTTTAAAAAAGCACTATTAGGAGAGAAATATACGAAGAAAAAAATGAAAATGACTTCTCTATTAATTAAAATTAGCTTATGTACAAATTAAAAAAAAAAATATTGGAGGAACTACATGAGAGAACTTTTACAAATTAGTTGATGTATAAGTTAATTTAAACTTATGGAGATTTTTTTTTCTTCATATTTTTTCCCCAAAGTCCTTTTGAAAAAGCTCATCTAAACATGGCCCTAATAGTTCTTTAAGACAAAAGTTACAATAGCATATAATAAACAAAGCTTCACAGATATTTCAGACAAAGAGATATGTTCATGAACAATGCTTTTATGGAAAATAAATGCCAAAGCCATATACGTAACATCTTTAACCCTAAACATTACTAATATTAACCCTATGGTTAACTTTGTTTATTATAAATGTGGTAGCAGAGGAAGAATTCGCTTTTAAATTACTTAAAATATACGTATTAAAATGAAAATAAATAAAAAATTGGATCATCTAAACCCTGTCAGAATTATATGGTTATTACATATATAAACAATTAAACATTATCATAATGTTGTTTCACACACTAATACTCGTTTAGATTAGAATAGAAAAGATGTGCTGGTTTGTTTGGTTGGATGGCTAGAAAATAAGGAAAGTGGAGAAATTTCTTTCTAAATTTCCGTTAGTGTAAAAACGAATGAAATGGAATAAATAAATTGTGAGAAATATATTTTTATGTCTGCTAAAAATATTAAATTAAAAAGTATACCCCATTATATTTCCTAACATAAAACTATTTATTATTTTAAAATTTGTTATAAGAAAATATTTAATGTTTTAAGATCATTTCCTCTCCTTTTCAAGTCAAAATTTGTCACGTGGGTCCTATAAAAAATTTCCTCCTTACTTCTCTCAAACAGACAATGGAAATTTGGTATTTCATCTTATCTTCACCTTTTGGTTTCCTTCCTCTCAATTTCCATAGAGAAGAGTGTATACACAATATGTATATGTAACCCAATCCAAATTATCCAACAATATTCCCAAATTTTCTACTCTTTTATCATAATTTAGGTTAATTTGGCTTTAGAGATCTAAGGATAATTCCTACATATAATATGACTAAACTATAAATACATGATTAAAACTTCGTTTACAGTTTTTAATTAGCCTTAGTCCACCTGTGTTATTGGGCCTAATAATTAGGATTGGGCCTTGTTATGAGGGAAGCTACAACTAGCTGTGGGCAAATTCATCCTACACCCAACCATTTTGAACCAGCATCCTATACACTTTTAAATTTCCAAAAATACCCTTCATTCTGAACTTTGAAATAATACATTCCGGAAAAGCAGATCCGGAAGAGATTATTGTGTTTTGACAATAAAAATTCAGAATAGAATTCAAATTCCATTCTGGAAAAGCAATCCAGAATACAAAAAATACATTCTGGAAAAAAAAATCCAAAAACATATTCCGGAAAAGGGGGTCCGGAATGTATTTTTATCCGTATCTCCATTTTATTTAAGGGTATTTTCGTCATTTCAAACTGAAGTCGGTTGCAGGTTCAAATTTGATATGGTGCAGAAAGTAATTGCAATTGCTGTGCCCACTTCTTCGTAAAAATTCAGTTTTTACAATTCAGTTGCTCAGTCATTCTCAGATAGGGAAATGCTCCCTGCACCATATCAATTCCAACATGCACCCAACCTGGTATTGAAAATGAAAAAAATGCCCTTCCAAAATGACGAAAATAACCTTAAAAAAAGAAGGGTGTAAATAAAAATTTCTTCCAAAACTTTTTATCCGGAAATATTCCAGATTTAGATATCCAGAACACATTTTTGAATTCTGGAAATTTTTATCCAAAATGCATTTTTAATTTTTTGTTCCGGAATGTATTTTTTTATTTTTGAATTATTTTTACTATTCCAGATTTTTAAATCCGGAATAAAGGTAATTTTAGAACTTTTAAAAGATGATAGGGTGCAGGTTGAAATTGATATGGTGCAGGAAGAAATTGCCTCTCAGATATCTATCAGTCATACATTAATGTATTTTTATCCCTAAATCAGAAATTTTCAATAAATATGCCCAATTGAAAAACTACACACACACTGAGAATGAAAGGATATGATAAAGGATAGCTGACTAACTTGAAGGTACGGCCATTATGAGTGAGCAGTAGATACTCGGGGGCTTTCACAACTGTCTCATCTGATGAGTGTAACTCAATGAACTCCTCAAACATAGCCAATTCCTCAAGCTTGTTGGCATCTTCATGAAATTTTGGATCTACTTGCACCGTCCACTGTCAATAAGTGCAACACATTATAAACAAGATTACCCCTTCAGAGCACAAAAACAAAAGAACAAATGCAACAACAACAAAGGTCTTACCCCAATAGATGAGGAGATTCAGATACATATAGATTTGATTACACACATTAAATATGCAATTAGAAATCTCAAAGCACAATTATCAGCATAAGAAAAAAAACAAGACTCGTCACTTTTGTAACACCCCTCCAACAATTTCCTAACAAAATATCAGCAAACACTACTTTTTTTCTTTTATTGTACCATATAAGCAAGGTAAATCAGTGTTTGTCAAATCAAAAAATTCTTATAATTCTTCGCCAGCATGAAAATTAGGTACATCCAATCCAACTATCAGTCATTGATTATTTGTTTTATCACAATCCTATCTTTATTCGATTCAACAAGACTTAAAACATAAATGTAAGAATGATCTTACCTCCATAGGTTGTCGGCAATCATTAGCCTCCCTCAAGTAGATTCCCCGTGACCAAGGCTCTGCCATAAGCAATCATATAAAGTGATATAATTTTGACATTTAAAGTATATGCTTTTACGAGTAAATCATCTTGTCCAATAATTTTTATTTTTCTCACTCCAATAGTAATTAAGCAGTACTAACACTGTAACTCATCAGTTTTATTGCATTACTAAAACTTGACAAAGGTGAAAGACATCTTGTCCTATTTACAAGTCACTGCCAGAAATACGTAGCCATGCAAAATTTATTGAGCATGCTTGGTTATACCAGTTTCTTTTTGGCCCATTATTCTATTTCTTTGAATTATATGTTAGATTGACATGAGTTCTCCACCTGAATTATAATATGAATTTTAATTTGTTAACAATATAAAAGCAAACTAGACCTAACTGTGACCAAATAATTAGGGGATTACAGAAACTAATCAACGAAATAGTCAATTGGATAATGTACACATGCCCAAAAGCTGAAGTAGGCATGTGAGTCATCATATAATCAAGATATTTACATCTATAGTGATTTTATGAAATATCCATAGATTACAACAGTAGCTTGGTCTTTTTTTTATGAGAAATTATTCTTGAGATAGCACTCGCAGTGACACCAATCACACCTTTATATGGGCAGCAATGTCCCCACTGCATCCAAACAAATTTAAACTTTATAGGAATGATGACGCATAGTAAGTGGTGTAGGTAGATGATCTCCTACTACAGGTTCCATGCAACATTTGGACATGATATAGTTACAAAATAGTTTTACTGGGAATTAATTGTTTTTGTTAATCATACCAATGGTGACTCGGTGAGACTATATTAATCTTAGGGTAAATGATGAGATTTACAGCCCTTTTAGCACAGTAAGAGACTTTCCAACGTTTTTCTCCTTTGTGCACCATTGAAATTAAAAAAGTCTTAAAACTTACAAAAACTGCACATGCTTCATATTTTACACGTTACAACAAGAACAAATATCAGAATGTCAGCAACCTTCATAATTGTACATGACTAAACGCATAATGGAAAGTCAAAAGATACCAATTTCCTGCCTCTTGTTTCTTAGGAGTAAACTCACTTGTTTTTCCAGATTTCTTGACCATTATTTGGTAACTAACACTTGGAATATTTTGTGACTGCTTTATATATTCATAACACCTGTCATCGAATATTTGATTTAAGTCAATAACAAATCTTACATAAATTAAATACCATTTAGTAAAACTTCCATGAAAGCAAATACTTGTAAAAATATTGTACTTGTCAACTTGCATAAGCCCTTGTCCAGTGGACAACTTATCCTCAGGTGAACCACCAATGGGAACAGATGTATTCTCAAGGGCCTTCCTCACACTATATGGACTCACAGGAATTCCCTCAGCCTGCATGTGGAACACACACACATCACAAATCATCGATATGTATGCAAACTGCATAGTAAAACCAACTGAAACATACAGTCTAAATAAGAATCACGTCCAAGAACCTTCATTGCACTTATGAGCAATGCAATTCCACCACAGGCTGATGGTGATGCCATTGATGTCCCATTCATGAGCATACGCCGTTGAAGAGTCCATGTAGGAACAGGAGCAACTGCGCAACCAGGAGCACTTACAGAGACACCAACATCTCCATCAGTTGTAGGTCCGCGGCTAGACCTGTAAATATTTCCATAAATCATGCAATGAAAATGATGCAAACCCAAAAGAACCAAGTAAAAGATAAAAGGATATAAGAAGCAATCCAATTTTAAATTCACATAGAATAGAACATACCATGTGTATTCAAGCCCATCGGAAGGAGGTTCAACAACAGAATGAGCACCAGCAGCCATTGCAGGAGAAACATAAGCTCCAACACCTATAATATTTGAAGATGTACCACCAGGGGCTCCAACAGTGCTCAATGCTGGCCCACTATTACCAGCACTGCTCACAAATATCAGTCGATGCTTGTTTACTGCCTAGATATAAATCATCCATAGGTTAGAGAACAGTAAATAAAAAAGGAAATATATAACTGGCCCAGTTAAAAAGGAAGTCTTAGAAGATACTTCATTCACAAGATCAACGAACCGTCCATAGTCTGGCAGTGAAGTAGGCTCACCATAACTCATATTGATAAGATCACATTTATGCTACAAAAGAAATGAGACAAGGAACATCACTACCACGTAATAATCCGTGTCAAACATTGGAAAATTATAAAACAAAATTAGTTTTGTCAAACACAAATACTAAAGACAAATATACATCAAGTATTAAAATATGCATGATAGTAATGCAATGAAGAAGAAAAAAAATATTTGAAACACCTCCACAGCAGCTATCATTGCCCTAGTCAGACCAGTTCCAGTTTCCATTGAACCTAAGCGAGAGTCCCCAATTTTACAAGATATTAATTGTGCTCCAGGTGCAACTCCATTCAACAAAGGTTCCTACCAACATACTTTATATTATAATGTATCATGCTTTCCATAGGAATTGCAATATATGGATAAAACTATATATGTACCTCTGGGTGGAATGCAGCAGCTATACCAGCAACATGAGTGCCATGAGGGGAGCAATCCGTTACCATACTTAAGACATTTCCATCATTATAGACATTCACAACATATGTACAAGCATCTAATTTGCTGAAGATACCATACTTCTTCTCAGTCCTGAAAAGTAGGCAGGAATAATTATTATTCAAATCATTTTAACTTTTAATACCTAGCACACTGATTCGAACTAAAATGTCAATTGCTCCAATAACTAAACCGCATTCATTTGTACAGTGCCAATTGACTACTTACTTCAGAACAAAGAGTCACTTCATGAGTTCGTGACAAACAGAATGAGCTTTAATTAACTTGTAATGTGTAATTATGTAGGACATGGGGGCCTTAAGCAATAAATCCATTGCCAAAAATGAGTATCTACCAATTTCACAATACTTTTGTGCACGAAAACAATCAACTGAGATTAAAACTTCAGGAAAATGACATCAGCAACCAAATGTACCTGTAATTAGTTAAGGGTACAAAGTTAGCAAGTTTCCCACAGTCTGGATCATCCTCAAGACTCTGTGTGTCAATTGCAACCCTCCAAACCTCTCCATCATACCAGACAACAGCATCTATGGCAGGCCCTTTATCATCATAAATCTAAAACATATAACAGCATTGCCTTTTTGGTAAGAAAACTAAACTGACTAAATCGTGAAGGTAAGTAAAAGGCAAAACACAAGTTTAGAAGAACTTTTCAACAAGAGATAGAGATAAAGAAGAAATTGTGTTTTTGTGAAGAATGCAGTGCTTCCAACATTGTCTCACATAGCAACAAATGCTTTATAAAAATATTATCATTGCTACTAGCTAGTCATGAGCATCACTAACAGCAGTGGAGATACTATTGAAAAGTCATCTTAACTGTGGTCTCCCTTGATCCACCATGGTTGCAGCCTCGAGAGGGTGGAGGAGTCGTCTCACATTGACTAATAAAATATTATCAATGTAATCCTTATAGGGCTTGAGAAATCCTCATCTTACAAGCCATTTTGTTGGGTAAAGCCAAGTCCAAATGTAAGATGCCACACATCAGGCTCATAACTCTAGACAAGAGGGAGTGTGCTGGAAAACCACATTAAGTGCAATCACCGCTAGTCACCTTTAATGCAACATCTTTGAGGGCTACCTTAATTGCAACTCGAGGGAGTGCCTTTAGTCTCAGACGCTGACTAGAACTATGAATAATGTACTCCAGTTCTTATATGGCTGGACAGTCCTCACCTTACAAACTATGGGTTGAGTAACCTTCACCCCTATGAACCATCATAAACTTATGGATCTTATAAAGGATACAATGGTCCATGGTTCCCCCAGGGTTTAAACTTGAAAGAACCTTTTCAATATAGCACATGCAGCTCATGTAAATATTGGTATTAGCACGTGTTGATATCTGTATAATTTGATTAAGAATAGCATTTATTAGGGGTATCTTTGCACATCTACTGCAGTCAAAAAAATTATGTGGGTGGGGTCAACATTTTCCATACAATAACAAGGCCTAAAACAACCTTAGACCTTAATAAGTAACCACAGAACAACTACCTTCACCCCCCTGGCATAATCACTAATGTGACATATAAAATCACCAATTCACTACAACTATCACAGGCAGGACCAAAACAATCATAGCAATTTACATCCTAGTTTTATTTAAAGCAGTATCGACGAGTGCAAGAATGAAAAAGAGCAATACATAAAGAGAAAATATGTTTGCTCATAAAAATAGTTCTTTAATTTTTTATTTTCTATTTCTTGGACTCGTAAATTGTAGGATTTATTTCCTTTAATTTCTTTGTAATTTTAGGTACAAATAGTAATTGTAATTTAGGTTGCAATTGGGCTTTAATTGAAAGTCAATCAAACCCAAATGGAGAGTTTCAAACACTTATCTTGGAGATGGAGATGGAGCTTCATTTGCAAGTGGTCTTCTCCAACTTTATCTTTTTTTATTTTGATGACATATTCATGTGCTAACTCTAGTTCTATTTCTATCTTCACGCCACCTCTTCTAATGCATTCAGTCATGTGTCCTTATTACAATTTTTAGTTGTTTCTTGTTCCTTTGTGTTCCTATTGATCTATGTTGTTTTTGGGATTGAGTTATTCAAGTTCATTTTATGAAGCAGAGAGTATTCAGTATAAAAACCCCTTTCTTTTTTGCTAATAAAAACCCCACGCATTGTCATCCCAACTTAGTGAGAAACGTTACTGTTACTAGCATTGCCAAACCTAACAGTGTGACAACATAGACTGCAAAATTATTATGACACCTATCCCTTGGGTATTCTTCAATTACCAGTTCTGAGAATTAATGATTGTATGAAATATATCAAAAATAGGCATAGCAGGAGCAGATGGTATTTATTTATCCTGAACAACCCTAAAATCACTAAAACCGAGAATAAAAAAAGAGAGAACATTAGTTCTGTTAAATTTAGAGTGCATGTTAGTAACGTGTCAAATTCAATTTAAGTTCACATTGCAATTATGATGTAAGTTAGCTTCCCATTAGTGTCCTTGTTACTTTATAATTTACTTGGTCATAATCACACTATAAAAAGAGATCAGTGTTCAGAGCATAACACAGAATCTCATCTAAACTTCTTCACAGCTCCTCAATTCCTCTCCATAACCATTATAGATGCCCCCATGAAGAAAGTCATAGACCAATACCCAAAGTGAAGGAAAGAAAACAACTGTATCCAATCAAAAGTTCAGGGTACAATAATACATCATTCACCACGAAAATGATACCATATTACCCACAATATAATCTATCAAACATCAAAAATATGTTCAGCAAACAGAGATTCAGAATGTCATATAACTAAATGGATATTGGAATAAAATACAGATTTCAAGAAGTGGAAAAGGCAGCAATATACAGAAAAACAGAAGTTCATAACATGTTCATCCCACCTCAGATTGCTTCTTTAGAAGATCAAGCTTATTCTGAAGGTCTTCACGAACCCTTTTAAGATTAGCTTCCTCCACCTTCTTGTGTTCCTAGAAAAGAAGATACATCAGATTTTGAGCTACATGGAATACAAAGATATAATGGAATGCAAACAAGAATATTATAACAAGAGAAGGCTTTTATTTTATCTGTTCACAAAGTTATAAGAAATATAAACTGATAACTAAACGACAAAAGAAAGATTTCATCCTTTTACATGAGTGACCAAATGGAAATAATCACGCTTCCCACAATGCTAATATAAATGCAATAATTTCTTTCTCCCCTTTATTCTCTTCTACTTTCAAGGGTATGAACCAATTTTTCTGTCGGTCATAGAAAGAGGAAACAAGAAAAAATGAAACTGAGACATAATAGAAAATGTACATCTATCACCAAAAGGAAGGAGAGTACCCTTTATTTTTCCAAAAACCATATTCATGTTATATGCATACAAAACAAGAAAGAAAATTATAAGAAAACAGGAAATTCATGTTAAAAAATTAAGACAGCGCTTGCAGCAGCTTGCTTCTGAAATATTTAATGCCGGTGCCTACTAAATAAAATGTTCAATTGTTATGAGTAGATCATACGTAGAATTGATATAATGGTATATATAAGAAGAATCAAGCAAATTTTACAAAACCTGATCAAAATCAGCAAGCTGCTTTACAGCCTTTGCAATTTCCTCCTGGTTTTTCTCATCCCATTTTTTCTTTCTTTCTTTCTGCCAATGATTAAATTAGGAGAAGAAATAAGGAAATTAAATCTATAAGCCATAGGTATTAAGTACAAATTGCAACTATAATAATATTTTAAAATGTCCAATTCTACCTTCAAACGAGAAGTCAAATTTTCTGTAAAGAGCTCATAAACCAATTTATAACCCACATGCCAGTCACCAGAGGGATTTTTCCATGAAGTATTGATGACCAAAGATGCCCCTGTACAAATTTTGGATGAAGGTTTAAACACGGACAAGAACTTAATGCGGTTCATATTCTTTGATTTAGGAGAAGGTAGAAAGAAAGTAACAGAAAAGAATGATTAAATATTATAGATACTTTCATAGTAACAGAGTATAAAACAAAGCTAAAAAATAAAACAGAATAGTTGAAGTAGGATTAAACTCATAACTTCGTCACTTCATTTAAGTATTAGAAATCAAGTAGTCACTGCACATATATTTATGATTTGACTTCAATCAACTACTTTAATTTTATTAGTCATTCTTTTCACAATAAAAAACTAGAAGTGTGAAAAGCCCACGATTGTCACTTCACATTCAATCAAGAATTTAAAAATGATAAGAAGCTAGAAGTCATCACAAACAATACAAGTAAAGATCTGAAGTTTGTTGTTCCAATATCTAACTACAAAGTTGAAATAGAACAATATATTGAAGAATTTTTCCCATAGTTTATTCCTCGCTAGGACTAACCAGAAGCCCCCAAAATACAACCATCCGCATCAGCCTTTACCACCTTTGAGGTATCAACGTCTCCGCTCCCAGTGCTGGAGGAGGAAAAAGTATCATTGCTTATCGATAAATCAGTAATACAAAAGCAGATAAAAGTTCAACGTCAATTAGCTATTTCTTACCAATCAATAATATCGAGAATTTTTGGTTTCCCATCTGAGGTAACCTGTAATCCAGCTGCAGCCGGGTCTACCCCAGAATCTGCAAACATGCGGCTCTTATGATTAAAGTAATTTATCATATGAAAACAAGTACATCATTTGATTATCAGAATACAAGCCTAATAGATATTAGTCCATGAAATTTTTTGAAAGAAACAAATTAGATCAGCACTATGCCTGTGACAGTACTACGTGGTGAAATTGCATCTATGAAAAATTATAATCATGCAATACCTCACCAAATTTTATTAATAAGTAAGCAAAGAAAACAGGTATGATTTAGTTATCAAACCAACTCATTGTGACTCCTCGCACAAGTCTCGTTCAATTCAGCCTGAAAATAATGCTCAACAAAACTCCCCATCAAAGTTCAAACTCAGCCCCAAAATGTTCTTCAACCAAATACGCAGCCACCCAGTACTCAAATTAGAACATCAACACCAACCCATGTCCAATACCCACCACATGAACAAAAAAGGAGGATCTTTGTGAAATGGGTACCCACCGAAGATAGCAATGAGAGCACCGCGCCCGTCGTAATGTGGGTGAGCATTGAGGAAACGGTCAGCGCCAATCTCCGTCTTGGGCATGAGAGAAGCCAGGAAGGTTGACTCGTTCAGCTTGGAATTGCGGAAAGAGGCACCGTTGCGGTTGTTGTTATCATCGCCGCCACAGCGAGAAGTACAATGCATTGTCAATGCATTGGGGACAACCCAATTGCTTCTTCTGAAGGAGGAACTGCGAGTGTGTTTCCTTCTCGCGGTGTTGAGCTTTGTCTTTGTTGTGGGGTGAAGAATGGTGGTGAGAGAGTGAGAAGACAATGAGGGGAGTCTGAGTAAGAGTGTGTGTTGGTTATGCATAACGTGATGAAGGAGAAAGGGTGGCAGTGAATGAATTGAATGGTAATGGTGTTCATGCACTCATCTTAGATAGATAGAATGGGTAGATGTGATTTGATTGGTGCCATCTTATATGTTTTTGGGAAATTACACACCTTTGTCACTTCATTAATGTTTATTACCATTGTTTTACAATTCACAAATGGCATAAGAAAACCTTCTGCAAAAGACTTTTTCTAAAATTCTAAAATCAATAAGTACTGTTATTACAAAATTAACTGAATGAAACGCAAAATAGAAAACAGCGTTTGGTAGAAGAATTGGGCGAGAGAGATCATGATTGTGTGAGAATGGAGAAATAGTTTTATTTATATCCAACCCTGCAGCGGATACAGCTCTTCACTTTCCTCATTTGACAGAGATAAGAATATATATTTACAATTTCATTTTTATAATATTAAAAATATATCAATTACTACAGTAACTAAATAATTTAAATTATAATACCCATTGATTAATAAAACTTAAATTAAACAATTTACTAAGCATATAATTTCATTTTTTAATTTTTGTGTTAAATTTATAAATTATTTTATTTCAAATATAATTAATAAAATTAATATATTTTAAAAAATTATACAAAATAAATTGGTTTTAGAAAAAGGGGAAACGAGATTTCCAACTCCAAACAATATTGTATTTTAAATGTTTTTCACATCATTCTCTTCTAAAATTACCTAGATTTTAGATGAGCAAATAACATGGAAGAACATTACTTCATTAATTTAAGCTATTTGGAATGTGATGGTGATTAGTGTATTTGCTCAAGCATTTAAAATGTGATTTCTCAATTTCACAAGCTTTCACAAAAAACTTTCAATAAATTAATGTTTTTCAAACATGTGTACACAATTAACCATTCATGTTCTTGGAACTTTTAAAATAAATTAAAGATAGTATCTCAATTGAAGAATTGTTCAACCAACTGAATAATATGTTCAATTCATTATGGAAATTCATGATGAGATAAGACTTTATCACAAGTATGGAGTATTTGCTCTTCAAGTATATGTTAAGGAGTTGAGTTTTTGAGAAAACGATAACAGATGATAAACTTTTTATTGCAATAAGTACCTCTTAATTTTGTAAATAATAAATTTTTATAAAGTCTTTCTTCTTTTTTTACTTTTTACAAACATTATATAACTCTTTTAATTTACAAATAAGAAAAAGTACCCTTCTTTATTTCTTAATAGTATAAGTACTATGATATTTATCATCAAGCTACACCCATTTTTAGAACAATTAAAGAAATAGATTTGATTCCAATTTTTACTGTAATAGTTTTATATTGACAGTTAATGATTTTTATTTGTATTTTTTAAAAATTAAGTGAATAAAGCAAAATTGTTAATAGGAAAAAACATTAATAATTGTAAATTCATAATTTTTATTTATAATTACAGTTACTTTTAAAGAAAATACTTTTATTTAAATTTATACTCCATAATTATTATCATATTTTCCACTTCCCACTGTTTTAAGCTCCATGAATGCATATTTCTTTTCTAGAATGGATTTAGGCTTAGATATCATCAACATTTATTCAATGACTAAGAAAACTTATGGACCATAAGGGACTTCAAGCTTTAACTGATGATATTGAACATGTTGAGAAAATTTATCATTTTTATTTTATAGTGATACATTCTATTCTTATAGTTACAAATCTGATATTCATTTAATACCAAATATTATCACTGTTTCAAGCGCATACAATAAGAAAAAAATAATAAAATCAAATTAATTTTATTGAGTAAAAAAAATATTTTTTATATTGAATGAAAAATAATTGAAATCATTCCAACTACATTTTCTCTAGTGGTTTCTTTATCACTTCCTATCAAGGAATTTTCTATCTGCCTAGCATTCACTATATGTGTATGGTTTTCTAGTCTTCTACAAAAACTGAATTTTATTTCTGTTTTAATGGACTATTAGGGCTTCTATGTGAGAAATATAGAATCTTGATGAAAAATGTTGAGTTTAATCTTCCAACTGACCTGCAACATTTCAAATAGAGTCAGACAATGGAGCTTGAAAGCCACCTAGATATGTAAGAAAACTAATAGATAATTTTATACAAGGATTTACCTGAGCTTAGGGTATAAGATTATGACAAGTTCCATCACATGGATATGCACAGTCTATTTCCTTGCTTATGTTTCTACTAAAATACCAATCACCAACAGCTTCTGCAATAGTCTGTAAAAGATAATTTACTTAACCATATTGCAGAAAAAAAATTCCAGTGCCAAAAGTTCAAAGGATGAAATATCAAACAACAAAATACTACAATATTGACACAGTTCAAAGATCTTACTGTTATCATTTATTTTGTAAACTCCTTCTCTATACACGTTAGATATAATTGACGATTAAAAGTCAGTTAATTTACTTTCTTGCAATATAAATGTTCGATCGCAGGACAAACTTTAAATTCCACACACAGTAAACAGGTTTATTGTCGTCATATCTCTGTCAATGAGTAAGATCAGTACCTTGTCGTTTATTCTTGGAGAATCATCTCCAAACCATGTTTCCTGTAGTTCACTTTGGCAATGAGCAAAACATGAATTTATGAACAGCCCCCCTCTTCTTGAATTTATATAGAAAGGGTTCAGAGCTCCAAGCATGTCCAGCCTAAAACCTGAATAGACGTTGATTAAGGAAAATCAGTTTTATTTACACCATGGTGGAAGATTTTTCAACATGTGCGAACTATATATAGTCATTCACAAAATGCAAACATTTTTGTAGTGTAAACACTAGAGACTTCTCAATGCATAGAATTTCATAAACTGCTGAGAAAAAAAAATTGAAATAGGAACCTTGCAATGTATCAATTTGGTCTGCTGTACACGCAGTCGGATTCAGCTTGCACCGGTTCCAGTGTCCGTGCAAATCGGCAGAGGTTGGCACCAATATATGGTGGAACTGTTGACATTATAAGTTGTAATCATCTCATAATTGGACAATTGTGCAATATAAGTTGTTAAAACAAAATATGTCAAAATAATATTACTTGGTAGACATCATAGGCAGAGTTCAAAATAAAATATGGCGTTGATATGTATTTCAACGCATATTGAGGAAAGAAGCACTGCATGGAAACATGAAAAACGTCAAAAATTTATATAAATTGCCTGAGCTAGTGATGTAAGTTCATGGGAAATCATACCAAGTCTGGAAAGTACAGTTCTCTGGTACAATTTCTATTCAGGTTTTGCTCTACCCCCTGTTGCACAAGACTTTGTCATGTTAAGCCTGTTAAATGCTATGCTTTCTGTTATGGAATTTCAAAACTGAATGTAGAGAATAAAAACATGCGGGCTCCTTGGTCTATTTTGTAAGATATTGCTCTGATGGGTTACAAATAATGAATAAGAAATATCTTCTATAATTTTCTTTTCATTGAGACTTCTTTACATAACCGATTGCTCAGCTATCCTGCCTAACAAATACGGGATAAACAATTCCTTCTGCCTAAGTTCAATTTAATGAGAAAAGTAACCAAGGTGTGTTATGACATGAATCTATATACAGCATACATTGGACTCTATGAAAGTGATCTCTAAAAAATTGAACCATTCAGCAATGCGTATTATGAAAAGTAATCTTAAGTTTCAACTTCAAAATATGAAAAATGAACGGACAAATGGAGAAGGAAATTTCATCAGATGTGAGAAATCGTAAAAGTAAAGCAATATTGCAGTTGTACTGTCTAAAAATCTCTTTCAGCTAAGATGAAAATCTCATATAAACCAAATCCACATACCCACAAGCCATTTAGGCCTTCACTTCTCTTTTGATGAACACATTATTTAAGCTATTTTTAAAAGACAAGTACCGTACATGTGTCGCGTCTATTGAATGTTACCTGTAATTGAACTAGACTTTTGACGAAAAACCTCATAGTGTGGTTCAAACTGATGTCTCTTCTGCAAAGGGCAACTTCAATACTTAGATTTTGAAGAAATACAGGCGAAGAATATGTTGGAATGGCTCAAGATAGACTAAACCTACTCGTCAAGAAAAAAACCGGCATCACTCAAGCATTTAACACTAGCATTCGTTGGCAAATGCTTGGCGAAGCGGTCACAATGGTGAAAGGTTGCTAAACCTCCTGCTGAGCAACCTGAAAGCAAAGCCTACACACAAAATAGTATGTATTATAAATTTCGTTTACATAATATAACAAAATATGTTGACATAAACTGATGTTCAGTTCAGAGTTGCGAGAATGAACATAAGCGAACTGTACAGATTGAAGTATACCTTCCGTGCCTTTCCCAAACCTTGTGGTAGAAGGTCGTCAATAATGGCTTCCCAAATCTTTTGCCCTTTGAAATGAAGTGTTGTTGTCTGATATTCATCACACAAACACCAAGAGTTACTTTATATAACGAAATTGGTTGTTAAAATGCTAATGAAACATTAATGCCCGTAAAGTTCATTAACCCAATAGATGATTTAGCGTAACGTGGAAACTGTTTTTTACAGCAAAACTTAAATAACTTACGTTAGACCTTTTGATTGTAAGATATGCGTGAATGACAAAAATAATCACGTATACTGTTAAATGTAATATCAGTTATTAAAAATTCAAAAGAAACATTGCTCTTGTGGCGTTCTTTCTGATTTAGCCTGAATCAGTGAATCACCTTCCTTGTTTTACAGTAATTTTGGGTTACAGAATCACCTTCCTTGTTTTACAGTAATTTTAGGTTACAGAAATGGTTTAGCCAATGTGAAAGATATTATTTATAATTGATTATTTATTTAATTCCTTTGTTTGGGGAGAGGCGTTGTTTACCTTGTTAGTGAACACAGCGTCTCCAGTAAACGAGGCTCCATCACAGTATCTCAGCTTTACACGGTTCCAATTGTAAAAATCTGATACAGTACATTCACGGATAAACGCAATAATTTAATAATTTGAAAACATTCATAAACACAGTCTAATAGGTAAAAAAAGTACAAAAAATCACTCCCTTTAATAAATAATTCGACAAAAACTTATAAAAGTTAGGTAGACTTTAATGTACACGTCTGAGAACAACAATTGAAGAGTACGAAGTGACCTTTCAATTCAAGAATTTCGTCCATTCTTCCATCGGTTAAGTCTATCAATGAACTTCTGGAGAAGGCTATACCCTCCTCCTCTGAAGGCCAACTAAACTAAGTACTGTGTATGGTTACAAATATGAAGGGAAAACTGAACTGAAACGTTTTAGAAAATGAGTTAATTAAGTAATGTAAAACGTTTTCCTTTTAGAATATAACACAAAAATACAATACGCAGCATAGAACAGACCACCCACTCTCAGTTACAATACCAAAGGATCAAGCCAACCTGCACCAGTTCTGAGAGAAATCTAAGCTGTCTTGGCCATGATCTAAAAAGGGTCTAATATAATTGTAAGTTTTGTTATTTTAAAAGAAAATATATGTATTATATTAAAATTTAATATAGAGAATTTTTATTTGTTATTTTAAAAATGAAAAAGAAATTAGTTTTAACATTTAAAAAACATGTATTAACATTAAAATTTATGTACATAAAACTTCATACTTATTCTTTTTGTCACAAGCTTTTTTTCGCCAATCATATTTGACTTCTAGAATCTCCTTTATAAGCCCTACATATGGTCTTGGATATATTTAAAGTATAATTTATTAAAATAAGTCTTTAGAAAAAATAGCGAGTATACGTTAAAAAGTTTCCTACTAAACGCTCCGAAGTAAAAATGAAAGGACGAACAACACGATAGGAGACAAGAGTCCGTGCAAGGGAATTATCAGGAGAGACATGACCCAGTTTCGGAGCTACAGTACACAGTATGACTATAGTTTTTAAACAAAAACGACAGCTGTTTTTAAGGACCACTCGGACACAGAAGGTGTAAAGTGAAGGATGAACTAAATTGGTATCGCCAAAATTAAAATACCTATACTAGGATGTTACCAAATAGAAAAATGCCAGTAGTCCTTACACTGTACAACAGTGTCTATACTGGTGTATTAAAAGAGATAACAATTTTAAAAAACAATAATAAAAATAATAATAATAATAATAACTCTACCATAGTGGATCAGTCATAGTTGATAGTTCAATTTATCTAAGGTTGTTTTTTCCCGCAGCCATGACTTCTTCAGCACCTCCATAAATTTCAAAATTCTAAAATTGTCTTTCAGTAAAAGCTAAAAATAAAAGACTTTGTTTTACGGTTGGTTATATGAGCTAAAGGTGGTGGTGAATTGTATTGATGACGGTTGGCGACAGTTTGTCGTTTCAGATGAGTTTTCAACTTTCTTGCCATGGTTGCATTGTAGAGTGTATTGTGTAGACCAAATAGTCGAAAGGATGAAAGGAAAGGTTGAGAGGATGAAAAGTTAAACTAAAATAAATAAATAATAAAATAAGGAAATACTATAACAAAGTTTAATAAATAGGCCCAAACATATCCACTATGTTTGACAGTTACAATGTATGAAGAATAAAAGTTTAATTAAGTTAAAAGTTCAAGAAGTGAGTACTATAAATAGGTAATCAGCTTAAGAAATAAGTAGAGTGATTTTATTTGATAATCAAACATACTGATTCTGATTTTATCATCGAAGTCCCTTGCAGGTACACACACCCGTCTGAGAGTTGACCTGAGTCCAAAAGCAAGAAAAGATCCAACTCAAGGAAAATTAGCACCAAACTGGGAAGGACCTTTCAGAATACATGAAAATTTACAAAATGGAGCTTATAGATTGAAAACACTTACGGAAAAACCATTTCAAGAACATGGAATGCAAGTCACTTGAAGTTTTGTTTTAGTTAAGAGTTGTAAGTAATATCAAGAATCAATCACAGTACATAAAATCTTTTGGTCAATGATGATTTCTCATTTCTAAAGAGAATCATTTCCAAGATCAAACTACTTAACGAAGAAGTCATTTATAAAAAGAAGAATTCTCAATTTATTGCTTCAAATAAACCTCTCGGCCAAGGATGTTTTCACTCCAGGTGAATCCCTCTTGAGGGTCTATTTCATTTAACTCAAACCTCTCGGCCAAGTAAGTTTTCACTCCAAGTGAATCCCTCCCAAGAGTCTATTTCATTTAACTCAAACCTCTCGCCCAAAAAAAATTTCAATCCAGGTGAATCCCTCCCTAGAGTCTATTTCATTTAATTCAAGTCACTCGGCCAAAAAAAAAAGTTCTTACAGGGCCTAGAAACAATTAACTCCTTCTCCTCTTGTCTTCTCGATCTCTTGGTATTGACTTGGGCTTTTCGCTACAAAATCCACTGATTTGGGTTTGGGCAGGTTCTTAGGTACGAGATATGGGCTCTCACTTGTCGGGCTTGGTCAGGTTCAACTTTCGGCTTTTGGGCTCAATGTCAACTCTCGAGCAGGTGTGTGTACCTATAAGAGACTCCGATGACAAAGTCATAATTAGTATGTTTAATTTTCAGATAAAAATCACTCTACTTACCTCTTAACCTGATCACCTATTTATAGTACTCACTTGTTGGGCTTTTACTTAATTGGACTTTTACTCTTCACACCTTGCAATTATCAAACATATTGTATATGTTTAGGCCTATTTAGTGACCTTTGCTATAGTGTTTCCCTATTTTATTATTTATTCATTTTAGTCTGGCTTTTCATCATGCTGCCAACCTTTCGTCCTTTCGACTTAGACAGTACACTAGACTCCAGACATAAGGAATTTAGAAAAGACAAAATAAAGATAAGAAATTGAAAGGAGATGAAATGGCACTAAGAACCATCGAATTTTCCAAATGAATTTGACATTTAATGTTCTTGTCTTTAAGAGATTTTGTGTATTAAATGCAGTTTTGTACGAAAAGATTGCATTGTTTTGCATGTGTGATAATTACTGTATCGTTGATGTGAAAGGTTTTGAATCCTTGACCATTGGATACCTTAAAATTTAACGATTTAAATCTTGTGTCATTTTGTTTCGAAGGGGTATTTAACCACTATAAATATTTGTTTCTAAGTTGCCCTACCCCACTACTTTTACTACTTTTGTATCTTTGTGTCTGAGAGATATATGTAACCATTCTTAGAAAGCATTATGTCTTCCTCAACCTCTGTTTCCGGTTCTGATGAGATTTCGGGGTTTTCGAGCATGAGCAATGAAGTTGCCGAGAGAGTGATTGAGGACATAACTAGAAACATTCATTCGGCCACTTCATCTACTACTGTATCACTTGTAAAGAATAAAGCTTGTGTGGTGTAAGTTCAAGCAATGAAGTTGTGGATCTTAAGGCTAAAGAACGAGCCGAGAGGGCAGAAGAAAACTGGAGTCTTCGGCATGGTTATGAATGGGTTGATTATAGAGTTCGCGAGTATTTCTCTCAGTATCGTTACTCTTCAGCCCTTTGCAATTTTTTTGTCTAAAATTTATATTTATTCTCTGAAGCCATTGGGGAAATCATTTCTTTTGGGCGTTGTCGACCTATTGAAAATGTTTGTCATGGCCATGAAGGTGAAACTTGTGAATTTTTTTATTTTTATGAATATCTTTTTACGGACATTCATGTTTGGTTTCCACGTGAAGAATTTCAAATGGGCGTTCTTCGCCTTTTTAATGTTGCTCCCACTTAACTACATCTTAATAGTTGGGCCTCTATGCAAGCCTTTTGTGTTGTGTGTAAATTTATTTCATTATCTCCTAGCTTAGGAGTTTTTCTTCATTTCTATAGTTTTCAGCCTGGTAAACAATCTGGTTGGTTATCTTTGATCAATCGATTGAAGACTTGTTTGCTTTCTCCTTTCACCTCTTCTTACAAAAACTTTAAAGGTGATTTTTTCAAAAATCTTATTGAAAAAACCGGGAAGAAATATTTTTATGATGGCAATGTCCTAAAATTTCCCATTAAAGTAGTAAGAAATCATGAGAAACCACCTTGGTATATTTCTTTTTACACTTTTGCTAAAAAACCGATCTTATTGGGTGGTATCTACAAAAACTGAATATCTACCAAATATTGACCTTATCAGGTGACATCTACAAAAGCTTATCAGACATTATCAACCTAGCTCTACTTTTCATTTGCTTAAAGTTTAACCTTGTGCGACACAAGTAAGTTCCTTTTTCTTAACTTAGGCAAAATGTATTCAGAATAAGGACAAACACTAAAACATTGAGAACAAAGAGGACCATAATTCGATTAAGCAACTTATGTCTTATTGGACAATCTAATGATTTTATGCATAATCATAAACTAATTAGACACAACTTGCATTGTAATTTATTTTCAGGTTTTTCGCTGAATAAACTTCTTTATCTACTTAACTTAAAGGTTGAGGAAGTATGTACCATACTTCTAAGATGTCATATAGAAATAAGATACAATAACTAAATCTATTTAATAGGTAAATATCAATACTACTGTTAAGACATTTAAATAACTATAACTAATAATAAATATAGTGAATAAAGATTAAAAACAATATCTTATGAATAATGATGAAAAGTGAGAAATGAGAAAGTATTATATTAAAAGGAAACAATCGAAAAAAATAAAAGGGACGGATTTCTGTGTGATTGAAGATCTGCAAACTTCTAGTCAATAACTAATGTATATTAATCATTTTAGATTTTTTTTATGTAATAAACCAAAAGAACTACGATGAAAAAAAATGGATCTGGAGGTAATTAACAGGTATATAGCATAGGAGTAAGAGTTATATTACATATGATGGAATATAATATACAAATAAAATATTTTTTAAAGTTCAAGGCAGTATGCTATAACGTAAATATTTACTTTAAAATCTTCCTAAATAGAAATTTTAGACTATAAAAAACTAACATCAGTCTAACAGTCACTGAAATTTAACGACTGGCTCGCGTATACTCTCTTATTTTAAAAACAAGAGACCAAACGGGGATAAAAACTTCTCAAAAATATACTGGCACAAAAAATATGTGTGAATAAACTTTCTTTGTTGATGTTATACCAATTAATTGTTTATCATTACGTTGATTTCAATTTTAAAATGAAGTGTGTGGTTTGCGTTTTTTTCTATAGAACAATAAAGTATACTCTGTATTGTTAAATAATTGAAATAAAAAAACAAATATACAAATACTCAGTATCAGTGACAACCTATATTTATAATTAAATTAAAATGTATTTTAAAATGACTTGTATACTATTTTTCTATAATGATACATTATTATTTTATCTAACTTTTAATTAATAATTTTTTTATATCCTAAACATTGTTTGCTATTTTAACACACATTTCCAATATTCTACATAATATTATGAAATGGGTAAAAAGTATAGAGAATAAAATTAAAAATAAAGTACAATAAATAATAGGACATAAGAATACAAAATATAGAAAAAAAAATATTAACAAAAATCAAAATCCTTGAAAATGCTGGTTTAAATATTACCCTCAACACTACCTTGAGGCACACGGCGTTCATTCTGTACTTGAACTTTTATAATTGACATATTACGTGTTTGGATATCCATTTACATAAGTCAAATTTATGTAAAAATGTGGAAAAGCTTCAAATTGTTTGCCTCCCGGACCCAACCTAACATGTGAAAAACGACGTCTCTACCACGTACCAAACACAGTTATATTCACCTAATCTGACGTAATTTCTCTACTTTATTTTATATAAATGCAGTAGTTACCGGGTTCTAATGTGCACCCATGGTTGCACCTCACGGAACCTCACTTTGTACAGCAGAACCCAACAAGATGTAACAAAAAGTGGTTCCACAAGTTATGACCCAAGCTATTATAATTATTATTTACCATCCACTCTGTTCTTTCAAGGAAATATTTGTTTTTTCTTTTATTAGTGTAGATGTCATCAAACACAAATAAATTAAGAAATTTGATAAAAACATGTTTACTCTCAGCCATTTATTTCAAGACATTATAATCAAAGTAATTTGTCTTAAGTCTTTTGGAAATATGTTTAGTTAAATTTTGATATTTCTTAAAATGTTGTTTCGATTATAAAATAATTAAATAAAAAATAAATATAAAGTGAAAGTTACACTAAAACTAAAAGCACATATATTTAATTAAGTTGTTTTATTTTCACGAAAATGTAACTTTCTCATACCCCCTTAGCATATAAGGAAATACAACTTTTCTGAAAATAAAAGATATCTGGAAATACTTTTCTATAATATTCTCACAAAAAAAACATTTTAACTTTTTTAATTTTTTTAGAATGTAAAAACAAATTAATGAAACAAGCTTCTCCTCTTTCTAAAAGGTATATTCATATAAGATATATTTTTCAAGTAACTTTTTGTATTGAAGATGATGTGACATGCTATGTATATAACAAAGGACCTTTAAATTCAAGTAATGATAATTCTCACGCGAAAGAAGAAACATAAAACAGAGAAAAAGTTGATTAATTTACCAGGATTAAGGGTGGCATTGTTGCTTAAAATACCAGAGAACACTTCCAATTTGGTCATATAACGAGTTGAACCCCTCCGAGTTTTGGCTCTCTCGAAGCATGATCTCAAGTCATTGCACCATCCACCTCCCTGGAAGGTGCCATAAATAATAAATAGGTAATGATCATAATAAATGATTTATGAATGTAGAACCAAAGGGGTTTCTTCAACTGGAATTTAATTTAGGCTCCACCAAACTAACTGAACTTCTAAGTAGCTGCTGTGCTACTGTCTGCTTTGTCATTTCATTCAATCATTTCAGATTTCCATTGCTTTGCTTGGATTCAAAGTTTGTATATAGGAAACTTTATTCTCCGACAATAAACTGTATTGGTCAACCTCCCTCTCTTTAACTATACGCTTCCGACACTACTTACAAATGTGTAACTGGGAAATGCCTATTGTATTTTTCTTTCTATTTTTGTTTTTTCAAAATGTTAACCAATATTTTTATATAATTGAATAAATAATTAAAAGTAAAATAAGTAATTAAGATGTATAAAATACAATAATTTTTCAATACAATATATATATATATATAGAGAGAGAGAAAGATATTGTACAGCAGTTAAAGAAAAATATCAATAATGCAAGTTTAAGTATACAAGAATATTTTATAAAAAAATATAAGAATTTTGTTAGAGAATAAATAGTTAAAATTGAAAGGAAACTATAATATGAAATAAATAAAAAATATTTTAAAACAATTAAAGTTCAGATTTGAATAGATGAGAAACAGAGCACTTAAATTTCCATTAAGAAAATTAATTAATTTTTTTATTAGGAAACTGAAATGATAATTTAAAACAAAATAATGGTAATTAAGGAAAGAACATTGAGATAATAAGAAAATTTTAAATGTGATAGAAAACATTGTTGAAAGAAACTTTGATGGAAACAAATCATTGAAAAAAGTAAAATAGAAATTATTTAAATAAAATCCTTTGAAATAATTAAAAATAATACTTTAACGTTTAAAAATAATACTTTAACATTTTTGTAACGTCATTTTAGTTAACTTTTAATTTTTGTTTAAGATGATAAAACATAATTAAATACAAATTTTTAAAATTACTCAGGTAATTTATATTTATACTTTTAAAAATATTTGAATACTTCTAAAAAACGTTTGAAAAAACAAAAAGAAACAGTTGGGTTATTAGAGCCGAAATTTGATCTCTTTACCAGCCACCATCCCCATCCCCATCACCATTAATCACATTTACAATTCGGCTGAGCTGCTGAATATAAGTATGTAAGTACTCCGGCAAGGGGATGGTTTTGAGAAATTTTTTTTGTGAATGGGTTTATTTTGGAATCTGCTTTGTGTAGTAAAACAGTGGATTCCAGTTCCCCAAAGCTGCGCGCGCAAAACTCTAGGTGCACGACAAAAAAGCCACTGTCATGTGCCATTTGAAACCAACCAATGAATGACGCAATCATCACCCTCTTCCCCTTCGCAAAACAACAAAGACACCATTGCCACTTTTTGAAAACCACCAAAACAACATACTCTTTCTATTTTTTCAATACAATAATAAACTTGCAAGCAAGATTCAAACAACTCATACACGACACGACAAAGAAAACATAGCAACAGTATATCACTACATCTCTACCATACAAGTGCGATCGCATGTCTTAATTAATTTAGAGAAAGTCGAGTGCACAGTACCTCAAATTGAAGAAGCCAGTTGTCTTTACCAGCACCGAATCCTCTGTGCAAGTGATACGCCGGTAAACTTCCGTCCAAACACACTACAAACATTTATTCCCTCCAAATTTCAACGAATAACAATAACAATGCAAAGTAATGAATTAATTAATAATGAAACGAGGAAAATGAAAATGAAAATTAAAACGAACTTACGAGCGCCGCTAGCTCTAGCCTTGTGAACGAGCGTCATGTTCACGAGAAGCCTCTGCTCTTGCGAACGAACGCGCCACGGCGCCAGCGCTGCCAGACAGAGGAATGCGAGCGGCACGAGGATATTCATCTAGAAAGAGTGTAAAGGAATGGCGCTCTTTACCTGGATTCGGATTCGCTTGGGAAAACGATAGCTGAGAAAGCAAGATCTGAAATGGTTTTGCTCTTTCTCTGGAATTGAAGGAATATTAATAATGATAATCAACATTGAATAAGATTAATAGAGTTTTCAGTGTGAAGTGTGGAAGGAAGCAGAATTGGAAATCCACGTAAGTGAAATCGACGCCTCATTAATTGCTTAAACGAGACGGATATAGATTGGAATCGGCGTCGCCATCAAAGCGTTACAACAATAATAATAACATGGCGCATGCGAGGAGAAAAGAGAAGCGATAAAGGAAACTATTAGAAGTGGAGAATCTGTATCAGTGGAGTTAGAAGTTGCGGTTTTTAGACGCTTTGGGAAACGGCGTCGTTTGTTGAGTGTTGTTGGTGGAAACAGAGGAAGAGAAGGTGGAGATGAAAGGAACTAATATTGGAAAATGGATGAGAAGGAAGGGAATGGACGGAAGCTTTTTGAAGTTGAAATTGTGAGCAATGGACCCACCTTATAACCGAAATGGACCAAGATGGCAACAAAACCATGTTTGCAGCTGCCGTGGGGTTTGGTTTTTGGTGTAATTGAGTCTTCAAGCTATAGTTCACTTTTTGTTGCTTTCCTTTCTCAACTCATCTTTTTCTACACCATCACACAAGTTTATCCATTAAGACTATAGAACAAATCACAACTCATCCCTTTTCTCACTTCTCACTTCTCACTGAACAATTGTCAAAACAATTATCAAAGGAACATTTTCCTACTCTTTTTCTTTCTAGTTAAAGTTTCTTTTGAAATTACAACAAAAATGTTTTTATTCTTCTATTTTGAATTGTGTTTCTTGATTTTGAATTGTGTTTCTTGTTGAGTATGAATGCAGAACCACTTGGGTTTCACACGAACAACTATTAGATTTTCATTCTATCCTGTTACACATTAATCACAAGTACAATGATCTCTTTAAATAAAGATTATAAAATGAAAACAGTGATTAAGTTCACTTACTAAACATGTGTGTAGTCGGCCCAACTCAATTAATTTTGGCTTCATACCCAATATTTGTAATTCAATTAAACCTAACACATGATGATGACTTAAATAGTGTCTTAAACCCATGATTATCTAATTGTGTAGTTTTGGAAGGTGGCATGAATATATGAATGTTGATTTGGGGTAAGTAGGAGTTTGGTTTAAGTGTAGAGTTGTACGGCTAGGTTGTGATTGATGGAAAAAGAAAGAAAGAGCTATAGAGTTGTGTGGTGTGGGAAGCAAACGTGGTAGGTCCATTTTGTTAGCCAACTTGTGCCTATAACTCACTTGGGTTCAGATTAAGAGCACAGATCATAATGTTTGTCGTATATAATTTTTTTTCTTTTTTATTAATCATTTAAAATTGCTATGTATACAATCATGTAATTGTATCAATATATGTATAATATAATAATAATAATAATAATAGAAAAAAAAACTGTAATCTGCATCTTATCTTATGGTTGTCATCTATGCCAATCCTGATATTTAAAGTGCCTAAGCCACATGCAAACCTAGAACCCAATCCACCAACTTTATCTATATAAAAAGTTCTCACAAACATACATGCCATATTAACATTATTTACATGAAAAAAAAATATATTTTTGTCCTCTATCCAAAGGTTATTGTGTAGTTTATCTTCTAAATCTGTCAGCAATAAGTTCATAAAATATTTAATATTAATTTATTAATCAAACTAGTTTTTTTCTATGTCTTTTTTGACAAATCTGAAATTGTAATAGACCATCTATCTGCATATATATATATATATATATATATATATATTTATTTGTCTCTACCAGTGAGATCCAATTTTGTTTGCATTTTTGGGCATTTAACTCTTTGTGGACGATTCATATGGTTTAAGAAAGAAAAAAAATGCTTTTGTTCTTATAGGGTTTTCACTAAGATAACTCCAACTAATCTTCTAGGTATCCCTTTCTTCCTTCACACTTCAATTGATTTTTTTAGTTTCTTTCCTTTCAGAATTTACAGCTTCTCGGTTGGTCAGAAGTGTGATTCTTTCTATTTATACTACAAAATATTGGGTTTAGTCAATTTTATTAGATTTTTACTATTTATAATTTTATTTACTAAATTCAAACTTTGTTATTAGTCACATAATTCAAAATTTCCAGAAAGATTCAATGATTCAGGTGGTGTCTTTTGATATTTTGATCCTTTAGTAAATATTACTTTAAATAGTAATGGTCAGACAATTTGTTTTTTATCAACGTTTAATTTTTTTTTTCAATCAGAAACTTTTTAGATTTTTTTACGAATTACTAATTTCGTTTATGCATGTTTAAGGTATTGTCAAATTTTGATCTAGTACGGTATACAAAAGTTCAAATTCATCCCTTCATGTTTTATAACTTTAAAAAAAATAATACCTGATTTCCAGTTAAATTAATCTAACGAAATATATTTTAATATTAAAAATGATACAAAACTTTAACATTCAAGAATTGAAATAATTATTTCATTTAACATTGCATCATCATTTAAAAAAAAACTACTCAATTATCCTTTAGAAGTTAGACACTGTTACTTTTTCTTAGGAATTGGAAGTTGTATTTATTGTTTCAAACGTGTTTCAAATTTTTTCAATATAAAGGAAGAACTCTAATATTTTATGACTGGATAAATAAGGGAATTGCATTTTCCAACCCATACTTTTCAACCTGCACCTGGTAGTGAAATTATAAAATTGTCCTTGAAAAAATCATTTTGAATTACATATTCAATAATGTATTTTCCAAATTCATAAATACTTTTTTAAAATTTAGAATTCAAAATAAATTTTTCACATTTAAAAATATATTTTAAATATAGATTTTATAATACAAAATAAAGAACATATGCTGAATCATACATTTTAGGATATAAATTTTGTATTTTAAATTATAATTTTAAAATACAATATATTATGGAGTATAAAAATACTATTTTTAATATTCCAAAATATACAACAAAAAATCAAATCCAAAACTAAAACTGCAAAAAGAAAAATCTACTATAGTTTATTTTCAGGATAAATTTGATATTTCAACTTTTATGAGGTGCAGACTGAATAGTATGGGGTGCGGAATGCAATATCCGTGAATACAATGAAGGCAGTTTCTTCCTGCACCCCCACACTCTTATGAAAAGACTAAATCGTCTTTATTAGTTTTTAAAATTCCAGATATATCGTTAACCTAAAAAAACCCTAAAGAGGTGCAGGAAAGGATGCTCTCTTGCACAGCCGTGTCTTTCATGTTCCACACCAACGCGTTTTCATGTTCTAGCGGCAGTGCGGCACCTCCAAATCTTTCTCCTTCAATCTCACATTTTTTGTTGGTGATTTAGAGTGTTCTTGACAAAGGTAAGTAAATTTCTTTGCTTTCGAATCTGCACATCCATTTTTTTATGGATTTTTGTTTCCGTAAGTGCTTTCTTGCATTCCAGATTATAAAATCTGGTAGAATTTTGGATCACAAAATACGGTAAAATCTCGAACTTTTGCTTTCGGTAAAATCCTGCATTTGTGGTTCTAGGAAAATTCCAAATTTGTGGATCCGAAAGGTTCCGAATTTGTGGATCCGGGAAGCTTCTGAATTTTTGGATCTAGATTTGTGTTTTTATGGTCATCCTTTCTTCAACATATCAAAACTTCATCCAAAGATTTTTCTATCTTCAAATATGATTTGCAATTCTTTTTTTTTTTTTAATATTTTTTTTGGTCTATAGTTTATTTATATTTGTTTAGTATAAATGATACAATGCTATTTTTTCCTCTTTTGGTTTCAATATAATTTTATATTTGCTGTTTTTTTGTTTGTATTGGTTCAACATCTTATTCATTAGTTTGTAATTTGGTTTAACTTGAATGGTGTAATTGATTAGTAATGGTGAAGACTAGGGGAGAAGGTTCACTAGGTGATTATCGTCTACGTCTCACAACCTCTCTTAGAAAGAAGACATATTAATGAAGATGAAGAACAAGTTGAATATGAAGATGCAGATCTCAATATCATAATAACAAAACCAAAGTGAAACACAACTTTTCTAACCCACTTTAGGAGCTCATATCGAGTACGAAATACTTACAAAAGTTATCATAACAAATTATTTACTAATTAACAAACAACTTAAACATACTTTACAAATTTAACTTTACTTCATCTAGTAAATGCATTTGTACATTCATATATCTTCGATTTAGATAATGACTTCTCAATATCATCATCACACACATCAACCCCATCATATAATTCTTGTTCAAATTCTTCACTACTGTCCATGCTTCTACAAATAAAAAAAAATGAAACAAAATCATTGCATTCCGGATCCATGAATCCATAAGTCAAAAAAAGCATTTCGGATCCAACAATCCATAATTCAAAAAGAACATTCCGGATTGAGGAATCCATAACACAAAAAAAACAATTCCAGATCCACCAATCCGTAATACAATTTAGACTTCCAGATTCAGAACTCTGGAAAACATCAATTTATGACCTTTTACTTTCCGAAACACCCCATCATCCAGAACACACAATTTAATCAATTAAGCCGGATTCATGAATCCAAAATATATTACCGGATCCCGATATTTGATAACCCCGAAATCCCCATAACCACCGTGCTCCTAAAAAAAATTAACTCTTACCTCTATAACTCAAACAACACTTTGACAACGTTGCATACTCCTCCACCTTACTCCGAACAATTACAAAGATCCTTCAAAGCAGTTGATACTCAAGGATAAAGATGAACAACAACAGTTGAAATGCAGAACGGTTTCCCTTTTGAAAGTATAGGTCAAGGTTAATATTGAAATATTTAAAATTGTGGGGTTGTATGAAGAAAAACATGGTGGTACAGGAAGAAGAAGCCTACAATGAAATTTCCTCCAATTTAGTTTTTCACTGGTCTTTTACTCATTTCTTTTACGCTTCTTTAAAAAACAGATTAAATGTATTACATGTATTTTTTTTTATCTTCTTGATAAGATTTTATTATTATATAAAGGTAAGTGTAAAATATAGTAAATAAAAGTTAGAATTTTTTTTTTTATAAAAAAGTAAGAAATTGATAAATGAAATGAAACTTCTATATATTTTTTAAAATATTTAATGTTGGACTGGGATTTAAAATTTTAAAATAAAAGAAAATTTTAATGTGAATTTTTTAAAATAATTAATAATTTAAGTTTTTATGGATATAAATAAAATCTAGACAATAATAACCTAATATATCAAAACAATAAGAATATATACTAAAACCTATCTTCGTGTTTAAAAATGACTAATTTAATTTATAATATAAAAATTGATCATTTTTACTAAATATTTTATCAAAAAATCTATCATTCTATCAAACAAAAATATTCAATGAATTTATATGGTGCATTATTTATTATTTAAAAGTAAATATACTAAGGGTACAAATTTGAGCATAAAAGGTGTGCGTGTGTTTATATATAAAGAGGGAGAATAAATAAACAAATTTTGAGAAAAAAAAATTAATATTGATGGATTTTCTTAGATTTGAAATGTCAAAAGTTGAACATGAAAGATTAATACACAAGCAAAATTTAAAAATAACTAATAATTAAAAACTTTCTAAAAATATAAAGTAAACTTGTGTAGCACAAGATAAAGAAAATATAGAGTAGTAAACATCTTTATGTTTAAAAATGACTTATAAAAATTATAATATAAACATTAGCCAATATTTTGACAAAATTATAGAAATTTTAATATTTACTATTTTATTTAAAAAAAACTGAGATTTGATGAGTCGAATTACCGAGTAAATTTGTCCATAAAAAAATAAAGAAAATATATTGATAAGCATATTGATGTTTAAAATTAATCGTATTTATATTAAAATGATGAAATTTTCTAAATATTTTATCACAAAATCTATCATTATATTAAATAACTGATTATACAAATTTGAATTGTAAGAAAATTTCCATGTCTCAAAAAATGACTAGGTACTTATTTTTTTATTGTGGTTATGGTAGACAAATGAATAACAAGTATATATTGTTACATAACTTTTTACAGTTAAGTATTAAATAATCCTTTAATAATAAAACTTAATATCAAATTTATCTTTAAACATTACAGTTTAATAACAACACAATTTTATAAAAACTAATAATAAAAATTGAAATCATCATACTTTCTATATTAAACCAGATTTATTTATCAAAAACTAAATTATAATTAATTTAGTATTTGATTAGAAGAATGTCATTTATTGCGTAGAAAGATTGAGGGGAAACATGGAAAATAAGTGAAAGTAGTGGGCTAAAAATGAAAATATGGATATGTTGACACTCACATCACTTTGGTTGGGAAAAATGGGTGGTATCTTCGTTTAGCGCACAGAAAGCAAGGGGTCTCTCTCACCTCTGCAAAAGTCCAAGGTCAGTCTTTTTCCTAAACCCTAATTCCCTAATTCCCCAATTTCCTTTTCTTCCATTTTTCGTTACACACTTCGGTTCAATCTCCCCGGTGGGTTTTGATCATCGCGGATGTGGTAAATTTTTAACCCACGATTCAAAATCTTCGACTTTTCTGATGCGGGTCGGTGGTAGGCGCTTTTTGTGTGTGGTTAATAGATGTGATGGGATTATGAGAATTTTGGGTGCATTACTCAATTTAATTGCTGTGTTGAAATCAAGAAAGAAATCTATCGAACTTCGATTTGGGGTAAATAAAACGATAATGTGAACATGTTCTGATTGGTTTGTTTGCTTTAGAGGGATCGCACTACTGCTCTAGTGGGTAGACCTCAGAGAAAACCTTTTTTTGTTTTTGTGTGTAGAAATGGAAATATAGCTTCTGATTCTAAAAGTGTTTTTGTTACACATCTGTTTTTCAATGAATGAAATACTTGCATGTGCTTACAAGGTTCATTTGCTTTGTGCAGGTTGCACGGTTTTAACTGCTTAGGATTTTGTCTTCAAAATTAAAACTGTGCAACTTTGGTTGTAAAGTTACAGGTGTTGAGTTGTGTATGCATGAAAGTAGGCTTGAGATAGTTGTGCCTCTTGTATGATGGAATCCCTTTGGAAACTTTTGTATTTGCTTGAGCCTGCACCGGTCACACTTATCACTACAGCAGTGGCTGTGACATTTGGATCTGCATTTCGAGCTCTAAATTATGGCAAGGAAATGGAGCGTAATCGTGACTTATCCGAAGCATCCATTACATTGGATAGGTCACAAGCATTGATGATCCCTGTGATGAGCTCTTTTAGCTTGCTTTTGATGTTCTACTTGTTCTCATCTGTCTCGCAGCTTCTCACTGCATTCACTGCCATTGCCTCTGTTTCTTCCCTTTTCTTCTGCTTCTCTCCGTATGTTGCCTATTTAAAGACACAGTTTGGTTTAGCTGATCCATTTGTTTCACGATGTTGCTCAAAATCTTTTACACGACTCCAAGCAATACTGTTGGTGGTTTGCACTTTCACAGTTGCGTCTTGGCTTGTTTCTGGTCATTGGATACTGAATAATTTACTGGGCATATCTATATGCATTGCATTTGTGAGCCATGTGCGTCTCCCAAACATCAAGATTTGTGCAATGCTCCTTCTTTGCCTATTCGTATATGACATTTTTTGGGTTTTCTTCTCTGAAAGATTTTTTGGTGCAAATGTCATGGTATCAGTAGCAACGCAGCAAGCATCAAATCCCGTGCACACAGTTGCTAGTAGTTTAAGCCTTCCTGGGTCGCAACTAATAACTAAGAAATTAGAGTTGCCTGTAAAGATTGTTTTTCCAAGAAATTTGCTGGGCGGTGTTGTTCCTGGAGAGAATGCGACAGACTTCATGATGCTTGGTTTAGGAGACATGGTATGACATTCTTACCCTCTATCTGTTATGATATGTGAATTTGTTCGTTAGTGTTTCTAAGTTTTAGATTGCCTTTTTAATTATTTACTGTATAGGAAGTACTGTGTCGTGTTGGATTTAACGTGCAAAATATTGAAGTATGGAAAGTTTCATGTTGCTTGATTGAAATTGGTTTTGCCAATTGTAAATGCCGTGCACTTCTTTCTCTTGTTTTCTTCATGGATCATGTCTTGCTAGTTTTATGTAGGTTATGTGGATTGACATTTATTATCATTATGATTTTGAATCCTTTGCAGGGAAATTTTATGTCATATCATATGCAAGATCAATAAAAACGAGAAAAAATAAATATGGTCATTGTCTACTGTACTGTACATGTTGCTGTAACCTCCTTCCCCTGAATGAATTTACATTGGACCGAAATTTGAAAGGGTTCTTAACTTCTCATGCTGCAAGGTGGTTTGATTTCATTGAAATTTATGTTGTAGAATTGCATTGAATATGATAAGTTAAATGCTTTCTTTGTGCTCCAGTGGTCGTGTTTTATATACTATCAATTATTTGTTTTCAATATCAACGAAGGATGACAAAGTTGTTTAATTTTTGCTCATCTTTTTATAGGCTATCCCAGGAATGCTCCTGGCTTTAGTCCTCTGCTTTGATTATCGCAAGAGCAGGGACACAGTAAATCTCTTTGAGTTACATTCCTCAAAGGGGCACAAATACATATGGTATGCACTACCTGGGTATGCCATCGGTTTGGTATCTGCTTTGGCTGCTGGGGTCTTGACTCACTCACCTCAACCTGCACTTCTTTATCTGGTACTTCTGTTTTTTTTTTATTCTTGTCATAATACTGGTTTCACTGCTACCTTTCCTTTTTACATAATTTATTCCAGAACATGTGTTCTTATCATATTTTGAATATAGAAATTTCTATTCGTGTACCCATGAGCAGGGAAGACATTAAATACACCTTATTAAACACTTAAAAGTTACTCAAGATTGATGGCATAGAATGACTTTAGTGTTTTTGATGTAATAAAAGCTTTTTTTCTGATAAAAAACCTTCTTGACTATTTTTATGTGCTCATGGGCACACAATTGGAAATTCCTTTATTTATTTATATATTGGGAGATTTTAGGTTGTATGACAAATAAAAGAAAGTAGTCACAGTTATTACTCATTTTAGCTTTGTTATTTCTCTATCTAGTCTATTAGTATGACATACCAACTTGAAGATATTGCCATCTTGAAATTCAAACTGAAGATGATTTTGCCAGATTTTTTTGGGATAAACTATATAGATCAAAACAGGAGATTGATCATCAATCCATTTACCCATGTTATGCAATTATTGGCCTTCTGATGGATCATAAAAGCTGACTCCTTTAATTTCCCCCTCTCTTCTGTTATCAGCATATGTAAAGTTGGTTCTATATTCCTCCTAGGTGCACTCATCAATAGAAGTTACAGTAGCCATTGTGTATAACCCTTTCTTCCCTTGTAAAAGTTGGTTCTATGTTCCTCCTAGGTGCACTTATCAATAGAAGTTAAAGTTGCCAGATTTGCGCCGGAACAGTAAGCTGAAATTGTTGAACATTTTTTTTCACAATCAAATTTTGATTTCAGTAGGGAGAGTTCTTGGATAAATATGGTATATATTAAGTTTGTACATTGAACTGTTAGTAACGTGCTATTAGTTTGTCACTTTGTCAACTGTTTTCTAGGATCTAAGTTTTAAAATGTCATAGTAACTACTTTCTATTGGACCAGTGCATAAGTTACACTGTACATCATATCATGTCTATTATTTTTCGAAGTTAATTTGCTTGGTAGAGTTTTAAACAATGCGATACCATAGTTCTTATTCTCATGATTGTTAATGGTGCTCCATTCTTTAACCCTACAAACTCATCTCTGTTGAAAATATCCTATATGAATAATATTTAAACAGGAACCTGTCTCATTTTTCATTCTTCTTTCCTGTGATCATAATATGGAATAAACATTAATATCTCTTAATAATATAGAAGGAAATCCTTGGGCTTGGATACATACCGAAAATGAAAAGTAAAGCTTAATCTGGGATGATCGTAAGCTTTTAGATATTAATGTAAATTTTACAAAAATCACGTTAACCTTGGTGCAGCTGATTTCATGTTTAGGTGATTTTATGAAATGTTTGGTTTCACTTATAACAATGATCCTTTTGTTGGTTTGTGTAGGTGCCATCTACTTTGGGACCTGTAATTGTGATATCTTGGATGAAAAGAGAACTAATGGAGCTGTGGGAAGGAAACATGCCGAATTTCAATGATAAGGATCGCGAAATAGAAGTTTAGTCTAGTAACCCGCTGGATTATAATAGCCAAACACAAAGTTGTAAATTTACTGAGAATCTTTAATCGTCAGTTCAGACTCATCAACAAAATTTATAATCTTCATCTTGCTATGTCTTGATGTTTCTATTGATACACCATACATAAATTGAGCGAAACAAGTTTATAAGAACTACTTTATGGTAAAGAAGAAAGCATAAGACTTAAAAATGTCTAGTGCTTAGGGATAATGATAATACTGAAAAATACATTCATTTTCTAATTATGCAAGTACAACACCTATGTCACAAGTGTAAGGCATTACTCTGGAAGGTCTATAAGCCACATCATGGCAATATTTGCATTATGTTTTCATGCCCATTTGTATGTGCGCCACAAACCTTAATGAAGCCAATAAAAGGTAGAAACCGTGGAACTATATCTTACTCAGAAATAGATTTACCTGGTTGGTCAATCTTCTGCAATTTTGCAATGACAAAGGTATATCTCCTGAGAAGTTATTGTTATGCAAAGATCATATAACTGCCCTGGAAGGATGAATTTTGGCTCTCATTTCTATTGATGAATTTATTGAGATAAATTGAATTTCCAACTCTTCCAGCAATTACGAAGTAGTTCTCCCGACAGAGGATTATGTGACATGTCCGAAAAACAAAGATCATTCTCTTCAACCTTTTGTATGCCATTAGGTGGCATCAAGGATTTGGATAAACATAATAAAAAACATGACAATGTCATGTGTTGAAAAAAACAAAGCAAAGCAATCATATTCGGACCCATAATTATTTTTATAGGACCCATGGATGAAAAAATTCCAACTCATAGATTTGAGAGTATTTGTATTTTTTTTTGTATAAATAATTGTGCTCTATAAGCGCCACTTTTTTATAATTAAATTAAGACATTGTGGATTGTTTTGTCTGTCCTAGCTAGAGAAGAGTGCATGCATATATTGTCAACTGATATAACTGCTGGAAATTTTTGCAACAATTTCAATTTCTTGTGACTTTTTTCCACTCACTCTCTAAAGGAGGGATATTAATTGTCTCTTCCATTTTAGGAAAGATGAGCAGTGGTCATAATCAATAAAAGAACATTCTCCTTATTTCAATCATCATGTTTATTTTACTTTCCTTTCCACTAAATATATTTTAAATTAACCATATATAAATTTATTTACTAGAGAAACGATTTATTGACAATTGGACATAATATACCCTAGTTTAAAATGAAAACACACTTTTATAAGGTCATCAATCCCTATCACATCACCAATTGTATAATAGTGTAGATTGTTAATATATTATTTTTAAGAAAATTAACCTAATGTTATATGTATCTAAAAAGTTAAATAAAATTATTAGATTAAGAATAATTTTTTTAAAGGAGAGGAAACAAAAGAGAGATTTTTCCTCCTTATTTTTTTCTTCCTTTTTATTTTCTCTACAGAATCGTATATAAGATTTTTATTTCATATGGTTCCTTATTTAATATTTTTTTAAGTCATTGAATCCCTTTTTTAGTTCGGTTTAATAATTTTGTTCCTTATCCTCTTTCAAAGAGTAACAGTTTTTTTTATATTATTCTCAAAATAAGAAGATTTTTTTTTTTTTTACCAAACATAACCAAATACTTGATGTGTTGAATAAAAAATTGAGTTACGAACGAGACTGTAGGAGAAATTGTACTTCTATCCCTATTGCTTTTGTCCCTTCTGCATCTCACACAGATTTTGGATGCCTCTTCTGAGGGGAAAAAACCCTATCCTATACTCGTTCTAGGGTTTATACGACCTTTTCTTAGCTTTCCACAATTATAAACATCTCAAATGTCTAACAAGTAGTTAATTCCACAAATAAAAAATATAATCCCAATTTGTATAAAAGTATTAATATGAAAGGTGGACAAGGATCGCATTGTATAAACACTTTTCACTAAACAAGTAGTATACGTAATTATAAAAAAAGTTGAACCAATTACATTGGTTTGTCATCATAGATCACCACTTGAACGAGATTAAAGTAATGTTAAGAGATTAATCATCTGATGCTAATTGAGATTAGTGAATGAATCGTATACATCTCATTCACGAATCACGATCTCGTTGCGCTGAATTTCGCATATTAATATTTGTAATGATTAAGTACCTTTCACACCATAGTAATAAAACAAAGAAAAATCTTGATTTAGTCAACATTATAATGCCAAATAATGCAGGTCCGTTCTAGAATCTGTAGTTGGAAGCATATCCACTCTCCAACAAGATATATCCGGTGCAGGTATTATCACTCGTTTTTTCTTTATCTTAAACTAAATTTAATATTATACAAATATCACTCAAAATCATTAGATATGTACACTGTATAATTATAATTATGAATTATATAAAATTAGAATAAAGATTTATGTGCAGAAGTATGTTTCAGATTATTTGTTAGAACAGAGAGATGTTTTTCATAACTGATTTACAAAAATTTGTTTCTTATTTTTATAATCATAATAACAATTTATATAATAAAGTTAGATTTTTTTAAAAACTAATGTATTTTTCTTTTTCAAAGTTGTGTTAGAACCTTATTAAAATTGTCAGAAATCTAACAAATACTTTCTGAATTTGACATTTCATAGAGATACTTGTCATAAGAGTGTCGATATTTGATACGAGTATTAGACATTGACACGCCATTTAAGAGGAGTGTATACGTCATTAATGTAATAAATCAATACAAAACATTTTTTTTTTTTTAAATACATTATTTCCTTTCCCACACACATCTTTGTTCGTGGTCAAAGAGTATGGAGTGAGGGTTATATACTTAATTAGTAAATATTAACAAAACATATAAATACAATCGTGGAGGGAATAGAATATGGAATAATTTCGACCCAACTCAATTCAGAATTTTTCTTCTGCCTCACTTCAGATTCCCTTTATTATTTGGCTGTTTGTGGTTTCCTATGAACTGTGTGTATTTTTTTAAACGAGGTGAATACTACTTTAGTTACACAACAATTTAGAAAGTGAGAGGAAACAAATTAAATTTAAGAAAGTAGTTTTCTTTTAAAAAAATAATATGGCAGAGAAAAGAGTAAGAAGTGCTAAATTTATATCATCCTTTTCATATAATTTCTCCAAAAATTAAGGCATGCCAACTCATGGTAACTAAATAAAAGTTTAGCATTTATTATTGAAAATCAAATAATTAGTACAAATTATACTCATGATTACATAATTTAAAGATTCTTTTATTTATTTATTTTATACAAGAAAATAATTGAATAAAAACTAATTTTAGAAAAAAAATAATTAGTTGCTATAGTGACTAAATTAAAGACCATTTTAAAAACTAAAATAATTTTTTTTTTAAAAATTAGTATCTAATTAACTACTAAGTAGTTAGATTCTAAATTTGATAGCAAAAATCTGCTAACTAATTAGACTCCAATTTAAAAATTATTTAACAATAATAGAAACTAATTTAGAAATTAAAATTTTCTAATTTAGTCAATCTAGTAATTAATTATTTTTTATCTTTAAAATTAGTTTTTATTTAATGATTTTTTTTAGTGTTTATATATATATATATATATATATATATATATTATCTACTAACTATTGTAAATGAAGGAAGTTGCTTGGAACTTTCTTAAACCTTTTAAAGTGGAAACTTATGTCATGTTTGCATTTTTCCATAAAAATAAACAAGAGTGCAATATAACCAACCAAGTGTTTAAAATTAAAACAACATAAAGTGACATGCATACAAATACTTCATTTACGTTCTAATAAAATTACATCCCCTAAACCACCTACCTTCCCCACTTTAAACATTGATCACACTGATATTTTATTTTTATTTCATTCCACTAATATATCATAAAATATCTAATTTTTTTTGTATTATAAAATATCATTTTTTTTAAATAGACTTCAATAATAACTCAATCTTACAAATTTAATTAAAAGGTGAGATTTGTAATAACTTATATACTATCAATTTTTTTTCTATTTAATATGAGATCTTCTATGTACCCCTTTTGTCAAAACCTTCTAAATTTGTATGTAACTATATATTCATGGGTGGTCGAATAATTACTCTAACATCATTTTAAAAAGTGAACTTTTAAATCTAATTCAACCTCAATGAACTCATAAGATAAGATTTGTACTCACGTATAAAATGTTTTTATCAAGAATTCCAACAAAATTAATTAAATAATATATTTTTAACTTTTTCCCATTATTTATAGTAGAACTATAAAATCAAATTAAAATATATAAATAAATATAAATCTTATCTTAAAACTATTTTTTAAGATAATTAGATAATAGAAGACATTCTTCAGTAAATTAATGAATTAATGTAAATACTGCTGAGAATTAAGAAATTATGCATGTCTTCTTTATGTGATGCTACGTCATTCTTAAAATTAAGTTTTTGTGGTTTAATATGTATGTATTGAAGCTCCTAATGTCACGTTTTGTTTTGACTTCATTCATGACTCTTTTTGTAGTTTCTCTACCTACCACTACTTTCTTTCCAAGCTTTTCCTATAGTGTGTGCTTATATCACTATTTGTTTCTTTCACATTTCTCATTACACTAGTATAAAACATTTTTTTATTTATGTAAAAGTTATTGAATAAATAATTCTTTATCTAAATGCATAAACATATTTCAATTTAGTCTCTCTAGTGTATAAACATGTGACAATTTGTTTTATGTTAACTTTTGCATAACTATTTTGTTTCTTAATGTTCAGGAATCAATTTCATATTTAGTGAAAAGTAATTTGATATTAAGTTGTAAAATTTAAATGTCGACTTGTCATTAAGCTAAATAATAGGATATAATCATTGTTCTACATTTTACACATTTTCAAACTAAAAGAAAATTTTATTTTTCATTTTTTATTAACTAAATTATGACTTTTGTATTTAGAGACCAGCATAATAATTTACCTGGTTTTATTTTTATATTTTATTTTATTTTATTAAAATTAAAGCGTATTAGAATAATTGGTGTGGTGTGTTCTATTGGTTTGTGATGTTTATTGATTTATTTATTTATCCTTTGATGCCATTGCTCACTACTTAAGTGGGATCCATCGTGCATTCTATAAGAAATAATAAATATTTTTCGAATCTATGATCTTCATTCTAAGTTTGCTTTAATAAAGATGAAAATCTAATTAGAATAATCATGAAACGTGTAAAAGCAGAGTTGGCCGGTGGAAAAATGAGAATGACTTAGTTTTTCTAAGTGTTGCTTTTATAATCAATTACTCAATGCTATATAATATGATATTTCTTAAAATTTATCTATAATGTCACACTTTGTTTTATGGTATATAGTTAAAGTAAAGTATAAATTTTACTTTTGGTAAAATTTAAATTTAAATATCTCTTACAATGATATTTAAATACAAAAGGTTGTATGTAATAAAATTGTTTACTTTTTATAAGAATGGTTGTGAGAAGTGACTATGTGACCAACCAGCTTGCATCTATCCCTATCCACGGGAGAACTATTATGTTGCTTCACAAAGTTTATTTTTATTTGTTTTTTCTCCCTCTCAAATTTCAGAGAAATGAAATAATTTTTTCTTTTTTTAATTTATTTTTTAGTTTGTGTAAAAAAAAAGTTGTAATATTTTAATTTTTTTTGTATATTTAATAAATGAAATATGTTTTATTAACAATCTGTCACTAACACACACCGCTTGCGTGACATTAATTGACGCCGCGTGATATTTGGTGAGGATGTGACACTGACTATATATTATAATATATGACCCATAACACACGCAACCTCTGCCACTAACACAGACTTGACACCGCATGCGTGGCATTAATTGACATCGCTTGCGTGACACTAATTGACTCTGCAAACGTGATATTTGGTGAGGATGTGACACTGACTCTATATTATAATATATGACCCATAACACACGCAAAACTGGTTACCCGTGTGTCTGTAAGTGATTACTTATGTGACAAACGCAAAATTGGTTACCCATGTGTGTAACTGGTTACTTATATGACGTTTATGGTCACTCACTCTTCATGAAGAAAAAAAATTCAATTGTTTTTTAATAAGAACCATATATTACATCGGTTAGATTGCTTAACTGGTGTAATAACCCTACCAGAACTAGTTACCCAGCCACAAGTTCCTCCACATATATTGACACATGCAAAACTGGTTACCCGTGTGTTTGTAAGTGGTTACTTATTTGACGTTTATGGCCACTCACTCTTCATGAAAAAAAAAATCAATTTTTTTAATAAGAACCATATATTACATTGGTTAGATGACTTAACCGGTGTAATAACCCTACTAGAACTGGTTACCCAGCCACAAGTTCCTCCACGTATACTAGTACACGCAAAACTGATTACTCGTGTGTCAGTAAGTGGTTACTTATGTGACGCACGCAAAACTGGTTACTCGTGTGTATGTAAGTGGTTACTTATGTGATGTTTATGATCCACCCACTCTTTATGAAAAAAAAATCAATTTTTTTTAATATGGGTCATATATTACACCGGTTAGATGGCTTAACCAGGGTAATATGAGTCATTCTGAGTAAAAAAAAATATTACACCGGTTGTTACTAAGAACCGATGTAATATATTCTTTTTTTACCCTATTTTGAAGCTCGTGTTGCTCATTCGCGCGCAATCTCACTCTGTCACGTCATTGCAGCGTCTACAACATCAAATGTGTGTTATTGTCAATATATCGGTACTCTTAATAAATTTCAGAAAATTTACAGAAATTATAAATTTTTTGTATTGTGTCGAATGTCACGACAGATCTAATTCTGGTAATAATCAAGAGACTCTTCAATGCTGATAAAAAAAGAAGAAGAGAGAGACTCTTCGATCTTTCGATACATGCTGAGAATGTTTTTGTCATCACGGTCTCACTTCGATTGGCCGTCCTTTCAGATTATCAACATTACAACGCATCCACTAATCTGACAGCAAACAAAGCACAACGACTTAATTAACAAAACAAACCACGTTAAACATCTCAAACCATGATTAGAGGGTAATTGGGTCAGTTTGAACCCTTCTTAACCATTCATACAACTAAAAATCTAAGATCTTCCCTATAAATAGTCAATTTTCGTATGATAAACAATACAAATATTTTGACATTAACGCATTTACTTAGACTCAAACTAACTTTAACGTTGAAAAATAATTTCACCCACCAAAATCGAAAAGAACAATAAATTTTATGAGAAAAAAAAGAATGAAACGAAGACTTGAAACTCTAACTCCCATTTATAAAGTGTTTGTATGACAAAACTTATGTAAAACCCTAAACTCTAATTATTGTTTTTCTTTCATTTTCAAAATATTTTGATTTTAATAATAACAAAACAATCTATTTGAAGTTAATGACTTGTTTTTCTTAAAAAAAACTACTTTTAGATTTTTTTGAGCTTATTAACGTTTAACCGTCTTATATTTTTTTAATAATAAAATCTAGTGTACCATGTTTATATGTACGAAACCGTATCATATTTTTTAATAATTCAAACTTTGTAATTATTATTCTGGTTTAATTATGTTTGCAATAATTATAGTTTATATTTAAATTATTCTATTGTGATGCCCAAGTATATCCTTGTGTAGACAGCAGGGCAGGATGGGGACATTAATTTTACAATAATCTCCCTTCAATAATTCATTCTGCTTCCAATTTTAAATCTAATTTTTAGATCACATATTTTTCAACCTTTACTTACTATTTATATTATAAATTCTAAAAAAATTTAATCAATATTTTTTATCTTTTATTTTTATCATATCATATATTTTATTTTTTAAAGTATCAATATATCAAATTAAGAATAAAAAATACTGTAAATACTTATGTAATTTCGTAAACTCCCATTATAATTAGTGTAATTTACTCTGATATTTTCGCAGCAGCACATACAATGATTTTTTGTTTTATTTCATTACTTGTGTAAATTTTGTAAAAGAGTGTCATTGACGCACTCTAATACATTATTTCTAACACGTTTTTTTATCGAGTAAATATTATAATTATAGATAAAATTTATTGAATAAAAAATAGAATCACGCAATTTTATAATTCTTAATGAATATCAATAGTAATAAAAATATGTTTAAAATATACTAAAGAAGATATTAGCCTTTTTTTAATATAACACAATAAGATTTGCACACTTTCAACACGTGCAAGTCAACTGTATAAAATATTGAGTATCTGGGAAAAAATTTAAGTAGAATTCTTCGAGGATATTTTTTAGAAAACAATAATCTAAGAATCTGAAATATATAAATGAAAATTTATAACCATAAAATCTAAATTAAAACCCTATCATATGACTTAATAATAAAAATCTGAATCGACCTACAAAAATTTCGCAAATTGCTTCAATATATTTGTGTAAACTACTCAGACTTGAATAAAATAAATAAATTAAAAGTTTCTTATCGTGATTGATTGATTTCATTTTTTTATACTTTGTTCATATTATTAACAATTATAGTTTTGTGAATAAAAAAGTGGCTTGCTGACGTGTGAATTCTATTTTGACTATACTTTTGTATTGCAAAAAATTTGTATGCAACTAAGTTAAAAGGATTGCCTTAGTTATTATATTAATATGAGATTTTATTTAGTAATAAAAAGTTTCGGAAAACATATACTTAACTATGTATAAACAAACTTTCTTACAAAATAAAATGATTTTATTTATAAATTTATGCATAAACTAATTTGTAATTTTTTTTTCTTATAATACATTAATTCTTTTATATTTTACCTTATATTTTTTCTTAATTCTTATAAACACTAATTTTTATATTTTTCATTTTTGTATGTGAGTAGAAAACAAAATATGTGGATTCAATAAAAAAACATCTTTATTATATAGAACAAGAATTTGTTTCATCTCCATGTAATAATTTCTCATTCTAAATTTCCCCTTCATATGATTGGACCCATAATTTATGATTAAATTTAATTAATAAATTATTTGTGGGGTGCTGAATTACTTAACCTAAATGTCAATATCGCTAATGAGTGGTTGATCCATTAATTAAAAAATAATTTATATTGAATGATATTCAGATATTCAATTATATTTCTCAATCATCTCTTTCTTTTCATTATTTCTTTTTTTTTCTTGATTTTGTCTTGAGTACGTAATACAAGTCAAATAATGATTTATCGTTCTGTGGCAACTCGCAAGCAAACATTATCCATCACCAAACACAAATTAGTGTTTTATTGGATTCCTTGAATGAATCAGTTGCACATTGACCTTACATATTATACTGTTTATTATTATTTACTCGGTCTCTGTTTTGTGGATTAGTAAATTAGAAAAATGATTCTGCAGCTACAAGTGGGAATTTTACAATGATTTTTCTTTGGTATCTGTGTGTGAGTGTCCATGTGAGAAAGGGTTCACTAGTAAATGCACTGATCAGAGAACGCACAAGAGATTAAGCACCACAATTATTGTTGCTAAAGTTAATTAATTAAGACCTATCACAGCCCACTTTAACTTGAACACATTTAAAAATTTAATAGTGAATATTGAAACTAATGAGATCCTATAGTATAATGTATTGTTAAGTATTAAGATGATGAGATCTCATAGTATATCATAAAGTATTAATGTCCTGTCAAATATTTGGGTAATTAAAACTATCTGATATCTTTGCATTTTGGTAAATTATAAACGATCTCGAACAATATACAAGATTAACAACATCAATAACAAATACTTTATAATAAATACCGACAAATTATGATTAAAAGATAATTGAGTTTTATTGAAGACCTAATCATCCATATAGTTAAATGATCAACACAACTATTATAAATAGAGAACATCCTACTAAAAGTAATGTAATCTTAATCCTTAACAAACATCATTTTCTAGAATAAAAAATTAACGTTGAAATATATAGTCGTAGACATCTATTGAGAACCTCAAGGCTGAAAAGTTGAGAATTCAAAAACTGAAAACCAAGAAATCAAGGACAACAAATTGACACATATAAGAAAAATTGATTTTGTGAAAAAGAATATATATACTATTTTTTAAATATTTTTTAAATATATAAGGCTATGAACAAAATAATACAATATTTTAAAAAGGGTAATATCTGAAATGTTTAGATGAATTCTAATAATATTATTTTTATGAATTTGAGATAAGAATATCGATATTTTCGATAAAAATAAAAATAAAAGTTGAAAAATGAACACTTCTACTTTTAATGAAGACACGATACGGATAAATGTTGTTTTTTTTTATAATTTTAAAAATATAATAAATAAATATTTTCAATATATAAATGACTGCAATTATATATATAAATACATAATTTTATTATAAAAAATAATTTATATATAGTGAATAATTGAAATTATATCATTTTTAATTATGACAGTTTTATCAATTAAACTAAAAAAATCAATAAGTAAAGATAAAAAAATACAATGCACTACCAGTCAGATAAATGTTTGTCTAGTTATAAAAGACAGAGTGTGAAGTCTATTTTAAAATATAAAGTTAACTAATAAACCAAACCACCTAAAAATAAGATAATGGTTAATTAAGAAGGGAAGTGGAGTTGATAAATCTGACATCACCTTCTGCACTTCACTTCTCATTACTCATTCATGTCACTCTTCCATTACAAACCCTAATTAATTTCTCAGGAATCATGATCTCTTATTTAGTGACTCTAATAGGTATTTGGTGCAATATGCAGTGTTATTTAAAAATTAAAAACAGTGTTGGTTCTTTTTATAATATATAATTCTTAATATCACATGCACATTAAACATTTTTAGATTAAAGTATGTTAAACTAAAACCACAGAAATATTATATTGACAAAAAAAAAGCATTACTGGTAATGCTATTATTAAGAAATTAAATTAAAATCAACTTATTATTATCAACTAAATTCATTATTTTCTTTAATTATAATAAATACAACTGTTGAATCTTATAAATTTACTATTAATGTCATTAGTTAATTAGAATTTATTTAAATGCACCTTTGAGATAATTTCGTAAAAAATATAGATATTATGTAATAATTTATTATTAGATAATACTAAGGCATGTATAAGCATGTTTTGACCCAACTTAAATATATTGCTGAGATTGAATTATGTAGAAATTTTTTAACTCATTTAATTAGAATTATATTAGTTTGGGAATTTTAAATCCAAATAATCTTATTTGTAAAACGTAACTTTCATTTAAAGATAAATTTTAAATTTTAAATGAATAAATAATATAGATTATATAAATAGAGTATAATTTTTTGTTTATTTATAATTTCCTTTTTGTAAAATTTATTTTCTTAACTCTTTTTATAAGTTTAAAGAATAGATAAGACTTTAAACACTAATCCAAGATGTTGTGATTGGTTTTATTTTCTTTTGGACAATATTTGTGAGAGATGTTGTTGATATATGATTTCTAACCTCTCATAATTTATAATGCAATATTTTTTAAATACAATATATTAAGTTATATTATTTTTTTAATTATTTAAATATTTTTTATTTTCTTAAAATAATATAAGACCTGTTACTAAAAAAATTAAATAAAATAATAATATTAATTAATTAATTAATTAAAAATTAAAAAAAACACCTTAATGAAGAGATAAAAAAAATTGTCTTATATGTATCCTTATTATCAATACTTTAAATAAATGAAAAAGAAAACTTGATCAATTAATTATATATATATATATATATAATTTGGTGTGTGTGAAAAGGATAATGGAATTTTAACAAAAAATAAATTAAAGAAAAGGAAAAGATATATATTTTTATTTATTTATAGTTATATTATTTAATTATTTTAGTTATATATTTTTTTAATTTATCCTGTTGTATCCTACTCATATTTATTTATTTATATTTATATTATTTAATTGATCAACATTTACACATTAATTCATTTGTTGATTTATATATATTATTTAATCTATACATATTCACACATTTCATATTTTTAATTAATTTATATATATGTTATTTAATATACATTTACAGTCACACATTTATTTTTTTATTAATTTATATTTATATTTATATTATTTATTTTATTTTAATTCTTAAAATTATATATACTTATTAAAATATGTTTAACTTCATCTTAATTATTTCATTATTTTATAATTATATATTCTTAGTAGATTGTCATAATCTTATTTGTTTTATTTAATTATTATCATTATGTGGTGGGATATTTTAAACTCATTATTTTATTATTTTATATGTTACTTAACTAATTTAATTTAATATTTTTTAATTTAATTGAAGATTTGATGAGATATTCACGTATATACTTCACACATATGCACACGCACATATATATACATTGATACACATATATACACATAAATTATCATAAACACACATACACACAACACCTCCACACACACAATTTAATACCTTATGATTATTCTAATATAATATGATTATGTGCACTTATAAGCATATTCCAATATACTTTGATTCTTAATTCAATTCTATTTTGAGATGTGATTATTTTTTACTAAATATTGACAAAAATAAGATAAGAGATAATACAATTTACAATTTTTACATTATATTTTATGTTTTTATTGTTAATGTGTATTTGGTTATTATTAAAAGAGAAATAAAGAGTTTTATTTATCTATAATCCATTCGATCATACATATTTATTAATGGATTAATATAAACGATAGGAGAAAAAAAAAGTAACCACTATTTATCATTCTAACATAATTAAGACTTTCTTTTTAAAAACAAATGTTGAAGTTGGCAAACCCATTCATTTGGTTATTGAAAAAATTATTGTGATGATAGCAAATAAACTGTAGAAATGGTTTGAAAAAATTCACGCTTCTATAGTTGATGCTTTTGTTTTTATATATAAAAGAGGCAAAATATGAAAGTTAGAACAAATATAGTGAAAATTATATAGATAACACATTTACAATTTTTTTATAAAAGTCTTCATTAAAAGAAAATAAAAAGATATGGAAATATCTGAAATAATTTTATAGTGACTAGTGGGAAATAAATGAATTTTATTATGATTTACAAAATAATATAAAATGATCTCATCTTCAATAATATTTATACATTTAAATCTCTAAAACTAAATTTCCAATTATAATATCATTAAATATTTATTTATTAATAATCTTATTACTCTTTCAATTTTTCATTCTATCATATGTATTTGCTATATTGAAAAAAAGAACAATGAATATTAAAATTAATAAATAGGTACATTGGTTAAGTAACCTAAAATAATTAAATAATATAAATTTGAAACATCCAACTAATTAACGATAATTAATAAATAAATAAATAAAATAAGATTATGGACATCATATAACTATAAAATAACCAATTAAATAAATAAAGTGAGGTTAGAGATACTTTAATAAGTAAATGTAATTTTTTTTCTTCTAAAAATAACATAAAAAAACTGATTAATAAGAGATAAATGCATAATTAAAGATAATTAAATGATATAAAAAACTAATATATAACTAAAATTAATATAAATAAATAAATAAATAAATTGAATCGGACTGTAACTGAAAATCAATAATATAAATATAAATACGTAAAGATAATCAACGTGTAATTGAAAATATATAAATCAAATAATATAAATATATAAATAAAGAGAAACAGAAAATAAATTAAATAATACAAATAAAAATAAATAAATAAAATTCATTATATTATTGAGATAAATGAAATAATATAAATATAATTAAATAAAAAATAAGACTAGAAACATTTCACTGAACAATCATAATTATAAACTAAATAAAATAATAAATAATAAATGTCTCTTTCTCCTAATTATTATAATTGATATATATATATATTTTTTCATTTAGTTTAAAGTGTTGATAATGATGAAATAAGAGATTTTTGTAAATCTCTTCCTTATCTGTTATTCTAAGAGATAAGGTCACTTTATCAGCTTTTTTTCTAATTAATTATTTTTCTTTTTTAGTAATAGGTTTTATATTAATTTAAGAAAATAGTTACATATTTAAATAATTCAAAAAATAATATAATTTTAATATATTATATTTAAAAATATTATATTATAATTTTTAAAATATTACAATATTTTGAAGTAATTTTCTTCAAACTCTGATAGACTTCTTCTTCAAACTGTTAGAATTCTGTAAATGTAAAATGGAGAATTTTACTAATAAAGTGCGCCCACATATAGGTACATATATAACTTTTAACCAGTACATTATTCAATAAAACCACATTAAAAAAAGTTTAATATTTTTTATCATATAACTATTGTTTGTATCTATATTTTAAATATTATTTTCAGTTTTTTAATACTTTAGAAATATTACAAATATTTTATAAATAGGTTATAAGTTTTTTAATTAAAAAAATAAACTAATACTAGTTCAATTAAATTTAATTGGTTTTGGCTGTAAAGTACAACAAGTTTAATCGATTTCAAAGTCCTACAGACTTATATATAATAGTTTATTAGTCAAACCATCACTCTCTAAACAACAAAATGAAAGCATCCTCTCCAATTTGTGGATAAAATGGAGGGAAAATAGTATTGTTTTTTTTATTAATATTAATCTGTGTTGAAAGAATTGCAACCACTATTGGCATAGGACCAGATATGAACATGGTAGCAAGAAAAATTGTAGGTTTCAATAGGGCAGATTTTAAGAAGTATCACTAAAAGCTCACCACCCATCTTCTGATTGAGAAAGAAAATACAATTTCTTTCATGACACAAACAAACAAGTATCAATGCTGTTATCACCACACAATACACTGCTCAATTTGTTTTCAATATCTTTCTTACCAATCGTAGACAAGTTTTCTTTTGCTTTCAATTCCTATAAATATGATAAAATTTTATTGCATCCTTCTATTTCATACCATGTGGTACTTCATCCATCTTAATTTATTTGATATTTTGAAAAAAAAATCTTCACATGAATTTTTTTATTATATTCCCAATCATTTATTGTGGAAAAAAATCATTACAAAATCTAATTAAGAATATAAAAGAAAATGAATGTACTGAATTTTTCATAATAACTTTTATAAAATTAAAAATAGAAATTATATTTTTAACTCTCATGTCAAAACCTTAAATACAAAACAAGATGGGATAGAAAGAGCAGTTAATAAGTTTCCAACAGTGAAAGTTATAGTTCAAGAACTACATCATTATTTTTTGTGTATCAGAGCTTTGAAAATCTTGCAAATGAATAAAAAGAGAAAAGACAGGGACAGGTGCAAGTGACCTTCTTTTGGTAGTTGGTGCCACAACAAGAATTTTTTTCTCCTCTTAATTTCATTTTATTGAATTATTAATTGACACTTTGTCGCAACTTGCAAGTGGAAGGGAGTTGTAAAATTTTTCACATGGAATCATAAACTCTATGCATTCTCCTGAAGCTTACCCATCATCATCATCATCTATTCTAGGCTGTCCATAAACTTCTCTTCACAAAGTTCCATTCTTTACCGCAAACTCTTTAGCACTCTGAGAAGAAAATGTCAGAATCTGAGGAAGAAAATACAGACTATGTTACAAGGTCAAAGCCTGCAGAGGAAGCTGGCTGCACCATGGACTTCGATCTGGACTTAGAAACTTCATGGCCTTTGGATCACATGGCCTTTGTCTCCAATCCCATGTCACCTTTTCTGTTCTCCTCCTCCACCTCTGACCAGCCTTACTCTCCTCTGTGGGCTTTCTCTGATGGAGAAGACCTCAAGCTTCCAGCTTCTGCCTTCTCTGATTGCCACAAGATCTTCCCTTGTATGGTTTCAGATTGCTTTTCTCTGGACTTCAGTTTTGGAATTTGCTTCCTTCTTTTGGACCTACTGATACCCTTTGGAATGTAACTTATATAGATGCAGCTGAATTTGGTTTTATTGATTTACAAATGTAATATGGGATGGAATTAGTTTCTGTAATGTATGTTATTTTGCTGTTAAGAGTTTCCCTTTGCCCATTTTTAGCTTGAAGTTTATGTGAATTGGAAAAAAGAATACATTTTCTTTTTAGTAGCCAATTACTGTGGTTGAAGCCCTTTTTGATTGCGTAGGAACTTGGTTATTAGGCACAGGTAATATATGGATGGAATTTATGGGATTGGATTGAAGTTGATTTTTTTTTATGTACCTATTCTAAACGCAACAGTTGAAATTTCATGGTTCGACATGGTTGTACTCCTTTGAGTTTAGTTTGTTCAAGCAAGCTAATGTTTGCAGGCTGGAGTTTTGTCTGTAACATGCTTCCTTTGGATTTTACCTTTGCCCCTGTAGGCTACATTTTTTTATACGATTCTTGGAGTATTTCTAAGGTTTGGAGGTTTTAGATATAGTGTGATGTTGAGCTCAAAGGTGTTATTAGTACCACCATAAGTGTTTTCATAGTCTATTACTCCTCCTGTGTCCTTTGATGCTAAGCATGTATTTTCTTGTTTCTTCAGGGATCTGCATTTATTCTAACTGAAGCAACTGTTTTCAGGTGATTCAAATTCAATAGCTGAAAAGCCAGAGGAGAATGATGACAACAAGAAGCCTTTGCCACCACTTGCGCCTATGCCACCAGTGGAAAATGTGGGTGGATATTGTGTAATCAAGGAAAGGATGACACAAGCGCTTCGATACTTCAAAGAGTTGACTGAATTGAATGTTTTGGCTCAAGTTTGGGCACCTGTGAGGAATGGTAATCGGTATGTGCTTACAACTTCAGGTCAACCATTTGTTCTTGATCCACATAGTAATGGACTCCATCAGTATCGAACGGTCTCTCTGATGTACATGTTTGATGTGGACGGGGAGAATGATGGAAGTTTGGGACTCCCTGGTCGGGTTTTTCAGCAGAAGTTACCAGAATGGACTCCCAATGTTCTGTATTATTCTAGTAAAGAATATCCACGCCGAGATCATGCTCAACATTACAATGTTCGTGGATCTTTGGCTTTGCCCGTGTTTGAGCCTGCATTGCAGTCATGTGTTGGTGTGCTGGAGTTGATAATGACTTCACAGAAGATTAACTATGCTCCCGAGGTTGATAAAATCTGCAAAGCCCTTGAGGTTGGGTTTCTTCTAACTTGGCTAATTATGCCCATGTTTTCTGGTTTGCTCATGTTTCACAAATATCATGTGATGATTACATTACAAGTGTAATAACCATGGAATTATCTGCCTTCTGTTTCCTTGCAGACAGTAAATTTGAGGAGTTCGGAAATTTTGGACCATCCATACACTCAGGTGATTTAACCATCATTCATGATGAATCCCCATCTATTATATAGCTGTTGTTCTTTATCTTAACCCTTTATTCCCACAGATATAACTTGGCAATGCTTTTAAACCAGATATGTAATGAAGGCCGTCAGAATGCTTTATCAGAGATCTTGGAGATATTGACAGTGGTGTGTGAAACTCATAATTTACCTCTGGCCCAAACATGGATTCCCTGTAAGCATCGGATTGTCTTGGCCCAAGGTGGTGGTGTGAAGAAAAGTTGTTCAAGTTTTGATGGTAGCTGCATGGGGAAAGTTTGCATGTCTACAACTGACATAGCATTCTATATTATAGATGCTCATTTATGGGGTTTCCGTGAGGCCTGTCTTGAGCATCACTTGCAACAAAGTCAAGGGGTTGCTGGGAGAGCTTTTTTGTCCCAGAGCATGTGCTTCTGTTCAAACATTACTCAATTCTGCAAAACTGATTACCCCTTAGTTCATTATGCTCTCATGTTTGGATTAACAAGCTGTTTTGCAATATGTTTACGAAGCTCTCATACAGGAACTGATGATTATGTATTAGAGTTTTTTCTGCCTCCTAGGGTCACAGACTTTCATGAACAAAAGGCTTTGTTGGCGTCCATATTGGCAACAATGAAACAGCATTTCCAGAGTCTTAAGGTTGCTTCTGGTGTTGAACTTGAGGATGGTTCAATTGAAATTATTGAAGCAACAATTGAAAGAATTCACACGAGGCATGAATCCATTCCAATTGCCCCATCTTTTAGATCACCACCTAGACCTGATACTTCACCAAATATGGAGGAGGAAGTTCCACGTGATCCATCAGAACAACAACACATATTGATGTACTGTAATGGTACCAATCATGGAGCGAATCTCAGAGATAAAGCAGGTGGAAATATTGATCATATGACTACTTTAGAGACTAAAAACTCAAAGAAACCCTTAGAGAGGAAACGTGGAAAAACTGAGAAATCAATCAGTCTTGAAGTCTTGCAACGATACTTTGCTGGGAGTCTAAAAGATGCTGCAAAGAGCCTTGGTGGTATGTTCACACCCTGAAATATATTGATAAGCAAACTTTTTGTTTGTTATCTTCATGAATATACATCTAGCAGGAACCATACATTTATCTAAGAATAATATTTATATTTGTCTCTAAAAACAAATTTTTGCTGTACTACCATGAATTTTATCTCTATGAACCTGCTGGTATCTGGAAATTTTAATTATCAAAGAATGTCTCTGTACAGTTTGCCCTACCACTATGAAGCGCATCTGTAGGCAGCATGGGATATCACGTTGGCCATCTCGAAAGATCAACAAGGTTAACCGTTCCCTGTCCAAGCTCAAGCGTGTTATTGAATCTGTTCAGGGTGCTGAAGGAGCATTTGGTTTGAATTCTCTCAGCACAAGTCCACTTCCCATTGCTGTTGGGTCGCTTCCAGAACCCTCTACTCCAAACAAGTTCAGCCAGCAAGTCTCAATGGGGATTAGACCATCAGAGCCTCAGATGAAAGTGAATGAATTGAATGCCTCCAAAGAATTAGAAACAAACAGACAAGCAGGAATGGAGGATCAATTGATAGGAGGAAGGATAAGGAATTTTGAGAGAGTTAGTAATGATAAAGGAGGTTCTACTCAAGAGGTTGGGAGAGAACCGAAAAGGACTAGAACTGGTAGTGGCTCAAGTGAGGATAGCACAAATCCTACTTCTCACAGTTCGTGGCATGACAGTCCCCCAAATGAAAGTTCACCTGTAAAAGATATATTCATTACTTCCAACCATGATCAATGTGCTGTCCTAAGGAGATCATCACCAGGGTCAACACTGCAGCCAGCCACTGATACACCAAACCACCCTACTTCTTACCCTATGCCTGAATTTGTGTCTGCAGAACTTCAAGAGCCATTTGGGGGGATGCTACTAGAGGATGCTGGTAGTTCTAAAGACTTAAGAAATTTGTGTCCTTCAGTAGCTGAGGCCATTTTGGAGGATCTGGTTCCTGAAGCTTGTGGGACTAATCCTCCAGCCTTGGATTTGTCTCCCAAGCAAAGCATGGGTACTCCTAATAAAGTAGTGACACCTTTTGCAGCTACAAAAGAAATGAAGACTGTGACTATCAAGGCAACATACAGGGAAGATATCATAAGATTCCGGGTCTCATTGGCATGTGGCATTGTGGAACTTAAAGAAGAAGTTGCCAAAAGATTGAAACTAGAGGTGGGTACATTTGATATCAAGTACCTTGATGATGATCATGAATGGGTTTTGATAGCCTGTGATGCAGACCTGCAGGAGTGCATGGATGTCTCAAGATCATCAGGAAGCAACATAATCAGGGTTTTGGTGCATGACATAACGTCCAATCTTGGAAGCTCATGTGAGAGCTCGGGGGAGTGAGAAAGGGTGTGTATATAATTATGTAGGCTCTTTGTGGTGCTTAGGATAACAGGGAAACAGAATAGTTTTTTATTATGATCTTCACACAAATTGTAAGAAATTTCAGATCAGATAAAAGGAGTTCAATCTTTGGTGTTACTAAAAAAGTAAGTTACTGATTTCATCATGAGGAAAAACGAGGATTTTTGTGTGATGCATATGTGGTCAGCATTTGAATAAAATCATGCTGGCATTCAAATTTATGATTGTTGGGTTTATATATTGGATGAAGAGAAATCTATTTTTGTTGCAAAAGCTTGTGATTGCCTGATTGAGTGCCCCACCCAACGTGCTTTCAGTGAAGCCATGGTTTGGCTGAATGGCTAAATAACACTAAGCAATTGCATTTTGGTGATGTCTCGTTTTATCTTAAGACGAAATTAAGTTCTGTAAATTGTATCCACACTAATAAAATCATATTTTATTGTAAAAGACAACAATCATCCATGCTTCCTTATCTCCAATGAACAGAAGTAGAGGGACCAGTTCCTATGCTTCACATCTTTTTCTTTTCGTTGTTTTCTTCTTGTCTTGTCAGAGCCTAAACTCCTCATAACATATGTTTGTATAATTGCTGATTGTGAAAAGATTTTACTTAAATATAACTCAATCTTACAAATGTATTCAGATTTTCAACATCTATCACATACTTAATACTTAATTTTGGAAGAAAATACTAATAGAGATACTTAATACTTAATTTTGGAAGGAAATCCTAATAAAGATTACAAATGAATAACCAGTTAAGTTAAAATATATAATTAAGGTGATAAAAATATTTCAAATTAAATATAATTAGAGTTTTTAATACATTATTTAGTTAAGTGATATATCTATATTTAATATAAATAAAATGATTATGTACGTAAGTTATTTTAACAATGCCTTGGCACGAAAATCTTAGCACATCAGAATCACCTCAATCTCATTTGATGTTAGTTTTAAACTTATAAGAATAAAAAATAAAACAGTAATATTTTTTTTTTACATTACATAAATTTTAATATATTATTAGTAAAAAAATAGGCATTTAATAAATTTTTAGTTGAACTATTAAACTATTTTATAGACTAAATTTTATAATATTATAATATAATGTACTAGAAATTTATTTTTTATTTAATAAAAAAGTACACTGACTCATTTCTACCGAATTTTCTTTACAAATCTACATGTTAGTAAAAAATAGGCATGAGAACTTACAAATAAACTAAAGATTGAATTAAGGAAAAACCAATTAAATATTTAACTTGATAATTAATTACTAATTAACTCTGGAGTTGATTATCACGAAAACAAAAGTTTGTAGAACAAATCCCAACATGACAAACAAGGGGGTTGGGTGCACAATTGCATGCGCGACATGTGAGCAAAGGTTACATCACTTTATTATGGAAAGGACTTAACCGAATCACTTTATGTACTAAAAAATGATTAGTATCATATTCCAAAAAGTGTAGCCATAAAAACTTATGAAGTTGTTTAAGAATAACATTATAATTATTTTTTAAAAGCTATATTTTTTTTTCTCCCACGAGAGGATCGACTCCATTTTAAGTATCGACCTATAATCAAACCACAATTCCCATAAAAAAAGTGATGCTGTTACCATAAAATATTAGGACGAAAATTCCATTTCACGACTCAAATTAATAGTAATGATTGAGAAACTACATTGTGAAAAGAAATGCTGTGACAATTTAACAAATGATTCAAACTTAGTAACCATGTTACTCTTAATTTTTTTATAACTTTTTAACGTATAATAATTATAGTGAAATTAGAATCTTTTCACTGTTTATGAATCTTAATGAATTATTTTTTAATAATGCACAGTTTTCATATTAACGTAATGATACATAAAAAATAATCTGATATAAAACCTATTTTACAGCATAAACCAACCTAAAAAATAGATACAATGAATAAAAAGTTAGTTAGTGGATTCAGTGAGTGACTCTTGAGAGTGTGTGAATGTCACTTCTAACTCTGATTCTTCATCTTCTTGTGTGTTTGGTTTTGACACAACACAAAATCAACAATCTAGGTGTGAGTGCAGTGCAGAGGTGATTGAATTCTTAGATGGCATCGATGATCACTGCTCCAAATTCTCTTCAAATTCGATTAGCTTTCACACACACCAATTCCACCAAAATAAACCCAATTCTTTTCCACACGCGCCTCTCCCACGTCGATCATCGTCGTCGCATTCGCCTTCTATGCGTTGTAAATCACGGAAACGGGTCGGGTTCTGCTCCTATTCGGATCGGGTCGGATGACCGTTGCGTTTCGGAGTTTAAGAAGAACGAATCGTATGGAGGTGGGGAAGCGCTTTAAATTCCAGATATATTATTCTCTCTTTTGGATTTAGGTCAACGATTCTAAGATAACGCTACTGATTATAAAACTGAGTGTCCAGTTTTTTATTTTATTTTATTAATTAGCAAGTAGCTGTTGGGCTAATTATTCAATTTTGAAAAATTGTTGCGCTTGTTGATGTATGTGAAATGTTTGGTTGCGTTGTAGCTCGTAGTAGGATTCGTTTTCCATTCATTTGTTTTGCTTTGTTTGCTTCGTGGACTTAGGCCATGTTTGGATAAACTTCTAAAGTGAATTGAGTTTGTCCTCTAAATTAGAATCTTCATTCAGAGTAGGTAAACAGGGGAGTTTTTATAAGTTAGTTTATATATAAGCTTATATGTTCTTTTTTATTTGATTCTTTTAAAAATGCTTAACGATATGTGTCCCAATAGGGCCTATGTATTGATATGTTACGGCTAGTTTGTGAGGTTGGTAGTTTCACATGCAATTGTAGAGAGAGTTACTGGAAAAGATATTGGCATTACTTTTGTTGCTGTTAGTAATTTAATTCTCGCTACTTGACATTTTTGAAGTAGTTTGTTTTCAGGCGTTGTGGGAGTGGGAGTGTCTGGAATCTTTCTTCTTTCAGGGATTGCTTTTGTTGCCTTCCTTGTAAGCAGGCCAACCGATGCCAGTAAGTAAACTTTTCTTGCTTCTGCTCTTGTCATGCATTAGCCATCAACTCGTCTTAGGGGGGAAGTTATCTGCGTTGAGTGAAGCGATTTAACTTATGCATGCTTAATTAACTGCACGCAGGACAAGTGAAGCCACTGCCTACACATCAGGAAGTGCTTTTGTCTTCTGATGATTGTAATGACAAAACAGAACATGCAAATGCTGACAACACGGTGGAGCAAGGAAATATTAATGTGGAAGGTCAGATACATATATCCCGGTATTGTTCATCTCCTGAGTCTGATAAGATTCCCAATTGCCATAGAATTGTTAATGATTCCGACATAGAATCCGAGTTGGTTCATGATATTCATAACATGGACAATAATGCTGATGCCATTATATGCATATCCGTTCAAGAAGAATTACAGCATGGATCAGTTGATGATGAGTCTGTTGTTTCCGAGGAGGGTACAGTGGCATTTAATGATCCTGAATCTGAAAGTCCTATTGATTCTTTGGATAGTTATAAATTTAAAGATTTTGATAGCAGCACTTCTGTAGAATCAGAAAACTCTATTACTGAACTTAAGGAGAACCCCTCCTTTGTTGAACCAAGAAACATGTCCAACTTTGATGCTGAGCCCCTACCTGTTATAAGTGAGCAGCAGGATGAAATTATTGGTTCTAGTGTCAATAGAAGTTCTGCTATTTTTAATACTTCAAGTTTTGTAGCTGATAATGAAAGTGTACTTGTCAATATTAATGGCAGTACTCAGTCAAATAAAACAACTTCAGATCCTGAGGTTTTTCCCGAAGAGGATGATCCATCAGTTTCAACCAAAGCAAATCTTGATCTCAATAACATGCTGCAGGTCTTAGACAGGTCATCCTTGGAGGAGCAGAACTTTTCAGAAAATGACCTGTTTACAAAATCATTTGTCTCATCAACTAATACATCTGTAGATGGGCAGGTTAGAAATGATAATAATGAGGTTAATAAAGGTAGATCTGAATCTTCAATTTCTGGAGCCTTTTACTCTGCCCCTGGTATTCCTGCTCCATCGGTGGTTTCTGCATCTGTACAAGTGCTTCCTGGAAAGGTTTTAGTTCCTGCAGTTGTCGATCAAGGTCAGGGACAAGCATTAGCTGCTTTGCAAGCTCTGAAGGTACTTCTTTGTTCGTATTCGCATTTTTAAAAGAAAAGTAGGTCAAACATTATTTTTGTAAGCATGAGGAGGACTACACGTATAAGAAAAGAAGGACTTGATAGATTTTTCATTAACATGTTGTAGATATAGTCTGGAATGTTGTAGATATAGTCTAGAATTTGTTGCAGTAAAGTATTCCAGTTGGTCTGATCATTAATGAAAAAGTTGTATTATTCACTGAAAATTTTGCTGCATAATCAGGTGATAGAGCCTGATGTTCAACCCAGTGATTTATGCACACGCCGTGAGTATGCTCGATGGTTAGTGTCTGCTACCAGTGCTCTGTCAAGGTAGCTGTTTATTTCTTCTTCCAATCACTATTGTGAAATAACAAGACACAAAGTAAGCTATTTGTATTATTGTAATACGTGGTTTTATGTGTGCCTTTCTGATTATTTTTTCAGGAAAACAAACTCAAAGGTATATCCTGCCATGTACATAGACAATGTTACTGAGCTTGCATTTGATGATATCACCCCTGAGGACCCAGACTTTTCTTCCATTCAAGGTCAGAGTAGGATATTTGAATGTTGTATTTTAATACCAGAGCTTGTCAGGATGTATGACTTTTTGCTAGCTTATCACGTCTAAAGAATATGGACATGTCAGGCTTGGCAGAAGCTGGACTTATTGAAAGTCGGCTTTCAAGATGTCATAGACAGTTGTTTACAGACGAACACTATGTCCCATTTTACTTCTCTCCTGAAAGGTATGCTATACTAAATTTGGTATTTGATATCTATTTTGTGGTTACCTTTATTCCACTGGGGCAACATAGTTAATATTCATCATTATTGGATTCCACCCATTTTTTTCAATTATTCACAATTTCACATGGTTTCCGCATTGGCTATGATTGTGATTCGCTTCTCTCCTGTATGCATTTCTTGCAGCCCTTTATCACGTCAGGATCTTGTTAGTTGGAAAATGGTCCTAGAGAAAAGACAGTTTCCAGAAGCAGATGGAAAGGTTTCTTAACATTGTTCTGCTGTGCTTAAGTTATTCTTGTTTTTCTAGTTGCAGTTGGACTTCAAACTAATCAATTGTTTGCTTCAAATACGATGGTTGATGGGCAGATGCTGTACCGACTTTCTGGTTTTATAGATGCTAATAAGATACACTCTGATGCACTCCCTGCACTTGTTGCTGATGTATCTGCTGGGGAGCGCGGAATAACAGCTCTTACATTTGGTAAATCATATTCTCTTTTGAAATCTTTGAAACTGGATATACGCATTGTTGTTGTGTTATTTTTCATTTGTCTTAGATTTTTTATTTGCATTTGATTTGGTGGGGGGGTAGGTTATACACGATTGTTCCAGCCACATAAACCTGTGACAAAGGCCCAAGCAGCAGTAGCACTTGCTACTGGAGATGCTTTTGACATAGTTAATGAAGAGCTTCCACGCATTGAGGCCGAATCTATGGCTGATAAGGCTGTTGCTTTTCATAGAGCTTTGGTAGCTCAAGTTGAGAAGGATATCAATGCAAGTTTTGAACAGAAGCTTTCCATTGAGAGGGAAAAGATCAATGTTGTTGAAAGAATGGCCAAAGAGGCAACATGCGAGTTGGAAAGGTTGAGGGCTGAGAGAGAAGAAGATATAATTTCCTTGATAAAGGAACGAGCTGCTTTTGAATCAGAAAGGGTTATTTTTTCTAGGTTAAGGCATGAGGCGAACGATCATCTACAAAACCTTATGAGTGACAAGGTTGAAATAGCTTATGAAAAAAAGAGGATTAGTAAGCTTCGGGAGCTGGCAGAAAATGAAAAGAAGGAAATTAAGCGATTGCTGTACGAGCTAGAGGTTGAACGGAAAGCTTTGTCAATGGCCAGGTAAAATTATGAAAATTCAGGAAACAAGTAAATTGATTTGATCATCTTTAAGCATAAAATAATTTTGGGAACTGGCAAATATTTTTTTAACATTTGACTAGTTGTAGTCTAGATTCATATGTATTTTAGACACTTGATATGGACATCCATAATTCCAGCTATATTAATTGGTTGATCCATTTGTGTTTCTTGGTTTGATGTTTTCTTTCTTGTCAAAATATTATATTTGAATTCTTTAGTTAGGTTTATTTTTTATTTTGACTGAGTGACTTGTATTACCTCAAAAATTGTTTTTCATGAAATATGAATTCCAGTCACTAACAGTTGAGAAGCAAACATTTTGTCTCTAGTCCAGTCATAAAATTACCCTTATTCGGTTTCAGGGCATGGGCAGAGGATGAGGCAAAAGTAGTAAGTGCATATGCAGTGGGCTTGGAGAGGGCTAGAGATCGTTGGGGAAGGAATGGAAGCAAAGTAGTTGGTGATGACTTCCTTAAATACTCTACTGGAGTTACATTGCACAATCATGAGGAGCAATTCTCGGTTCAAGATATTATTGACCGGGGTGACAACTTACTTGACAAGCTAAAAAAAATGGCGGCAGATATGGGAGGAAGAGCTCGAGATATGATTGACAAGATTATCCTCATAGTTTCGCAATTCGTATCAAGATTGGAAGAATGGGCAAGCAAAACGGGAAAACAAGCGGAAAATGTCATCGCAAAGGCGGGCAAGTCAGCTCATGAGATGCAGAAAGGCGGCGCTGAGTTTGGTTTTACTATAAAAAAATGAGGCAAAGCGAGTTGCAGGTGATTGTAGAGAAGGAGTTGAGAAGCTCACTCAAAAGTTCAGGACCTGATCTCTCTCCCTTTATGGTAAGTTGCGGTGTTCAGAAAATTTTGGAATAGACACACTGATTCGACGAATCATGGCATTTTTTAATAAATAAAGCTAAAAGGAAATTTTGGAGTAACAAGTTGCAATTAACCATGTTAATCTTTATGACTCTCGATGTTATAAGCAGTACAACTTATAAAAAAATAAACCATTTAAGTGTTAAATGGTCAGCGTAATTCATGATACACACATTCAAGAATCTAATCTATATAAATGACTCAACTCCAAACAATAACCTACCCTTCCACATTATTAAATTTCTTCATACTTCAAATCCTTAACCAAACGCTAATTTAATACATTTACTACTATATATATACTATAATATAATCAATTGTATAAACAAATAAAAAACCATAAATAAAGCAACTATATAGTGGTTTAAAGCATCAAATTAAGACAAGTTTTACGCAGATCCTAGTCATTTAATTAAAACATTAAATGACTTTTCAAGCATTTTCAAGCTTAAACCCTAAACAAAACATTAACCCAGCATTTTCAAGCTTTAAATATCCCAAAATGATGATTTTTTAACCAACGATTTTCAAGATAGGAACAAATATTCTCGATTATCAAACATTGAAATTTATGTCGAGAATGCGCCATCTATCGAATCTCGGGGTCATCTTTTAGCCACCTTTATAAAAAAACGAACGTCGAAATAACAGTGTTCATATTAAAGGGAATAATGCTATGTTATGCCCGGGAACAACAAAAAATGACCTATGCAGCATGCAATATAACCTCCGAATAAACATTAATACCATCAGACAATATACCAGATTAAAAGAAAGTGGACCAATTGTACTTCGTCCAGAAATCATGTCTCATTTAAGCAAAAACATATTTCTCAAAGTAAGATCATTAAGAAAAGTAAATAAACCAGAGCAAAAATAAGAGACACCTTAAATGTCAATACACAAAAATCCATCTAGTTAAAACTGAAAGAGAGTAACTATGACTTATTTCTTCTTGTCTCCAGCTCCACCAGCTCTGCAAACAAGAAAATAGTATAGGCATTGGTGAGCTACTATCAAGAAGCCAATCAGATTAATAAAAAAATGTGGATTATAATATATATACAAACTAAAAAAACATAGAATAACCTCATCTTGCGGAGAACATTGGACATCTCCTCACGCTTCTTCTTTGCACGTTTGTGAGTTCCAAGCTTTCTCTTGGCAACCTTGAGTGCCCTCTTATCCTTTCCAACCTTAAGCAACTCAGTTATACGCTTTTCGTATGGTGCAAAACCAGCAACCTCTCTAATGAGATTCCTCACAAAGTGTACCCTTTTGCTTGTTTTCTGTTTTTAGTCATATATTTAAAGAACAACATAGAAGATAAGCAAACCAAAAACAGAAAGTAAATTTATGTACGACATAATTTTTCTTTCTTTAGAGGATGAATTACCCATCCACGTTATACTTAGTTATTCATTCATCCGTCAAACAGCATAACTTAAGACAGCTAAAAATTCTCCATCACACGATACGCTTTAAACATGTTAACTTTAATTCTGCCCTTTTGCGTCTATGAATTGTAGAGCATCAATAGTCAAATATACACAACCATGAATGCAGTTTATTGAGTGAAAAATATTATTAAAATACGAGTTAATAGGTCTCCAAAGACAGAGGTCAAATTGATTTAAAAATGACACAAATAAGGAATCTGAGTGCTCACTACTAACAAAAAACTCCTGTATTAAGAACTGAAAGTAACAAAATTATCAATTGTGGAGCAAAATTATATTTTCTTTCTACAAGAAACTTCTAGACAATCTGAAACCAAAAAAATATAATAGAAGAGGCAGAACATTTAAAAACTCAGAAAGCTTTTTGTTATGCAGCAATGGCGAACAGAAAAATATTCATGTCACCACTTCAACTAGAACGACAACCACATATTCTAAAAATACAGTCACTTCATTGAATGATAATTTGATTCCAGTACCAGCATTTCAACCTAAAAAGGTATTGAATCACAATTGAAAAACCAATGGTAAAACTTACCCCCTTTCGGTCAGAGGGGCGTGGTGGCAATTCCTTCTTGGTGACGATGTGACCCTTGTTCAGTCCAACAAACAGGCCCGTACTGGGCGGTTTGGGAGCCATATCTCTGTCACAAAGCAAACACGATTCAGAATCGTTAATGGTTTGTGTAATGAGAAACTAATGCGAAAGAATGAAAATAAAACGAAACTTTGTGTTAAGAAAATAGGGAAAGAAGAAGCCAGAGCCATTACCTCGCGCTGATTGACGGAGAAACCCTAACACCAGAAAGTGCGGTGAAAGAGTGAAGAGGATCTAGGGTTTTTGAGTGAGTTGCATCGCATTTTATTGTGGACTCAAGTCAAGTCGGGTCGTGGACCCACCTTGATGTTAATTACTGGGTCGGCCCACAGAAAAAAAGAATGTAGATTGATTTTAGAAAATTTCTTTCTGCACCCATTGTTTCCTTCTGCATCACCAAAGATATGAAAATCTTCTCTTTGTTCTTCTGTTTTATAAAAAAATACTTATGGATTGTATAATTGTGAAGCTTTTTTACTATGTAATTTAAAATTTTTCTTTTATACTTCCATGATACTTTGGAATTAATTTTTTATATGAAAAAAAAACTTTCAGTTTGATTGTTTTTTTATAAAAAAAATTGGATTATGTAATCTGATAGTCTATTTTGGATTGTATAATTAAAAAATAATTAAGTAGATGGATTTTCGTTTGGTTCAAGAATTCATCCTTTTGAATATTTTTACATCCAGTAGATGGTGATGAAAGTAAATGCAGTATTTGTTGATATAGAAGGTAGACTGCTTTAAATTTCCTTCCATCCATATTTGTTCCTTGCTTTATGTGTAAATAGGACATGATTAGCAGAGAGGAACTAAATTTGAATATTGTGGAATATGGATTGCATTCCTAAATTTCACAGTTCCACAACCTTAAAATACAAGCTATAATTTTCATTTAGTTTATTGTTAGGTACATTCTGCTGATAAATATGGATGTTCTAAATTCTAATGAATTATTCCATTAGTATATGTGGTGAGACTCTTGGAGATCCCACATCGTATATAAGTGGGAGCAAACTTCATTCCATGAGTCGGTTTTATGGAGTTGAGTTGGACTTAAAGTCCACCTTGTAATATGGTATCAAAGTCATTCCGAGTTTATCCTAGCGAGTGTTTGTATTGGGTCTATCATGCCACCCGCTATTGGGCTGCTATTGGACCACCCATAATATATAGTTCCACGCACGAGTTGACAGTCTCGATGTGAGGAGGGTGTGTTGGAGATCCCACATCGTATATAAGTGGGGACAAACCTCACTCCATGAGCCAGTTTTATGAGGTTGAGTTAGGTTTAAAGTCCACTTCGTAATAGAGATAGAAACATCTTTCAAAAATTAAATAAAAAATTTAGCACTGCATGGCTAACTGCTAATCTCTTCATGCACCGTTGCTTTCTTTTCTATTTTATTGCCAATTTCCCAATCTTGTACTTTTAAGTTAACTGCTGTTTTCCTTTATCAGGATGACTTCTTACCAAGGACAGCAACTCCATTGGAAGATATATTCGAGTCTCTTTTCTGGTATGTCACAACAAGGCCCTTTAAAGAGTAGCTCCCTTGTTATCATGCTAAGGATAGAGACTGTTCTAGTGAGCTAATGGAAATATTTGTGCAATGATGTCTATATACCCTTCACACACTAAAATTAAAGTTAATCAAATATCAGTTATAGAAATTTGAGTGATTGTGCTTGATATGTTCAAACAGCAATAATAAAGTATAACACATTTACATTAACAAAGGTGAACTGTTACACGGTAAAATGAAGTTTAAGATGAATGAACTTCACTGTTTTGGAAAATTATGTAAAGGGTGTATTTCAGTTAATTAAATTAAGGCTTGCATTTCTGGTAGCATTCTTTTGGCATTTCCAACTCTAGTGTTTGCTACATTGGCAGAGGTCAATTTGAAAATTTGCCATGGCCAACATATGCGTCTCACTTTATGAATATTACTTTCACGTTTCTCTGCTTCTTCTAGTTGTCTGGTTAGTTCTTCAACTCGCCTTCGAAGTTCAACTGCTCTAGTATCAGCCAGTTTCAAAGACCTCTCTGCTGCTTCCTGTGCAGCTATTGCAGTGATTGCAAGTTCCTCTTTCAGTCTTAATTTTCCATTGGATATGTTCAAAGCAATCTTTGTTTTATGTAGTTCTTGTTTCAAAGCAGCCACCTCGTGGAACAATGACATATTATTAAAAGACAAAAACTTAGAGTAATTATAAACTAATTTAGCATCCAAGCATAGCATTTAAAAGAAGAAAGATGCTCTCAAATATTTCTCTACTCTCTTACAATATTTTCGTAAGAATCTTTACCATTTTGTCACGCTCTTCAATCTCTACCTTTCCAGCTTCAACTTCCAACTCACAAGCTTTCTTCCATCTAGCAACTTCTTCTTCTGCTGCTTTCATTTCCATCAAAAACTCCTCTACCTTTTGGCAAGTTAGAGAGAAACCAAGGTTAGTAAGAAAAAGAGTTGTTATTAGGGAAATGTTATTTGGTATGTTAATGAAGCAGGTGATTACATTTTGAGCCAAAATTCTCTCTCTGTCTTCTAAGTCCTTAATGTAGAGTTTGTTTTCTACAATTTCCTTGGCTTGTTTTTCTGTGAGACTCTGGAGGCGCTCTGTGTCTGACCTGGCATGAGATTCATCATAAATAATCCAAAACCTAGGAATATGAACTCGAATATATACTTATAAATTGCAACAATAAGCCACAGTTTTTTAAAAACAAAATAAGCTCAAATAGCCTATTCAATATATAAGCCAAGAGAGAAAAAATTATTAGTTTTTTATCAAGCACAATCAAAGAAAAACATGAGGCATCACTGAAAAGACTTTGCATAAAACTTTAATTTCACTATTTTTTCTTGCAAATCATGCAATATCAGTAGAAACTCCATATCACTATGACAAAAAAATATGATTTCAATATGATATCAGATGGCAAAGTACCTAGATTCTTCCAAAGATCTCCTCAGTTGAGTGATTTCAAGACGTAGATTCTTCATCATCCTTTCCACAGTTGAGGCCTTGGAAAATGACCATAAATTTCAGAACAAGCTACAACTGTCATCTATAACAAATGTCACCTTTTTTTTTCACACAACACATAAAGATGCGAGAAATATAAATAAATGTGATACTCATAACCATGAGATAGAAAATAGAGAGTGGTTAGCGAATTGTAACAGAAAGAAAGGAGTAAATCTTGATCCTAACAATATCATAGGTTTGTAACAGTACAGTGTATCTTTAAGGAAGAAAAAGTTTTTTTGAATGAAAGAAAGAGTTGATTGTCCCAGTTATTAGGAATTAAAGGTAATAAGACCTTACCACACTAACAACTTCCTCTTCACACTCACTGCTATCTGATTTAGCCCCAGAACTCTCTGTTGATTGTTCATTGTTCCCACCCCCCATCATGAACCATCCCAACTGCAAAAGGGGCATCCTTTTATGGTCATGTCCCTTTATCCTCTTTTCCAATGCTTCTTTCTCCAGCAGGGCAATCCTAAGCAAGTTATTAACATCCCTATTCTCCTCAGTCAAACTGATCAAGCTGCTCTCCAATTCTTTCTTCTCCTTCCTCATCATCTCCTTGTACCTATCCACCCTTTTCTCCACCTCAATTACAAGCCTTGAGACCAACCTTGACTCTTCCAGCAACATCCTTGATTCCACACCTGAACAGTCCCCCTCACAATCTTCCACTGAAGTTTCATTCTTTTCTCCCTCTAACCCCTCTATGACTCTAGACAAGCTATACTTCGTTGAAGTGAGAGACTCCAAAACCTTAAACATCACCCCATTTCTCTCTTCCCTCTCACTCTCCAATCTCTCAACCCTTTCTTTGAAAAATTCCACGTCTTTTCCCTCCAGCCCATCTTCTTCTTTTTCTTTCAAAACCTCTTCAAAGTAAGTGACTCTATCGGAATGATGAGGATGGCAAGAGTGTAGATGGGGGTTATTGAACTTGGGACGAAGTGGTGGTTGAGAGAGTTGTTCCATGTTGCATATAATAGTGGATGCTTGAGGTTCTTCAAGAAGACAGAAGCAGAATAGAGATAGAGGAAGTGGAGAAAAAACAGTTTCAAAACTACCAGTCAGAGGGGAAGGTTAGTTAAAAGAGAAAGTCTCAACTTTTGGCGGCACTAATGGTTCGCTTTCGAAATAAATAGATACAGAAAATTGTTAGATAATATTTTATATATATATATATATATCAAGTGTATTTTACTCTCTATTCTATTTTTATATTTATGTATTTGTAATTTTGTTTTTTTTACTATTTGGACTATTATTAGATTTTTTTTTTGGGTGTTTTCATGTTTCCTTTTTATTGTTTTTTTTTTGTATTTAAGATTTGTTTTATAATTGAGGAGCAATTCAATTTTAGTAGGATTCGAAACTCTATATGCAATTTTACACGGTTTGTACCCTTTTTGTGTGTTATTTGTTGTTTTATTATTATTATTATGTTGTTTGATAAACACCGCGGTGAAAAGAAATATTATCTGCATATGTATTTTTAAATAAATAAAATTATCTACGAAAATACATTTAACACAATGTGAATAATTAAATTTGTTAATTAAATAGTTAAACTTTATTTTACTATAATTTTCCTACACTAATACACATATAAAGTATATAAAATATAAGCAAGTGAGCTTATAATTTATAATTTTTGTGTGAATTTGTTAATCTGTATTTTTTTTTTATTCAATTTTTACGATAATAGAAATGTATGAAATAGTGAGATTTACTGTAAAAATATGTGAGAATATATTTTATTGTCTTAAAATAAAAATTTTAATGATGAATCATATAAAAGTTTATATTAATTTTATTTTTTAAATAATTTATATAAAATAATAAAATAATTCATTATATTAATAAAATAAAATATATTAAATAAAGATAGAATAAGAAAAATTTATATACATATAAAAAAAGGTTATAATGAGAATTGTTAGGTATAAATTATATTTGTTATACTCTTTTGCTCTTGATTCCTGTAATTCGTCTGGGTGTAAAATTGTACTATTCCGACGAGCAATAAATAAAAGTTAGGGTCGTGTCAACAATTTTGATTCATGTGAGACTTTAGTTGAATTTAAACTGAACCAGTTCTTATTAGCCTTAACTAGTTTCAATTCTTATTCTTAAAGCTAAATTTGGATTTGAAAAAATGTCAACAACATGCTACGGGAGTTATTATTGAAAACCGCAATAATCAATAACCATGAAGATGAGCATGATAATTACAAAAATAGTTATGCTAATGACATCAATAATATTATCTGAGATTTTTGTTAAGTAATATGAGAGAGATACGAAAAAAAAATTGAACGATTTCTTTATATATTAAAAATATATAACCAAAATTACCTCTTTTTATTTAAAAAATGAAGATAGATATTTTAAAATAAAAAATGAGTCAACTTAACCTATTTGAATAGATTTTGCTTTAAATTTAGTTTAAAAATGAATGTAACTGTTAATGACCTTTTCTTTTATTATTAGGCCTGGTCCATTTTGTACTGTAGCTTTTACTAAACTATTTCAAATACGCCTTAATGAACAATCTTAGTTGTTCTTAGTCCTAGTCAACAGTTTTTAATCTGATTTTACTATCTAGTGTATAAAAAAAAACAAAAAAAAAACAATTTATTCATTTAAATGCATATAAATTGGTAAAGTGTCCATTTCCAATTTTTCCGCATCCAATAATACTTTGGTCCAAGTAAATCATAGGTATTTTGATGAAAATTATGTTTTATTCCCAACAAAGATCTAAATTTTTAAGGAACAAGTCAAAGGAGCAGTTATAAGGTTTACAATTTATACTTTAAAAAATATATTGATTAAAATTATATTCTTTTTCTCAAAATAAAAAATATAGATATATACTTAGTTATAATAGTTGTCATAATTGCAAACCAATAATTTAGAAGAAGAATCATAATCACCCATCACAGCAAAAATGACGACAATGCAACTTCTATTTTATTCCCTTCTTTCCTTTCTTTAACCCTCTCAAAACTTGTTCTGGTGTGTAATTTTTCATGAAAAAAATTCTAATTAAAAGTTTTATTTTTATATCTTTTTATTAAATAAACCCTCCGTTGACAACTTCATTTCCATACTATATATATACATACATATATATATATATATATATATATATGAGTTTTTAAAAAATTTTAAAAAATCATATGTACAAGTATTTTTGTTTCAATTTCAAAGATTTTTTTTGGAGAAAAATCATATAAAACAGTAGTTTTATTGATGGTAAACTTTCATAAGATGTTTGTTTTAAAGATGTTGTAAAACACCTGTTCAATGAAAATACAAATCAATAGTTTAAATTTTTGCATCTCGATTCAGTTGTTGAGATGTTTGAAGTTTGCATTATTATTTATAGTTATAATGAATTGTTCTGCAATTTGTTACGAGATGAAAGAGACATGCATGGAAACCTTATTATGCTACCCAACAGTTATTTTGTCTTGTTTCTCACACTATTATTGGTCCTATGCAAGTTTTTTTTATTAATTCTATCATATAATGATTTTTCTATTAAGTTGCTGTACCCGTTCTGCTCATAAATTGAGTTTTTTAAAAAATGATCTCATGAGTTTTTCTTCTTAAAGATTTGCAAAATAAAAATATTAAAATTAATTTATAAAAGTTTCTTTGTATAAATTTTTTATTTCTTGAACTTAAATATAGATTTTAACTTGTAAAAAAATAGTTCCAATCGAAACAATTTCGAGCAAATTTTCATATCCGATGTGGTACTCCATCACCTCTACGGTTCACCAACGCTTATCCCACGGGGCCCACTCAGAAGAGAAGAAAACAACTTTTTTAAGCGTTGATGCCATAAAAATCAATTGCTTCTACTTGACTTCAACTTTCACACTGCTGTTGTTGATTCTTCCTTCTCCCTCTCTTCTATTTTCGCTATCTTCTTCTTCCTCTTGTGAATCGCTGAGTCTCCGCAACTCGGAAAGATTCCGCCGAGCGCCGTTCTCGCACCGATTCGCTGCAATTTGGTTGGTTCGGATCCGATGGGTAGCATCGTGGTGGAAGACGCGGACACTGACACAGTGTATGTGGCAGTGGGAAAGAACGCGGAAAAGACGCATCAACTGTTGCATTGGACGGTTAAGAATTTCTCTGGCAAGAATGTTTGTCTTCTTCATATTCACCGACCTTACTCCCTCAATTCGTTCTGTGAGTTTCTCCTCGATTATGCCTTTTAAATAGAAAACGTCAATTCTCTTTTTTATTATAAATAAAGCTGCTTCTTGTGGTTGTTTTCTGTTCATCAAACGTTTTGACGAATGTATGATGTTTTAGTGGAAATTGATTGCTGGATTGGTTAATTGTTGGTTTAATTTGGTTGTTGGGTTTGAATGGTTGCTAGTTTGGGATTGACTTTTTGGGTTGGTTATTATGTGTGTATTCTATCTATTGAAAAAGGGCTTTCTGAGGAAGGAAGACTGATAATGCTGAATTGAAATCTTGGATTTGAGGGTGAAGATGAAAAGGAAAATATTGGATTGTGTCGTTTTGCATTTACTGCTAGTAATTGATGAAATGAATAAAGCTATAATTGGGGAAACTGTTTAGTAATTTGGTGATTGGGATGATGTTTGATTTGTGACAACAAGTGTATCAAGGTTTAAAAGAACAAGGGTAAGAAGAGCGTAATTGAGTCTAAAGCGAGTCAGCTGATGACTTAAAGCTTAGGTTTGACTTGCGAATGTAAACATGAACCTTAAGCTTGTTTCATTGGTTTAAATTAGCCAAATTTAAGGTTTGGGCTTGGTTTGTTTAAAAATATAAAGTTTGGTCTGTTGTTTAACTCATTTATAACTTTTTTTTTCCTTTACGGGACTTTGTCTTGAAGAATTTTTAAACTACATTGTGGGCATTCATGAAGTAAACATAGGATGAGATAGTAAAAGATCTGTGACAATGCAAGTACTTATAATTCTCTAAATAAAATTACAATTTAGTAAGTGATACAAATATGTAAATTATCATTATCTTCGAACCCTCTTATCTAAAATTTACTTTTTTGTGTCGCACACACACTTGCATACTTTCACCAGGTGTTCACGAACTTTTAATTTTAAGCTTATAAAACTTGAGAGTTGACTCATTTATATGACTAGATTGAACTTATAGCCAATCTTTTGTGTTGCTTATTATTGAAAAAGGAGCTTGATCAACCATTCTGTTTTGGATAATTCATGAATAACTAAACTCATTTGCTCTCTAGAACAAGCTTGATTGATGAAAACGTCAGTGAAAAAATATGCTTATGAAAAATAATGAACTTTTTTGCAGTTATTGCTTAAGGATTGAAGATTTGTTGAATCTTAGAGACTTGTTTTTTGTCATCAAATCAGCTGTGATGTTAAATATAGTGGAGCATAACTCCCTGGCTTAAAAATTTAACAGTGAGAAAAAATAGAGAGAAAATTATGTGGTCTAGTTTGGTACTGACTTGTATTTTTGGTATATAACTTCTCTAGCAAATACTGATCTTATTCTGGCTATATTATACTAGGTAGAGTAGGTTTTATCTGATAGTTTGGTAATATTTAACAAACTATGAACATGTTTTTTTTAAGCATGTTCAACAGACAGGAATCTCTCTGGGTATGAACCGAAAGACCTTCCAGTCCAGGCATTCCAGGACCAGGGAAATCAAACAGTGCATGAACTTCTAGACCAATACATTCTTACACTGGTTCCTGCAGGGGTATTATCTTTTTCGTATTTCTTCATTTCTGTCAATAAATTTTTTTTACACTGAATATGTAGTCTATATTTTACGCTGAATATTTTTTACACTTGTATTTATTTTAGTAAATAAGAAATTCAATTCACATGTGCATTTACTCCTCTGTTAACTTCAAAATGAGAAATGCGGTAAACATTCTAAAGTGCACATTTTGTCAGTCCATAATTTTCTATCAATGATCAACTAATATTGTCATGCTCACATGTTTTTACCAAAATTTTCAATGGGAAAGTTCGATTCACCTTCCCTACCTTGGGTTCAACTTCTCTTTGGTCCTTAAAAAACATAACAATCTCTCTAAATTTGTAGGGATTGCGATGACACAAGTTGAAGGGGTAAATTGAACTTTTCCCTTTATCTTAAGAGCAACTAGATATCACAATAAAGTAATGACTACCTTCTCCGAAGTATGCAATGAACTTTGGATTTTAATTATATTTAAACAGTTCAAAGTAGTAATAACGAAGATCCTTGTTATGTTTATAGCTATTTCTTGAAGAAATCCAGATTGTTTACATTATGGCATGTGTGCATAGGTACGGGCCTGTAAATTGTTGATAGAGATGGATGATATTGAGAAAGGGATCACAAAAGCTATTGCTCAACACAGTATTAGATGGCTTGTAGTGGGAGCAGCAGCAGATGAATATAACATGGGGTATCAATTCCAAACATCAGTTGCTTTTAATTTTGAGCAATGATGCACAAACACAATATGTGTATAAGATACAATACACATCTGATATGACAATATTATTAATCTAAATATACATCAATCTAAATATATATAGGACATGTAAGATACATATCTAGATATGTATAAAAGTTCATAAAACACGAGGAATATAAAATTGCAATTTTGAAAATTCAAATTGAGAAAATACTTCTTGCACATTGCTATAAACAAAATAAAAGTTATAAATCATTCGTATCATAAATCACTTCGTATTGTCTATGAATATGAATAGTATCAATCTTATTCCCTTTTGAGACCATCCATACAGAGGACAATTTCCATTTTTTGGTTTATCAAGATACAATGCTTCTATGATTTTGTTACACATTCTATGTCTCATGTAGCTATATTAGATTTCCATAACTTTCTCTAATGGCTTGGATACTTCATCAATATTTGTCAGTGAAGTGCCCAAGAGTATCAGTATCAAATGATACATGAAGAAAATAAAAGTATCGCTGCTTCGATGCTTATTAATTTCCTTTTTTCTTATCCTATTGAAGTCACTGGATACTTGTGCTGTAAAACTGGAACTGCTTAAAGAGCGAAAATATAATTGGTCTAGACAACTCTATCTTCATGGTTATATCTCCTGAACTTTCTTTGGGATATGATTGTGGCATTGTGTTTAGGGGTTCCTTCTAATGTTCAACCATTCTGTATATAGTTTTTTATAGGGGTTTTTCATTTCAGATATGCCTAGATATTTGACAACTATGATTCGTTGATGAGATTTTCCTTTTTTTAGAAAGTTTCTACCTTAATACGAACCATAATACATTGATATTCATGTTGGGTCAGTGGTATTAAAAATAACTATGAATAGAAAGTACCACTTGGCTTGAGGATATTAACAAGAGAACTGAACCGAACTTGCATAGTGTTCAACAAAGTTTATAATATATGTACTATGTAAAAGCGTGAAGCACTGTGTGATCCAAATAAAATGCCTATTGGTTAAATGAAAAATTACTTCATGAGTTTGCTTTCTATTCTAAGTTAGGGCTGTGTTATTTTGCATCTTTTGTATCATTACTAAACTATAGTGGTCGGAATTGCAGCAAACTGGCAAAGCAAGATTCAGAGAAGGCTAATTTTATACGTGAACAAGCATTGCTATCCTGTAATATTTGGTTCATTTGCAAGGGCAACCTCATATGTACTAGGTAAATATGTAAATGAAAATTATATTTGTACTGCAATGACATGATTCTAATGCCTTATGTTGATCTTAGGTGGGCTGCACAACTGTCTTTGTCAATATCTTTAGAGCAGTTTATGATATGGACGGTTAGGCTGTCTAGAAACAATATATTCATTCAAATTTGGTTTGACTGCAATTCTTTATTGATGAATGGTTTTATGATTTGAAACTAAGAAATAATAGGCAAGGAAAATGACACATTACAGGTAAAGGTAAGGAAGTAAGGTGATAGGTTGATTGAGGATAATTTGAGGGAGAGATTTCTAAGACGCTTTGGTCACAAGAATTGTAGAGGTAAAATGGATGTGATGGTTTGCAGGGGAAACCCCAATGACTGAGCATGGATTTTCCATATCGGAGTTCCGAGATTCATATGCCACCAACAATGGGTGGTAATGAAATAGGATATTTCTTTTTCTGTGGTCTCTTCATAACAGCGCCCACAATAGAAGAATAAAAGCAAATAAAGAAAAGTAGTTATAGTTGGTCAAAAGTAGTCAGTTACAGAATTGCAGTTAACATAAATAGTAGGACGGTATGAGGTCATTTTATCATTTGATAACAAGGCTTAGGACTGTTAAAAAGGAAAACCCTTGAAAAGATAATTCCCTCATTTTTTGTTTGTAATCAAGTGAACAGCACTATCAAGCAATCTTTTTCCTTGTCTATCTGTTTTTTCAACTATTTTACTGAAAAGTCTGAAAATATGAGGGTGAATCGTGATCATTGAACATTCCATAACTGATCAAATTTGAAGAATCACTTAAAAGGCAGAAGACCATCACACTATTATTTAAGAAGTCTCACAATCAGATCTTTTAAATTTGATCATTCGTAAAAAATCCAATGTTCATTACTTATTGCTATTTTTTCCAAGATTTATAAGTTTGTCCATGCTGGGCTGGGGGATGACTTTTGATTGGTAAATGCCCATCTGTAGCTCAACTTTTAGAAGAATTTAACTGTTGTCAGTATTTAGTCATTTAGTTGGTATAGTCTTACATATGAAGAGTATATTAGATTTTAATGATAGCTTTTATATATGAAGTATGCATTAGTTTCAGATTAATAATTTAATAAATCATTATTAAGATGATCTACAAAACGCCCTTTAAATCTAGTTGTGTATTTTTGATATATTCATTCATAAAAAATGTTATGTAATAAATTTAGATTGATTCTATTTTTATGTTAGTGCCAAAAAATTGTGATTCTTGAAGCTTTGGTTTTTAACCAAGTTAAATGTCATTGTTGTGTAATCTATTTAGCTAACCTCACCGAGTGGGATGAGGCTTTGCTGTTATATATTGAAAAAAGTGAGTTATGCTCAATAAGTGTTGAAGAACATAGAATAAAATAAATAACTACCCTTGTGATAGGAGGTTAGAAAGTGACAGGTGATGCTTTGGTGGACAGAAATAGCTAAAGAAGAAAACAATATTTTTATTCTGTTAACACTTACAAAAAGAATTGTATATCACTTAGATTTTTTTATCATATTCTGTAATATTGGCGTAACAACTCATTTAGCTGATAATATGTTTTGTATCTTCCACTTTTTCTGAAATGGTCAAATTAAATCAGGGTATATAGTAAGCATACTTCTGACATTGAGAGTGGACCTGCATTGTTGGTGCTCAATTCAAATACAGAAAAGACTAAATCGGAATTGAATCCTGATGCATTGAAATATTTAGGTATTCTTTTTAGATGTTTCTTTTCTATGTTTCTTGTCAATTTTATAAAAAAGCATACGTTTTTTTCAGATATGGCCATTTATCATTTTCTGTAAGGACTGTCAAGGGAATAACTTGTGACAGGTTTCTGCAGATTCTGATGATATGAAAGAAATCCAAAGTATCAGTTCCCACCGTTCCTTAAGTACCAAATGGTCCTTTAATAAGGTCATGGACAGGTCAAAGTTGGCAGATTTGATGTTTCATGAGGTGAGAGGTGATTGTTCTCCTTTAACCTTGGTGTAAAAGTTTTTGTTTTCATACTTTACACTTTCTGGTGTGTTACAACTCCTGGTAGGACTGTAAGAGAACTTTTGTTCCTGAGTCAACACTTGAAAGTTATGATTTCTTGTGAATAAGATCAGAGTGTATCCGAGGGATTTTGCAAGTTTGGTATTGTCTCTTATTCTAAAATATATTCATTTCAATCTAGAGACTTGCATCTACCATCTGGTTTAAACTAATTCGTAAATTTAGAATTCTTCTTGATTCTTTCTTACTGGTGGAATTAGAAGAAAGGGAACATGCAAGCAAAATAAAATGGTACACCACCACAGATGCCAAGAGCATGAAACCAAGAAGGGTATGAAGAGACATTAAAGAGATGGAAAATAGAAAATAGTACTATCAAGATTTATGACAAACGTAATTTTTCATTGCTTAAATATAAAAATTGATTTTTTTTTCTTCTAATGGTCTCTCTGGTTTGTTTCTCAAATTTTGAACCTTGGTTACTATTTGGAGTATAAGTTTTATTATTTTAAAAAAGAAAAAGATAATTACCCTACTGTTTTCAGTTTTTTTTTATATCAATCTTGACTTTATACTTGAATTTCAATGTAGTAAGATCTTTTGGACTATTTACTATTTAATTAGGTTAGACTGTCAGGCACAATGCCTTCATCACCTGCATCCCTTGTCATCATTACTTTATGTATATTACACTTCAGGTTAACATGAAAGCCCAAGTATCAGATAAATAGAATAGTCAGCTTAATGCAGCCAATTGATATACTTGTTCGTATAGATAGATATGTATAATATATGTTTGCATGAATTGCTGTCTGATTATTGATGAACTAAAGTGATTCCCGTTTTTCTTCTGAAACTAGTTTCAACTTGCATTTTTGACAGGATGAAGCATTCGAAAGCCGGTGTGCTACGGAAATAAGAAGAAGAAAAGAAGTTGAAGAACAATTGGCGACGTCAAAGCAAGAAGTACAGAAAATGAAGAATCAGCAGGATGAAATATTTGAAGAATTGCAAATGGTCAAAGACCAAAGTTCTGCACTTATAAACCAAATTTCTGAGTCCCAGTGTACGGCAACAGAGTTTGAGGAGAAGATCATATCAGCTGTGGACCTCTTGATAAGTTTCAGGGAAAAGAGAGATAGGCTTAGAATAGAGCATGCAAATGCAGCTAGGGAAGTCCAAGTGCTCAGAAAATTTGGTGAAGCAGATACTTCCTTCTCTTATCAGGTAGAATTCCCTGCATTTTCTTTCTTGGAGATCAATGAGGCAACTCATGATTTTGATCCGTCTTGGAAGATTGGAGAGGGAAGGTATGGAAGTGTTTACAAGGGACTGCTTCGCAACATGCATGTTGCCATAAAAATGTTACCCTCTTATGGTCGTGAGAGACTATCAGAGTTCCAACATCAGGTACTCTCATATTCTCTTCTATAGTGTCTACTTGGAAGTCTGAAATTAGACTACAAAATATGCTCATTACGCCCCTCCGACAAAATGATTCAGAATAGTTATGCGCTTTACATGGTTAATACTTGTCATCTTTACCATTTTTTGAAGAGTTTCACCATATATATTATCCTATGGCACAACAGGAACACTTCATAAATTATTCTACCTGATTCAATATCTACAGATTTTTGGATAGTTTGATGTATTTTTGAGCGAAAGGAGTTATCAACATGGTGCTTCTATGACTTTTTTTTCTTCTCTTTTTTCATAAATCAGTTATAAGTCTTCAGAGTCCAGAGTTCTATTTTATTTTCACTTTATAGTTTGGTCCAATTGGTTCCCGTTATCAGATTAATATATATGTATATACGCACACACATTATAATTCCAAGCTTCTGATCTTCAAGCATCTATGAAATTAAATTATATTGAGGTATTAATCCAAAAAGGCTTGACTGAATGATTCTGTCAGGTTGTGTGTCCATGAGGAACTCACAATTTTTTATCTTTTTGTCTGGCTATATTATTGGTTAAATTTCAGGTAGAGGTCTTGAGCAGGGTAAGACATCCAAACTTGTTAACACTAATTGGAAGCTGTGCAGAGTCTAGGTCACTTGTGTATGAGTATATAAACAATGGCAGCCTTGAAAGCCACCTTGCCCGCAAAGAAAAGAATCCGCTTCCATGGCAAATTCGAATATCCGTTGCTACAGATATATGCTCAGCTCTAATCTTCATTCACTCCAGCAAGCCTTGTATTATCCATGGGAATTTGAAACCTAGTAAGGTTCTCCTTGATGCTAACTTCGTTGCCAAACTGAGTGACTTGGGCATTCCTAGTTTAGTCCAGCAAAGTTTGCATTCAGCTGATGCAAGCACAGTGTGTAACAACCCAAATGAACGTTTGGCGTATGTGGATCCAGAGTATTTTGTCAGTGGCAAGTTTACACCAGAATCAGATGTATATTCATTTGGAGTCATATTGTTACAGCTTCTAACTGGAAGACCACTTTTGGGGTTAGTTAGGGATATGAAGTGTGCATTGGAAAAGGAAAACCTTAAAGCAGTCTTGGACCTTTCAGCTGGTGAATGGCCACTTTATCAAACTGAACTGCTGGCATATTTAGCATTGAGGTGTTGTGAAAAGAGTTGGTTGAACAGGCCAGACCTTGTGTCAGAAATTTGGAGTGTTCTTGAACCATTCAAAGCTACTCGCATTGACAAATCATATTTGATTTCCAAGAAGCTTCATCGTGTTCCTTCACATTTTGTCTGCCCCATTGTCCAGGTGAAGATCATAATTTATCCAAATGCATTTTTATGAAAGAAATGCTTGTCTTTTTTAACTTCAGGATAGATTATTGACCCTTATAACTTAATCTTATTCTATAATTGCCCTCAACTCTAGTTGAATTCTATCAAAATTCAGGCTCAGATTTGTTGTGCAGCTTTAACATTAAGTTTTCATAAGCAATTAAGGGGTCTGGTTTCTTTTCTCCGCCACCTCCTCCTCTTACTAATTAGCATCTGTAATAGCATATGCGAATTATTGCAATCACAAATTAAAACATTTGATTTCCGTGGGATTGCTTTCCTGTTTGTGATAATCATAAAGGTTACCTTTTGGTTTTACAGGAAGTAATGGAAGATCCATACATAGCTGCAGATGGCTTTACGTATGAAGCAGAGGCAATAAGAGGGTGGTTGAATAGTGGCCACGACACTTCCCCCATGACAAACCTCAAGCTTGATCACACGGATTTAGTACCTAACTATGCTCTACATAATGCAATTCTGGAGTGGCAGCAACAGTAAACCTTCACTGTCCATTATACTTGCACATATTACACTGGTATAAATCACACTTACCTCGTAAAATTTAAAATCCAAGGTGAGCCAGTAAGGGTGTATTTACACTTGAATTTTAATGAGTTAAAATCATAATGCATTTTAAGATCCAAATACACCCTTACTTACTCATTTTAGAAACTTCACTTTATAAAGTTTCATGTACTGATATCTTTAATAGCAAGTTGGGGGTGGAAAAGGGAGGGAAATAGAGGGCAAGGGAATTTTTTAATTAAACCTTTCCCTTGATTGAGAGCTTTCTGAAACGAGGGATGATTATGTAAATAAGAAACCTTGTTTATTTTTATTTATTACAATTTAAAGTTCTCCAAAACTGAAGGATTAATGTGTAAACTAGTCAAATCAAACATAATATTTGACTTCACCGCCTTTTATATATTTGCCCTAATCATTAAAAGAAATGAGATTGTTTTAATTGAAATAATTTCCTTTTTAAACACCAGAAATGTGATTGATAATTTTTCCAAGTATTTAATAAAATACAACAATTGTATTTAATTTATTAAACTTTTCTCGATATACTTCTAACTGTTCTGACAGTAAATTTGAATTTGGTTCCTTTAAATTGAAGGAAATGCATAGTAGAGGATGTTGGAAATAGTTTTAGTTTATGCATTTGATTTTACCATGAGTTTTAACCCTTCATTTTTTAATAAATAATTAACTGTAATTATTATTTAAAATATACCTTCTCATTTTAGAGATGGTAGTTCTTTTTTTTGTTTCAAACAAACATACATGATATCTATCTTTAATTGATTGTGGTGGAAGTGATCTGCGATTAAGATGAAGTACATTTTTGGATTCATGTTGAATAAACTAAGCTCATGTGAAAGTGTTCAAAATATAAATTAATGTTAAAATTTAGATTCAAATTAGATTTTAAGTTTAAGTAACTGTAATTTTTATCCTGGATACAAAACTTATCTTACATATATTAATCATAAAAAAAACACTACCAAACTTATCAATACGATGGATGATAGACAACACTACAAAACTTATCGATACTAAATGATAGATAAATGATAGACGTAAATTTCTTGAAAATTTCTTCAAAATATTTCTTTAATTGTTTCCTTTCAAGCAATAATTGAAGGACTGTCATTCATATATTTAAATTTTCATTACATCAAAATCTATCACATAAAATTATATTATATATATGCAAAATTCATTATCTTAAATATATTATTTTCATAAAATTTAATCCATTGTCATGGTATAAAATGGATTTACATCCATAGAGGTGGTTATAGTAAAAATAACACTAGACCTAGTAATATGGATATTTGTGGTTGTACCAAGATCACGGAAACTCCATAAGATTATGTTTAATTTCTCTCAATTATTTTATAAAACATAGATGGTATACGAGAAACAAATGAAGTAAAAATAATTATTAAACAATAAATTATGTATAACATATGATACAAATATATATGACATAGTTGATGGGATAACCATTAGTTAGACTCAAATAATATAATTAGTCAGATTCAGATGATACAATTAGTTGAATTTATATGACAAATTAGTCAAATATAAATGATACAATTAGTCAGATTTAGATAAACAATTATCAAGATTCGGATTATACAATCAAATGATATAATTAGTCAAACTCACTATTTGATTCATGTGCATTAATTAAAATTATTTTTGTAGTGACAAGTTAGAATGAACAGGTTTATCAAATTTAACTCATTTCAATCCTCAAAGTTCAACTTTCATTTATTTCTAATTTGCACTCTTCTCAAAATACAAATGATTGGTCAAACTCATTATTTGATTCACCTGCATTAATTAAAATTATTTTTTGTAGTGACTAGTCACAATGATGAACTGTAGTTAAATGTGAGATCAATGGATTCTTCATTGACTTAACCTGTGAACTAATTGTAAAGGTAATGTTTAACCTTTAAATTATTTCAATTAATCTTCTATATATTTATGGATCCTCGACAGGGTCACCATAATTAAGGTCGAGATTTAAATTGATATTCATAAATAGTATAATTGGTTTGGTACCTAAGAAACCAATATCATTGAGTAAAGATAAAATACATTCTCTTTCAAGGAAATATACTTGTTGGATTTAGTAATTTCCAAGCTTAAGAAATATCGGAGATAATCAATGCTTTTAGTTTGAATAAGAAACTCAATATCAATTATACATTGTTAACATAAGAATAATTATGGTCTAATTTCATCCACGTAAACATGCAAAATATAGAGTAGTCATTTTAAGATTGTGTAAAATCATGTTGCAAAATTGTTGAAGAGAACTTGCATAATCATTATCTTTAAAGAATCCACACATGATTGTGCAATTGAGAATAGTAGTGATCAAGAAGATGAACAAATATGAACAGAAAAGAAAAGTGTAGAAAAATCCAGATAAAAGAAGATAGAAGAAAGAAAATGTGTTTTAATTAATTCTCTGTAAAAAATACACTGTAAAAAAAACATATTCATCAAACATAAAACAAAAAAGAACTTAAAGCCCAATAATAAAAATGCCCAAAACCCCAAAATACAGATTTTATCAATTTACTTTGTTTTAGATTATTACATCATTTTTGTTGATATAGAGAAGCATAATCTTCAAGAATAACACTAACAAATTAAATATCAATATTCAACATATTACAAGAAAAATGTACTAATTTTTAAGAGACAAATTTTTATTATAATTTGATTTAAAAAGATGAAAATTAAATATTTTTAAATGAAAAACTTAGAATTAGAAAATTAAAAAACAGTAAACATTTATCGAAATCAACCCAAAAAAAATGATTTAATTTAATTTAAATAATATACTACGTTCAAATTAAGCAAACTAATCATAAACTTCATCTTTAATTCAAATGTGTTTTAAACCAAAATTGCACCAAGTCACAAACATCTTATTATCTATCATGAAGATTGAAGACTAAGAAAATTAAATATTGTAGTCAATGTCATAAAAGTTTATAATTAATTCTGAATAAAATTGTAATGCAATTTATGGAATATATTTTATTCTTACTTAAATTCGTAAAATAGTATTAAGGAAAAATAATATTAATTAGCAATATGATGTTATTGATTTGAAGTTTATAATTTTGATGGTCAAGTTACATCAACATCCGAATAGGAGGATACGATACCCAAATAGAAACTGCTTTTGGAGTGGACAAGGTCAAGCCCAAACTCTTTCTACGTTATGTTGTTGCTGTTTAATTCCATCATGAAATGACTAAAAAGACACCCACGTTTACCTGTTAACCACGTGCACTCCCGCAAACAGGCACGTGCACTCACTCACTCCTTCCTCGGAATGTAAGTGGTTGGTTCTGCTGTGACTGTAAAACCGAACCACAATTCCGTACCACGTTTCTTTCACGCGCCATGGGAGAGCGTCAGTAAAAATCTTAGCGGTGAAAAAAAAGTGAACGAGTAATTAATTAATTCGATATATTTTATTATTTGTTTTTATTAATTTTATTAATTTCCTTTTTTTTTTTTTATGTTTTTGAAGTTGTTTCTTGTTAGCAACGTTTTTCTTTCGCCCTACTACAACTGCAGCCTGCAACACAGAGAGAGTTCTCTCTCATAGCTATTTTCTCGCGTTTTCTCTCACGATTTTCTTTCATCCAAATCCAAACACTCTCTCAATCCCTTCGCAGTTGTTACGTTTCTGCCTCGGATCGTCACAAGAGAATCCGTTCGGCCTCTCAGCGATCTCTTCCTCCCTGGTACGTGATCTGCTGTCACTCCACTTAATTTTCTCACTCCCGATCTTAGATCACGTTCTTTCAATTCATTATATTACAGTTTTTTCGGAAAGTAATTTCGCCTTTCAGTGTCGCTTCCTTAGTCGATGAGAATGAAGGTTGTATACGGCGGTCGCTTATGTTTATGATAGATCGTGTTCATGATAGATTGTGTTAGGTCGGGTGAATGCTTATTAATCGATAATGCAATTATATAAGTCTCTTTGATAATGGAGTCGCCGAACAAGGTTGTAGTGTAGATTTTACATCGATCTATTGTGCTCTTGTTAGTTTCAAAATGTTTTTATGTTTCTCACCGATCTAATGTGTTGAGGGATTCGGGGTTCTATTTTATATGACCTATTTTATATGACGTGACAATTTTTTTATTACCTTGGCATTGGTCTGGAATATGTTATGTCTTTATTTTTATTGGTTCCTTTGAATTTAAATTTGTTCCCATGGTTACATGTATGATTTTGTACTTTCTGCAGTGCAATCTAGGAAAATTTCTTGGTAAGATTTTTGTCTGAATAGATGCCAGTTGCAAAACTCCCGGCCTCAGGCACAACTGGTTTCACAAAAACAGATGATGGAAATGATTCTTTAGATACAATATTCAGACAAGCAATCGGAAAAGAACCTTTGCTTTCCTTTCCTAGGGCCGGTGACAGCCCAGTACAGTGGATTCAATTACTTCATGCTTTAGATCAGCAAGGTATTTGCTTATATTTTGAGAATTAAGGGTTCATTTTAGAGGCATTTATATGCAACCTGTTGTTATATGCAAGTCATGTGATATGCCAGCAATCCTTCTACAATAAAACATAAAAGTCAATAAAAAGAGAGAAAATAGAACAGAAATTTTATAATTGCTAGACTGTATTGCCTTTGTGCTGTGACCAATCTCAGGCTAGCTGAATAGTATGCAAATGTGTAGATTTTGAGCTTGTTTATGCTATTGATTTAAACCTTGACATTATGATAAAACCTTTCATCCATTTTCCAGAACTTCCAGGGTGGCCTTTGCTCTCTCCTGTGAAGGTTCAGCTACAAAAGTGCAACAAGTGTTCTCGAGAATTTTGTTCTCCCATTAACTATAGAAGACATATACGTGTGCAGCACCGATTGAAAAAGCTTGATAAGGTTATCTTTGTATTTATAATAAGTGGAAGCAAATATCTAACACAATGGATGCTTGTAGTTCATGCTTTTTCCCCCTTGAGATTATTTTGTTTTTTTATCTTTCTTTTCCAAGTCTTCCTCACTTTTTCCTAATGCTTCTTACACATTGTAGGATTCTAAAAAGAATAGGGAACTTTTAGGGGCATTTTGGGATAAGGTAACCTTTGATCATTGTGAATTTCAGTTATATGTAGAATACATACTGTTTTATGCATGCTGATTTTTCAATAATATGTGTAGCTCTCCGTAGAAGAGGCAAAGGAAGTTGTTTCATTCAAGAATGTGATGCTGGAGGTAATATCTTTTTGCTCCTTACTATAGACTAATTTATTTTTATGCAATGTTATTTTAATGGGATTTGCCTTATTGTGTACTGGTGATATGCCAAATATGTTAAGCTATGATTGACCGAAATGAAAATGTGGGCAGCTGAGTGATATGAGTTTCTCCATCCATTTCACATTTTCACCTCAATTAAGATAAACTCTTGTTGGTTTGCCATATTTTAAGATTTTCTAGACATGAAATCCTTTCATAAATTTACTCTTCCACTTAGACTCTTGTTCAGTGTGCTGTATTTTTTTTACTGATAAAAGTTCTTTTGATTATATATTGGTTAGGAACTTTCCTGCGTTTGTAAAAAGGTTGTAGGTGCCTTCTCAAATGTGAATATAATTTCTTAAGCCTATTCTCTGTTCTTGTCTGGAAATATCATTAGTTATGTATTTTTTATATTGATAGTTGATTGCAGACAACACTATTTTTTGTAGGCTTAATGGATAAGAAACAGAGCTACAAATACAATGACACACTAGTCTCTTATGGCTGTCTTCTTTTCAGCTCTTGTTGTTTTCATTTTTCCCTGAATTTATCAAAGTTTCTTTTATTGTTTTTTCTTCGCCATTTCAAAATGCATTCCAGGAAGTTCCAGGGTCTTCAATTTTAGAAGCTTTGACAACTCTTAGAAAACAAGGATTTTCTTCTCTTCCACAGTATTATCTGAGGGCTGGTTCTGCCCTTTTGGTAAGAAACATTACATGATCTTGCTTATCAGTTATTCATTCTGGCTATTTTTTGCTGGTACATTCCTTTGGTATATTAACATAGCCTATCTATATTTTTTTTGCAGAATATTGTTCAATCCAGGCCTTCTAGTTTTCCCATATCTTCCCAAGAGTTGTTCAGTATCCTAGATGATTCTAGTGAAAAAACATTTTTGGTTGGATCAGCAGTGTCAATGCAAAGATATGTTTTTGATGGAGAGGCTGGAAAGATTGGTCTTGAACAAAAAAACCTTGTTGCTTGCACAAGTTTCTTGCTAGAGCAGAAACTGGTAATTTTTTACTAACTTAAGAATCTGTTCTGTTTACCTTCAAACTTCTCTTCCTCTTTCTCATGTGGTTTTTCCCACATTTCCCTTTTTTCTGTAAAGATTAGTAGTTGGCACTTATGTGATTTTGTGGGTGTCTAGGCCTGTTTGTTATTGGTTTCATTCAATGGCATAGTATTGTATGATGGTAATGACATAAAGCCATGCAAGAGCCTTCTTTGCCAAATGGCTTAAGGTTTTAGGAGTTTTGGTTATTGACAAATACCTTAGTTTGTTCAAATGCATGCTTCATTTATAGCAAAAGTTAACTATGAACAAAACTGTAATTATTCAATCAGATTTAGTGTATAAAATCACTTCTCGTGATAACTCTTCTATTTGGCTTTTTCCCAAGTAAAGTTGTTCAACACAATCCATATTTTAGTGATGGAAAGGATCTAAAATACTGGTTAGAATTACACAACAGTCTGTGCTTCAATCATTGTTGACAGTTTACATGAGTCAAAGAGTATACATGTAACACAGCAGTCCATTTTTTCACAATTACACAAAGAGGCTGTAGAAGAGTTTAAAAGGATAAGTAATATCATAATATGAAACAACATTTTGGTATTCTGTTATGCCAAAAAATTTATAAAGTTTTAATCTTGTCAAAGATTTGACTCAGCACATAGCTTGATTTATGATGCTTTTTGAAAACAATATGCCAGTGAAACCAAAATTCATGGCATCTCTTGCATGTACATTCACCTAAATCTGACCTGATTTTATTATAACCTTTCTTTACTAGTTCTTAGTTACAGTAATGACGAAATAGGATATTTTATTTTCTTAGTTACAATAATGATGAAATATGAATTTCATTTCACATAGGTGAAGGCTTGGCTTGCCGACAAGGATGCTGAAGCATTGAGATGCCAAAAGCTGCTTGTGGAAGAGGAAGAAGCTGCTCAGAAAAGGTACATTTAGTGCTATAACCAGTTTGTCCTTGAATCAATTTTGGCATGTTTTCCCTGTTCCTTCCCTTGTTATAGTGCCTTTTATTGGTATCAGGTCTTGTTGGTCTGCCTGCGTCTTCGCTGAGCGGTTCTTGATTTTTATTTCAATTTTTAGATTCTCAAGGAATGGCAAATATTGAAGTGTTTGTTTTGTTGCCTTTCATTTAAAGCACGGTTTAATCGTCAATTTATTTGCCTCTATTTAAAAAATTTATTGTCCTCCTTTACAAGGAAAGCAACTCAATTGGATGAAATTTAGTATTTAAAGTGGAGGCTGAGAATTACCCTTTCTTTAATAGCTAAAAGCAGGAAATTTATATAATCACTGAATCAATGCGTATGAAAAACAGTAGCAAAAGAACCTAACTTGGTTTGATAGGCCCTTGTGTCACGAGAGAAACAATTCTCAATTGATAAACAAGGATCATGTTCTATGAAAGATACTGGTGTTTGTTATGTTCACTCAGCATGAGTTATGTGTAATTTTAGCGAAACTTTAATATACTCACTGCACTGACAGAACATCATAATGCAACAATTTCCTCTTGGTTTACCCATGGTCCACTATCAGGCTTTATAAATAGTTCTAGATACCAGAATAGACTTATAATTGACATATGTCTCTTTCTTTAGTTTTGTCTGAATTTTCGAACGACTTCTGCTACTTAAAATGATCTATAATAAATAAACTAAGTTAGTGTTTGCTCTTTAAGTTGTTTATATAGCAAAGGCAAATAATAAGGTACTAGATATGTTGGGCCAGATGTATTCTATTATAACTAGTTATTATGAATAGGTTCTTTATTTATTTTCTCTCTCTATTTATAGAAAAGCTGATATCTTAGAGAGGAAACGCCAGAAAAAGCTCAGACAGAAAGAACACAAGGCAAAGGAACAAATTGAAGACGACACGGAAACTAAAGGGAACATAAGCAGCGCAGGAGAGGATGTATCACCAGGAGAAGCATCTCTGGGTACATGTGACTTTGATGAACATAATCCAGATATATTTGCTGATCATTCTCCTCCGCCACATGTAACTTCTCACTACCAAGACACTAATGAAGTTATAGAAGGCGATACACTGTCAGGTTATGATTGTGACACTGATCAGTATACAGAGCGGCAGACACTACAAGGACATAATCGCCGGGGCACAATGCCTGCCCGATGGCAAGGGCTACCAAAATCACAATGGGCTAGAGCCAATGGTTTGAATGCAGGCCAGAATTCTCAACCGTCGAAGGTTGGAGTTATTCAAAAACATAGAACCAGTCATGATCTTAGGGTAGCTCCTATAGTTAATGGCAGTAAGGTTTGGAGTCGAAAACCTAAAGCAGAAACTAATGGTGTGGTTCTAAAAGCCAAACTGCTGAAAGAACCAGACAAAGTTAAAAATCACGAAGTTTTGATAGGATCTGTATCAGTTAGTCTGGGAAATTGCTGCAATTCTGGAGGTAATTTTGTGGCACCCCAGCGGGACTGCTTGGCAGGGAATCTGTCCAAGCTGAATACTGCTCAGGAGAAACCAGGAAGCAATGGTCGTTTAACAGTTAAGCTTTGGAGGCCTGTTAGCCAGCATGGAACTAAAGACCCATTTCCACTTCAAAATGGTGGGACAGAAGCTGATGTTATTCATGGAAAATTTGATGAAAATTCGTCTGGTCAAAGTAGTTTAAGGTTGTGTAGTGTAGAGGGTAGTGATATTGATTTTGGGGACAATTTTTCCCATAATGTGGCAAAAGTAGATTTGGAAAGCTTACGTCTATCCAGCCATGCTGCAAAATCCTTTCTTGCACAAAGTAATCTCTTCATTATATTCTTCATTTTACTAGTGTGATTAAGAATCTGTTTGTATATAAGCTAGAAGTACATTTGAGAGCTATTGAACTTTTTGCAGTTGAGAATTTCTTAAAAAGCTCTTCTAGCTTTATATTCAAACAGACTCTAAGGGGTTGGGCTTGGTCTTAATTTTATTTAATTCAAAATTGTGATACAGGATGGAAAGAAGCTATCTCGTCAAACCATGTAAAGTTGGTTTTCACACCTGATTCTGAGCCTCGTGGAGAACAGCCGGTACAGGATTGTGAACTAGCAGCAGCTTATCTATCTTCTGACGCGGACAGATGTACAGAGAACCGATTGCCTGCAACCTCTGGAGTAGCAAGGTCTAAACCTAAAACGAAGCCTGAAAAAGGAATGAAGATAAAGTACATTCCCAAACAAAAAGCAGCAGCCTAGTAGTAAGAGATAAAGAAGAAATTGGGTTATTTAAGTATGACAGATATGCATAGATTGACTTCTCGCCAATTAATTTATTAGCAGAGGTTCCAGTTTTATCGATGGTCTTCTGTCAAAAAATTGGAGGTAGGTTTTGCCTGAAGGTCTTTTTTATATTCCGTCCTTTTCCTTCAAATGAAGGCATAATAGGGGATTGTGCATTAAGTTTATTTTTTTCTTGTGGCATTTTTTACCAAAATTTTGTGTAATAAATTTGTCTGGTTATTATTATAAAAATGCATCCTCTTTGTTTTTATGGTTATCACTTACAAAACAAGTTACAAACTTGTCTCACTGGCCAAAAATTGGTTTAGCAAGCGGTTTGTCTCGTGGTAGGCTTACTTGTTTACTAAAAAGGTATAAATGTCTCAATAGTTCTATTGCTCTGATATAATGCAGAGCACCACAATTTTTTGCCATGCCACTTTCTTTCTCCGTTGTTCCTGTTTTATGCTGTTTTTAGTGGCGTATTTAACAATTATATAATCTTTTCCAGGTCTCCATTTCAATTTCTGCAATAATTATTCCAGAGAAAACACTTGTTGATTTTTTAGTTAAAAAATACTCCGGATCAGCAAATGATCTCTCAACCTCAAGCTTAGTTCTTAATATTGACTCCAAAACGTAGTAGAAATTTGATTACACTTGAGGGATGACAACCCGTGGGGAAAATTTTATCAGAATGGTGCAATTTTGCACTGATTTTATACCATTTAATTTCATATCAATTTTTTTTTTACCAAAACTAGTTGTGAAGAAATATGGCCAACTTATAATGGCTAATGGACTCATATTTTGATAATTATTTAATGTATTATCCTTTCTGTAAACAATAAAAATAAATATTTTATTTTATTTTTAATTAATAATATTATAACTTTAGATTTTATTTTAAAGTACTATAAAATTAAAAATTGAAGTACACAGTGGTAGTATATAATGAAGAGACAGAATGAACAATTTGATTCTCAAAATATACTGTGGTTTTAGGTTAATCGTTGAATTTAAATAAATTAAAGTATTTTTAAATTATTTTTTATTTTCTACATTCATTGTTTGTTTCACGTGCATTTTATATATTATCATTAAAAATACAATTTAATTGATGTATAGAATCATTGTGGTGGTGTCAAGTACAAAATAAATTTTACTTTAAATGAATCAGATAAAAAAATTAATCTATTTAATTTTTTTTAAAATTAATTAAAATATTCAGACTATCCTATTCTTTTTTATTAAATTCAATTTATTTATATCCATCCAATTATAAATTAATATATTTAAAAAATTAAAAAATGGAATTTTAAAACTATATTTTTAAAATTTTATATCAAAAACTAAGATGAGTAATTAACAATAAAATTATAATTAGATAAAAACATTTTAAAATAATCTCCTTAAATGGAATACAATTAGTCAAGACATTATATAATCCAAAAGTCTGAATTTAATAGTAGTTTTCGGATTATGTAATCTGGACACATTTAAAAAAATGTTTATGGATTACATAATTCAAAAGCTAATTTAGACTTATGAATTATGTAATTCAGAAATTAATCATACATCTGAAAAAAAGTCGACGTAACGACCATGTCGTCCACATATGTCTGCACGAGTATGAGAGCAAGAATCCTATCCATCAATCTCTGATAGGTGACACCAACATTTTTAAGGTTAAAAGGTTCCTTCTTCTACATTTCTCTTTCTCATTTTTTTTTTCTAACAATCAACTTTGCATAAACCAAAACTCAATTGGCCAAGAAAACAAACAAAAACTCAATTGGCCAATTCATGAAAACAAACAAGCTTTTTTTGTTGTCCTGGGATAGAGGTACATCCGGGAGACTATGGTTAAGGAGTAACACTAGATAGTCCAACCAACACAACTACAATCCTAGATTCCCACTATCCTTGGCAATTTTGTATTCTAAAACATGATGCATCTATAAAAATTTGTAAAAATTGTAAGAATGTGGAAAAGAAGATTGAATATATGTTAAAAATCTGTCCAATTTCACAAGGGTAGGAAAAATCATGAGAAGTATTTGTTTAAAATATAAAACTTGTGTAATTAAATTAGGCTAAAAGCTAATACGAATTTGGAAAAAGACTTCTGAAGAACATAATCCAGAACATTACAGAGAAATTTTTTTTAATAAAAAACATGTGAAAGAGCATGAAATAAATGGGAGCTAAATGAAACAATCCTCAATTTCATTTACTCCCATTTATTTCTAAAAAAAAAACAAATATATACTATGCATAAGGAAAATGTGAAATCAAAACAATAAATTTTAAAAAACACAAAAACCGAAATTTTTTTGCATTCAAAACTTTCTTATTATTATTTTAATATACAATGTGAAAATCAAAACAATAAATTTTAAAAAACAAAAAACCGATTTTTTTTTCATTCAAAAACTTTTTATTATTATTTTAATTTAAAATAGAATTACAATTTAAATATAAAAAATATCATAAAAATATAAAAAAAATAATTATTATAAAATAACATAATTAATCTTATTATATATAAAATAAATTATAAATATAAATAATAATAAAAATAAAAATATTTTTTAATAATAAAGAAATAAATTTATATCATAATTATATTAATTAAAAAAAGTAAAGGTAAAAATAATAATTTTAATATAAAAATAAGTTTTTATCAAATATTTATTATTATAAATATTTTAATTAAAAAATAATTATAATTATAAATAAATTAATCAAATTAATTTTTTAAATATAAAAAAATTATAAATTTATATTTTTATCAATTAAAAATATATCACATAACTCACAAACTTTTATTATTCTTTTTACACTTTTCATTCTATTTACTTTAATTTAAATATCTTAATTTTCTTTAAAAATTTTCTTCAAATTTTTTCAAATCTACTCTTTATTTTCACTCTCTAATTCAAATAAAAAATATTAGAAAACTTTTCTACAGAAAAAGAAAAAATCAGAAAGAATCTTGTTGAGTGAGTGCAGACATGAGAGAGTCTAGACTCATATTCCTTTTCAGATCCTTGTTCCTTAGAGTGCCACATCCACAATTAACTAAGTACACATGTCAATACTATAAACCTAACAATGCCACATATCCTTATCATACTCACATTAACCTCCACTGCTCCACCGCTCACCATCCACCCTTATCTTCCATCTCTTTCGACTCCTCCTATCTTCATTCTCATTTTACTAAATCAAAAACCAAATCTATCTCTTCCTTTCACACATTTTCACAAACAAAATGTCTGGTGGTGTTGGTCCAACTGGTTCTGACATTAGCTTACCAAGAGAAGAACAAGTTGATCACAAAGAACATCAAGAACATGTACCTCAAAAAGCCATCATCACACCTAGTAAATCAGGTTTCCCATCCTTCCGCCACCTCAATTGCTTGGCTGTGGTCATTGTCCTCTCTGCAAGTGGCATGATTGGTCCTCAAGACTTTGTTTTTGTGGCCTTCTCTGTAGTCTACATTTTGTTCCTATCAAAAGTGGCTTTTCCATCTCTTCACTCATCAAAGGAAGGTCCAATTTTCAACCCACAAAACAAAATGTTTGCCCTTTATATATTCATAGCGGCCATCATTGGGCTTTTTGCCCCAATTGCTTATATCTTAGATGGAATTTATGAGGGTGATAAGGAAGGGATCAAGGCAGCTGCACCCCATGTTTTCCTCTTGGCCAGCCAAGTTTTCATGGAAGGGGTGACATACTCTGGCAGGTACTCAATTCCAATCAGAGCTTTTGTCCCTATCTTCTACAATTCAAGGAGGATTTTCACCATTGTGGATTGGCTCAGGAGTGAGATCAACAAGGTTAATGAAGAGCACAGTGGCTCTGCAAGGAGGATCTATGTGGGGAGAGTGCTTGCTGTAGCTAATATGGCCTTCTGGTGCTACAATTTGTTTGGATTTCTGTTGCCTGTTTATCTTCCTAGAGTTTTCAAGTTGTATTACTCTGCTCACAAAGACAAGGACTGATCAAGGACAAGGACCCTTCTTTTTCCTTGTTAATGTTAATTATGTAATTTAATTTTCTTTTAGAGTATAGTGTCTTCAACCTTAACTTCCTGCTGGTTAGTGTGTGATAGTATTTACTTAGTGAATGTATTTGGCCTTAGATTTCTTATTGCTGTTATTCTTCACCTTTTACATAGCAAATCAATGTTCTTCTTTTTTACATAACAAACAAAAACCGAATACTGATGATAAGTGAGTGATCTTAAATTCTGATAACAAGCGACTGATGTGTAATGCTGATAATAAGTGTCTGATGTTCTCAGAAAATCGATGTGGAACTCAATTCTTGAAGGAATTGCCACTTTAGAATAAAGTATATTTACTTGATATTTAAATTATTAAGTTCTCAGCTTTTAAAAGAATCACAACTTTGTGGTAAGTCTTTTGGAGAATGAAATAACTTTACTCAATATTTAAGCTTCTAACTCCTCTTATTAAAAAAGTCCATGGTAGAATTTTGATTTGATCCCTCTTCTTAAAGTGGTATAAAGAGATCATGCAGGTAGGTTATAGGGAGAAGAAGAGAAGAGCTTGAAATTATGAATTGGAAAGTGCTGATTAAAACATTAATTATCAGTACTTGAAAGAGGTATTAAGCAGCTGTGAACATGGCAGGACTGACAAATAACTTTTTTAATCTCTAGAATTATGTGGCTGATTAAGGTTAGTTCCACAATTATGAATTAAAGGTTGAAAGGAAATTATGTAAATATATGGGGTCAAGAAAATGTTATGTAAAAAAAGTGTTGCTATTTTTACATACACCTTTAAAAAAATAAAACAATCACAACCTAATATATTAATATTTAACCATATATATTTTTATTTAAAATATTAATATATACTATCATATTATTAAAATGAGTTATTGGTAAGGTGTATTTTTATTTTGAAAGATATCAAAAGTATATTTTCTTCACAAAAAGGAAAATTGTCATTGTTTTCTTTAACAACATTGCAACCCTTTTAAAGCTTCAAAATGTATATTTTGAAATAAAACAACATGGTTGTTGAGAGTGTTTTATAAAATATGGTGGTTGGGGATAGGATAATTGTTGGGTGATGGTATAAAATAGGAGAGTTGAGGGATTGTATAAAATATAAGAGTTCATTTTGAATTGTGGTACAAAATATGAGAATTGTTAATCAGTGGTCATATAAAATATGAGAATTGTAAAAATGAAATTAAGGAAATGTGTTTTAAAGCAAAGTAAACCAAAATTGGCTAAAAATATATATAAAAAATAATAATTTTGATGATTGTTAGAAAAATTCTCACAAATTATTCTTTTCAAGTGTTATAGTTTACTGTAAATTTTCTTTAATACTCTTGTACTTTCTTCTTGTGAAATTTTATAATATAAAAATCTATTTTAAATTGTATTAAATTATATATTTTTTAAAATTTATAATAAAAAATATTTTTCAAATTTTATAATTCAAAAACCTAAAAAATGAATTTTAAACTTTGGTGTAACAAAATATGTTATCCACTTGGACCTAAAATCCAATATGTTCAGAAACATGGCCAATTTCTTCCTCCACCTCTGTAGTTTCTTCCTGCACCCAAATATAATAATTCCAAAACTATTCTTCGAAAAAAGGTGCACTTTTTTTCTGAAATATATAATTCGTTTTTTTTTCCTGAATTGTATAATCTCAAGTTTTTGGTTCTCCATCAGGAGTGTAACTAAAGTATTAATCACGTACTGATGTATTTATTTTTACAAATTGTAATGGGTTATATTATTAGTAGATCATATTTAATATGAATAATCATAATAATAAGAATTACTTAATTTACCACATATTTTTTTTTATCTTTAGATTTTTACCTTAGTCGGACGGGTAGTCTTAAGGTGTTATCGGATTGTCTGGTCCCGACCAGTACATAAGGTTATTAACACATAAATATAATATATATAAATTGTCAATAAATAAAATAATAATAATAATTTGTATGAATATCACAAGATTTGATCATTACTTAAGAAACTCATTCGTTCTTATTATTTATTGTTTTGATGGAAGCTACACTTCAAATTTTTGTTTAAACTCTTAATGTAGTTATTTAGACTACTATTAACACTTTCTTAATTTTTTTTATAGGTTCATTTTAGTTTCCCATGTTTATTTGTTTTTTTCTATTCTACTTTTTGTGTGATATCACACCATGTTTTTTATAAGAAAAAGTTGAAAGTAAATAGAATAATTTTATTAAGTTATAAAAATATTCGATTGTAAATTAATGTTAAAATTATTATATTATTATCATAAATTTAATTATTAAATAGGTAATATGTTACTTGAGGAAAGAGTCGATTGATTGAGTTTTTTTTTTTTCATACAAATATATGTATATGTGTTTCTGTGATTTATTTCCCATATAAACATGAAATAGCCGTTTTTATATTTGTTTTAAACTCAATTGTTGACTTGAAATATATTATATTTCACAAATTACTTTTTTAAGTATGACTTTTGATAGATTTTTCTTCTTGTACGAAGGAGTCAGATAATAAAGGTTATCGATTGAACAATTAATTTATTCTCTCCTCTACTCTTAACTCTCACATTTAGGTTCTCATCTGTAAGAGGGATTTTGATTATAATAGGTTTTTTTTTTATTTTTTACCAAAATGGGATTCGTTTAAAAAAAATTACAAATTTAGGCAAGTCGTGTCAATTTGGCACGACTTCATATGCACAAATCGTCCCAATTAGACACGACTTTGCCATGTCATACTGAAGTCGTGTCAAGTTGGCACGACTTTTGTCATGTCATATTGAAGTCGTGCCAAGTTGACACGACTTCTGCCACATCATATTTTTTTTATTTTTTAAAAAATTTTATTGTTTATATATTGGGTACTAAGTTATGTAATGTTAAAAATTAATTTAATACATAATTTTCTAAGAGTGTTAGTTTTAAGGAACAAAAAATTGAATAATCGTGTATGGATCATGTTTGGATAATCAGCTTATTCAAACTTTGAGCCATTAACTCCTTAGAACATTACCGTCGAACATGGTTTCCCACTAACCAAAAAGTATATTTTGATATTTAATGTCTCATGTATGCAAATTTTTGATATTTTGATATTTAATGGCGCCGGACATGATCCATACACGATTATCTAATTTTTTTTCCTTAAAACTAACACTCTTAGAAAGTTATGTATCAAATTAATTTTTAACATTACATAACTTATTACCCAATATATAAATAATAAAATTTTAAATATATATATATATATATATAATTTTATTCTTAGATTAGATTAAATGTGTGTCATAATTAACCCTCATATTATCTCATTTTTAAAATGTTTTAACTAATCATAATACATTGCATGATTCTATCACTTACGGATAACGACACATCCTGATCATTCAATACCAATTTTATTTGTGCAATTCTTTTAAATATATTTTTTTGGTTGTATGGTAAATACAATTTTGTAATACTATATTCTTTCACCTAATTTTAAAAATCAAAATGTGATAAAGTCCAAACCAAATTAATCCACTTTTTTCCCCCACGAATTAAAGCTTAACACCTCTCAACCTATCAAATCAATTCCTGACCATGACACTACAACACTCTTGCATACTTTTCCTATGAACACAATCATTATTTTGGGTGGCAAAACTTGACCTATTTTGGAATCATTAAAATTATAATATAAAAATTTAAAATAACATTACTATACTACAACATCTTATACAAAAAGTCATCATGCAATTATTTATTATATTTCTGGTTATTTTTATTCACTAATGTAAAAGTAATAATTCCTCAGTTTTGACTGACTCAACAATGTTTAAATCAACGACTTACAAAATTCTATTCATAAGATGATGCCCTCTTTTCAGTCAAGACTTTTAATTAAACTGATCACACTCTAATTAAAAATAAATAAATACATAAACAGGAAAAACAAAATTTTGAAATTTTTTATTTTTAAATAAAATTTAAAATTATATATTTTCAAGTGAACAAATTATTCTTATGAGTATTTAAACTTTTATTTTTTATTGATAATTATTTTCTGAAAGTAATTGTTCCAAACATATGTTTGGTTAATGTATTCTTTTAATATTATTATAATGTAAAATAAAGAGTAATTTGGACAGCCAATGAATATAAGATATGATTATTATACAAAATAAAAATATCAAAGTTCTCATGTTTTTCTGTGATTAAAGAAGCACTGGATATAATAAATATAATATTATAAAAAGTAACAAAAATCTGTTTTTCTGAAAGCAGTAAATGTAATACATGCAGTATTACCTATTTATGGGTATATATTTCCACGTTGACTCAATTTCAGGAGGTGCAACGCTGGCAATCACAGTGCCATTTCTTCTCTTTGTGTGATAGATTTTCTCATTTGTGTGTGTGTGAGAGAGATGTGGCCATTCAAAAAGAAGGGGGCTTCTGGGTTTTCATCATCATCCACTGCAGAGCAAGTCACTGAAGGTCTCGATGGAACTGGTCTCACTGCCATTGTTACAGGTCCCTCACTTCTTCTTTTCCATTTTTTTATTCTTTTTCTTATATATTTCCCTCATGGATATCTTCCCCTTCAACCCATGTAAAAAAAATGTTTTTTTTTCTTGATGACCTTTTTGTCTGTTTTCGCTGTTTTGTCATTATAGTTGGTATGAAAAATCATAGTTTTTTCATATGTTTGGCTGCAATTTTTCTTCTATCCAGTTCAGTGTTTGACTGAACAAATTGAAAAATATTTAATCTCTGGTTCGATTGTGGTCTGTTATAGCTAGGCAGGCTACACGATAGTTCTTTTTTACCTATAAATTTGTTCATCTTGTTAATGAGTTTCTTTATTGTACCCTATTGTTGAATACACGTTTTGTGTGCTATATGCTGCATAGAGCCAAGGATTTAAATTGGGATCTCAATCAATTGAGGTTCAGTTTCGATCTTTGGTATTGCAAACAATTGCAGCTTATACAGCCAGAGTTGTGGTCAGGTTGCAGTCATAGACACTCCAAAAACCTTGACTTTGGGCCAAAATTACAGCTGCGGACTGATTTTTAAATTTAAACCTTCTGTATAAAAACTACTGGGAAGTAGTATACTTTATCTTTGCATAAAATACTGGCTTGTGGAGTGATTTTCAGGCCTTTTCAACGAAGATCCATAGCCGAAATTGAACTCGTTCCTTTTTGGAGTTGACTCTATAATTTCGCCTAAGAAAATTGCATCACTAAATGTCAGTTAAAGTGCAACAAATACCGGAGTCTTTGCATATGTATGCTTCATTGAATTCTTGCAATTAGCATGATAAATAATTCTTGGAATGTTCCATCGTTTAAATATGGTATGTGAACATTAACAGGAGCATCCAGTGGTATTGGCACTGAGACTACACGTGTACTTGCTTTGCGAGGTGTCCATGTGATTATGGGTGTGAGAAATATGATTGCTGCTAAAGATGTCAAAGAAACAATACTTAAGGAGATTCCCTCTGCAAAAGTTGATACCTTGGAGTTAGATCTCAGTTCAATGGATTCTGTCAATAAATTTGCATCAGATTTCAAGTCTTCTGGTCTTCCATTGAACATCTTGATGTAAGAAAAGGAGATGACATGAATCATATTATTAACTATTTAATCACTGTTTTTTAATGAAGTCGCTAGTTACTAGTTCTCTCTCATTATGTGTGCCTATGTTGCAAATGATATCTCTTAATCCCGATCATTCAAGAAAGCACAGGGGTAATATTGTTTTCTGGTTTGTTTAGAAACAACGCAGGAATTATGGCATGCCCTTTCAAGCTCTCTGCGGACAAAATTGAACTACAGTTTGCCACAAATCACATAGGTACGTTGAAAATCTGATTGCATAATTCAAGCTCCAACTGACTAAGTGTTCTTCCATATGCAAGTTCATTTGATTACTGATAGTGACCTTGCTTCATATTCACCGATATTTTATTCGATAACATTTTGTCATTTTGCAGAAGTTTGTAGTAAGTGTAGGTCTTATGATTCATATCTTTATGATTATTTAGATAATTACTTACTCGGATGATCAATATAGAGTCATAGACGAATGAATCCTCCTTTCTTTTTCTCTCTTGGGCAAGTGGTCACAAGTCATTGAAACATTGAATGTCTGTATTACTATAGTTAGGAAGTTACGATTGTTTCAACCTATGTAATTGGGTGATATTTTATATTAAACATCAAGTACTACCTTTTTGTTCTATTAAATGCACAGACTGAGAGCATGCGGTAGAGATCTTAATACTGATTTTTTATTTAATATAATTTTTCAGGTCATTTTCTATTGACAAATCTTTTGTTGGACACCATGAAGAAAACTTCACGTGAAACTAAGAAAGAAGGAAGAATTGTTAATGTCTCTTCTGAAGCTCACCGATTTGCATATTCTGAAGGAATCCGTTTTGACAAAATTAATGATAAGTCAAGGTAATGTGTAACCTAAATTCAAATTAAAACAACATATGCTGTCGGAGATGTCATATCTGATAAAAAAACATGTTCATAGGATCTGTAGATTATTTTATTTTATTTATCAGGAATTGTATGTGCAGAAGGCATGATTTCATTCCTATGTAAATCAACATATTTATAGAACATGAGCAAAGCAGAAAAACTATCAGTTAATAAATTGATAGAAGATAATGTCTAAAAAATAGGATAAAACAGATTTATTCTATCAATTAATATAACTTTTATTTAAAATAAAATGACACAAAAATCTAATATATTCTGTTTGTTAATTTGTTTGACTAGTTATATATTCAACAAGATCAAATGCTCATGATTATAATTGTAGAACCTATGCACTTCTTAGTTGCATTTATTGTATCAAGAATAGAGACATGATTCTTGTAGTACTTGTAGAAATGAGAAGTGATAGGCAGTATGCATATTTGATTATTTTTGCTTCTTGTTTACAGCTGAAACAATTGATTCACTTTAATTTTCTTGAAAAAGTTAAGCACGAAAGCATGATCCTGTACCTGTAGTGTATGTCAATTGGAAAACTGTTATATGACATGCATATTTAATTATGTTTGCTTCCTTGTGTTCAGTTACAACAACTGGCGTGCATATGGGCAGTCAAAGCTTGCCAACATTTTACATGCAAATGAACTTGCAAAACGTCTCAAGGTGTGCTGGCTTCTCCTCTATAGTGGTGTAATGTACATATTATCTGGTGGAATAATTAATTAATAGTACTTTTATTTTGCTCCATAGTGCAACGTTTTAGCTGGCAATTAAAGGATGTAGTAAGTTAGCATTATTACCCTTGATTTATGTTAACTTTTGGCTAATTAATAAGAGATTGATGTCCTTAGTTTTATGTGTTCGGTCAATCGTCTCTTTCACTTTTGTCAGTTGATAATGAAATTGATATTTCTGATTGAGCTTAATCAGACTGTGGCATTCTATTTCAGTATTGTTTCTAATGTGAACAATTCTATTGTATTTTTGAGTTATCTTTTGCTTTCCTGCGTGGTAGGTTGCAATGGACTAGCAGATTCAGACTAGTGCTAAATTTGTTTCATCTTTTTGATTCACTCTGTTCATTGTTCTAAAGAATGAAACTATTTCATCGGAAGCTATAAAATTATTTAGGATTTTTCTTCTTCACACTACTCCTTTTCTACTACCTGCTGGTTATGCATTAGTTGTTCATTATTGTAAACCAAAGTGTTAATTAAAGCTTGCTATGTCTTTGGAAAATATGTGCTGACTTGTTTTTAGAAAAGTGGGCAATTATTGATGACCAATATTTGTTAGTCATCAGTTTCAGTGGAAATTTTGGGCAAATAGGTTTTCTGACAGCTTGAATTTTGAATCCCTTCTAGCAAATGCGATCATGTATCATCGTGTTACTTTGTCATTCTTCTTTTCTGTGGCTTTCTTTTACTTTGTTTGCTTGGTAAAGATGTCACTTTGTTTTCTCCACATTTGCTGTTTTTTATGTATGAAATTTTTCCTGTTTCATCTTGAACAGGAAGATGGGGTGGAGATTTCTGCAAATTCTCTTCATCCTGGAACAATTACCACCAATCTTTTCCGTCATATGCCAGTGAACGGTAACTACCACATTGTACTATTCATATCCTATCTAGGAATTGTATAGGTCATGAGATTTGCTATACTAAATGATTATTCTGCGTTATCTTGTCTATTTACTTTTAATTGCCTTTTAAAATGCAGTAAGCTCGCATTTGTATTCATTGCTTTTTGATCGGAAATTTGGTACACAAATATTTATCATAAACCAATGCCAAGAATGAAAATTGGTGGTAAAGATTTTTATTCAAATGAAAGAAACAAATGTTCTTATTGCTCTAGAACCAGCTCCTCAGCCAACTGACTTGGGGTTTATAAGGCCTTGAACTTTGATACTACCACGGGTAGTTTATGGTGTGATTCTTCGGATGTTCTTTTCATTCTACCACTATTCTTATACCCATAACCACTCTGCTAGGCCTAATTAACTAGCAAACTCAGCAGCATACCTTCTCTCCCCGTATTGTTCTGTTCTGATTACAAATATAGGGTGTATCTGGATTTTAGTTGGAATATTCTAACCAACTTTCAGTTTCCATTAAACATTGTATCAACATGTTTAATATTTATTTTTCAGAGTAAAACTTACCTCAAATTCCAGTTGACTTAGAAACTACAATGAGTTTTTATTTTCAACTTTAATTCAGTTCAACTCAACTTAATTTTAATTCAAACACACAGAGACCTTCCAGATTGTGGGTTTAGGACTCAAGTCTCCAACTGTTCCATGTCTTGTTCAATATTTGCTGCTTATATCAGGTCTATGATCAAGTGTTTTATCAGTCAGCCCTTCTGAATATTGAATACGGGCATACTGAAGAAAATCTTGAGCATTCATGGAAGCACTTATCATGGTCACTCGGAAATGGTCTTCTAGTTTTACAACGCCTAATTTCTATATCAATTCACCTCCTTGAAATTTGTTCAATTTTTCTATTGGAGATAATGACTAGCTGAGTTTTATGTGTATATTTCTGTTTGATTTGTGCAGGTATAGTTAGTGCTATTGGTAGACTCGTGTTTAAAAATGTCCAGCAGGTAATCATTATAAATGTTGGACATTATTATGCTGTTATTTAGGGCATTATTCTAGAACCCATATTTTTTTCATGATTACCAATACTCATTTGAGTTGCCAAACATTTATTTATTCTTGATTATATTCAATACCATTAAAAACATTTATTATGAAATTAACCTGAACATAGTTGACAACTCACCCAGGTATAGTGTCCATAAGGATTCAATGTCCTCTTTTCAACCAAGAGGATTCAACATTCCTTGTGTTTGGTATGAGATTCTTCTGACCTTGCTTTGTTGACCTTGTAATGCAGGGAGCAGCAACAACATGCTATGTAGCATTGCACCCACAAGTGAAGGGAATTAGTGGCAATTATTTTTCGGACAGTAATGTGGCCAAACCAACCACACAGGGTACTGATGCTGATTTGGCCAAGAAACTTTGGGATTTTAGCTTGAATTTGATCAAGTAAAAAACCCAAGTATTATTTGTCAATGGAGATAGCTTTAATTATAAGACTTCCTGTAACTTCTGTCAGAACTATCATCCCATGTTGCATAGGCATGAAATTTCTATCAATATTATAGTCTATAATTTAAAGATCCTACTCCATTTTACTTGGCACAGAATTTATACCAATTTGTATAATAATATACCTTTCAATATTGGATGACTACCTGGTAATGTACTTCTTTAGGACTCTTGACTTCGTTTAGCTGTTTCAATTGTCTTTGTTTTGCCCAACTTCTGTAGCTATGCATAATCTTTTTTATCAAAACTTGGATAACATGTAAATTTACTTACAATTAACATTGATTGACGAACTTCATTTTCCTTCTTATTGTCATTCAGCTCATATGAGATATTTGCATCAAATCACAGAAGTTTTAATACAAAAACTTTATGTTATGACAACAATTGGTGGAACCTTTCTTTGAGGCTCATTGCTTGCACCACTTTCTTGTTTCTCTGTAAATTTTGCTCACGGTCATCACAGTTATTTATTAGGAATTCCATTGCAACCATCCAACATTTCTTGTGTGGAAGTAGTATATGAAAAACTAAAATCTAATTATAAGCACGATTTTTAAATAAATTAAATAAATAATTAAAATTTTGCTACAACCTGAAGATATAAAAAAATGTCATATTTTTAGTATGATTTTTCTGTTCATGTAACTTTAAAAAAAAAATACTCATACGTAATTTTCAAATAAAATCGTACTATTTGGATGTTTTATCCTCACTTGTGCCCTCATAGATATAAATATTGCATTTTATTCACTGTCCTCAGATGAATATTGCGTCATTTCCTTTGTCGTTGTGTATATAGTTTTCATATATTTAACTAGATGAAATATTGTGAAAAAGGGACCTATATTTTTATGTCATTCATGTAAAGTTAATTAAAAAAAGCATCAATACACTAATTTAAGTCTTTAATGAAGGTATATGTAATCAAAAGGTACCATCAATTTTTGGTTTAATAGATTAATTATGGTGCTTACTGTATCAATGAACTAAATAGTAAATTCAGTTACAATCTTTAAATTGGTACAGTGAACCATTTAACTTTATTATTTTAAAGTTAACATCTTTGAATTGAATTTAGAATATGAAAGATTTGATGTAATTGTTATTATTAGAAATTAATTGCATTCCATAATTACATGCAAATTGCATTAGTCAGTATTGTAGAAAAGGAGGTGCAAAAGTATAATAAAATTAGTACAGAAATTAAATCTAAAATTTCTTTTGTTGTTATTAGAAATTAATTGCATTCCATATTTTAATGCAAATAATTGTAATGATATATATATATATATATATAAACCCTAAAAAATTAACTTTTTTCATTACTGAATAAAACTGATTTTTTGTTTTTTAATCAATCCATTATATTTTATTGGTTTAATTAATTTTAATTGAATATTAATTTGATATTAGTTATTTTTATTTTCTTCACTGTAAGATAAATATTAAAAAAGAAAATATATATTATATATAAACATAAAACTATATTAAAAAATTATATATTTTCTTTAAATTCATGTATTTTAATGAATTGTTATCAACAAAAAAATATATTATTTTCAATTTTATAAATTAAATAATTTCTGTAATTAATTATTTTCAAATTTTAATTATTAAGTCCTTTCTCTTTTCTTTGCTCTACATTCCACCTCAATCATTAAATGAGCATCAAAAGAGAGTATAATTGGGTTTTCTTGCTTTCGATTTTGATTAAAACTGATAATGTTTTCCTTCCAGTAAAATAAGTTTCCATTTGTCACCATTACAATAGTGTGAAATTTTTATAAAAAAAGGTAGAGGTACAATAATTTAATTAAAGAAGATCAATCGAATCATTAATAACAAAATTTATAGGGTTAGTAATAATTTTCAATACAATCCCAGATCTTTAAAACTGATCACAAATTATAACGCATGAAGTTAAAAATTTGTGTAACTGGATAAGTTAACTCCAGAAATCAATTTTATTAAGCATCTCTTATATGTAAAATTTAAAACTTTTTTTAAGGAAAATTTAACCAAAAACAAAACTCAGCTTGATAGTGAAATTCAGTCAGCCTAATTTTCCCCACACTCCTGCCGCCTTCAAAATCTCTTCTCTAACCTCGTTTTTAGGATGTTGAACCCATCGACACAAAAGGTGTTGTCGAAACTCCACGATTTCTTTCTGTAAAATCTTTCAAGTAAGTTGCAATTCGACATGGTTAGCATAGTAAAAGACAAAATTTATACTCACGTATTCATAATCAGGCATGGTTTTGTCTTCCCATTTTATCGATCCATCCCAAATTTCCAAGTATTTCAGCACATAGATGCCACAATCATGACTTTACCAAACATTGAAAACATCAACAATATATTATCACCAATAATGAATTGAGTTCTCTACATAAATGAACACCAGTGTTGCAAACTACTCACATGTTTTGCTGCCTAGGAACATCAGCGTAAACCAATGTTATTGATGCATTTTCTTTGGTCGAACCAGGATCCATTAATACCAGTAGCTCCTCAAAACGACGTTTCTTTGAATTAAAAAACAGTTGGATTGGTTGGACCAGAGGAATAGTAAGGGAAAACATTTCACAAAAATAATATAATTTTTTCCCAAGGAAAAATAATGTTCAACACTACCGTTGCATCATCCAAGTTCTTCTTGCTGGCTGAGAGTCTATCATGCATCGAATCTAACACATACAGGGTTTTTTCCTTTGGCTCGAGCACATAACAAGACCAATGCTCCTCAAACAAAGTTGGTGCAAAAATCTGAAAGAAGGACAAAAGCAAGACATCGTATTCCACCAACTCCAAAAGTTGTTTGAAAACCACTATAATTTTCATTCTCAAAGCATATAAAGGTGGCACCATACTTACCAATTTGCACTGATAAATTTCATAACCCAGTTTACCCGGTAAGATGAATTGAGATACATCCTCAATACACCAAGTCTTGTAGCTATCTTCATTAGAAAGATTTAAGTCCCATTTTACCTTATTCTACATAGAAACATCACTGACCGACATGAGTGTTATGCTGACTAGGCATTATAGAACAACAACAGCACTGCAACTCTGTCGTTTATGAACATTAAAGTGAACTACTGACCATAAATTGTGGGCTAAATATATGACGAGTGACAGCCCCATTTGTTGCCTTCTCCTCTTCCATCATTAACTTCCCAGCAGCTAAAATCACCTGAACGTTATATATGTATTTTCAGAGTTTTATGACAAATAACTAGTACCTTAAACTGAGCCTTCTGAATATTCTATACTGACCATATCACTGACCCACCCTTTTGGTTTCATTGAATAGCTATCCTTGCGGTTTAAGTAAACGCCAAACATGCTAACCACGACACTGGGATTTGAATTTATGATCTTTGATATCATTAAAACAAAAGAATCAAAATCAAAATTTATTAAGAAACCTAAGCTTTCTACCTCAATTCCTCATTTGTCTTTGGTCGACGAGTGCAAAAGTTATATAGCTTGATCAGCATAGACCGGGATATTTTGTTCACATCCTGCTTTACATGTTGACTGCTGGAAGAATCCAATGGCAGAGGTAGCTTATTTTTGGAGGCCCTGATAGCTAATTGAATAATACATTATCAAGTCACTAGGATTCGGCTAGAGCAACTGCGGGTTTGAGCAGTTTCCAGCATCTGTTAGGATCAAAGCTCACTCCCAGTGATGGAACTACACAGAAAGGTGGGAATGCAACCACACACCCAGGCATTTTTTTCCTTTAATACTATATATTTGATTTTAATTAAGTCCCCTAAATAGATGAAACCTGCCTTCACTCTTAAAGTCTTAAACTATGCCTTTCCTATTAAAGTCTTATACTGTATAGGAGCAATGATGAGATTTGTTTGGATGAGTTTCTTCATAAGTATTTATAAAAATGAAACAAAAAGTTCAGAAACTAAAATTCTTCATAAATTTTTTTTACATAGTTACCTAATTTCAGTTTATGAAAAAGTTAATTTTTTCCCCTCTTGAATAGAGAAATTCATCCAAACGCGTATTTACTCAATAACAATTTCAAAATATGTAGGATAGAGGAAGAAGGAGATTTTGTCACAACTACCACTGCTTGAAGGTTCAATTGCCTCACTCATCGCGGCTTTCGAGCTGCTATCATCTGTTGCAACAGGGAAGAACAATGATTATGATCATGTTAATGTATTAGGGAGCTAATAGTACAAATTTTTCTACTACCACTTTCAAAAAAAGAAAATTAAGAAAAAAAATGAAATAAACTTTTTCATAAACAAAAAGTTTGGAGAAATTATAAGTTTTTACAAGTTTAATTTTAACTTGGAAAGAAGTTATTTCAAATTTTCTTTTAAGTTTTCCCTAGTATAAATCTTATGCAGAAGCTTATTCAACTACAGTCAAAGCTAGAAAACACGAGTACTGAAATAAAACTTCTAAACTACTATATACAGTATAAAGCAACAATAAAGCATCAAAATCAAAATACTTAGCGTAAGTTTTAACAATTTTGTAATTCAAGTGAGAAAATGAATGGATTGAATTGTGCTTGACTGATAATTGAACAGAGAGTATTAAAACATGCGTAAGAAAACGAAGCTCCTAAAGCTAGTGATGAGTCTAAAGCAAGTAGATAGATAAATTGTGTATACCTCGGCCTGTGCTCAATGCTTTCTTCCTCTTTCTTCCCATTCTTAACCTTCACTGTTGGGGAAAACAGAAAAAAATTACAATCTGAAAATTAAACAAGGAACACAGATTTAATAATGATGAATTTTGAAAATGAAGCAGAAAGCATGAGGTGATTCATTGTTTTCATGGAAAAAGAAACCGTGAACATCATCGGGAAGTGGAGAACCGAATGAAGCGCAGAAGAGAAAGAGATTTGAGTATTTAGAAATGCAAACCCTAAGACAAAAGGAAATGAAAAATGTGCACAACTTCCTTACCATTGTTTCTTTCTTCTCAGCTTTCCTTTTATAGAATTATGGAACCATCGTTTGCACTGCAATGCCTTAATGCTACTAAATATCAAATCCGTTACATTAGTTCACAAACAAAAATAATGTCATAAAACATCTTTTAAGGTAATGCTCTAATTAATAACTGCCTCCACCAGCAACTCAAAAGTTATCAGATGTTCACTGACAAATTTAACGGACTTTGTTTATTTTTTTTAATCTCATTTAAATAATAATTTATTTTTTTTACTTTAACTATTGTGTCGTTTCCAATTTTACCCAAACTTGTTTAGTGATCGTTCCTTTCGTTTATGAGAAGATGAGGCGTTGAAGATAAGAATTTGAATCGAATAAAAAAATTCTGTACATAACTTTATTAAAGAGTGAAATTAATTCTGTATATAACTTTGTTATTTTAGTTTAAATTCGAGTTCTTTAAATTATGCAATATAAATTTATATTTTCGAATTTTCTCTTTAGTAATTCTATATTTTTTTTGACAAAGTTTTACTTAGACGTGATTCTATTAGAAGACTTAACACTTGAATGTGAATTATGCTTTCTTACTGTCTATGAAAATAAGTAGAGTGAAAATAAATAAGAATAATAAAAGTAAATGAGAAATTAAGTAAAAAATGTTGCTTGGATGGATAGAAATAAAAAGAAAAACAAATTATCCATACTTATTTAGAGGAGGACGAGAGTCAGTGTAAATAAATAGTTTTCACACTAATTAATAAATTACATTTTACCAAAAGTTAAAGATTTTTGCTATTATTTTTTTTTCTTAACATTAAATTATTCATTTTTTTAGAATATTTATTTGACTGGATTTCTGGAAGTTGAAGGATCTGTTTTAGAATTAATATTTACTGCGATTATTAAAGACCATTAAATTAAATAATTTATTTTCAAATTTCAAAAGGATTTAATGAAAGTATAGAACTATTTTATATTTTTAACTCAGTCTAAACTAAGCACTTACCTTATTCAATTTCATCAAATTGGAGTTGTCTCAGTACCTCTCAGTTTAAATATGGTTTAGTTTAGTAGATTTAATTGGTTTCAATTTTAGTCCTGCATATGAAAATTCTTTTAGTTTTCAGTTTTGAAAAAAAGTTGAAATTTTACTAATCAGTGTATAAGGTATAATATTAACCTATTATACCTCCAAGAAACATCTTCAATCCAAAAACAGATGTCACCTATCAAAACCAAAAAATATATATTTAACAGATACCAAAACCAAAATTTTACTTGTTTCTATAGGGACTAAAATCATTAATTTTGAAATTTTGAAAGATAAAGATTTTAAGAAAAAAATCTTCAGAGACAAGAAATGCGCTCATTTTATAGGATTAAACATATTTGAGCTCATTTGTTTTATAAGCACTTCAACTATAATGCTAATAATGTCTACAAAAGGGATGCGAGTGACTGCCATTATTCTGTGACCAGATTTCTTCCAATTTTTGCTGTTGAACAATAATGTACAGAACAGATCCAATAGTCGAGTACACAATGACGGTAATACATCTAATCCCACAAAGTAAACGAGGTCCCCACCATAAATGCAGAATAATCACAATACAGTTTCCTATCTACTGTACAGCAATGTCTAACCTCCCAAAAAAAATAGTCTACAAGTTAAGTTTTGTATCAATTTAAACCCTTTCTCTGGCATCTATATGGTGTTCCAATTCCAGGAGATGCATTTGTCACTGCACGAACTCTGTCATTTCTAGTATCTCAAGTGCAGGAGAGAAACATCTCAAGTTGATGCTGCATCTTAAATATGTTACATACAATAAGAACTTCCTCTTTGCAACAAAGTGAGATTTGTGTGAGTTGATTGCTTGATATGGACAAATTGTCAGAAAGTTTAATGTTGTGGCACAAATGGATGAACTCCACAAGCCCGAGCCTGAAGCCATGCAAAATGCATTTTGGTGCCCCATGCAGCCTATTCTCCGTCGCAAGTTATTTACAATGACTCTCTTGTGCTTTGGCTCCTTATTGTATAATTATATTCTCGCAAACAGAACAAACAGATCAGCATAACCAAATGGTATTCTGAGAAACTTCAACAGCTGCTTAGATGATTGGCCCAGGAAAATCATGATGTTATAAACCATTTGGGCGGCTAAGCAAAGATGAGCTGGGGCTGAGATCAAGGGATGGGTTAATCCTAACATGTTCCCCCAGCAGCTGCCGGCCAACACGATCTGCCAAGACTGACTGAAAATCGTGTGGCTCAGCATGAGGATGCCTTGCAAACTGCTTAACCAGAACATCATTTTCACTGGAAACCAGCTCTGATGGAATGTGAGACCCTATTTGCATTCCTCGAAAAATGTCAACAGTTGAGTCATGATGAGCAGGGCCATTGACGTACATACCATTTGAGGACTTAGGGATGCTTCCAAAACCCTCTTGAAAGTAAATTAACTGTTTAGAGTGATTACCAAATGGAATGGCACCACTGCCACCAGCGAGAGGTGTTGATGCCCCAGAAGCAGTCCGAGGGCTGGATATAGGAGAAGGAGACATTCTCCCATTCCTGTGCTGCGGTGATCTTGACCTCAAAAGTGGGCTTCCAATGGGAGAGACGGGGCAAGATATATTCCGTGGAATATGGATTTCACTGGAGACCAATGACACAATTTCAGATTACAATTGACAGTCAGCAGTCTTGTATGGATGTTTCCATGTGTATATGTGTGTGCAGTGTGTGTGGGAGACGGAGAGAGAGAGAGACCTTTCATGGGGATTAATTTTCAAAAATCTTGAAGAATGAACAGAAAGTCTATCTGAATCCAAGGTAGAAAGATTCTTTGCTTGTCCAATTGCCTGAAAATTTATAAAAGACACATTAAATTATTATAATACAATACGATATACAAGAAGAAATAAAATGACATGGGAATATATATGGTTCTGTTGATACAAGAAATTTAGATAAGTTATCACATTTGAAAGCTAGTTCATATAAAGACTTTAACCAGATATACTGTAGAGCCTACATCCATATAGAGAAATAGATGCTAAACAAAATTTTATGTTAAAATAATCAATATTGCAATTCTTTAAGATTTCAACAATCCCTTTAACTGGACTCCATCGTTTCACTAAGTCTATAACAAACTCTAGCCTGATCTGACAGAATGAGAATACAATTTATAAACCAAAGAACATCTATTCTGCTCAATTATTGTTTTACAATGTCTTTGAACCATATTTTGTCTCAAGCTACTGTCCCTTCCTTTTCCTTCTGCACCATTCATGCTGCCTCACGAAAACAATTTCCATGGCAACAAACTATTACATAAATCTGTGAGACTTGAATCAATTAGCAACTGCTATGAATTGAGAGCCACAGTTAGTCTAACAGCTGGACTGCCAATCAGTGAGTTAGATCCCCAAATGAAAGGAGAAGAGGATAAGGAAGAGAAAAGGAGAGAATTGGGGTGGGTCTTCCCGTTTTGGGAGTAGAATTGAGAGGGAGAGTCCAGATCTCTCAAACAACACTTTGTTTGTAGACAAAAGAGGAATGAAAGGAAAAAAACTAAGTGGGTGTGGGATTAGTCTTTCCCTTCATTTTGAAAAGAAAATGGGATAGAGGGGTTTATTTCATACAACTCTTTCATGAAAAAAAGAAGACAAAAGTACCCTTGTTTGTAATACAAATATTTTCTAATTGAGGATGTTTGTTTCATTTTATGTGAATATCACTTTTAACACAGCCAAACAACTTATAAAATCATGTCACTTTCTTTTCTAAACCAAACATACCATTAGATGTGGGTCAAGAGACAGGTTTCTGTCAATATAACACTCCATTTATTTTCTATATTATGATCCAGTTCTATCACATACATGGAAAAGGAAGTGGTAATATAGATCCTGCAAATACCCCTACATTCTGGACTCAGATTAACAAATTATACATGTTTTTTGCCAAGAGCATGCCTATATAATATACATGCCAAGAGCATTTAAGTCAATCATGAGAATGTAACAGAATGAAAAACAAAAAATCAGCATCACGGTTTCATAAGCAAATGCTTCCAATTTTGTCCTGTTGTGTGTAGACAAATAATGCAGTGCAATAATTTGATACACATGCAGCATAACTTGCATCGACAAACAAACAAGCTACCCAGCAATGCTAACGTGTACATACTACACAAATAAAACTGAATTTCAAACAATTTGTTAGAAAATACTGCATATACCAGAGCTTTTGCCCCTTGTGTAGTCCCAGAAACATGGTCCAATGCTTCAGTAACCAGAATAGGTCTTTCCAAAGGTGCAGCAAGTTTTACAAAAGGGTGGTCCAATAATTCACTGGCTGAAGGGCGATCATATGGGTTACGCTGAAGACATTTCCTAACAAAATCTTTTCCTTCATTTGAGAGATGATCAGGGATTGTCGGGAGTTCCTTGCTATTACCAATCTTGAACATGGCAGCAACCTTTTATGATAGCATGCAAATACATCAAGCCATGAGAAGAAATAGTTTAGAAGAGTGTAATGCTAATAATAAAATTACTTCGGTTCTTTGTAAATATAAAATACTTCAAATAATTATTAAAAGCATAAAATAAATTAATATAAGGTCTGATATATTGACATAAGTTACTAACCCCTTCATACTGAAACCAAGGAGGTTTGGTAGTAGCCATTTCCAAAACTGTGCATCCAAGACTCCATATATCTACTGCAAGATTGCATCCATTAGAGTTCTTTATAACCTGAATCATCAGAAAGCAATGATGCTGAGCCACAAAACTAAAACATCATTAATTTAGAATATAAAAAAGAAAAAACAGATCTATAGAAACATTAGAACCTCAGGAGCCATCCAGTAAGGGGTTCCTTTGAATGATAATGGACACGATTGCCCAGTTATCTGCAAATTATGTAAGGCATAAGTAAGGCAGACAGGATAAGTAATGCAATCTTTGAACTATAAAATCGTACAAACCAGATCCATAATTTCAATAGGCATCTCAATTCCATGTTCATATCTAACACCTTTAGCTTAAACACAGATATAATGGAAACCAGATAGTTATTATTGCTAAGCTTACATGTTTTGCCATGCCAAAGTCTGCCAACCTGACCCTCCCAGTTGGATCTACCAGTATATTCGCTCCTTTGATGTCCCTTCACAAATAAATGCAATTTCAGAGATAGATATCAGAACAGCAAAAAATTAAACATTTAAATCACAAATAGATTTAGTTTACCGATGGAGAGTATTTTTAGCATGCAAATAAGCAAGCCCTGACAAAATTTGTTGAGTATAGCTACGAATAACTAGTTCACCAAACTGCCCATATTCTCGAAGAAGTTTGTGTATGGAGCCTCCAGATACATATTCAAGGTATATGTAAAGCTTGTCATCAACCTGTGTAAGGGATAATTCAGAAGCCTCTATAAGGAACCACACTAACAAATACTGCTCAGAAATCTCCACAACTATGTTATCAGATAAACCTCCAGAAACATATATTCTATAACTAAAAATCAAGAATAGCATGCATACATTAGAAATGACAGTCTAGAACAAAAATTAACAATAATCATCATCACTCTTAGAGAGGTAAACATAAGAATCTGAGTGCTAGCATGTATTGTCAGTATGGTTTTGTAAACCAGAAGTGAAGGAGAGAACTTACTGTTTCAGAACCATAATACTGGACAATATTTGGATGCTGTAAACGGCTTAATAAATGAATTTCCTGCCAGTAATTTTTTAATGGATTTTCAATGTCAAATTTAACTCAGAACTAGAAACTAAAAAATTGCACTTACCTGCATGAAATTAACTAGATTTGAAAGGAATCAATTTACCTGCATAAATTGCTTAGCACTTTCCATTGACTTGGGATCATCTGAAAACAGGGTAACCTCCTTCACTGCACACATTTCGCCACTTTCACTGAAAAAGAGAAACATTATAAACAAAGTAAGTCTTATTAAGATGCATATAGAGAAATGAAGGGGGGAAAATAACAAATATGAAATTAAGAACATTTTAACTAAGGTACATACCTATTGAAGCCAAGATAGACATGTCCAAATGAGCCACTACCAAGCAGCTTTCCTTTCTTCCAACGTGAGCCAGAGCCTGGAGTATCTGCTCTAGCTGGACTTCTTGGCATAGACGGAGATGTTGCTGCCGAATTTGAATGAGAGAATGGTGAGGAATTGGAGACTGACAAAGGAGGAAGCGGCAATCGATGAGTCTGCTGTTTTCCATCATCAACCCTTCCTGTCTGTGATTCAATGGGTGTTCCCCCAGCTTTGGGATGAATAGGTGTGACTGCTCCACTCTGAATTCTAGAGCTAGGACCAGGACTAGCCATTCTGGGACTAGGTACTGGAGAATACTCAGGACTACCCCTGCTTGGTTGCCAAAATAAAGGTCCTGACATGTCCCCTCCCATTGAATTATGTCCAGAATTGTGACCTGAACCAGGACTAGAGCACTGTCCAGATCCAACCAAGTTGACCTCTGAATATGGCTTTCCAGACCAAAAAGCAGAATTCAAAACCTGATCTGTGCCAAATGCTCTCAATGGACTTCTGGATGGACTTGACAAGGAACTATCAGGAGCACTGTAGAAGGCACCATGAGGAGGAACCTGAAGATTTGGAACATGGTTGCGTAAAGGCCTACGTTTTGGGGATGTAGAAGATGTATGATTACTTAGAATACTTCCGGGTTTTTTTACTCCTGCTGAATTGAGCTGGGAAACAACAATTGGCTGATCCTTGAGCATCGTGCTTCAGAAACAAGGCAACTTTTGAGTAAAGAAGAATGCATATATATATATCAAGACATTATATGTAACAACAAGCACACATTATAGTTTGAGGAAGCTACCTGGAAGGACTGCCAGCAGCAGCAGTTCTAGTCCCAGTCTCACAGTCAGCCACTAGAGGACTTCGATTGTGTGAGTGTGGCTCATCACTGTCAGCAGAGCAATCACTAAAGACTGAAGCTGTGACCATATCTCCATCCAAATCTGCAGGGTTTGGCTTACAACGTATGCATCCAGGTGTTGGGAGAGGAAGAAACAATGATGGCTTGGAGCCTTTTTCCAATCTTGATTTTGATGATATGCTAATTTCAGAATCTACTCGGCCAACACTTGAAGGGTGCAGACCAGGAAGAGGAAGTGGCTGAGCATGAGGTCTCTCAATAAAACTTTGACACCTAGCCACTTTGGAAGGTGAAGGTGATCTTGATTCAGTTGGAGAAGGATCCCCCTTCTCTGAAACTGTGTCATTGCGATGTCTACGGGATCCTCCAGATCTAGTTCTTAGTTTACCTTCGGATGAAATTTTAAATTTCCGGTGCAGTGTGTCAAAAAAGCTTTCCTTATTTGATTTCTTCTTGCTTTCTTTTGATGATGATTTTCCCCACCATGTAAGCATATTTGTCTTTATAAATTGAAATGTGGCAAGCAAACTTCTTAAAAGGATCTCAGTAATAGTTAAAAAATCTATCATTTCACGTCAGCAGACTGAGTTACGAAAGCCATGGTGCAGCCATGAAACCTTTAAAAGTAGAAGAATCACAAACTCCAAAGCAACACCTTTAGAATGAGAGACAGGGATCAGTTATTGAAAAATATCTCAAAACCTGCAGCAGAGAAAAACATGTACTTCAAATAAGTAAAAGATGAAGATACTTTTTAAGTCATAAATTTAAATATTGTATCCAAATTCTTCAATACATGCATACATATCAATTCTTAATCAATAAGTCTATAACAAGACAATTCAAAGTGATAGAAGAAGCTAACAATTCAATGATTTGTAGTTCATACCACAACTATTAACTAGTAATGAACATTAGTCAGCAAGTATGGTACAAGCCCCAAATGCCTGCATATGACAAAGGATAAACTTACTACTAAGCATTTAAATTAAACAATTCAGTTCCATCAAATACTTGGTCTCCAGTTTCCAAGCTCAATTCCCAATAAAATATATATGCGATATATTTAAAACATCAACCTCTAAGTCCATGAAATAGATGAATACAACATGACATCATTAGTCATTACATGTACAGATTCCTTGTATGTAGATTATAAAACTCCCAAAACTTTAATAACTCTTAAAGATAGGATCATTCAAATTCTTCAAAAGCTCAAATTTTGTTATTTTCCAACTTTAGAGCAAAATTCATATATCCTATTCTAACTTACAGGTCTAAAAGAAAGGAGCAATCAAGGATGAAACTCAACAACTTATACCCAGCTCTTAATCAAAACAAACCTATACATGATAATAACTTTTTTGGTGTCTAAAATACCTAGATTCCCCCACATACCAAGAAAAATATCACAACAAAAATTCCAATTTCCTAATCTCCCCACCTCCCCCCAATTCCACCAAAATTTTCAGGATCCCAGGAAGCACTACCAATCCATTGTCAACACAAGCACCTGAAAACAAAGATCCGCTAAGACATGATTGTGCAAAGCAAACAGCTAAATCGACTAACTTGTTGATCACCAAGTGAAATCAGGAAAAGGGTAACCTAAAATGGTGAAAAGGAGGAGACTTAATCAACTCTGAATTGAAGTGAACTCACTGTGCAAATTTCAGCTCGAATCTGTGTGAGGAAATTCTCTGAAGCGTTCGGAGCTCCGGAAGAGAGACCCACAGAGAGGCAAAATGCGACAAACAGAGAAGGATTTTGCAGTGATTTGTGGTTAAAATATTCGCAATTGAAAGCAAGTGATAGAGATCGCGTAGAGAAGGAGAGAGAAAGTGAGAGAGAGAGAGAGTGAAGAAGAGGTCTCCTCCGTCTCAATCAGTGTTCACAACTGATGATTACTTCATTCTTCTTAATAATAATTAAAAATTATTAGTCCATATAAATATTAATTCTCAATTACCGCGTTTCATTTCAACCCTTTCACACATATTGCAGACTCCATTATTCATTCAAATAACCAATTCACCAAAATTAAAAACTAATTAATTTACTTTTTTAAATATTGTTTTTATTACATGTTAATTTTTTAAAAAAACTATTTATCTACTTCGTTGAGATTAAAGAATAGTTAATTTAGTTTAAAACATTTCATCTATCCTTTATTCATTTTTTTTCTAAAACAATTTCGTATAATAAAACTCAATTATATACTCCATCAACAGTGAACAAAATCAAAACATAACTTCACCCTTAGTTAAACAAAACGTATCTTGTATTAATTATTTTTCCATGAAATACCATCAATAAAGTTATTTCTTAAATTAATAGTTAATTTATCCTATATTAATATTTTTTTCTTAAATTACTTTCTCCAAATAAAATAAAAACTTTATTAATGGTATTTCATGAAAAATAATTAATACAACATACGTTTTAACTAAGGATAAAATTATACATTTAACTTGGACAAGCTTAAACCTTACAACAAATATAGAAAAAAGTAATGATTATTTATAATAATTTATTGAGTTAGATACCAATGTGTTTTTGTTATTAGTTCAAATTTTACATCTTCTAGATACATGAAATAAGAAAACTAAGTTTTATTAGTATTTTTCGTTTTACATAATAAATAAAAATTCAGTGTAAACTATATTATATATTATATATATTATAACATTTACGTGATAAATTAGCATGAATTATTTTAATATTTTATTTAAATTGGAAATTTATTTGTTACGTAATTTTTTTATTACAAATTTTATAAGATCTAAATTTTAGATTAGTGATGAAAATCAATTTTGAATGAAAGAAAAAAAAGTATATATTTAACTTTATTTTATTTTATTTTAAAAAAATATTAATGTTAATTTTAATTTAAAGTCTCTTCTTGTCGATTCAATTTTGAATGTAAATATACGTTGAATTTTTCATGGAAGAAAGTACAATGAATTTGGTTGGGTAATTGTTTGAGAGGAATAAAATGGGGAAAGTTGGAACGTTGCTAATATTTAAAGCCAAAAATATCATGCTTTTATGATTTTAGTTGCCACTTTTTTATATAAAATTATAAAGTTTTGGCTTGAAAGAGAAGACTGATAGTGATACGAATTTTAGAATAATAATAATATTTAATCGTAAGATTTAACCTATGTGAGTATAAAATACAAATGGTAAATAGTTAAGCCTCTTAAGTATATTGATCAAGATCTAAGTCATAGTTATGCATATGAAAAGTATTAGAGTATATAAAGTTTTTTTTTTTTAATCAGCAATATAAAGTTTACTTTAATAATCCTTTTCACTTAAAATATAATGTTTAATTATTAAATGTAAAGATAGTTCAGTGCACACCACAATAATATTCGAAACTTCCAAATCATTTTCTATTTGAACAATGAGAAAAAAATAATAAAAAGGATAAAAGAATTATTAATGAAAAATATAATATGCAAATGTCACTTGCAACTTCAAACAAAAAAAAATGAATGATTGTTGTTGGAGATCACACATCAATTAGAGATTAAAGCTTTTCATTATATATAAGTGGGTGTGCAAACCTTAACCTTATGAGTCGGTTTTATGGGGTTGAGTTAAACTTAAAGTTCACTTTGTAATAATTCTTTTTAAGAGTTAAATATTTTTTTTAATTTAAATTATCCAGGTATTTATAGTATGATAAAAAATAATTATAATTAATTTCTATGTATTTGATATGGTTGTTAGTTTTTTTTTAAATTTGTTGTTATTTTAATTGTCGACTAATGTTCACTGTAAATATTTACGATAGATCGATGAAGTAACCTCAAATTGAATCAATTACACGTACATTCCAGTCATTTTCATATTACAAATAAATGAATGGTCTAAAGTTTTGACAAATGATGAAAACAATTTTTGTGTTATAATACATGGACAAAAAACCTGTTTAATCTTTGTTTTTATTATAATTAAAAAATAAATGATGCAATGAGACGAAAATATTAAAGATAAGTACTTTTACAAAGTTAAATATTTCTTTTTTGTTTGAATCCTTGTTTTTATTATAATTAAAAAAGTAAATGATGCAATGAGACGAAAATATTAAAGATAAGTACTTTTACAAGTTAAATTTTTCCTTTTTGCTTTTTTATATTACTGACTTAACAATTACATATATTTTTATTTGGATTATATATGTTTCCGTTCATCTAATTTTCCGTAAAATTTAGTTATTAATCTAAATTTGATGTTAAAATATTTTATATAGACTCATTATTATTGTAAATGTTATAATATTATAATATAGTCCATGGTAAAAATTCGTTTGTTATATAATAAAAAGTACTAGTAAGTAACATTTCTACAATAATTTTCTTATTATGCTACCCAAAATGTTTAAAGTATTTTTAGGAAAAAAATCAATTTCGTATTATAATATAAAAATGAAAAATATATTTAACCCTATTGTTTTTAAATTTTAATTTAACATTTAGATAATATTGTGATGTTGACTTTATTTTTTGGAGAATAAACTAATACCTAATAGAAATATTAAGTTACATCACAATATTCATTTGTAAATGTACGTATTGTCTATTGAATATTATTTAAATTTTAAAATATACAATATTAGTGGTTATTAAAAATAGTAAAATATGATAAATCACTTTTATTCTTTGTCTTGAATAGAGTATTTTTAAACATATTAAAGTTTCATAAAGTGTATAAATTATACAGATTTTTCAGTTAACATTACAAAATTATATTACTATTATTTCTCATTCTCCTATAATCTGAAACAATTACTTTTTTACTCATGAAAAATTAGTGAATTTTAACTTTGATCTAAACTTTTTTTAATTTTATCCTTTAAAAAAAATTATTTCTTTCAAGATAAAAATATTTATATCAAATTTAAAATAACTTTTGAGATACTAAAACCATAGTTTAAACTGAAAACCAAGTATTTTTTAATAATAGTCAGAAGACTTTTCACTTAGTTTCTAACTTCTTTTACCAAGGAAAAAGTTTGTCTAACAGCACTAATTGTATTTGATAAACAAGATTTTTTTCCATGTCTTGTAGCATTTTTAAGAAATTACTTCAAATAGTATTTTTTAAAACACTAGCCTCTAGCTTTTTATGTTTATTCCACCCTCATCCTTAAATTATTCATTAAATTTATTTTCCCGTTTAAGATATATTTATATTATATATTTTTTTTATCTTCTTTCCCTAATAAGATAAAGTCTTTATAGAAATTTTTTATTTTTACATTCTATTACATAAAATATTCACAACAATAAACAATAATCCTTTTTTAATTTGTATATTATACTGTTTATTTTAATCATTATACCCATCACAATATATTTTTTTATATGAAACTTCAAAAATATAATACATGATAACTTTTTATTATTTTTTTAACAATTATATTGATTAACATGACAACGGATGTATCTCTTGTAAAATAGGGAATTAGTCTAATTTTTTTCTATAACTTTGTTCTTCTTGAACTTATAATATTTACATTAATTTATTGTTATAAAGTCTTCAAATCAACATGTTAGAAGGTTATTTATGTATCTTTCAATTTTTTATTCAATAAACAAAATATTATAATTTCTTAAATTTGTGAAAAGGTTTTGAAGTTCAATTTACCCCTCACTTAAACTTGTCATATTATTTTTTACAATAACTAGGAATCAAGTTGAGAGGGATGTAAAGAAAAAAAAAGTGGTAAATAATATTCTTATTTATTTTTCTTATCCTCGTGTTCTATATGAAAAAAACAATGAAAGACAACTTGCAACATGATTTCTCCTTGGGAGACCTTTCATGAAAGCAACCATGGAAAATTAAAAGTTAGAACTCAAGACAATTAGACAAATTCTACTGTTTTTGAGGTTTTTGCAACATTCATATAATAGAAAAAAATGGTCAAAATGATAAATGCATCAAATGAAGTTTTTTTTTTTTTTGTAATGAAGAGACACTTGCATACCTAAAATTTACTGAAAAATTATTCAAATTGTTTCTTTCTACAATTTGTTGAGAAGAAAAAAGGGTCACTTGTGTATAAATTTACAAAAAAAAAACTCTATCAATAGGCTTTACACATTGTACATAAAGAAGAAAATCAAGTTTTATCATAACACTTTAATAATAAAAAATAACCTAAACTTGATCAACCAATTATGTTTACTACCTTCAAATTGAAAATCTTCTATAGAAAATTAAAATCAAAATGATGATGCTCATGGGTTGTGAATGAAATCAAGGTTAATGACACTGGAAATTGAAAGTTCTTATTTTAGAAAAACCAAAATTGTGGCTAGGGAAATGTAGAAACCATATAAGGGTATTCAAGTGGATAAACTCATTCTAAGGATCCATCAATTGTGATAAAATCATTTTGTAACATTAAACAAACACAAATAGAAGATAACCTTCTTTTGGGTTTGTTAATAGAAAGATAACCCTCTTTTGGGTTTGTTTTTAAGTCTTTTCATATTGTTTAATTGTGTTTTGGATATTATTGTGTTAGTTGTAATGTGTTAAGTTGATTTGTGATTGACATTTTTATTATTTGGTGCTATTAGTTTGTTGATTTATGAATTATAGGTTTATGTATTTTTACTTGTGGTGCATTCATCATGCTTTATATGTTATGGACAAGAAATAAAATGTTATGAATAATTAAAATTAAACTTAAACAAAATTATCTACAGTTTTGTAAGTATATAATTTTACCCTTTTTGTTTTAATAATTATATATATATATATATAATCATTTTAGGCTTACAAACATGATTATTATTTTTTGGTTTAATAATTTTTAAAAAATATTCACCATATATATTACTTACGTTATACAATTTTATAAATATTATAAAAGGTAATAAAATATAATTATTTTATGTACATATATCTATTTATAATTTAATATAAATCTAATAACCTTTTATTTTAATAATCATTACAATAATAAATACTTTAATTTTTTTTATCATAATTAAAAATTCGGTTATTACATAGTTAAAAGTTTATATCATAGTAGCCTAAATAACAATTTAGAACCAAAAATTTACAACTAATTAAAATAACGGAAAAACATAAGAACAAAAATAGTAAATTTTGTCAACAAAATTATAATTAAGTATTTTAAATAAACATATATAAATTAAAGATTGAGCATTTAAAAAAAATAAAGAACAAAGTTAAAAAAAACCTAAAAATTTCAAATTTAACCCAATTTTAAACATCTACCCCAACTTTGGTTTTTGGTCTCTTGCAGTTCTGAGTCCTCATCACTCTGCCGCCTCGTCCTGCGGCGTTCTCCTCTCTCTATCTCCGCTTCTGTCCTCTCTTCTTTCTCTCGCCGCCGCCGCGCTGTCGTCTCATCGCCGTTTCTTTCTTTCTATTAGCAAGTTGCCCGAGACAGTCACGGAAGCCAACTAACGGGTATTTTTTTTTCAAAATTCCCCCACCGGCTTTTAGGGTTTCATTGTTTCGATGAATTAGTTTTAGGGTTTCATTGTTTCGATGAATAGTTTAGTTTGAATAAGCTTTTCGTTCATTTTTGTATGATGCACAGATACTATACAACATGATTTTTGGACAGATAAATAGAGAGCGCGAAAATTACTTAATTTGCCTTTCGATTTACCTCCTTCTCCTTCAGGCTAAATATTTAAATTTGTAGTGCCACTGTTTTGAGTCCTTCTTTTGCGAGTTTAGCTGAACAGTAACTGGGGCTTCACATTCCATGTCACCAGATGAATGAGTTGTTTATTAGTCCTTGTTTATATAAAAAGATCTTTAACACCATATATCACCTAGTTTTCTGGCTCTAAACTACACAAACCACTTCAGGTTTGAATATGTTCTTCATGTACATGTACATACCCTATAGTCTGTTCTCAATTATTGGTTGTTCTATTATTAGTTGGATAGGTCCTTATATCACACTATATTTAGTTTTTCTTTTAAAATTTTGTTAAGAATGTGCCTCTTTGACTAAGATGTGCCCAGAATACTCCTTACAACGCTTGGGTCCTCCTTTGAGCTAGCTTTGGGAGTGAATTCAGGCATGTTTGGATAACCAACCAACCAATAAGTTTCTCTATAATAATTTATTAGAGGATAAAAAATAAGAAGATAAAATTAAACAGGTTTTTCTTTTTTGTATTTCTTATTCGAAGAACTTATGTAGAAGTTCGTCCAGACAAATCCTTAGTCTTTGTTTTTTTCTTCTAATATGATATTAGAGCTTATTTGATCTTAATTTTGGGTCTTCCACATATCTCTAGACTAGCTAACTTCACACTATTGGCTAGTTAAAATGTGACACATAAGTCTCTGTCTTTCTCTAGCTCTATATATCTATTAAAATAGTGGCTGATTGAACTAAAGTTTGGAACTTGGTACAGCAATTTATGCTGCCGCTGTTAAATAGCCGATAAATAAATTAAACAGTTGTTCTATTTCTTAATGAGGTGATTATTTTAATTGTGCATCTTTTATGACAGTGAAAAAGAATGAGGAAGCTCAAGTTTCATGAAAAGAAGCTTTTAAAGAAGGTAAATTTTTTGGAATGGAAGAGGGAAGGGGGTCACAGAGAGAACTTGGTTATGCAACGTTACCATGTTACTGGACGGGACGATTACAAAAAGTATTATCCATAATTCATTATATTTTCTTAAACTGTGTAATTTCGTTTGTTTTTTAAGATTAGCTTTTGGCTGACCCATCTTATGTTTTTTTGTCTCTGGAATGATGCAAATATTGATAGATATTCAGGTTTATGCCATATGGTTCAGAAGTTAGTTAACATATTGAAACAGATGGATGCAAAGGATCCTTTTCGAGTTGACATGACTGACAAGCTTTTGGAAAAACTGTAAGTTCATTTTTATTCACTCTCATATCATGTGAACATATGATACCCCATCAATTGATATATTAATAAAAATATATTATTGAACACAGGAAGTCATATATCAATTACAGCAATATACTTGCTGTCCCAGAGACAAAAGTATTTGCCTTATTGTACACCTTCTATCAGATGTAATTGTAATACATATCTGCCATTGTGCAGAGAGTACTGAACTAATGGTGCCTTGTACAAGTTACTCATTTTTTTTATTCTTTTTGGGTGACAGCTACAATATGGGCGTGATTCCAACCAGGCAAAGCATCACACTCTGTGAACGCTTAACTGTGTCATCCTTCTGTAGGTAAAAACAATACTCTTACTGATTATTTTGTAAAATGATGATTGATTGATTTTATTTGTTTTCACTTTGCTCATTAGAGTGTCCAAATGTAAATATATCAAGAGGAAGAGATAACAATTATAACCTGCAAATGCAGTTTAATAAATAATTATAACATTATAACCCCAGGTATGGGATCAATTTCAAGATAATCTTAGGGAAGTTACTGGGTATGTTATTACTTGTTTTCTTCTACAGATACTAACTTTTCTTCTTATTTGCATTATATTACCCTTGATTGTTCTTAAAATTAATGATTTTTTCTCCATTGTGCAGACGTAGGCTCTCAACTGTTCTGGTTCGACTCAAATTTGCTGAACACTTGAAAGAAGCAGTCACGTATATTGAGCAAGGGCATATTAGGGTTGGTCCAGAGACAGTGACAGACCCAGCTTTCCTTGTCACTAGAAACATGGAAGACTTCATTACATGGGTGGATTCATCCAAAATAAAGAGAAAGGTGCTTCAGTACAATGACAAATTGGATGACTATGATTTAATGAATTAAGTGGAAGGCTAAATGTCAGTTTATTGTGGTTTGTTTACTAATATGAAATCATGGGTGAGTTTGTTCCTTCGGGGCCGTTTAGACAGGCTTGAAATTTTATGAGATTATTTTGAATTTTAAATTCATACCAGATTAAGTTGACGGTGATGTAATGAACCTGGAGATTAATGAATCATTGTTTAAAAATTATTATGCATTTGCCCAATCAATTGTTTAGGGATAACAACTACTCCAAATTTTAGATTATAACAAGGTGATTTAAGTTCAAGCTGGCATTCTGCATCGTTTTTCCCCATTGCTTAACCATTGTTGCTAAGCATATACATTCCTACTGGAGAGAAGTGAAACAAGTTTACCTATTCTAATTGAGTTATGAGTTCAGTTAAATGTTTTAATTTACAAGTATACAAGTAAAGCATGTAAATGAAACGTGTATGATTGAATCAGTTAAGATTCACACCGAAGACCAAGTGTGTTTCTGGAAAAGATTTGAGATACAGTTTATAACCTCCAGTAGAGAAAGAAAATTGGAAGTCAGAATCAGTAACCTCATTCAAGATGCCAAAAATCACGTTGGCACCTCTGGGTGAAACTTTTAGAAATATATTTTGAATTCTCTGGAAATTTATTATTTTCTATTTATATTTCTCTGATTGTAAAATCCGGAAGATAGATTATGTAATCTAAAAATTCCTTATGAATTTTATAATTAGAATATTTTTTTTTTTAAAAATTCATTATGGATTAATTTGAGAAATATCTTTTATAATCTTGAGTTTTTTTAGATAATTATGATTTGATATGCAAAACATGTCTAGAAATCTCAATATCTTCAGCCTGCAATATGACCATACAATAATGTGCAATCACATTTCATTACTTCTGCACTCCCTACTTGGCTTTACTGAATATGTAAATCAGAAGAAGCATCCATATTTGCATAATTTCCCGTCAGTTTTGCTTAGCTTAAATATGTTTGAGAAAAAAATTCAGAAAAAACAAAAATGTAGGGAATAATAATAAAACTAATAAAAATACTAATAACAGAACAAGTTTTTTCATTTTCTCACTAAATTCCAAAGTATCACATGGCAACCATCTGCACATATTTTATTTTGCATAAAATAACAAAGCATGAACATCCGGTTTCTTGATAATGTATCCATAAGCTAAAACATATTGACAAGAACCCTGACTTTTCATGCTTTCATTTTGTTTGAATATCTTCAACTTACAAGACCCTTTTTCCTCAAAATCCCATATCATCTTATGAATGTCAAACCTATAGCTGTGACTATGATAGTGGAAGGAAGGCCAAATTTTATGTGACTCCAGAAGGTTAACGTGTATGGTAGGTTTGGAGCACGGATAGCCTGTTCACACACTATCAAGTTAGCAGCTGATCCCAACAGTGAGAGATTCCCTGATATGGTGCTGGCCCAAGCCAATATCAGCCATGCCTTCTTCTCATCTGCTTTGGAAATTGCAGCAGCTGAAGCTGCTACACGTCCTCCAAGCAAGAGAACTAGATAATAACATACATAAAAGATAATTTTAGTTAATAGTCATGTATCATAAGATCAAAATTCTTTCAGAATGATGGATACAGGTTTAGTGCAGATGAATATAACTTCTTGTTCTAATGATAGTGTCAAGCCAAAAGGAATATGACAAGAAACAAATAAAGATAATATATCAACTATTGGTGTTTGACCAAGTAAGCATTGCAGGTAAAAGTGTAATTTGATATCAAGACAAATTGATACATACATAACATAAATACTTGTTCTTTCTGATGTGTTTACAAAGATTTCCAGTGGTAAAGAGAAAAAGAAGTCTCTTAAAAGCAAACAATTAAAATCCCATCAAATAAATAATAGATATCTATCAAAACAGAAACTAAATTCCACGCTTATCCAAAATTATTTGCTCTTGTTGGGAGTTTACCACTGTTGAAGAAACATTTTCTTGATTTTAGGGAATAGTAGGATTTGGTTAAATTTCGTTAACAATCCATCAGATTTTTTCAAAGAAGTAAACTGAAGAACAATCAATTTGGAAAACTTTAATCGAGATGTTATTCTGTTGTGCACATTCACAATATAATTCCTATTGTTTCAGTGACAATATATTATGCACAATAAGTTACAGCTTCAGGAAATATGTAAGTCATTCAGAGTATGCAACCACTGCATAGACAAACCGTGGTATAAAAATGACAATTCTAAACGTTCACTTCCAAGAAAATGGCATTTAATATTGTCCATAAGACTACAAATCTACAACAAACAAGTCAACAACAATAATGGTCTTATCCAACTGGGTGAAAACTAATTAATCACATAATATTATTAAGTTTGGCCAAAAACCAAAATTCTCAGGAGTATTATTCAACATGAAATCCCTTTCAATGATTTCTTCCATGTCCTTTTTAGTCTCTCTACCCTTTTTCGCAGTGCAGAAGTTATGCGATCTACACTCCTTACTAGTGTGCTTCCAGTGACTTTCTTTATTGGAAGTCATGGAGAATGAAGATTTAACTATCAATACTAACAAATCTACATGACATTGGAAGATCCCTCTCCCAAACAAAAAACAAATATTTTGCAGTAAAATAGATCCACGTCCACTTACCTGTTGGTACATTCGAAGCCAAATTTGATAGGACAAGTATGACAATTGCAAGAATTGCAATTCCACTAGCCCGATCAACGCGAGAATAGGGCTCCATTATGTCCCACAAAGCACTTGGAATCCCAGTTTTATTGAGGCCATCTACCGTGATAAACATTCCACAAAAGAATATCAAGAGTGAGTATGAAACCTGTAACAAGAGAGGAGAAAAAAACGTAAAATATGTGAACAGCAGAAGTACTTTTAGCATCCCTAGGAGAAGACAGAGGAAACGAGAAAGATTATATTCAAACCTTTTCTAAACTTGGTCTAGCATCTTTGAAATCAAGAACCATAAGAGCAAGTGCCGCAGTAATTGCAGTCCATGACATATTTAAACCTAAAAGTAAAGCAACCAACATTCCAACTGTGATGATGTAAACACAAGATTTCCACAGTACCCTCTTCCATCTTATGATGAAATTGTTTTTTCTTTCCGAAGGGTGAATAAGTGTATCCACTGTCGCTGCTGAAGAACTTATAGGGCTAGTTTCCTCCTTTGTCAGAGATGGCACACCATTTATTCCATCCCTTGGTAAACTTGAGATTCTTGCAGAATCAAAAGGGATGCTAGAAACCCCATTACTTTCACTTGCATTTGCAATCGATCGGTTTCTTAGAATATGTGGAGGAGAGTTCTGAACACTGATAGCTTCAAGATGGGCATTCCATTCTTGAGAATTTAAGGATGAAAAATGAGACATAGTGGCTGGAGAAAACCTATGGGAATCATACTCCTCTTCCACAACTTCTTCCCCTGCATCTTCTTCGTCCTTATGAACAGATAATAACTTCCAAAACATGATTAGAAGAATTGTAGCATTTGCTACAACTCCTGCCACCATGGCAGGAAGAATACCAATCAGAAAATCACCAAATGATATTTTACTCTGAACAGCTATAACCAGGTTTTGGGGGTTGCCAATTGGAGTTGCCGAGGACCCAATATTAGCACTCGAAGCAAGGGCAAGTAGGAAGGGTGTTGGTGGAAGGTTATGCTGCCTAGCAATTTTCAATATGAATTCAGTTAAAACAACACAAGAGGTGTCATTTGTGAAGAGAGCACTTGAGACAGCAGAAATAACACATATCCTACAAAGTAAATCCTTTGCACCTCTACTCTTCCAAGCCAGCAACTTCCCTATATACTTAAACATGTCAGCTCTTTCAAGATAGACACTGACGACCATTGTCCCAAAAAGAAGACCAAGAATTGGAAGATCAATCGTGGCATAAGCATCGTCTGGAGTAATAACTTGGAATAGGACCATAAGCATGGCTCCAAGGAGGGACCCTGCAGTTCTCCCAATAGGTAGAAAAGGCACAGCTGGGAAAACTGCTAAGACCCAGAAGATTGCAAATGCAATTAAACCAAGCACCACTTTTGGAACAGAAGCCATTGTCATTATTGCGACTAAACAAGCAAACAACTAGTTCCTAGTTCCAACCAAAGACTGATACTTCCACCTTCTATACTATCAACAACACAACAGCAACTTCTCCCCGAGCAAAATTCCTGAAATATGAAAATTCAACCTCTGAGACATTAGCAAAAAATATAGATTAGCAGTGAAGCAAGTGGAGTACCATACAAAGACATAAGCAATCAATTTACTCGTGCCATCTTTCCAAAATACCAATACCACACAACCAAGGGCAAAAGGTTTCAGATATAGCAAGAAGAGTGGACAATTCATCCATCCTTCCTTCAGAAAAGCTTACCTATAAAACTAAAGTTTTCATGGACAGACAGACACTGAGGCCTAACTAAGAAGCATCAATTTTCTGTGGCTAACAACGTGTTTTTCTTTTGTGTGCTTCGCTTTCTTATGACAGAGTAGCTTGGTAGCTGTAGATTGGATTACGTAGAGGAATATCTTGGTGAGTTGGGGTGAAACAAAATTGGAGCATCTTCAGTCTTTTCAGGTCACGCCCACGTCAACTCATAATTTATCACATCCACATAGTGAAATGTTACCCTATATTCTATTATATTACACGCACCATGTAAATCACAAAAGAGTTAAAACTTGAAAAGACCATCGTCACTTATAGCTGCTACCTTCCCAGACAAAATTTCAAGAATCAATTAACTATTCTTTTGTTTTCTCTTGTCGGTCTCCAAATTATAATTCTTTGACACAATGATTGATATTATATTAATCTTGAGCTTCAATAATTACTCTAGAATTATATCCTAATTAGATGCACGGAAACCAAACTTTTAGCTGCATTGCTTTGCACACAGACATAAGAAACTTGATTGGGTTAAACATGTCTTGTTTAATTAGTGGACATTGTGAAGATGGGGATTGAGCTAAATGTTTGATTACATTTTTCTCTATAAATTTAATAACAAGAGATAGAGACCGTAGAAGACTGATGAGGAAAAATGCTTTGGAAGTTTTCATGTAAAGAGTGTGAAAAGGTTAGAATAAATGCAACATGTCCTTTTCATACATGGTGTGGATTTGAACAATATATCTGTTTTTAATCAGCCAACTAGAGTAGGTTTCATCCGTTTTATGGGCTGTTCATCACCAAATATTGGAAGCTTGGAGTTAATAAAGCAGAGACTTTATGAATAGAGTCACTGTCAACAAGAAGATGACATTTTTAATTGTTTCTATTGCACCTCAGTTAACCATCCTTTGAAAGATAGTGGAAAACCCACTTTAGAAAATTAGGTTTCTTCACTTCTTCTGTATCCATTTTCAATTTTTTGAAGTATTTGTACATGAAACAAGGAATAAAAAATCATTTCCTACTATATTATTTCATCCGGTGCATAGCTATGTGAGTATGTATGTACCTTGTGTAATCTTCTTCCACGTTGAAAAGAACAGTTCAACCTGTTGCAAATGAAAACATTATCTAAAACATTATCTTATTAATACAAGAAGATCAACAATAATAAGATAATTAACAAAATAATATAGAAATCAATAGTAAGTAAGGATTGAGACCTGAGAGAAAAAAATATAAGTCTGAGTAGGGGTGAAGGATAGTGGTTGAAGTGGAGAAGTGGATGCAGAATAGAAAATGAAGTGCATAAGCAAAATGCATGAAAGGAGTGTGAGAGTAGAAAGAAAGAAGGTGGGAAAGTTAAAAAACTGTTAAAAACATGTGAATGCAAAGAGTAGTGCAATTAGTCAGCAATTCACTTTAATGCAGATTGTCTTTTAGCCTGACAGACTCACATTCACATGATGAGATCAAAGTGCAGTGCACATCCATTTTGGTCTTCTCTATTTCCTTTTTAAAGTCATTTTATTAATTCTAGAGTAAATAGTTGATTCAACATGTTTACATGTTTTATTTCTAGTGTAATAAAAAAATATCAATACAAAAATTTTAATTTTAATTTCGTCCATGATTAAGATAATTAAACATATATTTGGTTTTTAGTAATTATTTTGTGGGTTTATTAAAGAAAATATAATATTAATATGAATTAACCTAAGTCTTTTATTCTTTATTTTGTAAATTTAAATCATTAGTGACTTTTACCATCATGGGTTTTTTTTTCACTCTGCAAAAGAAAGGATAACAATGACGACATAAAGAAATTTGTGTTGAACCTAACAAAAGTAACTGTAATTTCGTTTAATTATCTTTTGTAAAAGAGTATTGCTTTTATGTGTCTCATTACGGGGACAATGTTGGGTTGGGGGTACAATTGTTTTAATAAAGTATGGTACAATTGTCTAAATTCTTTGTTTAGTTCGTATTATTGGAATTCAAAATATGTATGTATAATTAAGGTTTCAAGTGAGAGTTTTAGTTAGGATTTTTAATTAAGTTTTTCCATTTAGGAGATTTGTAAATAATTATCAATAACTAAATATAAATATTAATATGTATATCTTTCTTCATCATAGAATTTTTTTATCTTCTACATCTTGAGAAGCAACACTTATTTATATCTTCTACATCTTTAAGCATATTCTATATTCTGGCTTGATTCTTTACATTCTTGAGGGATACCATTGTACAATGTTGTGAATACTGAAATTCTTTTGAATGGAACATAAAATTGAAGTAATTGGTGATAGAATCATGTACATGGTAAAAGTTTATGGAAGCTAATTATTAAAAAGTTCATCACGAATACTCCATAGACATCAAACACGACAAAATAACGTGTAATCTTTAAAATATAAAATATCGATACACAAATTTATATATTAAATATTTATGTTATGATATGAGATTATCATCATTGACAAACACACATTAATTGAATTCATTTAAAAAAAAAATTTAACAAATTTCATATTACATGAAAATATGAGAAAATTAAATAAAAATATTCTTAATAAAAAATATATATTACAATCGAGATGGTGTAGTAGATATTCCGTCCTAGATAATGTTTCAATATAAAAATGTAAGAAATCAAGAAAAAGCAAAAAGAAAAGTGAATCCTAATCAAAAGCTTAAGAGAACCGTGACAATAGCGAGAGTAAGAGAGAAAGAATCTGAGATGAAAGAAAAGAAAAATGAAAATATATTTCACTTGTGTGTCAATAAGCAAATTACAATGGTGTATTTATAAGAAAACCTTTGCTTAAACATATGGCAATAAGAAAAAAGAAGAAGATGGGCTTAAACAGGCCTAACAACTTAAATAAAAAGAGGCAACAAAAATAAGTTATTTTAACATCCCCTCTCAAGCTGGAGAATAGATATTTGTCATGTCCAACTTGAATTTTCATAGTGCAGAATTGTGTAGAAGTAACTGCCTTTGTGAAAATATCAGCAACTTGCATAGCAGAAGTGATGGGCTGCAGTTTCAATAAACCAGTATACTTTTCACAAATCAAGTGACAGTCAATTTCAATGTGTTTGGTGCGTTCATAAAAAACTTGATTGAAGGCAATTTGAAGAGCAAACTTGTTGTCACAATATAAAGTTGCAGGTTGGGAAAGAGGAAGATGAAGATCCTGAAGAAGATAGGTCAACCATTGCAGTTCACATGTAGTGGTGGCCATAACTCTATACTCAGCTTCAGAAGAGCTGCGAGAGACAGTTTATTGCTTCTTTGACTTCTAAGAGATTAGAGAGTTTCCTAAAAAATAGAATGTGACAGATTTCCATGTGGCGGGGCATGAGGCCTAATTAGAGACGTTGAAACCACAAAGTTGATAAGTGTTGTTTTGGACAAAGTAGAGGCCATCACCAGTTTTTCCTTTAAGGTATCGAAGGAGACGAGAGACTTGTTGATGATACTGGACGAGATTGTGGACAGCGAAATCGATGTCTGGATGAGTGTTGGTCAGGTATATGAGGCGGTCAAGAAGTCTTCTGTATTGAGAAGTGACTACAACATTAAGTGGGGTTCCTTGATCAGGAGAAAGGTGGGAGGTGTGAGTCATTGGAGTGGCCACGGGTGCAGAGTCAAGCATGTCAGTTTCTTGGAGGAGGTCAAATGTATATTTGTGTTGACTGGGGTGCAGACCGACACTGTTACGAAAAACTTCAAGACTTAAAAAGTAGGTGAGATTACCTAAGTTTTTTATTTGAAGTGGTGATGAAGAGAAGCAATGATGGCAATAATTTCCTCCATGTCATCACCAGTTAAGACCAAGTCATCAACATAAACAAGAATGACAGTGAGTTTGTTATCAGTATATTTAAGAAAAAGGAATGATCAACAGTAAAAAGAGAGTATTGGTGGGATAAAAGAAAAGAGGAGAGCTTGGCATACCTTTGGCGGCCAACTTGACAAAGACCATATAAAGAGCGTTGAAGCTTGCACACGTGTTGGGGAGAAGGAAGAGGGAGGCCAGTGGGAGGGGTCATGAAGATCACCACGAAGGAAAGCATTATTAACGTCAAGTTGTTTTAAAATCCAGTTTTTAGTGGTGGCAACAGCAAGGAGTAAACGTAGGGTGGTGAGTTTGGCAACAAGTGCAAAGGTGTCTAAAAAATCTAAGCCTTCGAATTAGGTGAGGCCTTGGCAACTAATCGTGCTTTATGACAATCAATAGTGTCATCAGAATTGTGTTTGACTTTGTATACCCATTTGCTGCCAATGGTTTCCTTTCCTGGGGAAGAAGAGTAAGCTGCTAGGTATTGTTAGTGGCAAGAGCTTGAAGCTCAACTTGCATGACAGATTGCCAACAAGCACTTCAGTGTAGGAACGTGATTCATGGTGAGAGTTAATGGAAGAAATAATAGTTTTAAAGGAAAAAGATAAAGAACTATTGGATAAATAATTATGGATTGGATATTGTTTACTTACAATAGTGTTGGCAGTGTGAAAATCTTCAAGATAGACAGGTTGTTTGCGAGATCGAGTTGATTGCCGAGAGATCAAGTGGAGTGCTAGGTGGAAGAGCAGGATCTGGTCGCTCTGTTAGAGGTGCAGTTCTGGATGCAGGGTCAGATACTGGCGACTCGGGAGGAGGTGTATAAAAAAAAAACATATGCAGAATTATATTCATTAAGAATAGAGAGTGATAAAGTGTTGAGGACCCTAGTGAGACCACAATCCAATTTGTATGGAAAGTAGTTTTCATGAAAGATCACATGTCGAGATATATTTATGCTATGATACTTCAAATTCAAGAAAATATAACCTTTTGTATTGTGCGGAAAACCAAGAAAAATATCTCTAACAGATTTATCATTCAGTTTTATTCTACTGCAGTAATAGTGCTAGCATAGCAAAGACAACCAAAGATTTTAGAAAAGATATGTCATAAGGTTTTCCAAAAAGCTTTTCATAAGGAGTAAGATTATTGAACACGAGAGTGGGAATGGAACTGATTAATAGAATAACGTGATTAACAACAAAACTCCAAAAAATTAGGATGAAGATTATCTTGAAAAAATAAAGCGCGAGTTACATTTAATATGTGTTGATCTTTTCGTTCAACAATATCATTTTGTTGTGGTGTTTCAATGCAAGAAGTTTGATGTGTAATTCCTTTTGAAACAAAAAAAAAATAGACATAGCAAATTCTACACCATTATCAGCTTGAATGGTTTTGATGGTGGTTTTAAATGATTTTCAACAAAAGCCAAGAAATTAATTATGTGATTACGAACTTCAGATTTATTATGCAGTATGATAATCCAAGTATAACAAGAGTAATCCTCAACAATAGTCAATAACGAAAACCTTGCCTATAAGTGATGGGACAAGGTCCCCAAATATCTAAATGTAAAATATCAAAATCAACAAAGGTACCAATAGTACTGAGAGTGAAAGGCAATTTCCTTTGTTTTGCACGATTACAAGTGTCACAGATATGAAGTTTATCAATAGTAATAAAAGGATATTGTTGGCTTAAGACATGTAATCTTTCATGTGAAGGGTGCCCCGGTCTATAGTGCCACAAAGTTTTGTCCTTAATATTACAATTAATAAAAGGAGCAAAAGTGTGTGGTGTAAAGCTTCGAAAAACAGGTAAATAAGTAAAGAGATAAGCCAACAATGACTTTAACTATACCAATCTTCTCTCGGGATAGATTGTCCTGTATAATACATTGAGTAGAGGTGAAAGTTCAAGTGCATCTAAGTTGCAGTGAGAATTTAGAAACATATATCAACTTTAAATGAAACCGAGACACATTGATAGTTGTCGTTTTGCTATCAAATTAATATGATTCTAGCGTAGACTTGTCTAACACTAGAGAGATGATAATATAATTGTGGACAAATGTCCCCAAGTCGTCTCCCAACGAATCCAATAGTAAAATCAGTTCATCAGGGTTTAGAATCTATCTGTAAGCAATAAAAGTTAGCAAAAACAATAATAATAAAAAAGAGTTAAGATAGTTGTGCAGAAAATATAAAAGAGATTGAAATAGAAAATAAAAAGCGGTTGATCCCCAAGTTCTTCCACCATTGAATTCTACACAGGTTCTCTAAAGATTAATCTTTTCTATCCTCCAACAGAGTTAAACCAGATTGAACATGCGCCAATCTAACTCAACTGAAACTCACCAGTAAAACATGCGTCTATTGGTTTAATCAACACCCACTTTGTTCCATTCGTATACTCTATGGGAATGCTAACCTCCTCTCTCTTGAATCATGCGCCCAAGAAATTAATTAGAACAATACGAACTAACTAAGAAACCAAATTTTAAGATAAGGAAGACTCTCAATCATGCGTTCAAGTACAACCTCTCACAAAAACTAGTTTTCCAGAAGATTAGACAATAAAAACAACTGCTATAAAGAATTGAAAAATGAAACTTTTATTGAACAAAACC
>Ga0123342_1000009_pt1 | contig 172586 bp, 74 predicted proteins | sample Turbeawhitnodule_FD_89960 | JGI IMG/M metagenome (GOLD analysis project Ga0123342, IMG submission 89960) | Root nodule microbial communities of legume samples collected from Mexico - Turtle bean Mexico white nodule | ecosystem: Host-associated > Plants > Roots > Nodule | place: Mexico: Nepantla... | reverse complement strand
GGTGAAATATCTGCAGAAGCTCAACAATATATTTTCAATTTGCAATCTCGTTTGTCTTCCATGAAAAAGGTACTTTGTAAAAATTAGGGATCGTCTTGTTGATATTTGAATTGAAAGAAATAAGCATGGGATTCATGAAGCCTTGAATGGCCTCTGAAATGTATTTTGTATTGTACACTGTTAATTTTTTATTTTCGCATATTTGATGGTATGCTTCATCCTTTGATTCATGTTCTGTTTTGTTTTTGTGCTTGATAATGATTGATTTGCATTCAAGATCCTTAATTGCATATAGGTCTGCAATACATTGTTAATTCTTTATTGTCGCATATTTTATGGTATGCTTCATCCTTTGATTCGTGTTCTCTTTTGTTTTTGTGCTTGATAATGATTGATTTGCATTCAAGATCCTTAATTGCATATAGGTCTGCAATACATTTAGCTTGTTTTTCTCATTTGGATTTCTTTTTCATTTTGCGGGACACTTTTAAAGGAGTTACATGAAGTAAAGAGGAAAAGTGCTGCTCTTCAAATGCAACAATTTGTCGGAGAGGAAAAGAATGATTTATTGGATTACTTGAGATCTCTTCAACCTGAACAGGTTTTCCCCTTTTCTGGAATTTCCGAGTTTCCTTGCATTTGGACCTATTCTCTCCTTTAGTGCTTTTTGCTCTGTTATCTGTGGCTCATTCTCTTAACCATGAACAGGATTTTTTCTGATATAATTATTTTCGTATTCAGTCAAGTTGTTTTTCTCTCTTATATTAAAATACTATCAATGATATATTTGAAAATCTTTTTATTCATTTAACTGAACCTAAGTGGTGAAAGGTTATTTGTTGTTCTGAAGGTTGTCAAATTGATATTCAAATTGTGAGTTGTAAAACTAACTTTTGAATCATAATCTTGGAGCATAAATTTCATCACATTGTAAGGTTTAGAGATAGATGATGAATATTTACTTTAAATATATCATGTAGATGATATATAATGTTCAATATAATAATTTAAACTAGAAACAGGTAGAACAAAATTATTAGTATATTTGAGTTTGTGAAGCCTTTCTTTTAGAAGAATGGAAATAGAGCAAAGAAATTGCCTAATAGAGCACATGTATTGAATGAATGAGTGACAAATAGAGCAGTGGAATAATAGTCAGATATTGTATGTTTAAAAATTCTCCTTCAATTCCTTTCTATTTTCATGAGAAAAAAGAAAATGAATAGTGTAATTCATATCCATGATACAAAATTGCTTAGATTCATTCTTGTGTAGTAAGATACAGAATCCCGAGATTCATCTTATGATATGAATCAATTGTTAGCTGAATTTATCGAATTATAGGATTCTAATTGTGCATTGTAAGATTATTATAACTTTATGCCTCTTCGTCCTCAATACTTATATTCTTTTCCATTGCTACACTGGGCGTTTGATGATGTGACGAACTGAAGTATTCATTAAAAACATTTGAAGAAGCACGTTCTCTTGTATTCCTTGTTAATCATAGCATTATCAAATTGTGGATGCCTACTTCATTTAACTATATTTTTCAGTTTATTTTTAATTCATATTATTAATTTAGTTGGGTGTGCGGCTAATGAGCAGGTAGCTCAGCTTTCAGAATTTTCAACCCCTGAGCTTAAGGAAACCATCCTCTCTGTTATCCATGGTCTCCTTGCTACCCTTTCTCCTAAAATGCATTCTAAACCTTCAACCATGTCAGAAAATACAACAGTTGGGGCAACAAATGTTGGCAATGAGGATTGTGCTGAGGTTGTCGAGAACTCTGCTCTTCATTTTCAGCCTGTTATTTCATTGACTCGGGACTATCTTGCCCGCCTCCTCTTTTGGTTAGTTCCTCCCTGCTTTTGATCACATTCCTTCATTTCCATATATGTATTGTTCTATATTTATGTATTATGCAAGAACTAGTAAAAAGGGTTAATACTGGTAAAAGGGGATAAAAAATGTTTCGAAATTTGGAATCTTCACCATTAGTTATGAGTGCATGTTTGTTGTTGATGAGAAACTGACATTTTCTTACTGACAACCCCCTACAGGTGCATGCTGCTGGGACACTATCTTAGAGGCCTGGAGTGTAGAATGGAGTTGATGGATTTGCTTTCCTTGACAAGTGATGCTGAGAATGATGCCTCTGGCAGTCAACCAATTGCTTGAATGAAGTTATTCAGTGGTTCAATCTGTATATATAGACGTGTATTTCCAACAAGAATTTTGCTTTCAACAAGAGGAGATTATGATACAGACTCAAGTACTGATCACTTCTGCTAAGGAGTTATCTGTGCTTATTGTGCAGCCTTGCATTCCTGGCACGTACCAAATCTCAGTCTCTTCTAGTGTCAGACCAACAGTAGGATCGAAGATATTACATGCTATAGAATATGGAAATGTTGTTATGCGGTACCAATTTATTTGTTAGGTGATGTAGATTTTATATTTCTACTCGTCTCATGTTTGAGTCTCTGCAATTATTATTTTTGTAAGAAAAATAAGCTCATTGACATGCCAATTGTAACTTTTTATATCATAAGTCTTAAGTTACTGTGTGTTTACTTAGACAAGTTTTTTCGCATTGATTTTATAAGGGAAAAATAAGAAAAAGGAATAAAAGGAATTTTATGTAAGTTATAATTAATTTCTTTATAAGTTAAAAAATAGAGGCTATTTGAAAATGTTTTCATAAATTAGTTTATACATTAATTAGTTTTAATTTATGTAATTTTTTGTCTCCAAAATTCTTTTATAAAGTTGGTTCAATCATATCCATAAGATTATATGAATTAATAGAGACAATCTGTTATTTATCATTCATTTTTCTCTTTGTACCCATTTTATCTCAATATATACCGTGAAAATGTATTTTCAACTAAAAAAATATATACCCATTTTATGTCAACCATTGGAGGTAGGTTTTTTCAAATAAAAAAAAAATATTTGTTATAATTTGTCATAATAGTGTTTTTTGAAGCAGTTTTTGTCCTTCATTCGAAGAGCAAGAAGTGAAAAGTTTGGATTTGTGATGACAAAGGGAGAGATATGTGATTGATTATAGTTACAGATGTAAAAAAATTGAGTATAAATAAATTCACATTCATATTCATACGATGTCATGTATATTAATATTAAATTTATAACTTATTGTTGTGTTAATTAAGCAAATATTTATTAAATCATATTTGATGAATTTGAATATTTTATATGAATATCCATTAAGATTCAGATTATAGAATTTGTGATTGTGAACCTTAAATGAATGCCAGATAGAAAGGTTCATAGTCAATTCCAGTTATCCAATTCAAGTTATTGACATTTTCTGTACATCTTTCTTTGCATGCAATGCTCATAAAAAATGTAACAGATGCAACGTACTTCAAATGAAAATTGAATCAAACAACGATGTTCCAACTGTCTCATGAGTTGGTCGTTCTCACCACTCAAAAGTTCAAACCCATCGTTGCACTTCCTCACTCTCGCTGTTCATCTTCCATTGCAGAACCCACCAACCTCGCTACCCTCCTACAAGGCAACCTTCCGTATTCTTACCTTCACCAAATCCACACACGCATTTTCCAACTTGGTGCACACCAAGACAACCTCGTTGCCACGCGCCTCATTGGGCACTACCCATCACGCATTGCTCTTCGCGTCTTTAACTATCTCCAAAATCCAAACATCTTCCCTTTCAACGCCATCATCAGAGTCCTCTCCCAAGAGGGTCACTTTTTTCACGCCTTTTCCGTGTTCAACGATTTGAAACGGCGTCCACTTTCGCCCAACGACTTGACCTTCTCTTTCCTTCTTAAGGCATGCTTTCGGTCCAAAGATCCCCGTTATGTAAAACAGATTCATGCCCACATTCAGAAGATGGGTTTGCTCTCTGATTCTTCTGTTTGCAATGGCTTGGTTTCTGTGTATGCGAAAGGCCATAACCATTTGGCATCTGCCCGTAAAGTGTTTGATGAAATTCCTGACAAAAGGGTAGTCAGTTGTTGGACTAGCTTGATCACTGGTTTTGCTCACTCTGGACAGAGTGAGGAGGCTTTGCAGCTTTTCCATGTGATGGTTGGGCAGAACTTGCTTCCCCAAAGTGATACTATGGTCAGTGTTTTATCAGCCTGTTCTAGCCTTGAGATGCCAAAAATTGAGAAATGGATTAACATTCTTTCAGAATTGATTGACGATGGAGTGAGTACTAGAGAAACTTACTGTGATTCAGTTAACACGGCGCTGGTTTATTTGTTCGGTAAATGGGGGAAGGTTGAGAAGAGTAGAGAAGGGTTTGATCGAATTTCTGCAATAGGAAAAAGAAGCGTGATTCCTTGGAATGCTATGATTAGTACATATGTTCGAAACGGTTATCCTGTGGAGGGTTTAAGTCTTTTCCGTGTGATGGTGGAAGAACTAGCCACTACACCTAACCATATCACAATGGTTAGTGTGCTTTCAGCCTGTGCTCAAATTGGTGATTTGAGTTTTGGAAGTTGGGTTCACGATCACCTAATATCTCTAGGACATAAAGACACCATTGCCTCAAACCAGATTCTCGCCACATCGTTAATTGACATGTATTCAAAATGTGGCAATTTGGATAAGGCAAAGGAAGTTTTTGAGCATACAGTCAGCAAAGATGTGGTCTTATTCAATGCGATGATTATGGGTCTTGCAGTATCTGGTGAAGGAGAGGATGCATTGAGACTTTTCTACAGAATGCCAGAATTTGGCTTACAACCCAATGCTGGAACGTTTCTTGGTGCTTTAAGTGCTTGCAGCCACTCTGGATTGTTGGCAAGAGGACGCCAGATATTCAGAGAAGTGTCCTTTTCCCCTACTCTTACATTGGAGCATTGTGCTTGTTATATTGATCTTCTTGCAAGAGTAGGATGCATAGAAGAAGCTATGAAGTTTGTGATTTCCATGCCTTTCAAGCCTAACAATTTTGTCTGGGGTGCTTTGCTTGGAGGCTGCTTGCTCCATTCTAGAGTTGAGTTGGCCCAAGAGGTCTCCAGGAGGCTTGTTGAAGTGGACCCAGATAATTCTGCAGGCTATGTTATGCTGGCAAATGCACTGGCATCTGAGAATCAATGGAGTGATGTCTCGGAGCTGCGGCTAGAAATGAAAGAGAAGGGAATCAAGAAGCAACCAGGAAGTAGTTGGATTGTTGTGGATGGAGTTGTACACGAGTTTCTTGTTGGCTGTTTGTCACATCCTAAAATTGAGAGCATACATATTACATTGGCTGGATTGGTGAAGCATATGAAAGTAGCAAGCCATTGCCAGCTTGTGTGCTGTTGTTAGATAAGCTGTGTGATTGCAGCAACAAGAAATTGCACCAGTTATTTATTGTCTATGCTTGCCCCTTTGGTTATCTGTGCAAGGATTTTGTGGGAATTAGACTTCAATGTTGATATAGTGGTCTTTGACCTTTTATCAGCATGACCACAATTTTGAGACTAAACCCCTGGGAGGTTGTAGATTGTGTTGTGAATAGCAAGTAATTACATAGCATCCTCCTGAGTGTAATGTTCATTTTATTTTATGGTCACACTCCACTTATACGCAACCATTTAAAGATAACTAAGTCATTTTCTTGGAAGCAAATTGTCAATGTTGGTAAGTAAATCTAGCCGTAAAATGAGATTACAACTAACAAAATATGTGATATTCATTAGTATGAAATTTATCGAATTTATCAAAATATTTCTTAAAATAATCTATCAAATACATATACTTTCAAGTACCAACATACTTTTTATAAGTTATAAAATTTTGAAGGTTAAATCATACTTTTAGTTTTTTAATTGATCTTTTATACTGAGTTTGGTTCTTCAACTTTTTAAACATTTCAATTTATTTTTAAAATGGTTTATTTTGGCAATTTCCGTTACAAAGCTTACAAAACATGACAAGAGTATGATATGATCTATATATATATATATATATTATTTTTTATTATTATTATTTATTATTTATTTATTATTATTTTTTGCTGATAAAAAAATATCACTATATATTCACTTATGATTTGAATTATTTTATTGTTTGCAATGTTTTTTTAAAAAATAACCGTTGAAAAAGTTATATCCAAAAGTATAATCTAGTCTAAAAATATATTATTTCCAAGAAAATCAATCATTTTGTCGTTTTTTTAGTTAAATTTCCATGAAATTAATCCGATGAGAGTATAACTTTCCCAAATTGATCTGTTCACTAAAATAAATCATGTTACCTTTTATTAAATAAGACAAATGCATTTATGGTAAAAATATCATGTTACTCTTTAACTTCCAAGAAAATTTATGTAAATATCACCTGAGTGAGCCTTGGAAGAAGTGTCAGTTAGTTATATTGGTAGAAAATAATAACTGGATTCTTAATATAATATAATATTTTATTTTTAAAAATAGTAACAAATAGTTGTTTTTTAGATTTAGGTTATTAGAGTCTGAAACAAACTTTATCCTAAGTTAAAATCTTTATGAAAGCCTATTGGAGGATTTGAGTAAAATAAATATTTAGTTATAAGCTTTCATCAAGATGATAATAAAATGAGAACAAAAATATAGGAACAAAATCTAAGACTAAACAATTTTTCTTTAATAACAAAAATAACTATATAAAGATTAAAATATTACAAGAGATTTTAAAATTTAAATTTATCAGCATCTGTAGAATACAACCAATTAATAAAACTAATATATTCACTTTTGTAACTACTTTTTTTACACATTTTCTTGTTTTTTTTCTTATATAATCTAAGTGTTTTTTTTATTATGGTAACTATTATAATTTATAATTACTTTTTAAATTTTGTTAACTATTTTTTTATTATCCTAGACACAAAAGTACGATAACACGCATTTTTACTAGTATTGAATAATTGGAGCTAAATTTATATATGTATATCAAGAATAGGGTAGATACAAAATGACAATTAATTAAGTGTAAAATTATGGTATGTACAAAATTAACATGGAATATAATGGTATATAGATGTCACTTTCAACACTACATTTCTTAATATAAGACAGTATAAAATCGACTTGCTGACTATATATTTAAGTTTTCAAAAATATTAATAATATTATATCTAATAACAACCAAGAAATTTTGTTTTTCTTAAAGAATATACTGATTTTAAAAACAGAAACTAAATAACTACATTTGTAAAGAAAAGATAAAGATATATATTTGGATATCTTTTTAACCACAAATAATTCAAAAGATATCGTTAAAAAATAACAAGAGAAATTATATACTAAGATACTCTACCAGAGTATACTCTTATAAATATACATACACACACATGTGTGACGAACCTTGTTTTGAATTTACTTTGGATGAGAATGGCGCAGATGAACGATGATGATCATCCTTTTCCCTTCATGCAAGAAGGTGGTGGAACGCAGAGAACAGAAAATTCAGTTCCTTCATCTTCAAGAAACCCTCCATTGTTCATGGAAGAGCTTCCATTAATGCCTTATGGTTTCCAACATTCTTATCAGATCAACCCAACGCATCAAGTTTCGTTTGCTCAGGTATCACCGCAGCATTATTCATAGTCTTATTTCAACATTTTTATTATTATTATTTTATTTAGTTTTATGATCATTTGAAATTGAAAAAAAAAACACAATTTAATTAAGATGGTTTTGATGTTCTTCTTGGATCCTAGACACTGTTGTTGGTGTTAAGTTTATTTGAGTGTGTCCTTGTTCTTTGGTGATGTTTCTAGTCATACGTAGATTGTTTTTTTAATTTTAGGCTTTTTCTTCTTATCTTAAAACAAGAGTCAAAACAATCTAAATCTTTATGTTTGTTGTTTTGTAAGCTTTCTTTGTATATGTGTTGAGATACCCTAAAGTGTTCTCTTTAATTCATTTGTCTATTGCTCATAAAAAAGAGAGTTACTATATAATAATCATAATAAATTGACTAATTTAGGATTTATTCATAGAGAATTCTTTCATTGGTATAATAGACTTCTATCTAGTCTCTTCTTAGAATTCTTTATTAATAGATATAGTCTACCTATGTATCGTTTTTGTTAACATATGAGTTTTGGTTTAATCTTCCATATTTTTGTATTTTTTTTAATAATATTTTTTTCATGTAATTGCAAATGACTGTGGTTACTTGAGGTCTCAGTTTACTTGAGATATTAAGTAACATCTTAAAAGTTTTTTTTTATATATAATAATCATAACAAATTATATATAATAATCATAACAAATTTCAGAGAATTATTTCAGTTTATAAATGAAATTTAAAGGTATTTTATCCATTTGTGACCAATTTGTCTTAGTTTTTAAAAATAAATTAATGTAAAATATTTAAAAATATAGAAAATCTCAATTTATTTAAAAATAAAAACAGAAATTATAAATGCTAATAATCGATTCCCTTTTTTTTCTACTTTCTTAGATACTGTGTTAGTTGTGAGAATATTAATTCTGTTAATTTCAATAATATTCTCGGCAAGAGTCAAGGAGAGTAATAATTTGCTATGAAAAGAGACAAATTAACAGTACAAACTTGTTGTTTCAAATTTTATAACTTCAATTCATACCTTTTCAATATTATCTCTTATTCAAAAAATTAATGTTAATTTTTCATTTTGTTTACTGATATTAATATTCTACTCTAGTATCATGTTCAGTATTTAAGAGAGAGGAAAGTTAAATATAAAGTAGATATCAAGAGAAAATAAATTAAAGCTTTATATATATTCATATCCTATTCAATTGGGTATTATATACAGAAATTCCTTTGTTGATAAAAAAAATAAATTAATTAATTACGAATTGGATTGATTAGCAATAACTCTAATTTACCTAAAATATATAATATGCTCTTTATTTTAACAAAATTATTATAATGATTAGCTATATAAAGTATATATTTATTTATCATGTATATTTCTAGGAATGTCACTTATTTAAAAAAAATATACAGATTTAACAATAAACCAGACAAATTCATTTGAAAAACAGAAAATATTTTGAATAATTATATTTGATATGATCCAAACTGAAAAATCTATATATAACAATGAGGTTCAATTTGTTTTCATAATCTCTCAGTGGTTTTATTTGGCAATGGCACAAAACGTAGAAGATCATCCCTTTCTCTTCATGCAGGTGGTTCAAAGCCCCACTAATGAGGAGGTTGGAATCTTTTCTTCTCCAAGAAATCTGCATTCTGAAGAGCAAAGTCTTGCGTCTCAAATGGAAGCACTGAACTTGTCGAATCTTAATGGTTTCCATGATTCTGAGACCAGCCAATACCATGAAGATTGGTTTCAGTCCATGAGGAATACTGAGTATGCCAATGCTAGGGTTTCCATGCACCAAAGCCATCTTCTTCATCCTGTTGAAGGTGTTTTAGGCCCAGGAAACCGTGAAACAATGGTTTGGCCACGCACACATCATAATCAAGAACAGCTTCAGTGGGTTTCAATGGCGAAAGATCCACGTGGATCTCGTTTACTTCAGCAGAAGATCGATCAGGCCACGCCCCAAGAAAACTTCCAGATAGTGAAAGAACTGAAGTATCATTTGCACGAGTTAATGAAACACCCTTATGGAAATTTCGTCATTCTCAAGCTTTTTCAATCAAGAAATATCAGCTATGCCCAAAAGGATAGATGCATCTTCTTGCTTACTGTTGACCAGTCAAAGCTGAAAGATTTGTGCATTCATGATCAAGGGTAAGGAACAAATAATACCCTTTTTTTTTCTCTTAAAATTTCTGTGCTTGAATTTGATGTAACGTTTACTAATTAAACTAAAGTTCATTCTTGCTACAGAAGTCGTGTTATCCAGCAGATTCTTGAGAATGAACAACTTCGAGTCTGCATAAATCAAATTGCATATGCTATGAGGTGTATCACTGTTGCACTTATGATAAATTTTAATGGTGGTTATGTTATTCAACAGTGCCTGAAGCTTTTCCCACCGGAGCAGAAAAATGTAATCCACAATCTTAGTTTTTTACTGATCCATTATATAACGAATTGCTTGATCTTAATTGGAAAACTTTCTTTCAGACTATTTTGGAAGTTGTAGCCCAGAATTGTTATGATATTGCAGTAAATAGATGTGGATGTTGCAATATTCAAAAATGCATCCAGCATGATGATGTTCCAGCTTTCTATGATTTGGTAGACAATCTAATCTCAAATGCTGAGGGCTTGGCAAAAGATCAATATGGGTATGACCAGAATTTCTTCATAAACATTTTTTTTTGCATTTAATTTTGTTCCCTTTTGATAAATTCTTAACCTTTATTTCATTTTATTATTCACAGGAATTATGTGATGCAGTATTTGGTTAAAAGAAAGATATTGGAAGTAAATGCAATGCTGGTATCACAACTTCGCTATAAATATGTTGGATTATCTACTAACAAGTATGCCAGCAATGTAGTGGAAGATCTTTTACACTATTCCGGAACTGAGAATACTGCTATTATTGTGGAGGAGATAATGAAGAGCCCTAACTTTCTGCAACTTGTTCAGCATCAATATGGGAATTACGTTGTTCAGAGAGCTTTGCAATTCACTGAGGTTTGACATGGTTCCACAAAATCTTTTTTTTTCCTAGCAAAACATTTTGAATCTATGTTAAGTAAAGAAAGCCTTTTTTTTTATACAAAATAACATATAGTACTCCAAACTGTTATGATTTTTGTAGAATTGGGTGCATACATGCTCAACCTTTTGTTTTCCATTGCAGGGCTCTTTGCATGAAAGTCTCTGTGACATCATTTTATCCAATCATAGCAGACTGAATAGCTGTCTGCATGGAAAAAAGGTTCTGAATGCTGCTGTGAGAGGCAGAAGGAGGAGGGATTAGAAAATGATGTGACTGAGTTTTAGTTACTTAGGGTTGTTATATATATATATATATATATTAGTTGTTGTTGTTTTAGAACGGATGATGTGAAAAAAATATGTATTTGTTGGCCTCGTTTTCAATTACTATCAGTGTCTGTATTTGGGTCTTGCAGAAACACTGAGTCTGAGGTGGTTTTTAGTGTGTGTCTGTGTACACAAGTGTTATTCATAAGTGTATGTGTCTGTGTGCACAAGTGTTATTCATAGAACAATTATTTTTCCTTTCTGAATACTCTTTTGATTTGTGATTTTATTTCTCTCAATGTTATGTTCACTCTATCATATTCAAATCTTGAATTACTTAATTAAAAAACATAAATTACTAAGTGTTTTTATTGTTATATTCTACATTTAGAAGATCATTAACAAACAATTAAATACAAATATTTATAGTTACTTATAAATTATAACTATCAGCAAATTTAAATAATAATATCTATAATGATATATACAATTCTTTTTTTTTTCTCAAATATCTATTTTTTTTTCAATTCAATTTTGATTGGGTTATTCTCGTGGACTTGATTAAGTTGTGAGAATGATTATTGTTAAGTTAATATGACTAAATTAAAAACTATTTTAGAGTTTAAAAAAAATTGGTTTTTAAATTAGTTTCTATTATTATTAAATGGTTTTTAATTTAGTCACATATTAACAAGTATGAGATTGTTTGTTTAATATAAAAATAATATTACGATTAACGTAAAATAGTAAATGACTTTTATTAATCTCATTGAAAACATGTTAGATAACGAGACTCTCATGCTTCTCGATAGCTTGCATGTCATTCCCTATAACTAAAGGATTGTCCCGATCACTACTATTGTGGAATCGTTCTTATTAACTAACATGTTCTTCAATTAAAATGATAAAAGTTATTATTAATCATTTTATATTAATTGTGACATTATTTTATATTAATTACAAAATCTCACATTTATTAATTTATTAACACATAGAAACAAGTAATTCAGATGATGGAATGAGAAGAACACGCCATCTAGTTAATACAATAATTTAACAATAAAGACTTTATTAGAAAATATAAAATTTTAAGTAGTCAATAGAAAAAAAATAAAACTCAATTAAAAATACTAAAAATTTATGATACTTAAAACTTAATTAATCCATAATTTGATGTAAATATTAGGTATGTCCCATTACGAAAATACAAGTTTTGTAGTCTAACCATCCTATTTGTGTATACATTAAGTGTATTTTGATGATTTTAACCCATTTGATGACTTTAATGATGAAAATCCGAAGTCAAGAATGATTGAAGTTTGCATTGGATAATAGTTTTGAACTTTAAATTTCATGTAAGTTCTTTTTATCTTGATTTGGTTGACTTTCGAAGTGGTATGGAGGCACATCAGGTTTGTAGTTGTGTTTTAATTTATTAGAAAATGTTTTAATGTCTTAAAATGTTATTAGCTTTGATGGAAAAGTATTAAAGAAATTTTAATCAATTAAAATAACAAATTAATGGATTAAATTTACCCAAAATTTAGAGCTGCTACTTTTTTTATCTGTTATAATCAATTAAAATCACTTAAGTTTCAAATCATTTAAAGTCATTCTGTTTTCATTAATTAAAACGATAAATTAATCAATTAATATAAAAAGTGATTTTACCATAAGCTTTGTTTTAATCGATTAAAATAAAAAAAAGCTTTAAAATCTTTATATCTCCATTGTTTCAAAACCAAATTACACGTAAATCAATTATATTATCTATGAAAACACCTTGCCAGCTGAAAGGGACTAATACTTGAGTAATACAATACTTTTTAGAGTCATCTTACTTCAATCTTGTAATCAATACCTTCACACAAGAATATTCTTGTGATCACCTGTCTTTGTGGCGGTTTTGTTGTGCATGTCCTTTCTCAAATGATATTGTTCTTGATTGAATTCTTTTTCTTGCAAGGTTATAAACTTGGATAGATTTTCTAAGTATATCTTGATGTGATAAAAAGTCACAAAAGACTGAACCAAGATATTATAGAATTCAATACCCTAGAAGAACTTAGATATAGCAGTAATTAAAGTGAACAATGTAAACCTTGGAGGATCTTTTTTTCTCTATAATGGTAGTTCTAAAAGATATTACTGGCAGCATAGAGTGCTACAGGTTCTCCAATCATAAAGTGTCTACTTCAAGAATTCCCACAAAATAGATACTTCGAAATTTAGATTAATCTCCCATCTTAATGCTTCTACTAAAAGAATTCCCAGTTTGCTTTATAGGTAGACACTACACCAAGCATGTATCGTGTATAATACATTAGCACATTAGCAAAACACAACAATAAAGCACTGTATATATATCAAAACTAATAAAATAAAATTATTAACAAAGATGAATGAAGTTAGCATAATCAGGTGACTTATCTCAAAAACATTATACTATAAAAAGGGGTGATCTCAAGGAACATATGTGCTAACTAGAATCATGATGAATTCTTACAGACAGAAGACACACACACAAGGCACGAAGACTGAATTTAGAGTGTAAATCCCAGTGCAAGAGAGAGCATGGCAAATAAAAGTCATCGGGAAATGCTTGTTACTCAGAATCTGAGGAGTCTGCTCTTGAACTCTGCCGAACAGTTCTTGTGGTTTTGGCACTGGACCTTGCCTGATTGAATGATGATTCACCCTCATAAGAGATTACTTGAGCTTTAGCCAATCTTTCTTCTAGCTCCTCTGTCTTAAAGTCATCAGTCCCACCAAGTTCATCAAACCCAACCTAATAAATACAATTCAAAGTTCAACTTTTGTCCAGTATCATTGTAAAACCTTTTAAAACCAACAATTCACAATTCATGGTGAGAGTACACTTTTCAAGAGAGTCAGAACAAATTGAACAAACTTGTCGTGATAACAGAAAATGTCTTCACACTGCTAATCACTGACTATATACTGAGATAAGTAAATAGACCATTTAACAAAATCCCACTTACCAAACCTTGTTGAACAGGAACCCTACTCTAACAATTGATTCCCATTCAGGGTGCTCTAACTTAGAAACAAACACAACTTAAATATTTTAACCTTTATACAATGTTATTATAGGACTACTTTAAGTGTCAAACAATCCAAATTCATGATAGATATGATTTTTAAAACAATCAGGGTAATACTCAATTAACTAATACATGACAATTTAGATTAGAAGACATCAACATATGGACTAATTACTGATGAATAAACAGATAGCAAAAACCCTATCCAAAACAAAATTCCTGGCAAACACATATCACAGCCCTCGTATACACACATACCACATAATCATCGACTTTGGCATTCTTTATGAGGGCAAGAGTTGGAAGAACAATGATCTTGAGCTTCTCAGCCAGAAACGGACTTTTCTCAGCGTTGATTTTCACAAACCGAGTCTCGATATGCTGCTGCGCTAACAAATTTAAATGTTTGTCCATAACCTGCAAGCGAATCGCGAACAATACCATGAATGTTCCTTTTCAACTACGTAATAGGCAATTCAAATTCCGATGAAAAGGTGAGTGAGGATGTATGTATGTATGTACGAACCTTACAGGGCCAGTTTTCGCGGTAGAAGTGGCAGACGACGCGTTCGCTGGCCTTGACGACGGAGAAGAAGTCTTTCTCGGAGGGAATCTCGGAATATTCGGAGTGGCCGAGGGAGATCCAACGGGAGCGGTTCTCCGCCATCTTCTTCATCTGCTGAAGGCGGCGCTCACGGATAGCTTCGATGTCGTCGGGGTCGAGGCGATCAAGGGCGGCGATCTCATCGTCGATCTTGTCCTCGAAGGCGCGCGCCACCGTGAGGACTTGCTGTTCGATGACCTCTTGAATCTTACCCTTCTCCATCTTCACTACCAGTCCCACACCAGATCTCTCTCCAACCGATACGACGCCGTCTGAGTTCGTCGCTACTTTCTTCTCTAATCGTTTGAATCGATTCAGGATCTAAGCTTTGCCGCACATTTCACTTAAAAACAACAACCCAAATATTGACGGTGTAGGTTACTGCAACATCTAATAACATTAACACTGCCTCTTAGGATTTCAAAACTATAACTATTATTCATTTTTGGAGAAAACAAACTTTTTAATTAAATTAATTCATATTTCTAAAATTAGTTTTCTTTTATTTCATCATTATTTAAATAAAAAATGCAATATTATTTATATTTTCTCTGTTTCTTCCCTCGAGAAGTTAAATAATTGTTTTGAAGAAATGGATAACACTCTTTGAATCATCATCCCTAACTTCTACAAATTATCCAAAGCTGTGTGAAAAAAAAGAAGATTATAATTAAAAAAAAAGCTCTTTTGTTCAACATTTAGCGTAATTGTGACTTGAAAATTATATAATTAAATTATTATGAAAAAAAGTTAAACCTTGAGTTGAATTATTTTTTTATCTAAGGTGACGGGCTTTTCTTGGGCCTTCAGCTTGTGATTTCTACCAATTTCTTCTTCCACCCCTATATTTTCCTCTAGCGCGATTTTTTTAAAATGCTGATTTTGTCCTTTGTGTTTTATTATTTATTAAACGTCTATTGACTAATGAAATTTTAACTTTCAAATAGTAAAATCCATGAGTTATTTCCATAACACTCAATCTGAAAATATAATTATGAAATCCAAATTATATTATGAATTGCATAATTTAAAAATATAACTATATAAATTTGAATTATGCAATTTGTAATACATTTTACAATTGTGCAATATGAAAATACATTACATCAATCATTTGAACTTTTCTTACACTTCATGAAGGTGGTGCAGAAAGAAATCACGAGAGTACAGGAGGAAATACCTATATTTTAAAGGAGTTTCATTTAGTACGTTTCCTTCTTTGTTTGCTTTCATTTTTATTTTTATTTTAAATATTATTTCTGAAATGTGAAAAAAAAATCATAATGTATACAAAATTACAACTGAAAAATTGATTTTATAATGTATAAAAATAATTACATGTACTGGTAAGGACCGAACAACCAATGTCATGTCTCGATTCCATTCCATCACTGGGTCGACTGACCTAAGGTTCACGTCATTGTGTCGACTGGCAACATAAGTCTAACCACATTCAAGCAAAGTCAACGAAGTTAATCCATGATTAGAAGTTAGGTAATGCGACCTTGATCACGATCCAATTTCCTAATTGATAAGTGTCTAATTTCCGTAATATTTCATATTAAACTATAGACACTTATGAGGATTTATTGCTAATTTACATATAAAATAATCTCTAATTTATGAATTTATACCTTTTTACATTTTTTATGATCTTTATTTGAATAAGAGCATTTTATTCTCAAATTTGGTGTTAATTGCATATTTCTAGGGAGGATTGAAGAAGATTTGGAGCAAAGGAGAATAATTTGAGCTAAAAAAAAGATAGAAGGTCCCAGAATGGAAAAAGATGCAAAGAAAGATCATAGAGTGAATTGTAACCAATTGGGACAATGGAAGGTGTTAGAAGTATGCGTAGCTAATTCTATCCTTTGGGATTGCGAGTAATATGCTCAAACTTTTACGTATTGATTAATTAATTATTGGTATTGTTGTTTTACTTTTAACTTTCCGTGACAAATTGAGAATATTAAATCTGACCGAGAGGTATTTTTAGGGTTTGGACCTAAACATCAATACTTAGCATTAGCATATTTGAGTGTTAGGGATACACTTGAAATGTTAATTGTCATTAACGTCTGAGTGTGTGATTTTAAGTTGTTTTTATAAATATGCGAGGGATCGATATTTAGGAAACATTCTTAAGGATTTTATATGCGAGAGATCGATATAAATAAATTTTCTACGGGCATCAATTTCAATCAAAGAACTCAATATTAACATGTTAATCAAAATACATGAGAGAGTGGGAGAGATGAAACCTAATCCCTAATTTTTCAATTGAAGCAACTAATTCTTTGTTTGTTTTCTTATTGATCAGTGCCAACACAATTAATTCAAAATTCTTTTAATTGTTCTGTTTTTATATTTAGCGATTATTGTACTCGATAATGCACTGTTCCTTGTGGGATCCATATCCGTCCTTAGGGACAATTATTACTTCTGACTATAAATAGCACAAATTCCAAGAATAAGGTACATCATTATCTAGTACTCTAACAACCGAGTGTCGAACCTCTTTATTGACTTGAACGTCGGAGTGCATTCCGTAAGTACACCATTCAATAATCACTAGAAAACCGAGAACAAAGGTTAAGAAAGGAGTTGAAAAACAATACAAGCGACAATGGAAGAATAAAAACTTTACATTACATGTAAAACATATCAATAGTATAAAATTTGGCTTGTATGATATTTGAGAATAGTAGGTGTCCCCTAACCAAACTTTGAAGAGTTTGAATCTTGACATCAAGTATGAAATCAACATATACGTCATTGCAATCTCCACTGATGCAACACTCACATGATCCCACCAAAACACAAACCAATAGCCCAACATCTGAAAAGAATACAAACTTGTGTTGTGTACTTTAGAAATTATTGAGGTATAGTGTTCTCTGTTTATTGGTCATGGTGACACGTTTCCACCCATACTAGACCTTCATTAATATCTCATTAGGCACACCTAGATCCCTTGTAAGAGGATTTTTCAGAGTTAACTGAAAAATAAAAATATCATAAATTGTCGATGTTAAACTCGTTTTAGTATCTGAGAGAGAAAGGGGGAAAAAAGGACATTGTAGTAAGATGGGAAGCTTGTTTGGGTTGTTTTTACTATAATATTACAGACATGTCACATGCGTGCAAGTGCGCAGTGACATCACCACGGTGCTTTAAATTTTGAACTTCCATCTAGGAATCACATGCGAGAATCCCAGGTATTAAGAAAATGTTTCTTTCATAGTTCTATACATGCATCATCAGTTATTATATAATAAGAAAAAACAAAACACTTCACTTTCTTAACATGAAATTTAAATCTCCATCAAGCACATAGATTAATGGTTATAAAATTTTAACTAATAGTTTAAACACATAATCAAATGCAAATTGTTCATCTGGCATGATTGTGAGGTTCAAGAGTCCCAAATGAGAAGAACAGGTTTCTGCAGAATGTGTAATTTATTCGGATTCAGATCTAACATCCAACATACATTGGAAAATTAAAGTTTAGATAAGAACAAGAATCCAACACATGCTTAGGAATAGCTGACACATATAACACGTAACATTAACCCTTAACACCAAAAGTTAAACCTGCTTCTAAAACATGACCTAACAACTAAGATAGACACACTCTGAGTTGAAGGAATCAAGGGCATTTGGGCTTGCCCTTCTTGTTGAGCTTGTCCCTGTAGCAAGGGCACTCGTGCTTGTTCCCATAGGTTCCAGAAGGAACACATTTGCACTCTGCACAGCATATTCCACAGTACTTCAGACACCTATCCTTAACCCCTGCTGCAGAGCACCTGTCCGAACACTTGCTGCTGCAATAAGCTACCATCAACACACAAAACACACATCATACCAAGTTTGAAAATATATATTTACTCAAACACCATAGTTCTTATTTTATGAAGCAGTAACTGAAAATCTTACATGATTCTTCATAGGCCATGGCTGACTCCAAGAAAGAAGAACTCAGAAGAAGAGAACAAAGTAGTAGAGTAGCAAAGAGAAGCTTCATTTTGCTTTTCTTCTATTGTAGCTGTGTCTCAATTATTCTTAAGAGGCTTCTGAAGAAGGTGAGTACTTATAGTGATGAAGCATGAAAATGGAAGCTACTAGACAATAACTTCTTTACAAAAGTTGGTAGCAATAAAATAATATGAAAATGGGAAATACTAGTTGGTAGTTTTTTACAAGTTAGGTGAGTTCTATTCTATAAATAATTTAAAAGAGTAATTATGATTTTTTTTTCTGAAACTCAAAATGAAGTTTACTTTTATTCTTTAAATTTATTTTTTTAGTTGCTTAAGTTTAAAAATAAGTTTTTTATTTTTAATTTAATGTTGGAAACAGACAACAATTTAAAAGAAATATTTTAATTCTTTAAATGTAGTATTTAAAAAATTAATGGTATGTTTTGAAACTCGAGAAAAGAGAACAGAGAGTACAGAGAAAACAAATTAAATGAAAATATTCATCTTTTAGATGATGAAAATGTAAGATTAAAGAAATAGGTTATTAATATAAAAATGTATATATTAGTAAATCATTGATTGTATAGGATAATTATATATACGCCTTATGCATAAAAATAAATTAATAAAAATATAAGTATTTTTTAAAATATCTTGAAAATAAATTGAATTCATTTCATATTTTACAAACTAAAAATATTAGTCTATGGTATAGTGTTTTTGCATTACCATTAAGAACAAATGCGTTTTTAATTTGATTTTTTTTTATCAAACGAATTTGATCTTTAAACTTAAAAAAAATGGAATTTAGGTTTATTTGATTTTAAAGATAGATTAAGTTTTTTTTTTACTTTTTATATATCTCTTTTTAATTGCAACATATGTTGGTTTTAATTAATCTGAGTTTTCGAGTATATCATTTAATTTCTTTAACGGAGTTTAAAAGTTATATATAAACAAGGATATAAAGACCGAAAAGAAAGTCATTAAATATAAAATTATAGTCAATTATTGGTTAAAGAAAACTAAATTAACTTGAAATTATAAGGTGCATATTAGGTTTGACTAAAAGGAAAAAATTAAAGAAAAAAGTTAATAATTTTTGTATTAAAAAAATATTTTGTAAACATAATTTAGAATGCAGAAACAGAAAGAGACGCGTTTTCTGCAAAACCTGCCTCTAAAATCTGTTACATGTAAGCTGTATCCCACAACAACAACTTCATATTCATTACTATTCTATTCAAACCTCTTTCCCTGCAACTGCAAATGCAACACTTATTTCATTTTTTTTATTATACTTTTTATTTATTTTATCAACTATTTATTTTTTGAGAATGTTACTTTAACATCATCATATTTAAAGATACGGTTTACAACTATAATTTGTTGCAATTTCAAAATTATTCTATTTTAGTAAAAAAAAATATTATATAATATGATTTGAATATTACGAAGTGAACACCCATATCATATTAAGTTAAGAAGTGTACTTTAAACCTAACTCAATTTCATAAAATCGGCGCATGAAATTGAGGTTTGCACCTACTTATATACAATGAATTGTCCTCATCTATAGTCGATGCGGGATCTTCGACATTGAATTTATTTTAACATTTTTTTGTTATTATAAAATTGTTAATTTTTTAACAAATAATGGTTAAGTAGTTTATAGAAAATATTTTTATTCTTTTACAATTACTGTTGGAGATCTCAACTAGAGATTAGAGTCTTTCATTGTATATAAGTGGGTGCAAACCTCAACCTATGAACCGGTTTTATAGGGTTGAGTTAGGCTTAAAGTCCACTTCGTATATACATAATTTAATATTTATCTTATATTCATAAATAAATTTTATAACCATATCATTAAAAATTATAATATGAATTTATTATCATATTTTGATAAATATACATGTATTATAACCATTACACTACATTCATATTTAAATATAAATATATTTAATTCAGTTTATATATATATATATTTAATTTACTGTATATATAATATAATATTTAAATTTAATAAAGAATTTTGATCGGTTTTTAATTAACTCTAAACAAGATGTAATTTTTTCTTTATTTTCAATTTCCTTTTAATATTTCTTATTTTTTTAACATCCAATTTAATCATCATAAGACATTACGCTTTAAAAAAAAATACATAAACACACAAAATATATGACCTAGTGAATCCACATGACCTACCAAATACAATATTTGTTCAGACTAAATCATGAAAATCTCCTTTGACTCTAACCACCTTATATATTCCTCATATGAGTCTAATATTAGTTGAGTCATATTATCTCCTTTCCAATCTCAAATTCAATACATATTCTAAACATATTAACATAGTATTTCCTCTTCCATGTCTACAACACACTACTTCTCATATCATAATACTAACAACATATATTTTTATTCATATGCATTTCAACTTATTTTAAATAACAATAAATTTCAAATTTATCATTTATCACATTATAATAACATTCAAGTATAATATGTTGATAAAATATAACAACTTAATGAAACATAAATAAATTTATCATTTAGAAATATTTAAAAATATGATTCATCCAACCACCATTATACTCGCCCAGATAAGGTTGTTTGTCTATTAACTAAACCTCAGGTTTTCACTCAGCCAATAACTAAACTTCTCAAAATTTCAATTAAGTGAATTTTGTCCAACAAAAAAGTCTCGACCAGCGACTTTGAATAAATAATTTTTTTTCAACTTTATACATTTTTAACTACTAAACATACAACTATCTCCATTAGAATTTCACTCACACAAACTATACCATTTACCATATTCATCATTTTCAACACTCAATCTTATTCATATAATGACAAAATTAAGAAAAACACTTTCAATTTCCTAAAACAAAACTCAATCTGTAAAACTCAATATTATTACCAAGTAATATCCATAATCCAGGAATTCCTTAACATTTCAACTTTGTTCCATCAAAGCTTAAACTCCAAGCTTTCCTACTCTTACTCCGCAATCCAAATGTATCTTTACATCACAAATCTCACATGCAAAAATCATATCCTAAGCATGTGACTCTTCTCCTTCTATCAATTGTAGCAATAGAGAAAAAGAATAAAAACTAATTTATGACTAGATAAAATTATTATAAAGAGATTATATTTGGTGTGAAATGAAGTATAATTAGTTAATCTTTTATATTTATAAATTTTCTTTAAACTTAAATATTCAAATATTTGTCCTTCATTTAGTCTAAATCTATTTCATTTTTAAATCCTTATACTTTTTTATTTATTGGAATTAAACACCCTTAACTACAAGTATGAGAGAGTGAAAATGTACTTTTATATTGATATTTATATTTTTTTCTTGTTTTAAAATGAGTACATGTTTTAAATAAAATAACATTTATGGTTTTTAAATAGAGATGTTCACTTCTTTCATGTTAGTAAGAAAATTATATCTTTTATCTCATTGGTTAAAAAAAATAAGGCGGTGAATGTAGATTTAAAAAATAAAGGACTTATAACTATCATTTTATTAAAAAAATATAAGGTAGATGAATATCTATTTTAAACCTAGATTAAATATAAGTGTACTTTTTTTCTAAAATTAATGAATGTTCAGAAAAAGTAATGAAATTGAATAGTTAACTGTTTTAAAACAAATATTTACAAAAATATTTATGATAGAATAAAATTGGTGTAGTTTCCACACACAAAATGATAAATTAAAAGGCATGAAACATTGAAGATTATTAATAAAAATATATCGGGTATAACGGTTTTTTTCCTATAATTTAACTAAAAGTACCAATGGATTTTTAAAAATACTAGACTTAATGTCTTTTTTTAATTCCTATAATAATATTTATACAAATTTAACTATACAACAATACATGAAAATCAAGATTGTTTTCAATCTTAATTATTGATTCAAATTAGACTTAAATATATTTGTAGTTCTATTAAAAAGCAAAGTTTTGATTTTGGTATTTATAAAATTATTTCTTTATTTTTTGTTTCCATAAAATTGGAAAATGTCACTTTTGATTTTTAGTATAACATTACACTAATTAATATTTATTATAAAAAATTAAACTATAATTTTTATTAATATATAATAGTGTTATAATATAATGTCCACATGATCCTTGCCAACCATTTCTCTCTTACTGTTCTCTTTCAGCTATTGAATTGAAATAATCTATTGGTCTAAAATAATTATATTACTTCTAATAAAACTAGAGAACACAATAATAAAAATGATCAGTGACATACTTTTCTTTTCCTGGTTGCAAGAGGTGAAAACTAGATTTATTTTAAAAAAATCCTATATTCATTACCGTTATAAGTTGTAAAAATATAAAAATAAAAAAACATAAAGTAAAATTAAAAATCATGCAAATGATAGAAAAAAAAAAATCACTTACAAAGTTGTACGGACTATATTTTGAAAGAGCTTTAGAATGATCCAAATATTACGCAACAGTTGCTTGAAAATGGTGCCAAGAGAGTCGAAACATGTTGAAGCACTCCATTCGGTTGCAGTAATAAAAGAAAGTGGAAATTAAAGAAGCTCTTGCAACAAGGAAAAAAAAAAGCACGTGAGACTGATAATTTCATTTTTAATTAGTGTGTTGTCAAATCTTTATTAATACTAATGTAATATTTTAGATCATTAAATGATGGAAATCAATGGACCAAAAAGGGACAGGAAAGAGTTAGAGAAAGAAATAGCCCAAGATTCAATTTCATATCAACATAGCATGAAAAAAAAACTCTTAAAACCCACAAATAAATGTTATCTATTTATCTTAAAACATATATTAGAGATTTAAACTAATTAATTCAATTAATTACAGACACCAAACCAAAATTTACAAATTTTGCAAAGACTAAAAATAGTAATTTTAATTTTGATAAACAAAAATTATAACCAAAATCAATTATTTCAAATTATACCGTTAAAATCTTGAAGCCCACTGCGAGAGTAAAATATACAATGAAGAGCCAATTTACCTCCATTTTTTAAAAAGTGTATCCCCAGCTGACATTTATTTAAAAGGAATTTCAACAACCACATGTGGTGTTACCTTTCTTCATATCACATTTGTATTACCTGATAGTTAGTTCATACCTCGACCATTCGGCTAAGGCAACCGTTAGTATCAAACATCAGACAGTTGGCCTTTCAACCAAATAAACCCTTTTGGGTCATCAGACCTTTCGACAAACCAGCCAATGAGTCACATCTTAGTCACGACCGATCGGCCTCTTGGCCCGCTAAGTTAAACCTGCAACGGGATTAATTACAAATAAAACCTGATTACTTCCTAGGACAATTAAAAGAATTGGGAATGGAGCTAAAATAATCCCCTTTCAAAGGAAATATTTCATGACAAAACTATAAATAAATGAATACTTAAAAGGAAGTAAATGTTTAAATCCTAAACTTGTAACCTGAACATAACTATGACTTGAATGTCGAAGTGTTTTGTAATATCGAGAAGCCGAGAAGATGAGAGAGCAAATGACCTGTAGACGTATAAAAAGACCTCGGATAGGAGATATCCGGCCTTGCAAGAATAACATCATCATACAACAACAAAAGGTTTTACAAACAGTGATATATGATCTCTGCAACTATTGAATCATTACACATGCTTTTTATTCATTACAAGAACGCAAAAAACTATGGGCATGCTAGCTCCAAATTATGACTCTATGAAACACACTGTAACCTCTATACAACAAGTACAACATCGTACATCAAGCTCCCATACTGTGAAATGGACAAGGGCGCAAATCATCAGAATCATCCTTGTTGGCATGGCCACTAGATGCTAGTAAGTTGATCTACAAAAATAAAAATTTGAGAAAACTTATCTCCAGCTTAGTGAAGTTCAAACCGAATCTCCCATTCCTCTCATTTGGAATCTTCCAATGAGGAAGACATAATTAGAACGAATGTAAAGAAAAGCTTGTATTAATATATGGAAGTGAGTGTAAATTGAAAAATGAACATGGAAAAAAATAACATTTTACTATATTCTTGTGACAAAAAGAATGAAAGAAAAACTTAACTGTTGTATTCATAATGTAGTCTTGTTACATTTGGATATAAAATGCATTTAACTTTTAAATATAGTAGAAGTACTTATCAATTAATAATAAAGGTAACGAATGACTACAAAAACAATTTTTTTTAGAAAGATTATTATGTATGTAAAACATTTAGTTCTAGAAAATGAAACTTGGTCAGTTTAAAATCGCAATGTAGCATTCTTCTATTAGTATTGTAGTCATTTTCTTCCCAGATTCAGATGCTCGAAAATAATGGATCCACCAACCTCAATTTCTTTTTTCTTCTTTTATATTCACACTCCAGACAAGAGAAAAAGAGAGAACGATGAACATATAATTGAGACTGTCGTGCTATAGAATAATGCATATAAGAAACAAGAAAATATGGTACAACCTTGACAATTTTAGACTTGGAGCCTGGCCGCATGTAAGCTGCTAACACACTCATATTGAAATCCTGTATACAAACCATTTAAATTAAACAAGGAGAACTCAAATTACAGAAACAACATGTCGCTAATATTTGTGGGATCAGCGACAGTTTTAGTTCCAATCTAGTGAAGTATGAGAAACCTATCACAGGACGAAAAAAAAAAAAAATCAACGTGGTACTCTATCCTATTCATAATATCAAGGGAAAAAGAACAGAAATACATGCTGCACAAGACATTAGTTTGTTCATAAACATAAAAATATAAAATATTTGTTTCCTTCCTGAAGAGCATTTCCCAATTAGACAATCACCTTTAATCATGTTGAAGTTCACAATAAGAAGGCAAAAAATTATACGGGTTGTCACCAATCTCCACATACTTTTGCACCATAAGTAATTTGCGAGTAGAAATTACTCAAAAATCAGCAATTCAATTTTCATGCCGTGATCGGATTTTTAGAAAATGGTTGCAGAAAAAACACGTGCCGAAGGGTCATACATATAGGTGCTTGTCACAATATAAGGAATGTCAAAATAGCTACCATGCCATAATAATAATAATAATAAGCAACTGGAAGACATCTATAGTTAAGAAAACAAAAATCCACGAGAATAATGTAATATTATATAAAAGCTACTTGAAATTTTGAAATTTTCACCCCGAAAACAATTAAGCAAAGTAGGAAAAAATTATGGAGAAAAAATGTTGTAAAAAACGAAAGAGAAAAATCATAATATATCCAAAAAGTATAAAGTGGAATACATTTCACTATAAAAAGCCAAAGTGGTCGTTATAACCCCTTTAAGCCTTTTCTTTTTCCTTAAGAAAAGGCTGGGAAAAGCTTTCAAAAATAACTTACCCGGAAAGGATCACCCCTCAAAGACTGAACAAACACAGAACTTCCTAAGTTTCTTCCCTGCATACAAGTAAACGAGTAATCTTACCACAATGAAACGATAATTCAATAAAATGAAAACATGATAATCAGATATTAGTTATTCGTGTTCCTTTTTTTGATGGCTTATGATACACTGCTTGTTTAATAGAAAAAAAATATGGGAGGGAAATATAAACAGACAAGTTAGAGAAGTGTAGCTTCAAAAGATGGTCCAGCCCTATCATGTAAGTGCATGTTTGTAGTGGTTGATTTCAGATTTATTTTATTGTTTTGGCAGCTTTCTAAGTATCTTTTCAAAAGAGAAATAATTTTCTTAAAAAAGCTTTAGATGTCTATCCCTGTCTCCTGTAAATGTAAAACTCTCTAAACTCCATTTTGTTGATGTATAAAGAAAAAAATAATAGAAGAATGATTTACCTCGAGGGATATATCTCTCAGGCGCCTCCCTGTTTGAGCACAGCAAATACGGACGTGCTCGTCACAACTCCCACTTATGATGTAGTCTCTCCCATTCATGTAATAAGAACGGGTGTAATTTTGAGAACTTTCAGTGGGAGCTATATCAAAAACTAAGTGAAGCTTACCATCAACAGCCAGATATTGTCTAACCTGCAAAAACTCACAAGTCAGTCTGGACACAAAAAACGTGTTCTGGAGATAAAAAAAAATTCAAATTGAAAGACTGACAAGTACTGAATCATTTTAAGTTGCTGTACTATATAGATAACAAGAATTTAATGGAAACTGTTCCTAGTTTTAGAGCTGAATCAGATTTCGCATTGTTGCAAGGCCTACTCTACTGAGCCATGAAGTAGTAACTACTAACTAATCACATTACTGTATTGCCACTGACAATTCCTAAATAGATAACAAAAAGGTGCATTTCAAATGCAGTCACCAGTAACTAATCACACTACTGAATGAAAATTACCTCATTATCAACCGCTGAAGCAAGAATATATTGATCATCTGGAGAAAAGCAAACCATCACATTACCTCTGGAGCTTGAAACTGTAAAGCATGGGTGTATTGGCTTTTGTCTCAAGTCCCACATCTTCACATCGTGATCAAATGATGAAGTGGCAAAAATTGATGGGGAATGATTAGCAAACTTGACTACATTAATATGCCCACGATGCATATCTGTGAACACTTGTAAACGTTTCCCACTGTTGATGTCATATAAAGCAACATTTCTTGAGTAACCACTTGCAAGAAATAGTTCATCCGTAGAGTTAACATGAACAGATGTCAACTGGTCAAATTCATCAAACGTAACACAACCAAAATTCCCATGTATGCCAGTAACTTTTCTTGGTATGTGGTGGATGTCATACAATTTCAAGGAACCATTGTCTGATCCTGCTATAAGCTGACATAAAATAAGAAGAAAATAAAGAATAAGAAATTTGACATACAATAAAAAGAAAATAAAGAATAAGAAAACTGACATCCAAATAAAAAAAAATGTTGGAGTAAATTCTCTAAATCTAACAACAATGCAGAATGGAATACTTTAACTAAATCTTTACACCCATTCTGATAACCGTGACTAAATACCAATTATCCTTACAGGTGCCAAGGCTGCACTAGCATTCTTGCAGAATACAGTATCTCTCTAGTTAAAAGTACTTTTGTCTCTAGAAGGCTATGTAAACAACACATTCTGTAAAATTTGATTAATTGCCAATATATGTTGCTTCCAGAACCCACTGGAGAAGTTAATAACCATAATAAGTATAATCTACAAAATCAATTTTTATGCAATTAGCACATACCTTAGAGGGATATTTTTTGAGCCAACAGAGACCTAAAACACTATTCATTGCTCCAAGTGATGGAATATAACTAACAATATGTTCGTTCTCATGGTTGATGACAACTACTTCACCATCTAAAGTTCCAAAGACCATCAAACTTGAGTCAGATGGATGGTACTCAAACTGCCTTGGATGAAAGCCCTTGTCCAATTCACATCCTAATAGAGAAAGGGGATGCAAGAAAGGCCAAGTTGAGGACCCCAATTTAGCAGCTGAAAGAGACCTAGTATAAAAATATTGTGATTGTCCAGAGGGATATGATGTCCTATTCTTGGAAGAGTGCACCTTATTATGGCCTGATTTTATTTCTCTCTTTTGTAAGATACTTACAACACTCTCTTTGTGCTTCCATTTATACGGAAGATATTCAAAGTATTGAGAAAATATTCCAGTAGCCCTTTCCTTGTCAATCTTTCTGATAGGCATATTATCTAAATTTTTCAGATTTGGCAATGAAGCAATCATGAACTCCCTGTAATGCTTCTCATAGCATATTGGTGATGCATGACGAGACATGTACTTCATAGAAACATCAGCAATAGGTTCCATAAAAGTGCCTTGCAATGAATCTTCTTCATCTTCATTCTGTAACATGAAACACTAAAATTAAAGATCAAGAAGGACTAAGAAGCCACAACTTAGATAATGTGAACAGAAGAAACTTTACAGTAACATGAATCATTTCTATGCAATTCAATATCAAGCATTTCATTTATGCTTTCCTTAAACCATGCATACTATGATAATAGTCGAAATCCAACAAATAAAGTCATTTATTAAATTTTCAAAATACAGCATTCCTCGAAAACACATGTGGATATAGGCTAAACAGAAAGCCTACTTTTAATTAATATTACTATTTCAGTATCCAAGCCATATTCATTATCACAACCAAAAGCAATTCTAAACAATAGCTAAAGGAATATTAATGCAAGGTGACGCCATAACCTCACAGGCATGAACTTCAAATGACCGCCACTACTATAGAACCCAAACTATTATCTTTTTTTCACTAACTGATGGCAAAAATTTTACTATCACTTAAAATAATTAAAAACATATTAGAAAGGAAGAGAGATTTGTCACTGTTGTTCTATTATTGAGACCACTATAATAACACTTTGTTTGGATAAATGGAAGAAAGAAATAAAATAAAGAAGGAGTCGAAAATATATTTTGTTGGGATGAATAGAAATGAAAAAGTAAAACAAAGACTTTTACCTCAGCTTGTGAGTTCAAGTGGTAAACAGAGTGAAAAAATTAATAGTTTATATAAAATAACCTTTTATATAATTTTTTTATTTGACCAAACAATAATAATATCAAATCTTTTACAAACATTTTATCCTATCTACGTATTTATTTTAAGTTTTTTAGAAAAAAAACTACATTATAAACACTCATAAATAATAAAAGAAGACAGTGAGAAATTAAAGAAAAAATAAAAATCCCTCCACAATGGGAGAGTATCACAATCCAATCCAGAGAAGTGACTATCTCATCCCTCTAATTCTTTCAACAATAATTCATCCAAAAGAAACAGAGTGTAAAGGAAATCTACTAGCAGGGAAAAAGTGGCCAAGTTGACTACCTCATGAAGAAGAGGCACTTCAGAACTCCACCCAGGAAAAACATCTGACAACCAGTATCTATCATGACGACTAGTAAAGTCAACTTCACTGTCATCTGACGAATCCTCAACCATGCTTTGAACATCATGATTTATAATTTCTTCATCCAAGGAATAAAAATTTCTTAATGGATCTTCAGAATTAAAGTTGGGATCTGTCAGTTCAGTTGTACTGGTGAAGGGTTCACCAATAAAAGGAATTCTATCAAGCAGGCTAAAATCAGTAGTGTCATCAGACTTCCCACTGCATGAGATAAAAGATGTTCCAGCATCATTGCAATACTGCCAATATTGAAACCTTAATTCAATTAAAGAAGGAAGCTTAGAGAGAGCTGCAACAGTTGTCCAAAGATTTGTAATCCTTGTATCACACATTGAGAGACGCATTAGATTGGGCATACAATTAAAACAATCCTCCTGGAAACTGGTAAGGGAAGAACTGAAATCAAGATTTAGGGTATGCATATGCATGAACTCCCCCGTTAAGTTCAGCTTCCGGAAACGTGAGCACCTCAATGTCAAAACTTGGCATGCCAAACCTCTTTGTGAAATATCCCTAATGGTAACATCCAGCATAGTCATGAAAAAGAAAATATGAAACAAAAACCTATCACACCAGAAAATACAATCATGAAAAGCCAGTTCTCCCAATGATGAATTATCTATTCATGTTTTAGACTTTTAGGCAAACATAAGCCAGCTTGGTATATATCATTAATAGGAACAAAGCACCTCATGCAATTTATGCTAATTGGCTACTGTCAATGCCAAAGGTAATCCTGAGTGAGAAAAGAGCCAGTACCAGGATAATAATGTCAGACGCATTGATATAAAAAGACCTTGCAAGGTATTTTTCTAATCTCTTATAAACCTAACTCCCATATTCAATAACATGAAGATTGTTGATGGTTTGGAATTGCCAGAATTTCAAAGGCAAGGAATTCCTAGTTACCCTTTCAAATTTGTTAAGAAGGTGAAAACAAAGTTAACAAACTATCAGAAATTGTGTCATTTATACAAAGATAATTCATCATAAATACCATAATATACCGTAAGAAGTCTTTTCCATATGACAGTTCCTGTAGATGGACTACTCGAAGCTTTTTATTGACAGCACGCATCAATGATAATGCATATTCTCCATTTAATACACACGATGATTCATTACGTACATCAACAGCTTCTATTTCAGAAGCATCAAAGTTCATGCACAAGTTAAGAAGTGGAGCAATATCAACATCCTTTAGGTCATCAATTAAAATCTCCAGCTTGCACAGCTCATGATTGGACTTTTTTACCTCAGCCTGTTTGATCATGGTCGGGTTTAGATTCTTATCCCCGTAATAAATAGAAAATTGAATACATTCACTGCTCCCTACTCAGGGAGATTAAACACAGAGAGAAATGGAGTAATAAATATATACACTGCTGTATATAAAGGGTTGACTCAAGTGAAAAGCTTAGTAACTGTAAGAATATAGAACTACAAATTTGGACCGCTTATGGCATGTTTGGAATTGAATTGGGTTAAACATAACCAACTTAATTTTAAAAGTAACAGCCATGATGATTTTACTTTTGTACCTAGGAATGTGTGACTTTCACGTTGAACAGAGGTTTAAGGGAAATCTAAACATACTAATAACCTTACATGGATGATCAATATTATAAGTTAATTGATGATCACATTACGAGTCAAAAAAGTTATGTGCATTTTTCATTTAATCTAACCTGTTCAAATAAGATTTAGTATGGTCTATGTTGATGTACTAACCAGGACAACAGCAAAGCTGCATATATTTGAATGTAAAAAAAATGGTGAAAATGCTTCCAGTGATGTAGCAGTAAATTTTGTGATTGAAAATGACAACTGACCTTGAAAAGACTTGACAAAATAGAAGAATTAGGCAAAACACCCTGTCTCCTGCAAGAATCAATATACCTAGAACCAAAATCAATATTAGCTAATTAGAATGAATCAACAGCACGGAGAAACAAAAAAAAAAAAAGAGTAAACAGTGACTTCACTCGCAATTGCGATAACTATCAATGAATTTAAGCAAGAAGCGCGAAACAAATTACTAGCAAGTTTGCCATTGCTCATATTTTCTCTTTACAGCCCAACTATTTTGATTCGAGAAGACAATGCAAAGGGAGAAGGAATGATTATTCAGTGCATTAAACAATACAACCGAAAATAGCGAATTCGTTTGAGAACATGAAGTTCCTGATTTCACCTAGCAACGTCCAATTCAATGGAAATTAAGAGCGAAGTACTGAAACTAACCAGCAGCCACATTGTACATAACCAATAGAAATCCGAAAATAACAAACGATTGAAGAAGACAAACACCAAAATCAGAACGCATTTTGTTGAGTTGATGAAGTGTACCTGTCTTCCAAGGTCTGGATGTCGACGGTCATGGTGATCGCACAGCACAAAGTGATTGGAGAATATCTCCGATCAAAGCTTATGGAATCCGAAGCGGAAACCCAAAATTTACAAACCAAAATAGATTAGAGTATGTATGTCACAATGCAAACCACGCTCTGATTCAAACAGTTATCTCTTTTCTATCTTTCTTACTTTTTATTTTTATTTTTTAAGATTCTCTTATGGTCCTAATGGCTATCGATTCTGGGCATTCAATTCTGCACCCCGTGATTTCAAACCGCACCCCTATTAATTAAAATTTCAATTTTACTCTTTAAAATTTGTATTCTAAAACGTAACTAATATATCATTTATGAATTTAATTTTTTTTAATCTGCTTAATACAAAATTAATTTTTTAATGGTAACAATATTCAAACAATATAAGAGCATAATACGTTTGTCATAAAAGATGGAAATGCGTCATATATTAATGATTAAAAGTTTTTATATAATATATTTTCTAATTTTAAAATGTTAAACTTAAGTATATAAAACACTTAAGTTTATATATTCTCTCATGGATTGCTTAATGTAGAAGGATTTCAAATTGCACAAGAAATCCAAACCAAAGACTCGTATAAACACAAGGGAAAATGAGAAATTTAAAATAAGGAGGTATAAGAAGAACTTCAGGGGGTGCAGAAAGATATTGTCAAAGATTAAGTATCAACCGTGAGTCCATGTAGGCCCAATACTGAAGAATGTTATCAAAAAGGCAGTTTCTTCCTGCACTCTTACGTTTTTCTTCCTTCACCTCCACAATATTATGCAAAGACAAAAACAACCTTATTATGTTTTAAAAACCATAAAATGCACATAAGACCCACACTACTCTTTCTTCTTTCTTTTGTCCACAGACTGCACACACGGATTCCATTTCTCTCTGAACAGCAGTGGTGTTGTTCCATCTCTTAACATAGGTAGGTGTTTCTTTTGGTAGTGTTCGGTAGTGTCTCGGATTATCATTTATGCAGTTTATATCTAATATTCCAGATAATGCAGTTTGGTAATTTTATAGAATCAAGAATCCGCATTTGTTTTTTCACATTCCGAATTTGGAAATTCATAAACCTTCTGGATTTGGAAATCCATAAATCTTTCAGATTGGAGACTTCGTAAATCTTCCAGATTGGGAAATCCGTAAATCTTCCAGATCCATCAATCCGTAACAGAAAGAGGCTTTCAGATTTAGCAATCCAAAAATCAACAATTTATTAACAATTTGCTTCCAGAACATCTCCTCATCTGAAAAACAACATGATTCACTTCCAGATTGATGAATCCGTAACACACTCCACCACAGTGTCCTTTTTCAAATAAAAGGTCAAGGCCAGTTTCGAAATTTTAAAATTTATGGAGGTGCAGGAAGAAAAACGTTGGAGTGCAGGAAGAAGAAGCCTATCAAAAATACCTTAAGCCCAATTAAAAATGAAGACACGTCATTCGCATTAACAACAGTATCTATCTTTTAGATAAATTTATGATTTTCTACTGGGTATAAAATTGTGTTTAAATACATGTTTGTTGCCTTCTAAATGGTAATCCAAACACAGTTTAAATCAATTAATGTCATATTTAGAAATAAAAACTAGAAGGACGAGACAGATTTAAAAGAGATTTAGAGAAAGAAAAATTAAAGATTTCAATTATATTTTCATTAGTTGGAAAAATATGCGTAAAATATATTTATTTTAAAAAATCAAGTATATATAATTTTAAACGTACAACATAGTAAACTAATAACCATATTTTAATTCAAAAACAGAATAAGAATTTTGAGAAAGAATTTTTAGTTTTAGAAAATATAGAGCTTTAATTTTACTACTAGTCACTAAAGTAACTTACCTCATATTTTTAATAATTATAGGAGATGAGAATGTGACACACGTAGTATATCAAATGAGAAGAGTTTTATTGTGACATGATGAAAAAAAATAACCTCAGATTAGTGAAAAATATTTTTTGTTTGTAAAAAAAAGACATTGTAAAGTCAATTTTTAAAGGGCTAGATTTCAAATACAGAGGTTGTTTGTCTTTTTGAAGTCCTATATAATCATTAAATAACTTTTACTTCAACTTTTATATGATTTTTATCTTCTAATTTTGCCTTCTCGTACAAATACCATATTACTTTATACTTTTTTCATCAAAGTCAAATTAGAGTCAGACATGTATCTCTTATTAGATTCAATATTTAATTAACATATCAAATTATATACTTTTTGTCTATTTTAATTTAGACTGGTTATTATGAGAAGAAATAGTTCCCAACGAGAGAAAATGATTAGGGTTTTGGAAAATATTTGGAAACTGATAAAAAAAATTTGAATATCGTTAATTGCATATTTTATTTTGATTATTACTTTTCACATTTTTCAAGTTACATAATGATATTATAAAAATTCATTCATAACTCATAAAATGTTGTTCAATGTATTCTTAAACTCTTTATTACGAAATGGACTTTAAGCTTAAGTCAAGCCCATAAAACCTGCCAACTCGTGCGTGGGACTATATATTATGGGTGGTCCAATAGCGGCCTTATAGCAGGTGGTACGATAGGCCAAACACAAACAATCGCTAGGATAGGCTCGAAATGGCTTGATATCATATTACGAAGTAGACTTTAAGCCTAACTCAACCCCATAAAACCGGCTCATAGGATTGAGGTTTGCACCCACTTATATACAATGAAATGCTCTAATCTCTAGTCGATGTGGGATCTCCAACACTCTTTGAATCAGATAAGACGTGACTCTTAAAGAAGTATCTCAACTCAGATACTTTCTATATTCATTAAAATCTTATATTCGTAGTCATTTGAAGATCGGATAATGTTATACAAATGGAGTTTTCTCTTCTCTTTATAACCGATCAACATCATAAATCTCAATTTACATTGAAGTCATCTCATTTCCACCTTAAAACTCTCAGGATTAATTTTTTTTGCAAAATCCGTTATCAAAACCGGTCCGATTAGACGGTGATAAAAAATTCACAGTTTCATATCCTCGTTTTTATTTTATTTTACATTACTCATATAAAATAGTGAAGATAATTTATTAAAATAAAAATATAATTTTAAAAAATATGTATGTGTACAAACTGGTCTCTCTTGAACTAGTTATTTTCACATACATGAAAGATATAATTCTAACAACTGTTTGTTCCACAAATTAAAATGGATACATGAAAGAGATAATTTCTGAGTGAAGGGAGTGTAAATATGTGGTAAAATTGAAACGAAAATGAAGAGGAAAGAAGGTGACAGTTTCAGACAGAGAATGTCCCAAAACATTTGTAAAAGTATTTTAATTTGGTATTTTGAGTTAAAAGTGTTACAAGGAATCCATTTAATGTTTCAGCCGTACACCACTTATCTGAGTAAGTTACCACATAGAGAAACCTCTTAACAATTGTTACATAAATATCTGTGTGTAGAAACAATATCTAAAAAGCAAAGTAAGGTGCAAAAATATCAAGATATCTATGATGCTTTTATCTCCCCTAGCTAGCCATCATTGAATGTGAGATTAAAAGTTCAAAATAGAAATACGAAAATGTGTGTCACACAAAAACCCAACCACGTTGGTCCCTCACTTTGGTCATGCAGCAGACTTGACAGCTACACAACTTGGAAAAAATAAGAAAAAGAGAGAAGAAAAAGTTGACCACACCCTCTCACTTTTTAATGGGATCTTTTCTTCTTCCTCTTCTTCCAAGACTAGCCCACCACCCATCAAGAAGATCACCCTCTTTATTGCCAAACCATGCTTTCACACCAAAACAAAACTCACCATGCAACCAAAATACACTATTTTTTATTATCCTTCTATCAAACACAATGCATATCAAGACCTCATGTTTAAATACAGGAAAAAGACATCAAATATAACATGGGCCCAAGGCCCAAAAACCAGTCCTGAAGAAAAACTAGCAGACATTTCACACTCACTACACTTTAACTACTAATGAAAAAAAAAAACGTATGCAGAAACAACATACATAATCACAAATCAATGCAAGAAAATAAACAACACAAATTTAACGTGATTCGGTCGCCAACTACAATCTACACTCACACGGACAACTATTAGGTTTTATTTCCGTCATGTTGCCCACCAATTACAATTACAATGATCTCTTTAAATAGAAATTACAAAGAGACATAATGATTAAGCCTACTCACTAAACATGGTATCTAGTCAATCAAACTCAATTGGTCTTAGTTTCATACCTAACAACTACGTTCTTGTTTCAACCTTCAATTGGGAATACAAGTTAAGTGACACTAATTTTTTCGGTCATCATTAGAAAACCATACAATCAAATTAATGGCATGCCTATTTCAAAATCTCAAGTTATTGGATTTATAGATTTATTTTCTTCTCTATATATATATATAATGTTACGTTTTAATAATTTAATATTGTTTAAAATTTGAGATTAAGAATACTTTAAATATTTTTTTCTTTAATCTTCTCTTAAACGCCATTATATTTTTCTTTTAAGTTGCAGGTGTTGTGGAGAGTAAAGAGGAAGGTTGCTGGCAAGACGAAAGAATTATAGCATATGGTTTTGGGACCCAAATGGAAGACTCTCTGCTTTAACGTTCCGGCTGAATCTTAAATTATTACGCTACTCTGATACATAGCACACTGCACAATAGAAGAAGCACAACATGGATTATTCCTTTTACTATTCTAGTCAAAACCAACAAACACAGTTGCAACAAGATGGGAAAGAATATTTCAACATGGGACTCAGAAAGAACTCACTAACATGCATCACTTCCAAAAAATAAAAATTAAGTGTAACCATGTGGAAACTAGTACTAGACTCAGAAATCTACCTCCAGAAAAAATCCCCATTAATTAACCATCTTAGACCCTGTTATAAAGACACCAACATACCCATTGAATTCACAACTCACGTGCATTTCTCCTCATGATTTACCAACACAATGATTGTTTATGCCTAACATAACATGTAGTGTAATTAAACCATTATAAACTATTACGAAGTGAACTTTAAATTTAACTAAAAACCATAAAATCAGTTCATAAGGTGAAGTTTGCACCCATTAGTGGTCTGATAAAACCAACAAACACTCATTAGAATATGCTCCAAATGACTCTGATATCATATTACAAAGTATACTTTAAATCTAATTCAACCTCATAAAACTGACTTATGGAATGAGATTTGCACTTACTTATATACAATGAAATGTCCTAATCGTTAATCGATGTGGAATCTCCAACATAAACGTCAAATATCTGTGACGAATTGTAACACTTTTTTATTCATAACAAATGTGTAACTTGCATTGCATTGCATGTATGATATATGTGAGGAATTGTAGTTATTTTGAGAAGTAAATTAATGGGCAACAATGGTGGTTGAAGGCTGAGTATATGATGTTATGGTGAGAAAGCGAGGAGAGTTAGCTTTGAATTAATTATAAAGCATAAGATGTTGCATTGTAGTTGTGGTAGATAGTCATTTAAGTGAGAATTTGAAGAAGTGTTTGAAAGTGAATAAAGTTATGTGCCTAAGCTGGCCTCACTGGGATCACTTATGGGTTATGTGGGTTGTAATTGACAGTGACAATGTGAGTGAGAGGGTTCTAATTAAAATAAGGTTATGAGGAAAGTGGGAAGTATTAATGCAGCTTTAAAAGCAGAAGGGTGCAACATCAAATCCAAGTGAAGGGGGAATGGAAAAAAGAAAAATGTTATGTTTCTGCTACTTTTTGAAAGCTATAAACAAAAATATATAGAAGATGAAGAAGGAAAAGGTTGTTGGGAAGAGAATGCCTTTGTCGATAAGGAACAACAATTTTGTCTACTGCATAAATCAAAATCGCAATCATTTTATTTAGTTGCAAGCCCCCACAAGCGCTTTATAATACTGCAACTTTCAACATTATGCCAACGTCATACTCAATTACTATATACTCTGCATTTCCAACATTTTAAACATACCCTATCTCAATTTTCCTTATATACAAAAATCACCATTTAATCATTACCTATCAAATCTTATTAACTAAAAAGGAACAGAAAAAAAATTAATTAGAGTTGTTTATTTTATATTTAGTTGGATATAATTTTCTTCAACCCGTCCCAATAACTAGAATAAAAAAATAGTATAATAATGTTTCTACCTGCTCAAGTAAGTTGAAATAATATGATTAGTATCTATCAGTACATTAGGGTATTGTTCAGTTTAGATCTTCAAGTTTTATCATGATTTTGACGTTTTGGATCTCAAATAAGTTTATATAATATCAATGTTTTATTAAAATAAATTATCATAAGATATTGTATATTGTATAACTCGAAGTTATATTATGATTTTCACCTTAAAACACGTATTAGAAGTTTAAAGAAAAAAATATATTTAAGTTATTTTTAATCTAAACTTTAAACTAATGCAAGATTAAGTTGATTTTAAGTGAAATACAATCTTACAAAATTCATTGTAATATGAAATTTGAATTTACTTATATATTTTTAGAGATTTAGATTAAAAATAAAAACATGTATTAACGTGAGTGGAAATTTCTTCTTATAAATTGATTTTATAAAATTAAGTTAAATTTAAAAGTATTATCCAACAAAAATAGATTTTAACTCAACCTTATATAATATAAAAATAATTAATTAATTAATTTTATTAGCCTCATAAAGCACTTATTATTACTTAAAATTTAAACACTATTTTTCGTGTTTAAAAATTAATTTGAGCATGGCATGTTATACTTTCTTACATATTGTATTTTTTAAAATAAATATTATTAAATTAGTCCGTATATACAAAACATACTTTTTCTTATATGTTGTCTGTATATAACGCATTTTTAATATTATCTCATACATATCATGCATTTCTTAATTTAGTCCAGTACAAATAACGCATTGTTATCTTAATCTCATAATTAATTTATTTCTCACATATAAATATAATAACTTTATATTTATATTATTAGATGATAAAACATCATATCATATAATATTTTAAATTTTCAGGTGTAATATCTTATTTAATTATAACTACTATATCAATATCAATTGTAACTATTATTTTGTATTTTGTATTTTTTACGTATTATATAAATATAGTATTTAATAATGTAAGTTAGTAACAATTTTTAATAAATGAAATATATTTTTTTCTCTCTTTTTTTACTTGCGATGTATATAAAATTAATATATATATAATAATTTATAGTTAGTAAATGATATGATTAACCTATAAAACACTTGTTCATTAATGAAATTTCTTAATTGTGTTCCGTTAACAAAGTAGCTAAGGGTTCCAATAGTTTCTGTTTTTGGGTGATGGGGAATCATAACTAATATATTTAATTAAACTAACTGGTCCTACCACTGAAGGGAAGTAGTAGAAAAGATTTCAAAATCCAAAACTGAATCTCAACTCAGAAACCGCATACAGAATATCCTAATTCAACATACACAACAACACCATAGTCCCCTCATGAGTTTTGTTTGTTTTGAATTTGTGTCAACATAAAAATTGGAGTAATAGTTCAAGAACAATTTTCATTAATCACAATCAATTGTTGTTTCATAGTCATATTCAACACTACAATGTCAAAATCGTTACCGTTGCTGAAATAAAAGTTACTTTTAAAAACTTTGTTTCTTCAAAAGAGCGCAACGAAGAATATATATAAAAAAATGGTAAATGTTAAACTGAGTCAAACAGTGGTTTTTAGGGAATAAAAAATAGGTGAATTTTGTGTGTGTATGCATATTTTAGTTTTAGGTTATGGGAATGCGAAGATTTTGGTGAGGCTCTGATTAGTTGGATGCACCGAAAAAAGCATAAAGTTGAAACGCGTTTATTGGGCCCCAACGCCATAGAAAACAATGCTTAATTGTTGATTGTTCTTGTGTTTTGATGTTTTCCATGCCATAAATCTCTGTTCACATTTCAAACTCTACCAATACGTGCTGTCTTTCATTTTTAATTTCAAAAGCAGTTTTTAGTTTGAAAATATATGATTGTTTAAATAGTTGGTGGATATATATATAGAACAGAGTGTATAAAATATTGTTTTTTCAAATATGTTTATGCATTTAAAATTATAAAACAAATAACAAAAACAACCTTATCTACTCTTCTTTCTCTTTTCTTTATTTGGATAAAGTCTTGGTTCAAACTTCTATTTTTTAAGTCAGATTTTGGGGATTTGATGCTCTGTTTTTAATCCATGTTTTTCATAATCTTACAAAATATCTTCTACCCACAAAACTATTACAACAATATGAATAACTTTTAACAATTTCATTATACTTTACATGTTTAACTGGATTTCAAGTTTTTTTTTTACTAAAAAACTTATTTAACTTTTATTAATAGTATCTGGTAAGTAAGTTCACTCATTAACTTTATTAATAGTGTTTGATAAGTAAGTTTTCTTATTAGCTTTTAGTATTTTTTTTTAACTTTATTTAAAATATTATATCATGGTTTATTTTTTATTTGAGGTAAATTTTATTGCATCTTTATTTTCTTTTCTTCCTTTCCACTCACAAGGTAGAATTTGCTTATTTTTAAATATAAAATAGTTTGTAGTAAAAAAAATGTCAAAAATAAATTTGACATGAATCAGTGATATTAATACTGTGCCGGAGAACACGAATAGAAGAGACACCATAAAAAAAGGAAAAAGGGTTTCAAAATATATATAAAAAATAAACTTTTTCCAAATTGCTAAAGAAATTTACGCGTAAAATTTATGTATAATCAATTTTAATACATAATATCATAATCTAAATATACTAATAACATATTTATGATATTATTGATTAAGTTTGAAATATAGCTACAATAGATTACATAATAAATAATATTCACGACATAATTTATGATAATATATAATTGATGATCTCATAAATATTTTATTAATATTTATATATTATAAACATAATATAATTAATAATATTTTATTAATATTACATTTTTATTATAATAACATAAATAATTAAACTACAAAAAATTAAACAATAAATAAATAATTTAAATTTTTATTATTTTCTAAATATACTAATTTATATAAAAAAAATGTTTCATTTTATTAATCAATTAAATTTCTCATAAATTTCCCAATTTTTTTTTCCTTTTCACGTTCTTTCCTTTAAGGATTGCTTCTGTTATGCAGATTTAAGGGTGTAGATTTAGAAGAGTAGATGTTGTTTGTTTATACATGTTAGAGTAGATATGTCAAAAAAAAGTTTATGCAAAGTTCATTATAAAATTTTACTCTTTCAAATGAGAAAATTTACATGAAAGGCAAACTAATAATACGGGGAGCATTTTTTTAAAATAATTTTTGTATATAAAATATGTTGGTCTATTATTTTTTTATTATATTGATTATGTATTTTTTTTAAAATAATGTTGGTCATGTAATGCCTCAACTATAGGTGATATATGCTTTTTCTAAATAGTCATAATTTTCTTTGCTACATGTCACTCGAAGGAGTGGAATTTTGCACGTTACATTATGATTTCTTTGACTTTTGTAAGGTAACTTGGTTGAGAATAATTATTTTTTAGCATATTTCTTTAATAATTATTTGTAAGGTTTTAAATTTGTTTATTTATTGAGGATGATAAAATCCTTCGATATTTAATATTAATTAAAGACCATTTATTGTATTTAAATTTATTTAGTTATACTGGTATGTTATTATTTGAAATGAATCTAACCTACGTAGTTATTATTTGAAAAGAGTCTTGAGGAAGAATACTTATTTTGGGTATCTTTAATTATAGAAGCATATAATATTAAAGGATAACAGTTGTTAAAAATGAGTGATAATCTTAACATCTCAGCATTGAATGAATGATGAGAGTAGAAGAGCATGGATGGATTAGTCCATGGGAGAAGCATGTAGAAAGAAGTTTGGGTGGGACCCACCGTGGCGTCCTTTGATCATCTTGTGTCTTCATCAAGAATTAGACAAGAATCGGCATGATTGATCTCTGTAGTCCCTCATTTCGCAGCAATGGAATGGAACAGATGAAGGAAGCATGAGGGTTCAACGTGTGGGTCTCATCGCCCTTTCAAACTCCAATAACTTTTCTAACTTTGGATTGAAATTGAGGTATGGTCTATTATCTTCAGACACTTCTTTTAAATGACGTGACCGTGTTTCGGATACATGTATCAGACACTGACACACATATCAAACATTAATATTTATATGACATTTGTAGGATACGTATATGTGAAGTGTCCAATTTAAAAAATATTTATTGGATTTCTAACAATTTTAACACGATTTTAACACAATTTTAAAAAGGATAAATACATTATTTTTTTTAAAACTCAAATTTATTGTATAATTTTTTAGTATGATTATAAAAATAAAGAACAAGTCATTTTGAACTAGGCATGAAAAACATTTTTCTGCTAAAAAAACCGAAACATACCTGTGCACATAAATCTTTATTGTCAAATTTATATACCTCATAATTATATAATATATAAATTCGAGTCCTACATTTTAAAAATCATATGTATCTCCGTACCCGTGTCATATCAGTATCCGCTTCCGTGTCTTTGCTACATAGTGTATAACGTGTTTTTTTAAAAGTGAGTGTTCTGGGTTTGTATTAAAATATATCGATGAATTAGAGGAGGAAAAATATAAAATTATCTTTAATCTCGATTCAAAATATTTACTCTTCACTTAATTAAAAATAATTTAAAATTTTATCTATTTTAATTATTAATCTATATTTATACACTTTTAATAACAAAAACGAATTTTCACAACTCTTAGAGACTTATCAACCAATTTAAATATTTTATAAACTCCAACTTTCTCTTACCTAAATTGTCTCTCAACAAAAAATCTCCACATCCCTTTCTTTCTGTTATCCAACAACTCTATAGGTATATAACAGTTAGTTACAACTAACAAACTCTTAGATATAAAGTAATATTTAAAAATAAAAAAAAAAAAAAAAAAACAATAAAATATATAACTTTTGATTAAGTTTTAAAAGAAAGTTATACTTTAACTTCACTAGTCCACTGCTTGATTGATTGAATTTTGAATTGTCTGCAATTATTTTTTAAAAAATATGAAAGTTTTTAATACCCTGTTGTATTATTATTGAGTAATATGAAACAATAAATATGTTTTTGTGTCTACAAAGGATATATTCTTCTAGTGTAAATACTTTCTATTTTGCTATTTCATTGTAAAAATATTAATTAATTAATTAATTTGTATATATGGTACCAGAGTTTAGTAATTGTGTTTTTCGTGATTATTGAACCTCTATCCTAAGCTCTGTGACTTTTATTATTTAAAAAGTATTTTATAATAGAGTTTATTTATTTGTAAAGGATTACATAAATTTCTATAATCAAATACTATTGATGTTTATGTCTTGAATTCATAATATGAGAAGTAGTGAACTGAGTTTAGAGAACACTATTATAAATATTTTAAATTAAAATTATGTCCATTAAAATATTAAAATATATATAGGGAAGAAATATGATTGATGTGTGTATGTAAGTGTACATGATTGAATTTATATACACATTCTTGTTTAAAAATTTTAACTTATTCTATTTTGTGTATTTGTTTATAAACTGTAAAAGATTATATATATATATATATATATGTTATATATATATATATATATATATATATATATGTGTGAGAGAGAGAGAGAATGAGTGAAGAGTTGTAAATATGTATTAGTTAATATCTCTATAATAATAGAAATGTTTAAAACAATACTTAACCAAGAATAAATTAGTTTTAATTAAATATTTAAAACAAATTATTTATAATGTTAATTAATTCATTATAGTCTATACAAGATTGAAATTATAATAAATTAATTTATGTTTATTTTATTAAATAACTAAATTATTTAATGAGATGATGATGTAACTGAGATTTACCGGAAGCCGTCATCCTATCATAGTTTATCACATAAAGTTCTCAATTATTTCAACATCTATTAAATTCAGAGTTGATTTTTTCCATTTTACCAATTTACTTTATTTTTTATTTTTATATTTATTGTCACCTCTTTATTTCATATTTTCACGAGTATATTATTTTAATCTATTTATTTTATTTAACATAAAATATCTGATTTCATAAAAAATATAAATTAATAAATAAACTTTCCATAACTCAAACATTGAGATGTTTAATACTTAAAAAACTTGTTAATATCTTTAAGAGAGAAGTAAGTGATAAACCTTATATCTGTGAATTTTTTTTATCTATTTATACGTTATTCAATTTGTCAATCAATAATTTCAACCAGAAGACTAATCACTATGTAATTATTTTTAACCTGGAACCCACCACTTCCAAAAGTAACAAATTTAAACAGTGACTTTAGCTTGAAAATTATTATAAATTAATAGCTAAGTACATGTTAAATATGGATTAGCTATGAGAATGACTATAAACATATAATCATTTTTGCTATACTCTACTCATGAATAGCTGAAAGTAAGAAAAAAAAATTATTGCAAAATTAACCACGAAATAGCTAGTCTTCTTTTAAATAAATGGACTACAAATTAGCTGAGAATATTCTAACTATTTTATACCAAATTTATTATGCTCAATTTATAGATGTTGTTTTTCAATATAAGTTAATTATAAACTTGTGATAATGTTTGGTATATCTAATTAAAAAAATAATTTGATTGGATCATGAACAGGAATAGAAAATCTGATATTTTAGGAAAACTTCGGGAGCAAACTTTATGGAGGTGTTTGGTCTGATCTTTTTTTTATTTGGTTCTGAATATTGGTAGAGATTTTATTCTTTTGTTTTGCAGTCTCTCACCACACGTGAATTAAATTCTAAATATACTAATATAGGAGAGAAAGATCACGTTACCAGCTACTTATTTTGTTTGCTACATTATATGATGTCATTATTCAGCTTCAGATTTTTCTACAATTTTTTTTAATATATTTCAGATTCTCTTAATCCTATTTAATATTTTGCCACAATTGCGCAAGCAGTGTAAAGCTATTTAATCCTGCTTAAAAATTAACTCATTATTCTTTCAAAATACTCGAAAACTATATGCATTCATTTGAGAATCATGAATTACAGTATATTAACTCATTGATTTTTCACTGATGTTTGATATCATTAGCACCTAAAAAAGTTAAATATATGTTTAAAAAGAGAAATATCAAATACTAATGAATTGTGTACCATAAAAACAAACTCATTTAAATATTTCGTATGGTAGAAGAGAAACATACTAAATTACTATATATATACTCTCTCTCTCTCAATTTTAACTAAATTAGTGTATATTTTTTGTATGACTTAGTTCTTAATTGATTCCGAAAATTAATATTGATATAATATTTTGATTTACGTGTCTCTGCTATTTTTTATTTTTAATTCATCTGCGTACAACTAAATCTAATTCTGGAAAAAAAAGATGGGGAAAAGAGGGAACTGGGTTTGCAAGAGGTAGCTGTAATTAGAGTAAGAAAGTGGGTTTAAATAATAAAATGTAGTAATAGGATTTAATAAAAATAAAAAAGGTAAATATTCCGCGGTTGTAACTGATAGTGCAACTGACCAAAAAGAGCTATAAAATATTATCACAACCTTTCAGCCTTCCCATAAAGCAGCAAATAAAATACCATTCTCTCTCTGTTTCGCTTTTCTCTCTCTCTCCGCAAAACCGTACGCCCACAAACCCACCCACACACACTGCTGCAAACAAAACTCACTTCCTCCCACTCTTCCAAAACCGTTTTCTCATTCTCTCTCTGATTCTTTCTATATCTATGAAATTCTCTCTTTTTCTCTTTCCCTTCTCTTCACCTTTCACCACTTCTTCCTCAGCCTCCTAGGAGTGGTTTCTTCCCAGTTTTTTTTTTTCTTTTTCATTTTCTTTTTCTTTTTACTCGCTCAAATGGAAAACAAGCAATCTTTCTTCGCCGCTCTCAAAGACGAGGTGGTGCGCGGCCTCTCCCCGTCGCGCTCTCGCTCCAAGAGCCCCGCCCGGACCGCCTCCCCCATTTCGGCTCTCCTCCGCCGCAAGAAGCACAACCCGGACTACTCCGTCGCGAGATCCGTCAGTCTCCGCCCGATGGGGGAGACGCTCACGCCTCTTATAGAGGGGCCTGACCCGGACGCCACCGAGAACGGGGATCCTAAGCGAATCGGGTCGGGTCTCGGACACTGGATGAAGGGCCAGTTGTCACGTGCCCCCTCCGTGTCTTACAAGAGGTCTGATCTGAGACTCCTTCTCGGCGTCATGGGCGCCCCACTCGCTCCCGTTCACGTGTGCGCCACCGACCCCTTGCCTCACCTCAGCATCAAAGACACTCCCATTGTGAGTCCTCACTCCAATTTCTCCTTTTCTCAAACAAGCTTTGGTGTTTTGCTGTTTCTTCGGTACTTTACAGTGAATGAATTCGTTCCTTCTCTCACTCTCTCTCTCTTGTTTGGATGCTTGTGCTTTGGATTTTTGGTCATTTTCTCTTCAACTCAGAATATGGCTTTTCTGGTAACTTATGTAACGTTTTATGCTCCTTGTCGTCTTTTGATCCCGTGCAAGATTCACTTTTCGATTTCTAGTTTTATCTCTTGTTCTGAGTGTTTGGCTCAAATCGTTCGCCAGGGTCACACTCAGTCACGTGCCTCCTCTTTGTAATTTCACTTTTGCTGAGAACAAAAATTTAGGATGAAAATAGTTAGAATAGGGACGAAACAAGAGCCTTTAAATCCGGTTGTGTTTATTGAGATGGTTTGACTTAGTAATAACTCAAATAATGCTCTTAAATTGACGCTTTCAACTGTTTTGTAGTACAGGGGGGAAATGGACCGTCTTCTTTTTAGAAATTAAAGTATAAAAAGTGTTAATTATTGTTAATGGTGAAGTTCAATCGTGATAAGTAAATATTTTTAACTCTTTTTTGGGTTTTATTTTCCTTATGGGTAATCTTGCAGGAAACTTCTTCTGCCCAGTACATATTGCAGCAGTATCTAGCAGCGTCTGGGGGGCTAAAGTTGCAGAACTCTATACGAAATGCTTATGCGATGGGAAAGGTTAGAATGGTGGCTTCTGAATTTGAAACTGCGACCAAGGTAGTGAAGAACCGTAATGCGTCTAGGTGCGCGGAGTCTGGCGGATTTGTGCTCTGGCAGATGAATCCCGACATGTGGTATGTAGAGCTTGTAGTTGGGGGAAGCAAGGTTCATGCCGGCTGCAATGGCAAGCTTGTCTGGAGGCACACACCTTGGCTCGGTGCTCATACGGCCAAGGGACCCGTGAGGCCTTTACGGCGTGCTCTTCAGGTTGATTTTATTTTTTAATTTGCATTTTCACATGTGCTGTCTGTTCCCTTTTTCTCTGAAATTTCAAAGTGCTCATAATGTTTGTTTAATCAGGGAATTGATCCTAGAACCACTGCAAGTATGTTTGCTGATGCCAGATGCATAGGAGAGAAAAACATCAATGGTGAGGATTGCTTCATCCTGAAGCTTTGTACTGACCCTGAAACGTTGAAGGCTCGGAGTGAGGGTCCTGCTGAGATCATAAGGCATGTCTTGTTTGGCTACTTTAGCCAGAAGACTGGTCTTCTTGTTCACATTGAGGACTCTCATCTGACGCGCATCCAATCTAACGGGGGTGATGCAGTTTATTGGGAAACCACAATCAATTCATTCCTTAGTGATTACAAGCCCGTGGAAGGTATAATGATTGCCCACTCTGGGCATTCTGTGGTAACCCTTTTCAGGTTTGGGGAGATGGCCATGAGCCACACTAAAACAAAAATGGAAGAGGCCTGGACGATTGAAGAGGTTGCATTCAATGTACCAGGTCTTTCATTAGATTGCTTCATTCCCCCAGCTGATTTGCGAACAGGTTCTGTAAGTGAAGCTTGTGAACTTCCTCAGGACGAAAGAGGAAAAAACTCACTAGCAGTACACCGAGCCAAAGTTGTTGCACTGGAGAAATCACATAATTGCAGTATTGATAACATGATCTGGAAGATGGAAATCTAACGATGGGGGTAGGATCAATTCAAGGCAATTGTTAATAGCAGTCACTAGTTTTTGACTACTAACGTTTAGATGTTAGAGTAGCGGGTTCAGTTGGTTCTTTTTGTGGAAGTTTGTTCATGCCTCTATATAGTTCTGTAAATAGAGCATAAAAATTCACGGGTATTATGCACACCCGAGTGAATGTTTATACTCAATGCAGAATCCAACTATGGAGTTGGAGCTCGTTTTTCCACTTCGGAATAGAGCAATCGGAGGTTAATTTTAGTTTACCTTCCATAAACGAGGTAAGGTGGCGAAACTCTGGTATAGTGGACCCATTAAACTTTTGTTACTTAGCAACATATCTAAGCGTCGATGGTGGTAATATTAAAGAGTCTACCATCGACCTCAGCCAGTTTGGCGCTAACAGCTTCTACATGGTGTGGAAGTTATGTGCTTGAAAAGGCAACGTGGGTGTTTTGCCGAGATAATGGAGTAGGGTTACAGGGACAATGCCCAGTCTATATTGATGTACCAAACATCTCTTGTATGTTTCCGGTTGTGTTATGATGTTATTTTTGTCAGTGCTCCTGATAATGAAATTGTCAGATAATGAATGCTCGTGATGAATATGTCACTCTTTACATTATTTTTTAGGGACTTGTTGTGTGCTTGTAAGTAGTAACCATAATTTACTTCAATTTCTCATTAGAGAGTATGGTCTTGGGTATTCTCCCAATTTTATTTATATCTGGTAAAATTATGTGCGAAAGAAAAATGAATCGTTAATTGCAATTCTGGGATTCTATCTAATTTGTATTCACATCAGTCCAGTGTGTCTGTTACTCTGAGTCACATCATCAATCATATATTGATTAATTAAATGTTCGTATCAAATTACATTTATGAAGGTGAGACTCGGGAGGTTGTAATCTCGTTGTTTACTAGTATGTTAAAACTGAGTGAATGTGCATCTTATAACTCCCAAAGTATTAAATTGTAACCATATCAAAATATTCAGTGTCAGTGCGAGGGATAGTTACAAAGTTTTCTCCTTCGTCATGTTACTGCATGTGTGGAAGCTACGCTCTTTTTCCGACGGTCTTGGTCAAACGAATCGAGCATAGGGAAGAAAATGGTAACCTAAAGGGAAATATAACAATTTTTTAAATATGGGGAGCAGAAGACAGTGAGTAGGGAATAAATAAAGCGAAACTTGGTTATGTTTCTGATGAAAGGCCCGCGCGTGTCTCATTGTGTGTCTGAACGTGATTATGGAACAACCAACCACGAGTTTTGGTGCTTCCAAAGCCCAAGTGATGTTACCAGCTTCTTTCGCTTTCTTGCTCATTTCACAGGATGTCTTTATGGTTTTCTTTTGCTTTATCAGACACCGTCTTTTACTTCTTTATCCTCTTCAACAATATTCCTAGAGCAAGATTCTCAAAGCAGTCAATATGACGAGTTAAGCGTTGTTTCTTATTCTTAATTTTAATTTTAATTATTCCATCTCTATTCCTCTCTTTTCTCTTTGGTGAAACCTGGTTGAGTCGTGTTGTCTACCCTCTAACGTGCAAATGTTGCATTAATATGTTTGTTTGCCCATTTTCAGTGGCATCTGATTTGTGTTTTTGATAGTCCAAGCCAATGTGATCTTCTTCTGCATAAACTCTTTGATCTTTCGTTTTCTTTTGGTAAATAGTTTTACCTTTAAGAAAAAGTTCCTTTAAGAGAGTAGTACCATCCATTAAATTTTAACGACTTCAAAACTACATTAAACTATAGATTAAGTATGGGAGTATATGCCCTTGCTTCTGTACTCCATAGAAAACCTCGCTTTAAAATACTAATATCCTTTTTTTTTTTTACCAGTACATCATTACATCTTTGTGGGGACGAGGTCAAATGTGCACACATTTATGGCCATCACCACCCCCATGCTTGCTAAATTAATTATCCGTGGTTAGAGAAACTCGAATGTGACTCATGTTTTGGTTGGATGGGTTTTCTGAATTGTATCAACTTACTTTGCAACATAACAGTAGTTAAAAAGGAAAAACAAGGAAGAAAAACTCGTATTACAGAAGAAGATTGTGAGATTGGAGAATGTAATTAACTTTGGTCCCTCGTCTCTGCTCTCTTACGTCTCTCCTCTAGATTTTAAACTCTCACCATCGAGTGAAACAGAGAACGCAACCAAGTTTTGACGAGCTGGTCCCTACAGCGCGTACATTCTAAAACGGTTAATTTGGAAAATATGTGGTGAATCCTAAGCCTAGTGTATAGGTACTTGTGTACACATGCACACACAGTTACCGTGGCGCTGCAATAGGATAAGAATGCATAGCCTAGCCAAGGGTCAAATGGATTTCAAGGTTGAAAATTAGTTAGCCCTCTGATAAACGAGTTTCAATTTTTAATACCTCGTGCAGCATTGGACCAAAGTTCGTCCCAAATACAACGACTACACCTACTCTGCTCGTTAGTGGTAGGACATTCAAATTTTACTCAATACATACTATTGCCCAACTTTATTTAAGGATACTGGGTTGCTGTTACTGATGCTTTCCTTTGGCCTGCCATTTTTAACGCCACATTACTTTGTTTATCTTCCTATAACACCCAAATGTTTAAAAATTGCAGAGTGCCAGAATTCAAAACACTAAATTCTAGATGTTAGTGCCTCATTAATGTTTGTTTGACTTCCTTAAACACGTCTCCTTCCTTGCATGAACAAGTTAGATTCCAAGGTTGACTTACACAACTTCTTATTTAACCATGAACATGCTTGGAGCCTTCCGACCAAACCCATAGTAACATATAATTTTACAATATTTCACAATGCCATAATACATACATTAATGGTGGTGTTAAGATACTGTGAATATTGGCATCTTATATGCATTCCTTTAAAATGAATTCTGTTGAAAGATGATGATAAAATATTTGTTGGGAGAATTTAAAAGATGGTGCAGAGGCATGATGTTAGTGAAGAATAGAATTATGAAGTGTGAGGCAATTGGCTTGACTTTTGTGAGGGTGGTTTCTCTGACAGTCTTAGCAGAATCCTGCATAACAGGAGGGTCTTAGGAGGTGTAATTTATTTGGGTGAGAAGTTGAAAGAGATGCGTGCAGAGGGTGAAGGCGAGTGCCGAGGTTGCAGCTTAAAATAATAAGTGTGAAATTGTAGAAGAAGTGTCGGCAGAGGAGGCTTGGTTTGCACGGAGATGGAGACAAATTTATTATACTGCTGATGAGACCTGCAATTGATGCATACATATTTATTACACTGTCCATGTGGTACCGTTGCTCCCCATTACACAAATTCAGTATCCCACTCCAAACATCATATTTCACTCTCACTAATCTCTATACCTTATTATTGCCCTTCCCACCAGGGGAGAGAACCTCCATATGCACTAAATACTTCCCATATTCATAAATCATTACCATACTTTTAACATTATCACTACCATACTCATATACTGTTTACAATATTTATCAAAAACTTAACTTATTTTCATCATCATAAATTTGGTTACGTTGTTAACTTAATATGGTTGGATATAAGCCAAAACCAATTGGGTTGGGCTGACTAGGCACCATGTTTAGTGAGTGACCTTAATCATGTGTCCCTTTTATAATATCTATTTAAAGAGATCATTGTACTTGTAATTGGTGTGCAACACGACATAATGAAAGCCTAATAGTTGCCCGTGTGGATGTAGGTTATAGTTGGCGACCGAATCACATTAAATCTTGTGTCGTTTATTTTTCTGCAGTTGATTAATAATTGTGTGTTGTTTTCGCGTACGTTTTTTCCATCAAATATTTCAGCTATTATTTTTCATACATGTTTTATTTCACTATATTAAATTTTTTAACACATTCATTATTACTAAGTTAATCTCATAAAACCGGTTTGTGGATTGATGTTTGCACCCATTTATATATAATGAAATATTTTTATCTCAACACACTTTCTCACGTAGAGAGTGAGAGCTCGTGCGTGATACATCTGATCGATAGCGGTGAGATATTTTAGTGAATATATGGTGATTTGACAGTAGTGTGTGATATATAATAGAAAATTCAGTAGGCAATATATGTCGTTGAGAGGATGGTGAAGTGGGCATTTGCACGTGCAGAGTGTGCTATCATTTATTGTCCACGATGGGAGAACAGGGTGTGTTCATATTCTGTACCTGCTTCGAACATGGCTCCTAAATAACTCTATGTACGGTACTTAGATAATTTCAGCAATCAAATGTAAGGTAAATTTAATTAATTTTAATTTATTTAATATTGTCATTCTTAACTTTACTAAATTTTATTTCAACGAAACAGGGATAATACTATACTCTTATTCGGCCCTGTTTTTAGCATGTGGGTTGTTTGGCAGTGGCAAGAAAGAAAAAAAAAACTTAATATAGACTTTGAAATATTAAAAAAGAAAACTTAAATTCAATCTCACGTAATTAATTTTTTTAAAAGTTGCTAATATATTTTAAGTTTGTCTTATCTTTAAATCAATGTAACATATGCAACAGAAATAAATAAATAATGAATTTCTTAGAATTAGTTCAATTAATTAATATTAACTGGCAAACTAAAATCAGGTTAAAAAAAAAAAATATAGAAACTACAAAATAGATCAAGAACCATAAATTAGTTTGAATAGTTGAAATTTCAAAAAGTGATACTTTATTACTCACCTACTTTTCCCCATTTATATCAGTTAAATGCCAATATGATATTTACATACCTGGATCTAGAAAAAAAAATATAAAAATACGTTAGAAAAAATAGTTTATAAAATATTTAACTCTGTGATGTTAATAAATTATTCTGATAATATACTTTTTAATTATATTAAAATCATAAAAAACAAATACAATACTTTTTAATTATGAAGAGGAATATAGTAAATAGGTATAAGAATATTATAAGAAGAAAACTTACCTATACAATATCAAAAGCATTATAAGTATTATTTTGAAATCATATTTATAGTTTTATCTTAATAATATATTATAAATTTAAGAAAATGGAAGTAAAATTCTATATTTGTTGATATCAATATAGGTATGTATGATTTGTCTTTATTATAATATGGGCTGATAGCGTTGAATTACATAAATAGTTTTGATGGGGGTTTACATCTGTAAGTTCTGTATTGATTTACATCTTGATATCATAGATGCGAATTAGGACCGCAGGTTCGGAACTTATTATTATAATAATAATAATAATATAATAATAATAATCATAAAACATATTTTGAAAAAAAAAATCCAAAATATATTTTGATCTACGTCTCTTCTTATTTAAAAATTAGAAAAATATTTTTGTCATTTCATATTATTATCGGGTGTATGTTCAAAGGTATGGAGCAACTTCATTTTTGTTTGATGATTCAAAATCATTGTATTAGTCTAATGGCTAGCTAGTCATGGAGGACTCTTTCTTCCTGCAACTCCGTACCTTCTTCCATCACCTCTTCAAATTTCCAAAAATGTCCCTTTATAATATTTCAGATTACGTAATCTGGAAGTCATTTTTTAAATTTGTAATTAGCTACCAGATTACATAATCTGGAAGCCATTTTTCAGATGTATGATTATTCTCCGGATTACATAATTCAGAAGTCTTATTTAACTTTCGGATTATGTAATCCGGAAGTCTTTTTTCAAATGAGTTTCCGAACTACATAATCTGGAAACTGTATGGAGGTGACACAAGAAGGACAAAAATGTATTTTCATCTTATGTATGGAGGTGCCAGAAGAAGATATGGAGGTGCAGGAAGAAATAGTCGTCATGCAGGTACTGGATTACATCCCACAAAAGCCCACTCACTTAGCATTTCAAACTATGGGCTATCATCACATAACAAAAATGGACGTCAGAGTAAAGAGTTAAAATATGGGTGTGAATAGCATCATCCATTGTAAATTGTTAAAGGCTCATTTAAATAAAAAATAAATAAAAAAACCATAACGACATCCCACTCATTTCAGAATGATTTTTTCAGAATATAAAAAATACATTTTAAAAACTAATTTCAAAATGAATGAAAGGTATCCAAGCGTTTTATAGAAGTGCAGAAAGAAAGTGTCAAAGATAGGACAGTTTCTTCGTGCACCCCTACATTTTTCTTCCTGCACCCTCACAATTTTGTAAATTCCAAAACTGATCTTCACCTGTTATTTCAATTCGAGATCTGGGAGTGTGCCACGGATTCATCAATCCAGGAGTGAATCATGTTACTTTCCAGATGAGGGGGTGTTCCGGAAGCAAAGTTTGCATAAATTGTTGATTTTCGGATTGTTGAATCCAGAAGCCTAATTTTTATTACGGATTGGTAGATATGGAATGATTTTTTTCAGTTATGAATTTCTGAATCCAGAATGTATATTTTGAATTACGGATTGACGAATCCGAAATGGTTTTTTCAATTATGGATGTTTTGCATTTTTTTTATTTTGGATTAACACTGTCATTCATGTACTACCGAAAGCACTAATCTAGGAGATTACGAGACGTGTCAATCCAAAAATTTACCGGATTTCATAATCTAGAATATAAAAAAATAAATGTAACAGTTTTCTATAGGGACAGTTTTGTCTTTGAGCAACGTTATGGGGTGCAGGAAGAAACTGCCCAAAGATAGTTGTCACTAGAAAGTCCTAAATGTAGCAAAGCCCGGTATTATTTGGGCCGAGTTTTGTTACACTACGGGCCTTGTTCTATTTGGGTGCTGGACCAAAATAAAAATATGCACCATATCAATTTCAACCTTATTATGTTATGAAAATCCAAATCTGCAAATATATTCTGAAAATGGAGTTTCGGAAGTATTTTTGTATTTACACCTTTTTTAAGGTTATTTTCGTACTTTTGAATACTATTTTTGCCATTTTAAATGAATTGGGGATATGGTGCTGCGAGAATTAGCCTAATTTAGGAATTGAAGGAAGGGAAGATTATTAATCAGAAGATTAATAATATAATGTGTGATTTTGCGAAAGTTTAAACAGTGTTTTATGTTTTAAATTGCAGTGTTAGCCACAGAGAGATGAAGTGTTTTGTTGAGTTCATAGGTCCTTCGTGAAAGAAGAGATGAAGTGTTGGATTTGTTTGGTGCTGCAAACTCATCTCTGTGATTGTGAAAGTTTCTCTGCCATGGCTTCATAATTAAACTCTGTTACTCAGATTTGATTGCTTTTAGAAACAGAAATCACTGCATCACATTCCATGGCACAAAAGCTTTCTTTCTCTCCTATCCTCCCACACCCAGCACCACCCACACCCACACCGTCAACCACCGCATTCCCGAACCCCCCTTCTCCCACACGCATAACCATAACCCCTCTTCTTCGAAACCTCTCTTTTAACCAAAAACCCTCTTCTCCGACTCGTCTACCCCTCACCACCTCCTCCCACCCTACGCCCCGCCTCTCCCCTCAGGCTCACCGGATTCTCCAAACCCTAATCCACCCTTCCTTCGATTCCAATCGCTTCCACCAAATCATTTCTCTCCTATTCAACCAACCCGCTTCCTCCACTCTCTCCTTCGACGTTCTCGGCATAATCAAGGGTTTAGGGTTTAACAACAAGTTTGACCTCGCATTGTCCGTCTTCGACTTCATTCGAACCCGAAACGACCTCGTTTCGCTCTTGAACGGTTCCGTCATTGCCGTTATTGTCACCCTTCTTGGGAAAACGGGTAGGGTTTCCCGCGCAGCCTCGCTGCTGCACGATCTAGAAACCGACGGGGTTGAGGTTGATGTGTACGGCTACACCTCCCTCATAACTGCTTATGCAAATAATAGAAAATACAGAGATGCACTCAAGGTGTTTGGCAAAATGAAAGAAGAGGGGTGTGAACCCACCTTGATTACTTACAATGCAATTTTGAATGTTTACGGGAAGATGGGCGTCCCTTGGACTACGATCATTGCTCTTGTTCAGGATATGAAGTCCCGTGGCCTTGCCCCTGATTTGTGTACTTATAATACCCTTATAAGTTGTTGTAGGGCAGGTTCTTTGTATGAAGAGGCTCTTGATCTTTTTAAGGAGATTAAGGTGGCTGGATTTGCGCCTGATGTGGTCACTTATAACGTGCTGTTGGATGTTTATGGTAAGTCCAGGCGGCCGAAGGAAGCCATGGAGGTTCTGAAACAGATGGAGATTAATGGTTTTCGGCCTAGCGTTGTTACTTACAACTCTTTGGTGTCGGCTTATGTTAGAGGTGGCTTTCTGGAGGATGCCTTGGAGCTTAAAAGGGAAATGGTGGAGAAAGGGATTAAGCCTGATGTTTACACTTATACTACGCTTTTGTCAGGGTTTGTGAAGGCTGGGAAAGATGAGCTTGCAATGGAAGTGTTTGAGGAAATGAGAGAGGTGGGGTGCAAGCCTAATATATGCACCTTTAATGCGCTTATTAAGATGTATGGTGACAGAGGAAAGTTTGAGGAAATGGAGAGAGTTTTTAAGGAGATCAAGGTGTGCGGGTGTTCCCCTGATATTGTTACTTGGAATACACTTTTGGCAGTTTTTGGACAAAAGGGAATGGACTCTGAAGTGTCAGGAGTTTTTGAAGAAATGAAGAGAGCTGGGTTTGTGCCGGAGAGGGACACCTTCAACACTCTGATAAGTGCGTATGGCAGGTGTGGTTTATTTGACCAAGCTATGTCTGTTTATAAGAGAATGCTGGAGGCTGGAGTGAGTCCTGATCTTTCTACTTACAATGCTGTTTTGGCAACATTGGCTCGAGGAGGGCTTTGGGAACAGTCTGAGAAAGTCCTTGCTGAAATGAAAGATGGTGGATGTAAACCCAACGAGGCAACATATTCTTCTTTGCTCCATGCTTATGCCAATGGAAGAGAGGTTGAAAGGATGAATGCTCTAGCAGAGGAAATATACTCTGGAAGAATTAAAACGCATGCTGTTCTTTTGAGCACACTTGTTCTAGTAAATAGCAAGGTTAATCTTGTAGTGCAAACTGAACGTGCATTTTTGGAGTTTATGAAGAGAGGAATCTTGCCGGATATTACTACTATGAAGGCAATGCTTTCCATTTATGGGAGGAAGAATAAGAAGGGACCCAAAGCCAATGAGATTTTAAACTACATGTATGAGAGTGGATTGACTCTAAGTTTGACTGCTTATAATGGCTTGATGTATATGTATAGCCGCACGGAAAATTTTCAAAAGTCAGAGCAAATCTTGAGGGAAATTCCGGATAAAGGTATTGAACCAGATGTTATCTCATACAACGTAGTTATTTATGCATATTGCAGAAATCGGATGATGGAGGAGGCAAAAAGGATATTTGAAGAAATGAAAGATCCTGCTCCTGCTCCGGATGTTGTAACTTACAATACATTTATAGCAACTTACGCAGCTGACTCAATGTTTGTGGAGGCTATTGATGTAGTTCGGCATATGATCAAGCAAGGATGTAGGCCAAACCAGAATACTTACAACTCCATAGTTGATTGGTACTGTAAGCTCAAGTTGCGAGATGAGGCATGCCATTTTGTTCAAGACCTTGGCAACCTTGATCCACATATTGCTGAGGATGAAAAGAGCAGATTACTTGAGCGCATAGCAAAGAGATGGTCACAAGTTAAGCCATGAATTTCTTGATCCTCTTGTCAATTCTCTTAGGTTCTATTTAGATAATTTTTTCAATAAATACTTTCAGGAAAGAAATTCAATATAACAATGAATCTGACTTCTTTTATAATATAAAGTTAATTTCTGCACCTCATGAAGAGTTTTGTAAAAAATGAAGTTTATAAAAAATAAAGTGCATAAGTTAATTTTAGTTATATGATAAGTTTTATTCACCTAGTGAAGGTTGGCATATGCACCTAGTGAAGTCATAACTGGTTGTTTTTATCTGAAGAAAAAGTCAGTTGCAGGTGTGCTAAGTCACAACGGTTGGTTAGATTTTTGAAGATTGGTAAAATGTAGAACACATTTTTAGAAGACAAAAAACAATACTTCGTGCGTGTGTTACGAGAAGACTCTTGGCACATAACACAGGACTTTACAACAAACAAGTTGGTGGCATGTGTTGCAACTTTTTTTTGTATTAATTTTTAAATAATATTTTCTATGTTTATTTATGATAGTAATTTAAGGTGTTTTTATTAAAATTAGCGAAATTATTTAATTTTACAGGTTTTAAATAAGTTATTTATTATTTTTTTTAGTTTTTTTATTTCAATTTTGTTGTATTTTTTCTGTTATCTTAACTATTTTTTCTATATTAATTAAATTAAGAATATAATTGGAAAATTGTTATTCTAAAATTTAAAAAAGTCATAAAAATTATAAACAATCGACCATTAAAAAAAAAAAGGAGTATTACTTTTAAAAAATGTTTAATATATACTGATGCCTTTCGCTAACACTTTTATAATAAATTATATAATTTGAAAGTAATTATAAAACAAAATTTAGCTTATGAAATTATGGCACAAATTGTTTGTATATTGAAAAAATATCAGTAAATGCAATTAAAACTTAAATATGTTAATTTTATATCGACAACTAATAAGGAAACACTATAAATTTAAAATAAATTACAAAATGTTATAAACTTGCATAGTTATCTTATATAATATTCGTTTCTTTGAAGAAAAAATTAGTGTTTTTTAAGACTTTTATTTATTATTTTAGTTATACCTTTAGTTTCTATTTTTTATTATTCATTGAAAATTGCTTCGGAAAACAATAAAGAAAAAGATATAATAGTTAAGTTATTTAAAAGTTCATTGAAAATACACGTGTCTCTTGATTTTGGTAAAAAAATAAAACTAATCAACATATTATAACATATAATCTCTCTAAACTCATAAGGAAAAAAAAAATCATCCTCATTATACTTAAATATAAGCAAACTTCAACTTCCAAATCTCTATTTAATATTGCTATTTCAAAAACTATCCAAATATTAATTAATTCTAGGAACAATTTCCAAGTACATACTACTAACGTAATTTATTACATTTTACGAAATAAAAAATATTAATTTAATTTAATTTTCATTCTTTGTAAGTGTAAAATTGTTAGTTTTGTTTATATCTGAGTCCAAAGGAAATATTAAATTAAGGATTTGTAACAGTTTTTTTTGGAACATAATTAATAAGCTATTTAAAATTTGAATAAAACAGTGTGGGCTAAAAAAAATCAGTTTTTTTTGTTAGAAGAAAAGCATGAAAATAACGGTTATTTCTATTCTCATGAACATGTTTAGACTAGATGAACTTCTCCTCTATAGGACTTTCAAAATAGAAAAATACGAAAAGGAAATTTCACAATATGAAAAAAGTTTTGATATTTTCACAAGTTAAAACTACTTTATATATAAATAAATAAATAATCATCTTTTTTTACAAATTAGTTTATAATAAACTAATTTTAATTTATAGAAATTTTCATTTCATTTTCTCTTCTAAAAAAATTTAGAAAATAAATATAAAAATATAATTTCTTATCTTTTAATTTATCAATAAATATCAAACAACAATATAAATATAATTAATTATGTATATATACATGTAGTTTACTGTTTATAAGAAATATTACAAATAAGTTTATATATAGTTGATTTATATATGTGTGTGTACATACATAACCGATTATATATTTACAAAAATGAATTATTATATTTTTTTCTTATTTCTGTTCTTTTTCTATTCTATTTCATTTTAGTTAAGTCATTTTTATTTCTCAAATATTTCTCTTATCTCCCCTTCTATCCTAACCTACATATTTTTCTTCTCACTGTTTTTTCTCCCTTCCAAACTAATCATCAATCAGTTGGTGGAAGATAACTTTCGGTTAATTTTTGGGAAATTTCTGTCTAGCTTCAAAGTCTAAATGAGCCAAATTTGTGGTCTAAAAAAAGTGCTTTATCAAACGTTGAAAATCGGAATACTTGCCTATGATGTGACACAAGGAAGAAGTACTACATTCCAAGTTTATGCACACACTCATGAGAAAGACCACTTGAAATGAAAACGAGTACTTTCGAAAGTGATTGAGGCCAGACCCGCATTGACTTTGGGGCCCAATTTGACAATTGACTTGCTAACAAACCCAAATTACTACTCATACCACATTATCACATACTACAATAACTTGGAAATTTTCACTTTGAGATTACTACACTCAATGTGGATTACGAAACCTTTTAATTATATCTTATCACAATATGTTTTTTTAACCTATTTAGTTTAAATACTTATCATTTTGTTAACTAAGAGCATATCAAATCAGGACTATTGTTGACCTAAGCAAGTTTCTTAGAGTGAAAATTGAAAATTACAGACCAATATTTAAATCATAGTCAAGTAGTACCAAACGTGAAAATTATTGGTTATTATGAAAAGTAAAACTATAAACCAGTTATTAAATTGCATCTACGTAATTACAAAATTAAAGGACAAATTTCTCAGCATGTGTTCAAAAATAATTTATTTGATTATTATTGCTTAATTTTAACAAAAAATATATAAATAATGATATGAAATTGATAAAATTAACTTTTCTTTATATGAAATGGAAGACGAGAGGATTGGTTTATTGAGAATTTTAGGATTTCAGCAGTCTGTGAATTAGGTTGGTTTTAATATAAGCTTTGTTATTCAATTCATTGTTGGGGCACACTCATTCTTATTCCGGATAAGCCCAAAAAATGCCGACTCAACGTTCTATAAGATAATAACAACCGAACATTAACATTATCAGAGAGTGTATTTTTTCAACGCGTGAAGATTGGTTTCAGAACTCAAAAGGAGAAGTCAAATATGTCATAAAAATCAATGCCTCTGATGAATAAAATGCAGTCTGCTCCAGCACACTTTAGAACGCGTCAATCACAAATTTTCCGCCTGTTTAAGGTGGGAAATGACACAGCCAACATTAGAAAAGAACCTTCATATCGTGGCAACAAGAATGTGCTTGCTTGTGAAAAGTATCCACTCACCTGTGCTGCCGCCTCAAACTCCATTATTCACCATGAACAATACCGAGGGATAAATATCATGACTAACCAATCAATGTAATTTTATTTTCTTTCTTTCCAAAGAAAAACAAAATTGATACCATAAAACCCAAAAAATAGAGACTTCAAAACTATACATATGCATATCTGCATCACAAAGAATCTGTCAGTCACTCCAAGCTACTATATCCATGCAGTAATTTGTATGTTCTCTCGATAATTTCCTTTGTTTACCAACAATATTAATGTCACCTATAAATATTTTCGACCCAAATAATGTCAGTGTATGATCCTTTGAAACTATTTCACTCTTTAGGCAACTGCCCCAAGCATTCTCTTTTCTGCTTCTGCTTCGTCCACATTTAGGGAAAAAATATCAACAGGGGCAGTTGTATAGCCGACAGCAGTTTGCTTGAATCTACTATTAGAGGATCCCGCATGGTGGTCAAGATAGATTACAATCACAGTGATATCATCATGGAAGTGTCGTCTTATTCCTTTGTCGATTTTCTTTATGTCATCATATCTCATCTCTCTCTTCTTTGCAGCTTCTTGAAGAGCAGCTCTCACCAGTCTCTTGGCGATTCCCTGCAAGTAAGGGAACACAAATCAAAATCCTTGTAAGAATGTACCAAGTTTATCGTTATGAGTAGCACCCGAACAACAGTGGAAACTCACAGCTCTTGGATACTTGAAAACAATCTGAACTGCTGCTTCATCACTTAATTGTTCCCACAGGCCATCGGAAGCAAATATCAAGAATAAATCCTCCGACTCAAGCTCCCTAATAATGATTGATGGTTCGGCTGTCATCACGGGACGCTTCAAAGGAACAGGATTTCCATATTGCTGAAAAACAGGGTCTCGGTAGAAATCAGGTTTTTTCAAATACACATCACCAATGGATCTTGACACCTGCAACACCAAAACTGTCTATATTAGCTATCCTGCCCCCATGCTTGTGAAATGAGATAAAACAGGCGTAACCTCTCCCCGTCTTTCTCTCCAAGGGAGGCAGAAAGACACATGAAAGACAACAAAGGGGATCACAGGTTAGAGCATCCAAGTCTTTAGTTCTAACCAGTTACAGGAAACCACAAATTCTGTCATCTTTGTGTAGAATTGCAGAAATACATCAAGCTTGTAATAACAATGCAAGTAGGTATTACAAAGAAAGGTTGAACGAAGAAACACGGGAAAAAGATGAATTGGGCTAACTCAGGTGATAACTGTAAATAACACCTGGAGAGAGTACGCTACAACCAGACACATTTAGCAAACGCGATCATAGACTACATCATGGATATATTAACAGCTTACTTATCTATATTCAACATGAAGTTTAAAATCGTACAAAAATTTGTAAAGAATAAAACGATGATATCAAAGCTACACCATATAAGTTTTTTATACCTGAATAATGCCCTTTATCCTCCAAACTCCTCGGCTATAAACCACTATGTGTGAGTCATCAGGATGGAGAGCTTCAACTTCTCTCCTCACCTCCACATCAGCTACATTATGATCAGTTGACAAGCGCTGTGCCACCACTGGACTGTTCTTTCTCTCTACAGCCCTCCTGCCAAGAACAGCTCTAGAGTCTCCGAGGTTGGCAACATACAACACATTATTAGTAATTGCACCAAAAAGGCAACAGGACCCCACAGAAGCAATCTGAGGACTAATGGGCAAGGATAGCTTCACCAAATGCAAGAATTCCTCCTCTGTGGCACTAAATGCCTTTTTAATCACATCCACAGACAAACCCCCTTGCTCAGTGGCAAATTCTACAAATAAAAAACAACAAGCAAGTGAGCATGGTGCTATTTTAGTTCAAACTCTTTGTTTACAAATTCAATACGAATTAACATGCCCTATCTTAAACCTGGTAAAGACTAAAAAAGGGGAACAAGGACGGGAAGAGACAGCTATTGATAGCAATTCTCCAATCAATTACAAATGTCTCTTCCTACTGACGAGTGACCAAACCAAAACAAACCATTTGCTTCTCATAACTGAGAAGACAACAACACTCAGCATATCACTTTTTAGTTTCTAAATATCACAGTACAAAGGAAAAAGAAAACACAGTCAATCAATACCAGAATATCAATATCCTACAACGTATACATTCCAGCAATATTCTTCCTACTCAATAAAGAAAATTACTAAATTAAAAAAATATTCTGTCATCTCAAAAGACATTTAATATTTTATCTAATTATATCGATAAATAATAATAAAGAAACACTACTCCATACCAGAACATCAATATCATATCTCCCAGAAATATTCTTCATAAAAAAAAGCCTATTAAATTTAATAATTATACTCTTTTTTTAAAATCAAACTCATGAGTGAGGGTTGAACTGGATCTTAAACTCAAGAAAAGAGAAGGATTCACGGATGGATTGACAAATTACTGTGTAAATAAGGGAAGAGTCTTTTGTTGACGAATCTAGAAGCTTCGGGGCCGCCGTGGCCGTCATAGACGCCGACGTAGGTAGCGGAGGGGGAGGTGAAGACTTGGCTCTGATCCTCGAGACTGTAATTGGCCTGTGCGACGGCGATGGAGAAGTCGCCGGAGGCGTGGGGCTTCAAGTCAGTGTGCCAGAGTAGTCCGTCGGCGGCGCGTCCACCACGGCGTCGGAAGCAGCAATCGAGAGGACCGTAGCACAGACGCAGCATGATCTGTCTAAATCCTAGTGCGCGCGAGATCACAGTTTGTTTGATAGGTTCCGAAAATTAGGTCTGAAATATGCAGAGAAGAAGAGAAAAAGATGAACGAGAAGAGAAAGAGAGAGAGAGAAATTGGAATGGCGCGTTTGGAAGAAGAAGAGTCTGAAAGATATGATATATTGATTTTGATATGCTTATTGTTGTCGTTGTTGTTGGTTGAGTTGACGCGTATACTACACACATTACAAAATTACAATTACAACTTTCTTTTTCTTTTTCACTTTTCCTTTTTCTCAAATTAATTACTTTTTCCTTTTCCTTTTTCCTCATTCAAAACTAAGCTTTTAATAACAACAACAATAATAATAAATAATAATAAATTTATTAATACTCTACTATTTTTTATCTACTGTTTTCATGTTACATCCCTAATTATTAATTTCAAGTTTCAGATCTGGTCAGATATGTAGAAGTTTCATTACCAATTAAGTATATTTTAAGTTTGAAGAGAATACGTGTAAAAAAATAAAAAGAATAAATTATACTGCAAGTGATGGAATTTGATCTTAAAATATGATTTTGTTATATATTGAAGTGGTTGTTGAAAAATAGTTTAAATTTAAGGTCATATGTTAATGTATTGTTATCGTAACCAACCCATAGATAACGTGCATAATGAAGTAAGGATAGTTTAATACTTTTGTGTGGGCATCGTCATTGACTTCAATGGGAACAATACTTCTTTAGCCAACCCCTCTTATACGATATTTAACGTATTGCTTCACATTTTATTTTAATTTTAATTCAACTTATAATAATACTTTAACCACTTAACATTGATTTGAAGATTTTTACGTAAAGTCTAAAATTTCAATTTTATAAATATATTTTTTGGTAAAGGGAATGCGTGTGCTGATAAGTTGGCTAATTTATGATTTATTCATAGAGAATCATTTCATTGGTATAACAGACTTCCATCTGTTCTTAAAATTTTTTATGAATATGTATAATTTACCTATGTATAGTTTTTGTTAACATATGAGTTTTGGTCTAGTTTCCCATATTCTTGTTTTTTTTTTGTTTTAATAATATTTTTTTCATGTGATAGATGATTGTTGTTAACTGAGGTGATTGTTGTTACTTGAGGTGTCAGTTTGCTGAGATGTCAAGTTGCATAGTGACGCTGAAAGCTTTTTATAAAAAATAATATATAAAAAAATAAATGCTATTATTTTTAGTCTACTTTGATTAAAAAGTATTGTTTTTCGTGCTTGGTGTTCTTTGAAACCTATTTCAAAACGTAGGACATTTGAAAAATAACATGTTTAGGGTCAAACATTTATTCATAAGATAAAATCTATAATTACCTTCGTGAGAAACTTACAGTTAAACTTTACTTTATATTATTCAAAATAAAAATCAATATTTATATAAAAAAATCATTCATATGTATAATTAAAAACTAGTTTTATCTATAAACATCAAAATTAAGGGTATTGGAAATATCAATATAACCCGTTTCAAAAAATTAAGAATATTATTGTAAAAGTAAAAAAAAAAAATATAGAATTTCACTAAATGTTAGTATAGTTAATTATAATTTTGTTAGCTATGACAATGTGACATTTGATAGTATTGGTTAAATATAGAAAAATACTATCATTTAAAGTAATCTCGGTTAAAATTTTGATGGGTTTCAAACTTAAAATATAAATAGCATTCACAATGTTTGAATCAAATAAAATAAAAATAGAACGAAAATGATAAATTTGAAAATTGAAAATCTCTTTAAATGAGAAAACAATTAAAGAAAAAAATAGCTAACTTACGAGCTAGTAACTCAAAGATCATAATAAAATTATACACGAATAATACTTCAATTTCTTCAATTTATCTAATTCAATTTTAGCAAACTCAACAATACACTCCACTAACATCAAACATCCTACTAATTCATATTACTTATCAGTATAAAACACATTTATTTCACTCAAAGGTTAAATTCGTGCAAAAAAAATTTCAACAAGTGACCACGTCACTTGACATTAGATTTTCAAACCCAAGGTACTGTTAAAAGGTAAAAGTAGCATGTCTTACCTGGTTGGATGAAAAAAAAGGAGCTTTAGCTTCTAAAAGACGCAAAGATAAACTAGCTTGCACCATAAAGTCTAATCAATAATCATACCACATCACTAGGATCCTAAACTATTTTAGACTAATCATAAGAACATAAACTTCGCATACAAGACACGTATATGTAGGTACATAGAAATATGCAAGACGCAAAACTAACTAAAAAGAAAAAAAAAAATAGAAAAAAACTTTAAACAAAAACTCTTATTAAACAGTTTTACTCTATTAATTGTAAGGAGTCTAAAGATAACATTTTATTTGTTAATTTAATGAAAATGAAGTCAATTTTTTTAGATAAGAAAAAAGTGTTTATAGAAAGATAATAATTATGTTAAAATGAAATATAAATAAGTGACAATTTTTTTTTTAGTAATAAATACTCATATATTATTATATTTATACTAGTCTATTCTAAATTACTTTTTAATCTTACATATACAATTAAAAATATGAATATTAAATTTAAAATGGACCTTATAAATGGATTTATCATTATTAGGTCTATCATATGTGATTTTATCAATTACAGAAAATAAATAATAAAAAAAGTCAGGTGAATGTGCCAGCCGATATGGCTAAAATAGTTGAGCTTAACATTTCAGACTAATTTAAGTAATTATATCTTTCCATCGAACTTGAACTGCTTTAATAATATTAAAATATTTATTATAAAATAAAGAACCATGACTAATGGAAAGAATTATGACTCATTCAAATAACTAGGGCATTTTTATTAAATTTTTAAAAAATACAAGAACATGTTTCAAAATAAATATTTGTTTTATATAGACTTTACTGTTTTAAAAAGTTACACTGTCAACTTATTATAGCAATTAGTTTATATATAACTTTTAAGGTTTTTTAAAAATTATATAGTAAATTTATGATCAGATAAGCATGTATTCTTATTTTTTATATTGTCAATGCTTTTTTATTAAATCCTTTAACAATGTATTTGAATAATGGTTAGTTTATATTTTATAAGGAAATTGAAATGATTTAAGATAAGAAAATTATACTGTTAAAGGAAATATTAAAATAAATGGATTTGTATAAAATAATACAAAGAAATTATTCATTTTATTAAAAAAATAAGAAATTCAAATTTATTACAGTTTTTTCATATTATATATATATATATTTATATCCTCTCACTAGCTTAGTCTTGATTAATACAGCTTATAACATCAATTCAGACTTTATTGATTTAGTTTGGTCAAGATATTGTTCGCTATTAACATTGTTATTTTTTAATTAGATTTTTTATGAGACTATTTCACAATCAATGTATACAATAATTCATATTGTTAGGATTATTATTTTATCAATTTATATTAGAGTTATTTTTATATTAACATTAGTTAAAAAGAATTTAACTAATATGGTCAAAATCCTTTTTAAACCGAAATTATTTTTTAATTAATATTTATAAGACTGTTTTTCACTATTTTTACCCAAGGTCATTCTATTTTAAGCTGTTTTAAATTTTGAGAACAAATTGTGAAATATAAATTATTCGATAATATATTTTTTAAACAATATATAAAATAAATAAATAAAATGATTAAAGAAGTAGGTGAGAAATTGTTTTGTTTTGTATGGAGGTGACAATGTACCTTAAAGTCGAAAAATGATTTGGTTTGTTGGTTTAATCAGAAAACTGCAGCTTAGAATGTCTGTGTTGTGTCTACTCATTAATAAGATGTAAACAACACCAACACGAGTTGACTTCATCTTTGGGTTTGGTCAATTCTTTTCATAACGCGTGTTCAACACTTCCGTCTATTCTCCAAACTTGGAATTAGGAAACACAACCCCACCTTCCATTATTTAGATAATTTGTAAAATTATTAAAATTATTTTAATAAAAAATAATTCATTTTTAAATTTTATCTTGTATCCTTTAACTCTTGCTAATATTTATTTTCTCATGTAAAAGTTAAAAATCATTAAATATTCTTAATTATTACAAAATAATTAAATAGACAACTTTAAGTGAATTCTGTGTATATCATTTATATAAAAAAACTTTAATGCTAGACATCACTATGCTACTTGACATCACAGCTAGGTTGACACCTCAAATAACAACAATCATTTGTCATCACATGAAAAAAATATTATTAAAAAAAATAAAAAATACAAAAATATAGAACTAGACCAAAACTCATATGTTAACAAAAACGATACATAGGTAAACTATACTTATTAATAAAGATTTCTAAAAACAGACTAGATGAAGACTTATTATACCAATGAAAAGATTCTGTATGAATACTTGTCTATGTCATTTATAAAAATCAAATACTTTTTAATATACTAAAATTTATTTAAGATACTAACTCCTTCCAAACAACGTTTTTGCAATAAATTGAATATTTCGTTAAATTTCTCCTTTATTCTATGGACATTTTACTCATTTTTTAGTAATTTTTATGTTTTATCTTATTTCCCTCAATATGGTAGAAAAAAATGCTCATTTAATATTCTTTTATATTTATTAAAAATAGTATATAAATAAAAATATCATTATTACTAGTTAGCGAAAATATATGCACATATGCAAGTGTATTCACATTTTTATTAAATTAAAAAATATATATATATATATATACATAATTTTTATTATTTTTATAGTTTTATTATTTTTATAAATAATTAATTAAAAAACAATATAATTTTGTAAAAATAATATTAAAAAATTACATAACTGTTATTTTTAAAAAGATAAACTATTTAGTTATTTTAAAATAAAGAAACGTTATTTAATTATTTATTTATTAATAAATATTAAAGAATAAAATTTTCCAATTAAAATAAATATAAACAATTTTTATAATTTTTAAAATGTTTTTTCTCATTTATAGATAGTTATGTTAATTTTTTTTTAAAATGATAAAGTTTGTGTACAACAAAATTAAAATAAAGAGAATAATCTCTTTTATTAATGTTATAGATATTATTATTTTTCCTGCGAGTCATAATTATATTAGAGATATTATTTAAATACTAAGTTAAAATAATACTTTCTTGTGACTTTTTTTTTTCTTATACGACACTTTTAGTATGGGTGGAAGGAGTATAATTTTTTAATTGTTTAAAATTATAAGGAATTTAAAATAAATGTAAATTCCAAAAGCATATAATTTTTGAAAGAGTTTTTTTATGTCTTAAAAAATGTTTGCTGCTTAATTTTTTATTTATTTGTTTTTATTTAAAATAATTAAGAAAATATCATTAATATTTATTATCTTCTATATAAGTATCTCAACCAAACAAAGGAGAAACAACTAGGTGAGATGTTACTTAAATCTAAATATATTTTTAATATAAGGATATTTCCACTGTTTTTTATTTTTCACAAATAAATTGAAAATAATTGTTAATGTAATTTTTTTTATAAAAGTTTTTATGTTACACATCATCATGCAACTTAACATTTTAGCTAAACTTTCAATTAACAAAATTATCTATCATCACATAAAAAATATATTATTATTAAAAGAACATAAAAAAATATGATAAATTAAATCAAAGCTTACATATTAAAAAAAAAATACATAAATAGATTATATTTATCCATAAAAATTCTAAAAACATACTAATAAAATAGTTTTTGTAAATAAATTTTAAAAACTTATTACTATACTTCCCAAAAATATGTTAATGTTGTAGTTTATTGGAACAATGAATGATATGTTTAAAGAGTGTGGGTAAACAGTAGACAGGGTGAATGATGATGATTAATGCTGGTTGTTGGAAGGTCATAAGTTATTAAACAAATGGAGTTAGGTTTTGTTTTTTTTTTGTTTTGATTTTAGGTTTCGAATATGACAACAATAACAGAACAACCAGCCTTCAATCTCCTTTGCCGACAACACTTCCTATTCCTAGGTATGTCGCCCTACCATATATCTATCATGATTTTGATAACTTTTCTTATTAAACTTATTTAAACTTTTTTGCACACCAAATAAATTATTCAAAAGAGTTTATGAAAGAGTTTTCTCAGAAAAAATATCTTATTAGGCAAATTTAATAATTACTTAAAGTTTTAAAACGAGAATAAGTCTGATTTGTGTAACATTTTAATAGATTATTATTTACTGTTTCAAATTATGTAGAACATTCAGTTATATAATATATATATATATATATATATATATATATTTTTAACATAAACTGTTAGAAAATTAAGTTTATTAAGATAATATTGTTATGGTTGATAATTCTATCACATTTGAGTTATTGTTCGTTATTGAGTTTTGTCCTTAAAAAGTATATTAGAAGTTATTTTTATTTTAATATAAATTGTTCCGATCTCAAATTCATTGACATAACACATGTGTTTTGTCTGTTTTGATCTTGAAGTTCCGTCACGATTTCGTCTTTAAAAAAGGTCTAAGAATTAAGGAAAAAAAGATGCATTTTGGTATTGACTTTTAAACAATTAGAAATTATTTAGAAAAAATTTCTCAACTTAAATTTAAGCTTGTTTCGACTCACTTACTTGAGCGTTGGAGTGCCTTCGCAGGTACCCTCCCCCGTCTGACCGAATGAGACACCAAGAAGGAACGACCGAAGGAGAAGAAGATCGACACGTCAGCAATTATACTACGTCAACCGACCGTGCTTGGGCCCCATCTCTCCACTCAGGTACAAAGCTCAAGTTCACTGAGATGACATCGTTATGATTAATCACCACATCTAAAATATTGTTTATTTTAAAAATAAATATTTATTACGATTTTATTTTTAAAAATTATCTCAATAAATTAAGATAAAAAGTTATAGGTAAAATATTTTTGACCTCAAACCCTAAAAGATTATTGAAGATTGTGAAACCTAAACCTAAAACATTGTGAGGAGAAAAAAAAATACCGTGTACATCTACAAAAGATAGAAATTGTTTGAATTGAAAGCAAGTAGTTTTCAAATATTCTAATCAAATAGTCACATCTCATATTAAACATTTGGATGTAATGGTATTAAATATTGTGACATGAACATTGCATATTTCTTAATTTGTTGAACTTTACGCATTGTAACTTATCTAGAAGTACCTTCTTTTAAAAAAGTTTAATAATAAACTTTGAAAAATATCTATTTGTCATAAATTGCATTGGACATATTGATAAGGTCCACATCATAACATAATCAGTCTTCACGTAATTAAGTTGTATTTGACCGGAGACATTAGAAGAATTTTCATTTACTTCATTTATATATGTAAAGATTATTTATGATTTTTATATATGTTTTTAACTTACTCTAATGAGTTGTCAGTAAATTCGTTAAAATAAAATTTAGTATTTTTTATTAAATGTATATTTCAAATTTTTGACCTATATAAATTCTTATTGGATAATTTTATTAAAAACAAATGTTTGATTAAGTATTTAAATTTATCTTATTACGACAATATATATTATAACTTTAAACATTATTATTGATTTTGTTTTTCTATTTAGGTTTCTATTTTAGAAACAATCTTCTTTGTTAAAAGAATCCTCACCGGCTAAAATATTAAGAGAATTTTTTACTTATCTCAATACATTTTGTATTTTTAATTCTTAAAAGGTGTTTTATAATTTTGGTTAAAATTTGTCTTATTAGGTCCTGTAGTTTTCTTCTTTATCTATAAACTAAAGTATTTTTCACAAATTGTGTAATTTTATTTAATATTTTATTAAATAAAAATAAATATTTTAAAATTGGATAAGTCGTATTTTTCAGGTAAAATCTCAATTTTTATATTAAACTGAAATTATATACGTTATATTAAATTTTTCTGAAGTCATACTTTATACATGAATGAGTTATTCAATTTTAAAATAATTTTCTTTTACTTATTTTAAAAAATAATAATATTTTTTTTTATGTGATATTTTCACTTTGATATGAAATATAGTTATTTGTAAACGAAGACCATCTTAAATATACTCTCTAAATACTATAGAAATATAATATGAAAATATGATCAAACTTAGAAATTTGTGCTTACTTAACTTTATTCAAGTTTGCTAACTACTATTCCAGCCCATTGTGGGAGAGATGTATGACTCAGTTATATTTATGAAATTTCCAGTTTGGATACATATGCTTTTAACAAACTATTTACACTAGATTTTTTTTTTTGCCTTAATTTCTTCTTAAATATTTTATGTATTGAATACTTAAAAAAATTATATTTTTTAATTAAGTCTTTACTATTTGATTATTTTGTTAGTGAGAAGAGCTTTTTTTTTTCAACAATAAAAATAAAAAAATAAATAGGAACCACTTCAGGGGTGGTCCAGCCTTTATACATAAATACCTGACAATAAACTCTTATTAGATCACCTATCTACCAACTTAGCAAAGAGATTACCAGACCAACACTACCAAACCTTACTGAATCAACCTCATACAAGCCATAGGATTTAAAACCCAACTAGAATACGAGAAATATGCAGAACGAGACTTTGCATGAATCCAATACCATACCTTAACTTGCACCGAAGTGAACGCTTCAGACATATCTGCCACTCCGCTATTAAAGATGACCGAGTTTCTAAGATTCCAGATTTCGCTCACTATGTCAACCCAAATTGTACTCCAAATGTCGTCAATCGAAACAGAAGCCTGACTCATTCTGAATTGTGCAAAATTTGACTTAGGGTTTGAAATACAAACGACACACCAAGCCACTCAAAGTATAGACAACAAATACGCCAAACAAACCTGCAAACAAAGAATAAGTTAGTGAGATTAGCTTATTATATTGTCCTCTTATTTTGCTTTCTTGTATGAATATATTAAAAAAGATAAAATTGTGTAATTAATATAAAATGATATTACATTTAATATAAAATAATAAGTAATTTTTATTATTTTCAACCAATACATGTTGACTAATAAAGGGTTCTCATTGTCACCTAAATATTCTGCTTAGCTATATAATTAAAATAAGATTGTTGTTAAATATTTTTAATTGAAATTTTGATAAGTCTAGTGTGAGCATCTTTATCATGCTATTTTATTTTATTGAATTAAAATTTAATTGTTATAATATTTATTATTATTTTATATATTAATATGTTTATTAATTTTTAATTTTATTTATTTATTTATTTAAATTTAAGATATTATTTAAAAGATTTAAAAGTAAGAGACGAAATAAATTGGATGAGAGAATAGAGATTTTGAAAGTTATAACAAAGAAATAAAATGTAAAGAATGAGAAAATTTCAGATTTCAAGATTTCGTTATATATAAAGGGATCAGATAGAAAACGTAGTTTTATATTAATCAAAAGATATATTAAAAATGTACAATATGTAACATGATTTTTTTTATAAAAAAAAAGTACAATATGTCTAAAAAAGGAAATAATTTATTCATACATAGTTATAAATTCATAATCAAACTTTTGTGAATTTTGTTATTGCCATATTAATATTCATTTTTATTAATATGTCAAATGAACATGTAACAATAAACCATATTCAAATTAACTAAACGTAACAAATGAATATTCAAATAAATGAATAAAAACTTTCTGGTCAGGAATACAATATTAACATCACTATGTACGGGACTGGTATTGTTCTACAATAACAAGTCTTACAATAGGGGTCTTATTTAGATACCCTTATTGTCACCAGGAGAGAAAGAAAAACTACATAATTTCATGATAAGATACAACATGCTTACAAAAAAACAGCTCCATTACAGCATTCTTATCCTTTCATAGAACAAGCACGGAACAAGACAGTCAATTAATTCAAAAACCAACAACTCATGGTCGTATTTATGGTAAGTGAGTATTTAGAACTACGCGCCTTCGACAGTAGGGGCAGTCTCCACAAGAGCGAATCCATGGATCCAAACAAACAGAGTGGAATTTATGTCCACATGGCAGACGTATCAGCTCATCTCCATCTGTGAAAGTTTCCAAACATATACTACAGTCTTGCATTATCCTGGATTCCAATCCTGTCTCGCTGCTGCTAAAAACTTCCTGATCCAAACAGCCCAAGGCCTCCTGAGTAAGTCCAGGTGGCTTTTTGTTTAGTTCCTGCAAGAACTGGGACCTTCCCATCTGAGAAGTCAAGTCAGTAACTAAAGTAGTCCCAGTTGCAACTTCATTTGGTGATTCACTTTCCCGATCCTCACCTACAGAATCTCTACCATGTTGCCTAAGGAAATAAAACAAACATAAATTCCATTAGCTTATCAAAGGGTAACGGCTGATCTTTTTAACCAAGAATAAACAAAGAACTTCGACCGCGACATCAGTTAGAGCATTTATTCCATGAAAGAAGTTTTTTTTATTATTATTAGCTACTACTAGAGCAGCATCTCTTTCAGGGGTACATAAGTTCTACATGAATCAAGTGTGTGCTATGACAAGCTTAACAAATGCCAAACCCTAAACTAATAACCAAGAGACAAATAATTGCATGTAATTCATTTGAATAGTAAAATTAATTAGGTCCCTACAGATAAAATTGAATCCAGAGTAATCGGTTCTGTGTGCAAAGTAGGCATCAACACATTGACAAAAAAGTAGTCTCCACATGTTTCAATATTATAGCAAATACTAAGTTGAACATGGCTGCACACACATCACAACAATGCATCAAAGACAACAAAATCAAATGTCCAGGATTTTCCATTTTTTTCCAAAAGGTTGCTTTGCAAAAAGGAAATAAGTTAATGTATGCTCAAGCGGTTGTTAACTGGACATTGAAGCATGGCATCAAGAAAGAATTGTCACATTAACACCATAGCCGCACTTACCAATACTAAATAATCAGATCATGTTTGTTAAAGAGATTAGGCATCTCAACACATAATTTAAATTGATCTTCGTGTCACAAGGATAATAGAACTCAATTAACAAGTAAATCATGACAACTATTAATGAAGAGAGAGTAATACAATGTCATCCAATATTCATATCGGTAAATAGATGAAAATGATGCTTACAAGATTACATGATAATGCCCCATTTTAAAAACTTTCAAATAGAAAAAAATCTTACTTAAATGGAAAAATTCCGCCCCAAACAATTAGTATATTTATTCCAGGGTGGGGACACTAAAATAATGTAGATACAATGGCATATATTGAGGCAAAAAGCACACCTGTTTCTAGAAAGAGGTTCCCCTCTCAACCTCTGAAGGAGTCTGGTCCGTGCAAGAATCACACCCACTGGTAATCTCTCACTGGCACTCCCTACAAGACTGCCTCTTACATTTTCTGCAGAATCAACGCTATCACTTACGAAAGTCCGCCGAGACCTCGCACTGATTCTATCAGATGCACGCTCCTAACGACCACAAAATTCAACTCATCAAAAATCTAATCGTCAAAACCACAATTCTAATATCATATCAACTTTCCGCTCCTGATAATACTTCAATACATACTACGCATACAAACCTTCAGGAATTTCAACCTTCAATTGCGGTAATTGAATTGCGGAATAGGACAAGAAAAAAGGAAAATGTACATACCGGGTGGTGACGGAGGCGGCGGGCGTGGTAGTGACGGCGAAAAGAATCGGCGGCTTGGAGTTCTGTGTCGAACCCTAGATCGAGAGAATTTCGTCCCAATCGATGTCTTCTGGTGTGGAATAGCTCCGAAGCGCTCGTCATACACAGCGAAATCACGATTCAGTGTTCCTATTTGGGCGAGCGAATGAAGAATGAAGAGTTACGAGCGATGGAGAAAAAGGAAAGGAAAAGATTTTAAAGGTCAAAGGCAATGGCAAGTTCGATGAAGAAGCGGAACCATCTGCGATTCTTCGCTCACCAATCTTTTTTCCGAGAAAGTTCGAAGAGGCTAAAACAAATTACAGAAAAATAAAACGGTCGATTAAATCCAGAAAATGAAAAAAAAAATAGTATTTTAATGATTTTGTGTATTTATTGTAACTTTTCAGACACTCAGATATTGTTATTGTTAAGATTTGGTGTGATTGAAAAAAATGAAAATGATTGATAATTACAAAGTATTATAGAAATACTATTATATCAAATTAATTTAATTTTTTACTAATTATAACATGTTACTGGTATTTATATTTAATCTATATATCTGTAGATATCTATCTTCTATATTGAAGATTTTACTCGTGTTTTTTTTACACGTTTACTTTATCATTTTATATTTATATTAACAAAGAGATTTTTTTGTTATATTAAAATTATTAAAATGGAGTTTGATAAAAAAAAAATTGAATAACAATAATTATAAATTTTTTAACCAAAATTAAACTGAATAAAATATCAAATTGGTATAAAAATTTAGAACCTAATAAATATTAAACATTATTTATAGTTACTACATTCCAAATAGAAAAAATTACAAACTATTAGCACCGACAATACATATAAAAATATATAAAAAAAAGTTCAGAAGAAATAAAAATAAAATAAAATTTTAGTTTAATAATTTTACTATTTATATTTTTTTATATAATATTACATAAATTAATTTTTTGTTATTTTATGTACAATTAAAATTGAAACCACAAATCAAATGTGAAAGTTGAATATGAATAATATAATATACTGTGCAAACAATAATAAAAATAAAATGAGAGTTAAATTTGTGAAAAATTTAATGAATATATTTAGAAGTAGAGTTTAAGGTTAAGTTAATCTTATAAAATTAATTTATTATGTGAAATTTATATATTATAAAATATTTTTATTTTTTATATATTATTTTTTCGCGTGGACGAAAAGGATAAGATTGTAGATATTTTGTTAGAAGATAAGTGTAGCAAAGGTTGCCATTATTTACGAGTCTTGATCACTTTGGATGCCTATTTCAGTCAAAAACACGATAAATTCTCTGAAACTCTGTGCTGCGTGTCGGAAATATTGGCCTGATATGACACTACGAATGGACCATGCAATTTCGAATATTTCATAACATAAAGTTTCAAGTTTCAACAACACATCATTTTTTTTTTCCTCGCAAAAAAATAAATGATGTGTTTGGTAGAAAATAAATGATAAAGAAAATTAAAAAAAAGTAAGATATTAATTAGAAGTAAATGTTGTTAGTTGAAAAATAAAAATAAAAAAGTTAATGTTGTAAAATTATTTAGTCTAAGACACAATGTTATCACTTATTTTGTTCTAATTGTGTCACTATTATTTATTTTATTCTTTACAGTATTACTATTTAATATTAATTTTTTAAATATTAATATTATGTGTAAATAGGGAGAAGTTAAATAATACAATAGCCAAAGAAGAGTGGTAAATAATTAACTATGAGAAGGTTCATATAAGGATTTGTGCTTTTGTATGATAAATAAGTGAAAGTCATAGTTTAAAAAATAATAAATTAAGACATAATGTATTTATGTTTTAATTAATTAATCATGTATTTCAATGTGTATGTAATATAAGTGAGCTATCTTTATACTGTTCATGGGGACCAGAGTTGTGTTTAGGAGTTAGGGGTGAGAATGGAAACAATAGTGGGTGAAAATAGTATTGAAATACGGGCTTGCTTCTTCCTTTTTAACTGTGTAAAAAATTGGTTGTTTCTTATTGTATTTTCATAGTTTTTTTGTGGCACCTCCATACTACTCAAAATGTCAAAAATATCTTTTATTCTATTGATATTTTTTATATGAAAAATAAATAATTCGAAAAAATTATTGATTATAAAATTCAAAAGGTATTTTCAGATTGGAAATACTTTATAATTTATAATGTATTTTTTAAAACAATACATTATATATTATGAAATCCATAATATACTTTTGGATTACAAAATGGATAAAATATTTATAGATCTAGAAATACCTTTTAGATTTTGTAATTCATAATGTATATTTATTTTTAAAAATAAAATATTTTAGATTGTAAAAATTGAAAGGTTTTTTTAGTTTAGAAATACCTTCCAGATTCAAAGAGAGGTGTAAATAGAAAAAAAAAACATTTCTAAATTGTAGAATCAAAATGTATTTTTTTAAGAACAAAATGGTTGACCTAATCTATGGGGTGCAAAAAAAACTATGGAGCTGCAAGAAGAAACAACCCAAAGAAATATAGAGAGAAGGGATGAACTTGGTAGGCATGTGTCTAAATATAATTTTTTTATTTATTTCTCCACACTAAAATATAATTTTTTCTTTCATTTTCTTTTTTAAGTCTCTTTTCTTCTTTCCTCCCAAAGCTAACTGTTATACCATCTGTTTCCTTGCATTGTAATTTGCATTTGCATAGCAATGAAGAGAAAGTTTTAAATTAAATAAATTTAAGTAGCATTTTGGTTAGTTTCTTTCATTTCTTATTTTTGTTTCATGTGTATATTTGTTTCATGTGTATATGTGAGGTTTGAGTGAAATTTTGAGTTTAAGCTTAACTTGACGGTATTCAACAAACTATGAGTGTTTTTGGTTCCTCTCCTCCATCTATTATTCTTTAACCTATAAAGAAAGTTAACTTTTTTTTTCTGTTATATTTCAATTTAGGTTTTAGGTGACACTCATTTACACATGTATAAAATTCATGCATGCAGTTAATGTGGAAATCAAATTCATATTGTGGTCAATGGTGAGATAAGGAGAAAGTTGTGTTATAAATTTATTAAGAAGTAAATATAAAGTCTAACTAAATCTCATAAAATCGATTTATAAGATTAGGTTTACACGACACAATAGGTTTACAAACTCTCGCTACCTCAAAATCAGTTTAGAAAGTGAGATTTGCAGGACACGATAGACCCAACAAACTCTTACTAGAATAAGTTTTAAATAACTATAATGTCATAATAAAATATGAACTTTAAGTCTAATTCAACCTCATAAAACCGGCTTATATTGCACTTACTTATATATTATAAATTGTTTTTGTCTCTAGTTGATGTGAGATTTTCAACAAAATTATAAGTTAAAGCTTAATTTGGTTTTAGAATGAGTTTTTTTTATCTTGTTAAAAATTGTTACAAAATTTAGAATGTTATTATATAAGGGAAATTGAAATGGCTGGAAATTGTTGTTTGATTTCCATGTATAATAAGATATGTTTAATTCAAACCTTCACTTTCGAATGGATATTGATATGTTTAAAATTAGCTAACTTGATGCTTCAATATTATATTCTAAAATGGTACATTTTTGGCATGGTTTTAGAGTGAGGCTTTGAGTACAAGTTTTATTTTGTTTTAATAAGATATAAGAAAATGTGATTTGCTTGATTTAAGTAATTGACGGTTAATTGTTTGAGTACACAATTTTCTTTCTCTTTTTTAATATAATTAGAATATGTTTCGGATATCAAATAGTTATTTAGTATTCAATTAGTTATGTTTCTTGCTTGATTTATGTATACAATTATTTTATTGTATACTTTTAATATTTAAAAATCCTATGCGGCATCAATATATTTAGGCTGTTGTGGTAAATTATAAAAACAAAGGGAAAAAAATAAAATAAACTCTTTATCTTATAAATAAAGATAACTATCGTCAGAGTTGGTGTTATCACACCATCACGTGGAGTTAAATATTTTATACTTTAATTAATTAAATAGCTTTTGCAGTTGACGAAAGAGATAGCAAAATTGACTCTTAACTCTTAATTTCTTTAATTTTTTTTATAAAATATAAGAAAAGAAATTTATGGCATTGATCATGACTGAAAGATCAATTGCATGAAACTTGCCAACAGAGTAGAGACTAATAATTCGTTTCTAGAATAAGAATTAGTTTTGAAAATAAATATACAATATTAATATTTTAAAAGGTATATTCAATATAGAATGTTTTATTTTAATACAAGTATTTTATTTTTTTTATTTGTATTTTCTTCGATAATAAAATTGTTATAGCAAATAGCGTAGGTAGTACATTGGAGAGTCGTATTTAGAAATATAATATATATATAGGATGTTTTATACCATTTTTGTACGAATTAATTATCATAAAAATAAGAGTTTTTTTATAAATAGATTTTTAAAAACTATGTAATATAAGTTTTTTTTTTATATCATGTTTGGTTTTAACATTATTAAAAATCAAATTTTATACAACTTCATTAAAAGACTTGAAACAACCAATAATGTTGGTAAATAGAGATATTGATCATGAGTTAAATATGAAATTGAAGTTTCTATGCATAAAAAAAAGTTATTACGCATAAGAATAATTTGGGTTAAAAATAAAGTTTGAGTTATGTATTTGATAAAAAAAAACTAAAAGTCAACAACGGTTTAAAACGAAACTAAATTTGAAGATGTTAGTTTATCAAAAGGGATCAATTTTAGAAGAATATTTTGTAGGTTAAAAGTTAAATAAATCTTTCCAAGATTTATCATTTGTTGATAATTTTATTGTTATAGTTGATGATACAGAGATGAGTAAGGGTCCCATGTTAATATTTTTGTTGATTTTCTAAAATAAAAGAACTCTTTGTCTGAAGATAATTCAGGACATCTTGAATGATTCTCTCAACTCAAATATGCATGCAACGCTTCCTAAATTTGTTGTTGTTAAACAAATTACTTCTAAAACTGTTTGTAATGATTTGGTCTTACAAAATTGTTTTCAATCTCTTTTAAGTGATGATCAAGAGGTTTATGCGTCATGTCCGACTATCTTGACAATAGATATAGTTGAATCTACGACTAATATTTTCTTAAAATAAGTCAATTTGGTTGCAGAGTTATGAACTAAAAAAATGGATGAAGATGAATAAGTGAAGAAGAAAAATATATACAAATCTTTAGAAGATTGAGACATTCTCCTAAAACTAAAATAAAAGTCAATAAAAAACCTCCCAATCAAGTGAACGTAAAAAAAATAAAATAATGATGTGTGATTATAAAGAGACTTTAATATGAATATTATAAAGAGACTTTAATATGATTAGATTATTGACGTTCAATAACTATTCTTTAATGTATTTGGAAAGAGAAGGTTTTTTTTTTTTTTTTTACAGTATTTATATGTAGTTCATCCTCAAATTTGAAAAATGAATAATTTAGTAATCAAAATATAAAGTGGCATAAAGTTAAATTTATACTGAAAGCTTGTTTACAAAACACTTATAATAAGATTAAATAATCTGTTTCTAATTGAAATGACAAGTTAAATAAACTGATTTGTCATCTTACAAGAAATGGCCATTTTCTTGCCTCCCAGAATCCTTTTGAAAAATAAAATAAAAACTAATATAAGTAAATTATCCTGTGCTCCTTATACTCTTTCGAATAAAAAATAGAGAATAAAATAAATAAATTTAATTTAACCATTGAAATGATGTTCCAACTAAAGTTTAAAGAAAAAAACCAACTACACCAACCTCTAAAAAATGAGTGTAATAAGTGAATCATCTTCTGTTTTCTTTACTATACACTGCAAGAAATCTACTCTGAGATAGATAACGATAGAATCTAGCATAAATGCTTTGATGATTGAAAACGCATTTTTCCTGTTACATTCAATGTTCCACGTTTCAGCTTCAAAAACAATCGCCTCTTGTAATTAACAGGGCAACACAAAGTTCAAGAAGCACCACAAACTACCCTTTCATATGATTCCTTCAGGACAACATGAAACACTGTGCAACTTGTTTTATAACACGAAAGTTGGTGATGTAAAATGAAAATTAGAATCATATCTAGATGCCATGATGAACTTTTCGTGATTAATATTGCCTCCTTTATCAAGTGCTCACACAACTATGTGCAGTGTACGTACTCCGTAACTGTACCAGTACCAACACAAAAAACAAAACGAAAAAGGTAAGAGACTTTTACAAACTTCTGATACATATAGTTTCATAAACTTGTCATGATACATATAATCATTATGCATGGTTATGAAGTGAAGAAGCCACAGCTACTTACTTCTTACACGACCGTGTTGCCCTAGTTGCAACCTCAACCACGATAAATTATTACACGCTGTTATTCTGAGTAATCTATGTATAATATTCTTATGTTTTCTGGTTTTTGGAAAAGGGTTACAATGTGTGACACGACTACATGGTTTCAGATTGTAGAATGTTGTCGTGGGACACTAGTTTTGGTGTCTGGGGATGTCAACGCCATCAACGTTTCTGAACCAAAAAGTCTGGTTTAAACGAGCTGCATCCTCTGGAACATCATCCATCACCCACTCATGTCCTTTTGGGAAGTAAATTCCTGTGCGTGGGTGAGGAACCCACCAAGATGAATCCTCTATCCTCCCACCACTCTTTGAAACTTCTCCAGACCTTTCTGCAGCAGCAGCTTGAGCAGTGCCAGAGAATTTGCTCACTCCACTCTTTGCTCTCTTAGCTCCCCTGCAGTTAAAGCTTTGGTCTTTCAAGTTCTCCACAAAATCAAATAAAAGAAAAATCTGAAAATATCCTCTCCATGCAAAACCAGACAAAAAGACTTTGGTAATAACTTACCCCAGAAGCAACAAGTTCGATTTGGTGATGCCTCCTCTTACCATTAGCTGCAAGAAACGGAACAAATGAAGTGTGAATTATTGTAGTACTGTGTCGTACAACAAAATATCTCAAGACACGAACGTTTAGGCTTTTCGAAGTTTGAAGAGCATATGAGGATATTTATAGTGATAATAATAGTGTATGCAAAGGATCAAATTTTCTAACTCAGACTAGAGAATAATTTTATTGATATAATAGACTTTCATCTAGTTTTTTCAAATTCTTTATTAATAGGTATTGTTAGGTCATGGATTTTGTCGGATAGTTAGTCATTTATGATTGTTTTTCGACCTATATATCTAATGTTATGAGGAAATACAAATCAAAGGATCTCAATCAATTAGTCTTAAACACTCAATTAAGACAAAATCATGATTAAAGGTGGAGAAGTTACAATTCAATCTATATATACCAGATTATGCTCTACAGAAAGGGCATCTAATATATTACACGGGAAGTACTCTCAACTATTATTTTATACTATACTCATTATATTTTATGCTCTTATGTACTGATTTGAGTGTCACAGTATTATCGCAGGAAGAACCCCTCGTTCCCAAAAGGTTGAATCACTAAATCTTGAAAGAAGTCACTAAGATCACTAGAGATTGAAGGAAGACTAGCTCATCCAGACCGATCCCAAGTTAGGAAGGTATAACATGAGAGTTTTTATAAAAAATAACCATTTGAAGAATAAGTTCCATTGCACGTGTGAGGAAAGAAAGGAGAGATTTGAGATGTGAAAGGGTAAAAGGTTTGTTTGTGTATAATTGTGGTGTGGAAATGAATCTGCGGTTATAAAACCTTGCTTTGGACACAAAACGTTTCTAGAAATGAGAGGGAGTTATAAAGTTGTGGAAATTTGAGTTGCAATTATTTGATATGTATCTGTGGTATCTGTAGGACGATATGGAGTAGTGGCAATGTACCTGAAAAGGTTTATTTGACATTTAATTATTGTTCCATTGATCGATTGTGGAAGGGTCCGTTCTATCTCGTGTGTACCCCGTGTGAGAATAAATGCTATGATGAAGTCTCGTGTTTTGTTCTTCTTTTTTAAGACACCAATTTAACACCATTAACTTATGCGCGTAGCTTAAAAGACTTCTGCCACTTATAAAAGTGAAATACACACAAGTGGGTCGCTGCATTTTTAGAATGCAGATTTACTATATGCAACTGCTCCCTTTTTTTTTCAAATAACTTAAAAAACATCTCATTCTTCAATTTTTTTTAAATATATTTTTCGTCCATTATTATAACATGAAATTCATTTTCATTATTAAGAAGTAAAATCAAATTAACTTATAAAATTAACTTAAAATGTAAGGTTTATATTCACTTATATACTATGAAATGTTTTAATATTTAGTCGGTGTAAGATCTTCAATACCTAGTCCAAATTTTAGATCTCCTTTATATTTGTAATAAGAAAAAATTATCAGAATGAATCATTGTACTATTTTTTTTACCTAACAAATAAATTTTCAGTGTGAATTAGAATGTTAAAATATTTTATCTTAACTCATAATTAAGATGAATTACATTCGTTTATTAAGTTAAATAAGGAACGAATAAAGACTCATTTCATTAGTTAATGAAATTTCTTCGGTACACATACACCTATATAAAGTTTAAATTAGAAATAATAATCAATTTCCTTACAGGAAAAAAATATTTAACTCTTATTTTTTTTCTTTACTTTTACTTTCTCCTTAAAAACAAAATATCATATGTAATAGTGGTCAAATGAGAAGTGAAATTAATGGATGAAGAGGGGTTATTGACTATGACGCGATCATGATTAACAGTTTCTTGAAGGATATATTGTTTACAAAAAAGATCTATATATACTTTTGTGCTTTAACTTGCCAGTTAACAATCTCATGAGTATAAACTTTACCAAAATAAATAAAAAGCCTACAAGAATAAAACATCACATATATTCACGTACATGCACCTGAAATTTTACCAAAATAGTTCACTTTATTTTGAGATTTATGCAAATGCAAAAAAAATTATAGGAATAGAAATTTCTTAGTCAAAGTTGTGTGTAGCCAACATCAATTAAATACATTAATTTGTTCACTTTTTTGTTATTTTTAATTAAAGTTGTCAACCGGGATAGTACCCAGGTTGCATGTCTTATGAGTCTCAATAATCTTTCATTACTTTTCCAAACGTATTTAGTCACATGTTTATCTTGGAGTTCCAATAGAAACATATTCACGAGAAGGTGATGAGATACTGTAAAATTTTAATAAGATAATTCATGAAAATGCAACCAATTTTTAAAGTACATTTGTAGATAATTCCTATTAAAAAAAAGTATTCCTTTGTAGATCTTAAATATAAATACATTTAATTATTTTTTATTTTATTATACTTTAAATTATATTATATACCATTATTGATAAATATTTATTTTCTTAAATTAAAGATAAAAAAAAGATATTTACGGTTATAGTATGCTATGAATTAAAAAAACATACTAATGTTATTAATAATAATAATAATAATAAAACTCTTCAGGTTTTGTGGCAAGAATTATATTTAATAAATAATTTACAATTATAAACATAAAACTTTAACGTTACAAGAAATCTGGTTTCTGTAAAGGTTATTTAAGTTCTTTACTCCTGCAAATGTTATTTACTCTTTTATTATATAAAAATTTGTGCTCAATCAAGTTTAGGGTTTAATTTTTTTTTCGGGCGGGGTAACTTACTTTATTGTTCACTATTCATTAAGTGGAATCTGTGCAGTGATGTTTAATTGATGTAAAATAGAAAACATTTTGTTTACTAGCAATTTACAAGATACTGGTTAAATAAAGAGTATTCAATATAACATATTAAATAATTTTATTCACTTAAAATATAAGTATTAAATATGTGTTTCCTTAAGTCTTATGTTATTTTATATTAATACTCTATTTATATCCAAATACAAACTTAAATATAAACAAATTTCAACTACTTAGAAAATATTTTATTCTTTAAATTTAATCATCATGTTAATATTTTCAAAACAAATTTAAGTAGTGAATTTTTTTACAAGTTTAAAGATTTTATTACATTAGAACTAAATTCTTTTACATGTAATTTTTACTCATATATATATAACTAAATTTTAATTAAAACCAATATATAATTTTTTTTTGGATTGAACAATAATTGAATACAACAATTGTAACATGAGTAATGCCACCATGTAAGACCCAATTGAAATACTTACAAATCCACTCTCTAAAAATGCAAAACAATTTATGATAGTTGAAATATATTGTGTGATATATCATAACCTTTATTATCATGTGCTTGCTACTACGATTAATTAAAATATTAGAGAGAAATTATCTTTGAAAATAAATGGGCACACCTAAGCACTTTTAGAACAATGGCAAACCTAAAGAAATATAAAAGTGGGCGTGTGTTGTTGAATGTGTATTGCTTAGGAGATAGAAGTCTATTAAATAGAGATGCTGAAACATTGTGAGTTTCAATATAAGTTTGAAAATAAATGGGCACACCTAAGCACTTTCAGAACAATGGCAAAGCTAAAGAAATATAGATGTGAGCGTGAGTTGTTGAATGTGTATTGCATAGGAGATATAAGTCTATTAAATAAAGACGCTGAAACATTGTGAGTTTCAATATAAGTTTGAATCCACCCACACCAATGAATGTAAGTTTGAATTCAAACTTCATTGCGAGAAAGAATCTCTTTGACCATTGTAATTATTGTATCCATACCAAAGTGAAAATTGTAGCCATGTGAAAATATTTTTTTTTGGATACACCCTAAACTCTAAATTCCAAATCCTAAATCTCATATCTTAAACTTTAAATCCTAAATCCTAAAAGTATTTGGATACACGAACGAATATGTGGTTTAATCTTAAATATTTATTTATAAGACATGAAATTTATTTAGTTAATTTTTTTACTTATTTTCTCAAGTAGTTATATTTAGCTTATTTAGTGACATTTCTTTGGGTTTTGAAGAGTTTGATGTGATTTTAACTTTTTTTTGTCCCATTGATTGTTAATGGGGTTGTTTTCAATCATAAGGGAGTTTAATTCTGATTATGGAGTGTTATTGATACTTAAATTGTTGAAAAGTGTGCTTTAACGTGTTTTAATTGAAATTGGTTGGGATAAAGGTTTTCATTCGTTTGATACATCATTTTTTTTTTTTGGGATTATCAAATTTAGTAATTAATACTAGTTTTGAATTTGGATGTGTTATTGCGAAATACATCGAAATGTTTTGATTCTAGATTAAAAAAACAAAAAAATAAACTTATAATCACGCCTAGTAAAAGTAATAGGAAAAATATAATTTGATACCAGTTGGTAATCAGTTATAAATAATTTTTTGATAAAATAAATAACGAGAAAGGATTATGAATGCAGATAAATTATCAATATATTTTTAATTATAAATTTTTTGAAGTTGTGGAATTTTTTTAAATTCAATATATCATAATCCAATATAATAATAACTGGGAAAGGAGTAGTTATTTAAGTTGGTGAATTTGTAAATGCATTTACCAAAGATTTTGGCTTTTAAGAGGAATGAAAACGCTAAAATTAATATTTGGCATGTGATTCACATAAAATTCTAGTAATTACTTTTAAAAATGAAAATCAAATAGTTTTTTTATTTTTTACACTTTTTTAATTTCTTTATAAGCGTCCTTAATTTTTTTTGTCTTAAATCTAATAAAATAATTATAAAATGTACTATTTTGTCTTTATTACTTTTTACATCATGATAAATAAATATATGTAAATTAACAAAAAATGAGTAAAGAATAAAAGTATAAATAAAGAAACAATAATTAGTTTATTTGAAGTTATAAAATAACACATAAAAGCTCCCGCCATAGTTGCTTTTGGTGACAGGTTTCAATAGCGGTAGTTGCAGAATCGCTTGAGGAGAAAAAGCACAGAGAAAAGGAAAAGAAGAAGAAGAAGAAGAAGAAGAAGAAGAAGAAGCTTGCATCGTTTATTTATTTTTTTGCCGTAACGAGAAACGATGAAAGGCAAAGTGAAGAGCTCCAAACTGAAGTTCGGCATACCTGCATTTTTCTTCCTTTGCTCCCTTTTCTTCTTTGCTTCCTTCTTTGTATCTCCTCTCCTCTTTCAGATTTCTATATTGCTTCATTTCTTGGGTTCTTTGCTTTCATTATTCACTAGCAACAATTTCAGGATTTGGATGATGTGGGATCGAAGTCAAGAATACTCCAAGAATCGGAGAAGAAAGTATATGAACCTGTTGAACATGGTGAATCCGGGGAATCCTTTTTTGATTCAATCCCATTTCAGGTGAATTCCCTTCGTTTTCTTTCCTTTGGGGTTGGATCAGTGAATTTTGGTTGGGTCGCGATTTGATGTATATTATCCGATGCACTTACCTGATTAAGGTTTTGATTATAGTACAAGAATACTGTTTGACTTTAACTAATGCATGTTGTTTCATAATTAATATTTTTTAATGAAATAAATTTGGTCATTAATTACTGATGTTTTTGGGTTATCATTAGTATCCTCTGTTTGTCAATTTTCTTGCACTATCATTAACAATTTAACAGTAACTCATCGGTTGTTGGAGGCACTTTTTTGGGAAAGGTTTTGTTAAAATCTCTTGTGAAAATAGGAAGATATGTTAACTTGTCGGACATTGGATCTATGAGTTTGCAAATGTGAAGATATATTGGCTTTATGGAATAGGATTTGCAATTGCTGGGTTGTACCTGGCGTTAGTAAAGGCCATTGAAGGTTGATACATTATTAATTAACTCATCTTGCATTGGTTTAAAAGTGAATGGCATCTGTTTGAAATAAAGACCCCAAATAGAAAGTGCTGTTTTATATAGTTTGTACTCAATGCTACTTATGATCGTCACTTCATTTGTTTCAGTGTGATCCCGTTCTTTTTGCAGATTTTAAGTTGGAGACCACGGGCTGTTTACTTTCCAAACTTCACAAGTGTGGAAGCATGTCAGCAAATAATTGAAATGGCAAGGCCAAAACTTGAACCATCAAAACTGGCTTTGCGGAAAGGAGAAACTGCTGAGAGCACAAAAGACACTAGAACAAGGTACTATTTTGAGCAAACCCTTTTGCTATCATCTATTGTAATATATGTGGTGTAACTTGTTGGACCTCTCACAGAGAGAAAGGTTTATGTGGATACATGGATAGATACGTAGATCGGACAAGATATTCCGATATAAATTAACAGGATATGATACCTACATAGAATACATATTTAAGCTTGTATAAAAATCCATAAAACATACTATATATAAGTGTATTGTGTAAATTCAAATTAAAGACATTGCTTTTAAACATTACTGAAATAAAAATTATAAATTGTTTTTTTTTATATTATTTTCTTATGCAACAATACTATATCTCATTATTATTTTTAAAATAACTTCACAAAGAGATCAATTTCCCTCTTAAAGATACAATGTTTCTATCTTTCTACATTATACATACTTAAATCTTTCTCTTAGTTTTATTGTAGATAAATGTTTTGGAAGCTACTTAACTCAATTTTTGGTAAATAGTTTCTGATGTTGAAAGTTAAAATTGTTACATATTAGAGCAGATAAAGATGATGGTGAGACATTTGTGTTGCTGATATATGCTAATTTTCGCTGGCAACAGTTCAGGCACATTTATCAGTGCATCAGGAAACAAATCTGGCATCTTAGACATGTTAGAGAGGAAAATTGCTAAAGTTACAATGATTCCAAGGAGCCATGGAGAAGTATGTCTCTTTCCTAATTATTTTTTCTGACCTTCCACCGCAGTGTAAGTGTTCATGTATGAATAAAGCTGGAATGCTGTAACAATTTTGCAGAAATTCAATATATTGAAGTATGAGGTTGGCCAGAAATACGATTCTCATTATGATGCGTTCAACCCAGATGAATACGGCACTGTTAATAGCCAAAGGGTATATTAAGTTCTTAAGTAGTGCAACTTGTCAAACACTTCGTATATTTTCATAGGAATATGCAAGTATAAATTGATCACGCCATTTCAGCAATTCCTTTGCATGCAGGATCTCTCTATGATGAGTTTTCATTCTATATGGATAACATTTGGCGGAAATTTTGGAACTTGCTCAGCAATTTTCATTCTATATGAGTTTTATTCTTTTCTGACTGTGCCTTTGCTGGTTTATCGTGCAGATTGCTTCCTTTCTGTTATACCTATCAAATGTTGAAGCAGGAGGAGAAACAATGTTCCCTTTTGAGGTAGATTAGGAAATCAATAGCTGTCATTCTCTCTGATACATTACACTGTGAAATCTTGACGAGTAAGCAGTCATTTAAGTATTCAAATTTGCAGGGTGGTTTGCATATTGATACGGATTATGATTACCGAAAATGCATTGGTTTGAAGGTGAAGCCACGGCAGGGCGATGGACTTTTATTTTATTCACTGTTACCAAACGGGAATATTGATAAGGTAATCTTTCATTTTCAGATATATGAATATAATTGCCGTTACTTTTACAGTACGCATGGACAGAAATTTTCATTAAGCAAAAGGGAAATAAAATACATGCAAAATCATAGAAATACAGTGATATTCAGAACTTTGAGCAAAGTGGTCATTTTGTTTGTCAACCCACTTCTGTTTTTTTTTAATATTTCTGCAGACTTCTCTTCATGGAAGTTGTCCAGTGATTAAGGGAGAGAAATGGGTGGCAACAAAGTGGATTGATGATAAAGAGCAATAGTACTAATTGATTTTCTTTCTAAGGAGTCTACAATTATGTGTGGTCATGCATGCTTATCAATCATATGCAGAAATGTTGACATTTCGGTGCTACCAAGTTTTCAATGTTATGGATAAATGGCACTAACTCATGCGAGCAAATGAGTAAGCTCGTGAAATGTTTGGATGTTTACGGTGGTCCAAATTAGTCGGTTATGAACTGACATTTATATATAAATATATTTATGAAAAGATTGTAAATATGATTTCTCAACAATCAATGTTTTCTTCCCTGTTCAATGAATATTTTGTATCTTCAAAATTTGTATGTATTGAGATTCATATCTTCTAAATTTATTCAATGTTTTATTTTAATATTTAATGAATATTATAAATTTTCAGAAAACAAATTCAAACCAGTTGACCAGTTGAAAAACATTTGTTTTTGGATTAGTTAACATTTCTTAAGGCAAAAGATTAATCACACAAAAATTAAAAACGAAACTATTTAGATACTTAGGTTCGTCTTGCATAACTTGCAGTTTACGTGGACCAACAATCAGTGGGACAGATTGGTTCGCTGACTAACATAAATAAAAAATAATTATTTTATATTTTTAAAAAAATATATCTCATTCACTTCTAGTTTAAGTAAAGTCTTATATTTAAAATTTGTTAATAAAAAATTAATATAAAGAAGAGATTTCAATAAGATACTCTTTAGAAAATTAGTCATCTTTATTAAAATATTTATAGCAAAACGTTATTTTTAGTCAAACTTTGTAACAATCTCATACTTGAATTCAAATTTTTATCTTAATTGAATGAATTGAAACATGAATACAATTTTAATTTTTCAATAGAAGAAATAAGTTTTTTTTATAATTAATGAAAAATTATTTTATTTTTTAAATATTTTCCTTATGCAGACTGACCCACATACTACCTCTTATGCGGAACATGTTAGTGAAATGAGTCTGCATTCTTTGCAAGGTGGGCCAACCCGGCTCGCATTTTGCAAGCCTATGCGGGGCGATGCAACCCGCATTGCCATTCCTACTTAAGGTCGTAAGTTTTCAACATGACTTCATCAAACACCAAATTTGGATCCTTAAGATGTCCAACAATGTGTTATAAAAATAATACTCTGAGGTCATTTATCTAATAATAATAATTTTTTAATACACACACAAAATGTATTCAAAATTTAAATTTTAAAAAAATCATTAATTTTTTTAAACAAATTTCTTATGCAGGATGACTCAGACATCCGTTTCTATGAACCAACTCTTATATGAGACAAACTAATATGATCCACATTTTGTATGTCAAATACGAAAAAAATCAATATGAAGCAGACCAACCGCATTGTCATCCCTAACAAAATTTACTTATTAGTTTCTAATAATTGAAATAATTTTTTTCCTCAATTTGAAAAAAAATTATGTTCATTTTCAATAAAAAATTATAAATTTGATTTTAGTTTAAAATGAATACTCTTGTCATTTTTCCTCTTCATTGTTGTTCACCAAATATTCATATATATATTTATGAATATAAATAAATAAATTTGAATTAGTTTAGTTTTAATTAATAGAGATAAATGAAAGAGAGTGGAGCGAGAACAGAAGGGAGTGAGCTAAACGCAATGTCGTGCAGAGTGGGGAGGAAAATTTGTACAGATAAACATGAAGAGAACGAGCATGTGTCACGCGCTACGCCGTCGTATTGAGGAGAAAGGGAGAGTGAGGGACGCGCGTGGACAAGGAAGACAAAACAATAGAAAAAAGAAATAAGAAAAAGAGAAAGTGGCAATAAGACGCGCCCTGAGTGCAGAGTGAGAGACGAGCGAGTGAACCAAGCGAGTTGAGTTGCTCTCCGATCCCATCCATAATTCAACTGTTTTCCCCCAAATTTCAAAACCCTAGCTTTCCCACTCGCGCTTTTCCCCACTCGCGCCTCGTGATCTCCCGCCCTTTTAAGGTTTTTCGCTTCTCCCTCTTCCCTTCTGCTCCCCCCTTCCCCCTTTCAATTTTCTGTGATTTTTTTCTACCAAAGAAATATTTTTTATGTTCTGTCTATGCTCACGAACTGAACCTACTTGCTCAAACACCATGTGGGTTTTCTAATTCCATCCACTTCACGCACATTTCTCACGTAAAAGTTCTAAATTCACTGAAAAAAATGTATACTTGTAGTCTAAGAAAAGTAGCGCCATTTTAGTTGGAACCCAAACCTACAAGCTTCGGTAAAATGTGATTATGAATGAAGAGCTGGAAGCTGCGCTTTGCTCTCTCAGCTGTAACTATCAAACTCTACTCACTCAATGCTTCGTTTGTTTTTTGTCGAATGATCATTCTGTGCTCACTGATAAACAAGTTTTTGAGTTTAGCTACAGCAGCAGTAGCTTGCTTAGCTTCTTCTTTTATCTATTTCCATACGGCAACATGCTTTCTTTGAATTTAGTGTTACTGTTGCTGTCTTTTGGATTGTTCGTTTATTTGTGATTTTCTTGCGTGATTGTTTTGTTTCAATTCTTGTTCTCTGGTGCCAATGGGTTGGGATTTAATAGAATGGACTAGGCTCCCTGCGTGATTAACAATGTTTGAATTTCTACTGAAAGGGTTGTTCACACTTAGTGTTTCGTAATATCTAAAATAGTAATGTTTCTGAAGGAGGATACAAAATGCTTGTGGGAAACCAAAAAACAATTCTTGTTCTGATTTTTAACACTTCTTGGTCTGGGTGCCGGATTTGGAAGCATCTAGAACCTTTGTATTTTCTTACCTGTCTAAAGTCAATTTTTAGTTTATAACATCAGTCCTTGAATTTGGGGCAGGCTAACTTTATCTGAGTTAGCTTAAGTTACCTAAGTTACCTTACGATTTCACCTGACATTGTTAAATTGCAAGGTGTGCATCCCCTACCCTGTCAAGAATCACTGTAAATATAATATTTGGATGGCTACATTTTGCTGTTGTACTGATTAGAAACTTCTTTATTTGTATTTTTCAGAGACAGGTAGCATCCAAAGTGCAATTTATACTGTAGCAGGTATTCAGGAAGCAGTGCATGCTAGTGCCGTGAGTCAAAATATGGGTGATGCACTAAATGAAGTGCAGCACAGGGGTGGTGTACCCGCTACTTCTCCCAAGAGGGACATTGCATTGTTTGAAGGAGACAAGGATTTTGAGCCGCACAATGGCATTGAATTTGAATCCCATGAAGCAGCATATTTATTTTATCAGGAATATGCCAAATCTATGGGATTCACTACTTCAATAAAAAATAGCAGGCGCTCAAAGAAAACGAAAGAATTTATTGATGCCAAATTTGCATGCTCTAGGTATGGTGTTACGCCTGAGACTGACAGTGGGAGCAGTCGAAGACCAAGTGTAAAGAAAACAGATTGCAAAGCTTGCATGCACGTGAAGAGGAAGGCAGATGGAAAGTGGATCATTCATGAATTTATAAAGGAACATAATCATGAACTTTTACCAGCTTTGGCATATCATTTTCGGATTCATAGAAATGTGAAATTAGCTGAAAAGAATAATATTGATATTTTGCATGCTGTTAGTGAACGCACCAGAAAGATGTATGTTGAAATGTCAAGGCAATCTGGAGGCTGTCAGAACATCGGGTCTTTCTTAAGCGATATAAATTATCAGTTTGACAGAGGCCAGTATTTGGCTTTGGAAGAAGGAGATGCCCAAATTATGCTTGAGTATTTTAAGCATGTACAAAAGGAGAGTCCCAACTTCTTCTATTCTATAGATTTAAATGAAGAGCAGCGCTTAAGAAATCTATTTTGGATTGATGCAAAAAGTATCAATGATTATCTCAGCTTTAATGATGTAGTTTCATTTGATACCACTTACATAAAAAGCAATGACAAGTTGCCGTTTGCACCTTTCGTCGGAGTGAACCACCACTCTCAACCTATATTGCTTGGATGTGCATTGGTTGCAGATGAGACTAAACCAACATTTGTTTGGTTAATGAAGACATGGCTTAGAGCTATGGGTGGGAAAGCTCCCAAGGTTATAATTACTGATCAAGACAAAGCCTTGAAGTCAGCAATTGAAGAAGTATTTCCGAATGTACGTCATTGTTTTTCTCTTTGCCACATACTAGAGAGGATACCAGAAAATCTCTCTTTTGTGATCAAACAGCACAACAACTTCTTACCAAAATTTAACAAGTGCATTTTTAAATCATGGACAGATGAACAGTTTGACATGAGATGGTGGAAAATGGTCAGTATATGTGAACTCCAAGATGATATATGGTTTCAGTCATTGTATGAGGACCGGAAAAAGTGGGTGCCAACTTACATGGGGGATGCCTTTTTAGCTGGAATGTCTACACCTCAGCGCTCTGAAAGTACGAGCTCTTTCTTTGACAAGTATATTCATAAGAAAATTACCCTTAAAGAGTTTGTAAAACAATATGGGACAATTCTTCAGAATAGGTATGATGAGGAAGCCATTGCGGATTTTGAATCATTGCACAAACAGCCAGCACTTAAATCTCCTTCACCTTGGGAAAAGCAAATGTCAACGGTTTACACACATGCAATATTTAAGAAATTTCAAGTTGAAGTTTTGGGTGTAGCTGGCTGTCAATCTAGGATAGAGGATGGAGATGGAACGGTTGCAAAGTTCATAGTTCAAGATTATGAGAAGGATGAAGAGTTTTTGGTAACATGGAATGAAATGAGCTCAGAGGTCTCTTGCTTTTGTCGATTGTTTGAATATAAAGGTTTCCTTTGCAGGCATGCTTTGAGTGTTCTCCAACGTTGTGGTTGTTCGAGTGTTCCATCTCATTATATCTTGAAGAGGTGGACGAAAGATGCCAAAATTAAGGAATCAATGGCAGATAGGACAAGAAGGATACAAACTAGGGTGCAACGTTATAATGACTTGTGTAAACGAGCTATCGATTTGAGTGAAGAAGGATCATTATCTGAAGAGAATTACAGTGTTGTTTTTCGTGCACTTGTTGATGCCTTGAAGAATTGTGTACTCGTGAATAATTCTAATAACAGCGGTGCAGAAACTAGCAATAATGCCTATGGCTTTCGTGAAGCAGAAGAAAATCAGGTTCCTCTCGCTTTGAAACCAAATAAAAAGAGGAACGCAGCTAGGAAAAGAAAGGTCCGTGCTGTTTTTTGTGTTTGATCTGCATATATTTTATTTTGGGCTTTTATGAAGATCAGGAAATTGATATTAAAATCTCTTTTATAGGCACAATTAGAGCAAGATGTTATACTTGTTAATGCTCAAGATAGCCTGCAGCAAATGGTTTGTGTTACCTATCTTTCAATCCTGATGTATTTTAGTTTTTACAAATCCAGAGTGCATTTGATACGTTGAAAATTGCATCACAATTTTCATGAATATCTACTGCGCTATATCAAGACTGGAAAGTTCTAGAGCCTATGCTTCTTGTAACTCGTGCTTCCATTCTTTTAGGATAATCTTAGCTCGGATGCAATGACCCTTAATGGATATTATGGTACCCAGCAGAATGTGCAAGGACTGGTATTTTATACTTTTTGGTGAATAAATGCTTATATACGTGTCCTGTATTTTAAGAGTCAATGCCATGATTAATAATTTTGGTTTTTGTAGCAGGTACAATTGAACTTGATGGAGCCTCCTCATGATGGTTACTATGTTAATCAACAGGGCATGCAAGGCCTGGTAAATTGGTCTAATGATGATTATAATTAGCAAATATGATTTTGTCATATAATTGTATTGAAACAGAAGAATTGTAAATTGATATTCGTATCTTCGTAGGGTCCTTTGAATTCCATGGCTCCAAGCCATGATGGGTTTTTTGGCACACAGCAAAGCATTCATGGGCTGGTAGAGTACTTTTTTTTAATGCAATGTTGGGAAGTCAGATTACTTGATTAACTTCAACGTGATCAAAGTTGGCTAATTTTTGTTGGATCATGTAGGGAGGGCAATTGGAATTTCGTCCAGCAACTACTTTTGGATATAGCCTTCAGGTTTGCGTACGAAATAGGCCATATACATACACCACTACCGCCTTATTCTTGGAATAAAAGAATTTATGCTTGGTTCTCACTGTCTTTATCACATAACCTTCATTGCAGGATGAACCTGATCCCCAGTTTCATGGCAACAGTTCAAGAAATACTTAGAAATTTTCTCTTCTCTGAGATGATAGTTTCCTTAAAGGCCATCAAGTTTCTATGTGGTGACTGAAAAGACGATTCAAGGAACATGGGCACTTCATTATCTTGACACACCAGTCCATACATAGTTTCTTTAACTAAATTTACAACTGAAGTTTTGTTTACCTCACATCTGGACAACATTTCACCATCCTGTATTGTACATGGAAGTTGCCCACTATGTTAGGTATATGAGCTCCAAATTCTGTCTCCACTTGCTTTGCCTTCACTGTAGTGGACACCTTACAATGAACATATGAATGAGTAAAAAAGGTTTTGCTTTCTGCGTATCTTTTGTTTCTGGTGGCACAAAAGAGGGGAATCAACTGTTCTCAAATTGGAGTAAGAGGATGTCACGAAATCCTGTGCTAGTATACTGAGAAAGAATATATTCAGTTTCACCCGTGAGATGCAGAAGTTGTTTTTGGCTACTGATAGGAACAAATACAAGCACACTATTTTTCATGATAACCACGAGGTGTCCATTTGTATAATGAGGTATATATTTATGTAGTGAAAGAGATGGAGTGAACTTTTATATCATAGCTTACTACTACAAGATCCTTTTCTGAAGATCGTTCTAAGTGTTGTACTATTGATGTTGTATTTAGAGTGAATGGGATGTTAGCGTTAAAAGTTTATGCATTCCCCCATCCCCTCTTTTTAACCCTCCGAGAGAAAAGCTTTACGAGTTCCCTTGTTGTATGTAGTAGAACGATTTTGATATTTCTGCATTCTGCATCCATATTGGAACCATCTTAATACAAGTGATTCATTCTAAGGGAATTTCTTCCTCCACCTCTATAGTCACCTTCATATTTTGGTGAAAACTGAGATTTATCCTTAATGAAATTAAAATGATTAAAGAAAATATTTTTAATAGATAGTTAGGGGAAAATAGATGTTAATATAATATAATTTTTTTTTATAAAATATGTATCCTAAATAAATTAAAAAATTGAAGAAACAAATAATAAAATTGAAAGGTTGCACCTAACCAATTATTGTTCAAACCATTAATAAAAAAACTATTGTTCAAGCAAATATTTATGTGGGACAGCATCTATAGATAGTTGAGTAATACTGGTCTATATTTCTTTTAAAATCACCAACTATTGCAGGAAGTGGCCATGGATTTATTTGCAATAAATTTGCTTTCGTTTCAAACCTGGAATAAAATAGATGCAATTTTTTTTCCTCTTTAAAGTTTCTACAACTATCAATTTGATTTTTCATGCAAGCCAAATTTAAAAAAAAAGTTTATAACATAAAAAAGAATACATAATTAGACTGGCTTATTTATAGTAATATATAATGAGATTTTATCATTTTATATAAAAAATCATTTTATTGTGTGATGTGAAAAAAAAATGAGATAAGGTGTGATAAAGTGAAACTACAAACAGGGAAATCCATCATATGTTGGTGAGTGATGTGTTTTTGTAAATCTCAAATCTTAAAACACATAAAATTAATATAAATATTAAATTTTACTTATTAAAGTAAAATAATGTGATAGGAAAAGGAAGAAATTAACTTATTAAATTGTGTTTCCATAAAGATAAACATTACATAATTTAGGAGTATAATTTTCAAGTTGATTTAAATAATTTGTAAAAAGAGAAAAAGGAAAAATAGTTAATATTTTAAATGGCCGTTACAAATTTATACAACGGCTAGTTTTCTATGTTCCAATTGTCTGAACTAAAAGGAGGGTTTCATTACGGGAAAACTAAACGTTTCGTTATCTTCTTCTTTGTTAGTTGAATCTGAAACTGAGAAGATTCGTGAATCTGAGAGTGAAAGTGAAGACTAAACAGATAGTGTTGAAGAGTTCGTATGTGATGGAAGTTGGGTGCAACTCTGGGTCAGAGAATCACTCCCCCAATGCCTCTGCTCCTCCTCCTTTTCATTCTCCTACCGCCTCCGTCAATTCCAAGATCGGAAAGGTAAGCTTTCCATCTTTCTTTTCAAACGTTTTTCATCCTCAATTTCGATATGCAAATCGGTTGTCTGCTGTTTTTATAGTTTTCTGCAGTCCTTGTGTTTGTTTGGTGTTTAATGGTTCAAAACCCTAACCTGGTGAGCCACTGATCCAATACTAGTTCTTTTCGAAACCCTAGTAACAGGAGGACCTTGTTGGTCGTAGAATTACTTATCCAAGTGGAAACTAACAATTTAGACTCGAGTAATTCCAGAGATGAGTGTTGTTTTAGAACTGGTCTTAATGAGGAGTTCCTCTTATTCAGTAACATGTTTGGAATTTGGATAGTTAAGATGAAGTGAAAGAACGAACCCAAGGGTCTGAAAAAATCTAGCAAATTCATGTAACAAACGAACAGTTACATTAACTAGGATAATTTAAGTGCCTAGTTGGATTCGTATTGCATTATCCTAATCACGTTTAAATTTCAGCTAACTTGATTTTGGATCCACAATTGATTTGATTGAGTTAAAACAATATAACTGTGAACTTTTAGAATATAAATATCCAAACATAAATTACTTCACTCCAAAATCAAATTTTTAACCAAAATTAGTTTTGCTAACACAAACTAAGTAGCTGGTTGAAGTCATCTGTTGAAGAGGAGTGACGCCAGCTTGGAAACTTGCTTTAATGAAGTACGCACTGCAATGATCAAATAATTTGATAGCTCAGGTTGATCACGACATTATTTTCTAGAAGAGTTCAATAAATAATTTTCATTATTTATTTATTCTTTTGTTATTTATCTATTTGTACTGTAAATAAATTGTTTGGGTGAGTCTATAATAACTCTGTGTTTTCTTTTACTGAATGGTGCAGAATAAATTGAGTAGGGAGGCTGGTCAATCTACATCAAGTGCTCTTAACAAGTTCAAATCACAAATTAGAAAGCCTCCTCGTCGTAAAACCTCTCCTATTAACTGGTTCCCACGCAAAAAAGGGGATACCTACATGAATAGGAAAATTAAGATGCTGCAGGTTTTGCCATAAACACATATTTTTAACTATTAGTATTTAGTTTATTATTTCTGAATTCCAATGCTAACACACATTTGACCTTTTCAGGAAGTAGATGGTATAAATTTGACGCTTGATCAGACTCTAGGCAGTTCTTACCCACATTATTCAAGAGTGCTGAGAGAGAAAATCGCAGCTAGAGAAGCGGCGCATAAGGCAATGGAGACCCAAAGAGCTGCATTAGTGGAAGCCTCTTGGTGTCGTATTTTACGTGCTGCCGGGTAAATATTTTCTGCAAACTGTACTTGGCGTTGTTGAATTCTAATTTGTATATTGTATTTTATTTATGTGGTGCCAGGTAAAGTTTTCTGGAACCGTGCTAAGCATTGTTGATTTCTAATTTTTTTATATTGATTCAATGTCTGTTTTTGATATTGATGTTTTCAGGATTCCTAGTGATGATGCAGAGGCTCGACTCTTAAAGGCAGAAAAAAGTGCGGAAGAAGCTTTTGAGACAGCCCAGGCTATGGGTGTTATTATGTTTGACTTGCCAAACTGCCCTAGGAAGACAGACACATCCTCTGTTCACGGAGAAGGATCATATACCCACGCTGTTACTGCATCTTTTGAAACTGCCTTTGAGGTGGATAGAGAAGTGGCTGCTGCAGTGAAAACTGCATTTATTAGGCTTGCAAACTCTACTTCATTTAGTAAAGGTGAATTCAGAGAACTGCTAAGAAAAATTAGTGAAAATCCAGATACGGAAGAAAGTGATCAGGACCTGGTTGAGTTCTGTTCAGAGTATGAAGCTGAGTCTGGGGCAGAGTTTGTTTCAGCCTCTCAAAAGAGTGACTTGAACTCCCAAGAGTTAGATTCAAAGATACCTTTTCTTGGGAAAAGCAGGTGGAGGAGACAGTCTCTTGAGAACAGAATAAAACTTGTGGGTATGATGATTGAGAGGTTAAAATGTTTTCAAGAAGATGAACTTTCTTCTCTCGCCACTATAGTTGCAACTTATGGTTTGAATGCTTCCTTGGCTGAAGTGCAGAATGCCAAACTGCACAATCCAGACTCTTCAACTGAGTATTCATCCTCTTTAGCGACTAATTTTCCATCAAGAAGAATGTCATCATTGGGATTGGGAAAGTTAGCCTTGGATGTGACGAGAAAGAAGCAAGTTGAGCCAGAAGTACCAAGCCTAGATAAGTTTTTGGTTAAGCACGTGACAAAACTTGAAAGAGAGATTTGGGAAGCCAAACAAAACCGAAAGATTGAGACAGAGCCAGTCAGGGATAGCTCTCGTAAATCTGTTGATGAAACTCCACCAGAGATGGTACCTGATTTGGGAAGTATTCTAGTAAAGAATTATTCAAAATTAGAGAAAGACATCAATGAGGCAAAAATTAAGTCTGGACAAGAGATGTCAGCAGTTCCAAGCGGCATGCTAAACAGGCAAAAGGATCACATAGAAGTACCAAGCTTAGATAAGGTCTTAGTGAAACATGTCTCAAGACTTGAAAAGGAAGTCCAAGAAGCAAAAAACAGAAGAATGAACGAGAATAAAAGTTTGAAGAAAAAAGTTTATCTAGATACATCAGGTGAACTGGATTCAACTTTGTTTTCTGCGGAAGCATTGGATAGCAAAGAAAACATAAATTCAAATACCGGGTTCAATTCAGGGGAAAACAAAGATGGGTTGGAGAAAATACTGGTAAAGCCAGTACACAGATTGGAAAGAGAGAGGCAGCATGCTTTGTCATTGGGAAGCCGTGAAAACTACAAACAAAGAATGAATCATGAGGCAACCAATGTTCAAGATGGTGAGAGCTTGGATAAAGTTTTAGTAAAGCACGTCTCTAGACTGGAGAAGGAGAAAATGAGGAACAATCTGGAGGAAGAATGGGGCCAAGTTAAGAGAAGCCACAGAAACAACCATTTAGAAACAAATGAAGGCGGTCTGGATCAGGTGTTGGTTAAGCATAAATCCAGACTCGAGAAAGAAAAGATGGTTGCTACTCAGCAGCCAGAAACCTCAGTTAGTCGTTCAATGACTCGTCGTGAAGCAAGGACGAGAGAGTTGCAAGAAACTTGGGGAGGATTGAGCTTAGGAAACGCCCATTTAGAAACAAATGAAGGTGGTGTGGACCAAGTGTCGGTAAAAATTAAATCCAGACTTGAGCGAGAAAAGATGGTTGCTGCTCAGCAGCCAGAGAACTCGGTTAGTCTCTCAGTGACTCGTCGTGAAGCAAGGGAGAGAGAGTTGCAAGAAGCTTGGGGAGGAGTGAGCCTAGGAAACTCCATTAAACCTCGCGTCTCTAGGCTTGAACGAGAAAAGGTTAGCCTTATCTAGCATGTCTGATTTAGCTATCAGAACTTCAAAAGTTTTTCCAAAACCAACCTGCTATTATATTGTGTGGTGTTTGACACTCTAAATTCCTTGCATGATTTTTTCTTTTACATTGACAGTTGCAAAATGTTATTGACTCTGCCTAACCTGCTTTGCTTGGTATTTTGTAGGCTGCCTGGATTAAAGCCGAAGAGGAGGAGAGGAAGCAAGCAATGAAAACACTTTGATTGCAATATTTTGTACTATTCATTCATTCATTCATCCTTGTTCATAAAAATGTGCTAATACTTCATGTATTTGGCTTCTTAATTGTACTTCAGCTTCTGACAAATTGTTTGATCCTTTCAAAAAGGGGACTTTATTAATGGGTCCATCTCATAGTCGTCTGTTTATTTGCCCTTTGTTTGATTTTATCCTCTACACTGACAGAGAATCGACAAAGTTATAAGAAATGTGAGCAACTTAGTCAATATGTTTTCCTGGGATAGAAGTTGAAATAACTGATTTCAGCCAGCATATGAAATAGACTGTCAGCACGTTAATAAAATCTGTATCAAATGGGAGCCATTGATGTAAACAAACAATGACAAATTCAGAATCTTTACACTTCAAAAATTATTTCACGTTTTAAAATATTCATCAGATTTTGTAAGCCTGTCCTGTATTTAATAATGGCAATGCAGAAATATTGTTTTCATGGTTAGTTAGTGTATGTTTAAAATAATAACAACACAAATATTTTTTGTAAGTTCTGTATTTAAAAATGAGCCAAAAAAAGTATGTTTTTAATTTTTAAGACTCTGATTATTATTGATTAGTGGAAAGCAGAAAACGGAAAGATAAAGGAGTAAAAAATTCTTTTGTCTATCTATTTTTCTCCTGCGGAACCACCCCACTACCCACATTTATTTATTATAATATTAGTATTATTTCATTGATTGATAAAAAATATTAATTATATGGAGGATAGTTCTAGAACGGTGGGTGAGGTGGCATGGGAGATGATTTAAGTTCCAGGTCACAGCCTTGACAGTGACGAAAAGCTGCATTATTAAGCTACCTTTACTCTTCCTTTCTTCTCACTTCCATCAATCCATTGTTTTGTGTTTTTCCGATCATAACAGAACAGCCATGGGAGGAGGCAATGGCCAGAAATCCAGGATGGCGCGTGAGAGAAACATGGAGAAAAATAAATCTTCCAAGGGTATCTATTTTTTATTTTGTTTCAAATTCTCCTCGTTTCCTTCTCTCATGTCTTTTTATTTTCTAATTCTGTCTGTAGGAAGCCAGTTAGAGGCCAACAAGAAGGCCATGAACATCCAGGTACCTACCCTCTTCACCCCCTCCCAATCTCATTCATTATTTTTTTTTTCTATTTACGATTTACTTTTCTAGATACAGCTATAATTATAATAAGCCGAAGGACTTTGGTTCTGCAAATTGCCTACCTAATCATATCTGCTTATACTACTCTACTTTATTTGTCCTCACTCTTTGAAATTGCTGTTGCCTGTGAGGAGTGCCAAGACTCCCACGCACTCCTTTACATATTCTTTTATCAAGTAATAAAATTTATTAAAAAAATGTGTAAACTTAGGAGAAAGGTTTATTAAATAAGAAACACGACTCATAACATGTTTGGATTAGTCTCTGGAAGACATGACTTGAGTTTAGGGATGGTCAAAATGGTTTTTGCATTGACCATGATGCTTGGACGTGTGTTGGAAACACATGGTTCTAAACTGTGGACTCAGTCTTATTGAAGCATTTGGAAGTAGCTTTGCTTAACACTGAAATAAAGTCTTATATTTATTCCAAATCCACCCCTGATAATGTTTATGTTTGTCCTGATGAATAGCAAGACAAAACACGTTTTGCTAATTACATAACCAAAACAATTTTGATTGCAAATTTCTGAACAAAACTGAAAAATCAATTTTTTGTTATCTGCTGTTCCAGCAAAAATAATATTCACCTTTGCTTAAATTCAGCTATACAAAATCAATTCCACATGTGTATATTCAAACATGTACTTAAATAGTATGTTCTTTTATAGACAAATTATTGAATCCGTTTACCTATGTGATGACTTCTGCTCCTGTCTCTGTGGCCGGTGTTGTTGCTGGCTGTTGAAATTGATGAATCTCGGGGACAATGGATAACGAGTGCAGTGCAAGGTGTGCATGCAGACATTCATTTGTACCACATCCGAGGTGAAGTGTCGGGAACATGCTGAAGCCAAGCATCCCAAGGTTGATCTCAATGCTTGTTTTCCGCATCTTAAAAAGTGACCATCACGGTTTGTACAATATGCTTATGTAATACTGATAAACATTACCGCGTTCACCAACCAACTATACTTGGTTAACCAAACTATCTAGAACAAATCTCTCAATGCCAATTTCAAGTGTTAACTGATTCCAAGTTAATTTGAGATTAAGATTATGAATAAGTTATGATTTCCTCACCATTCAAGCTCCCGTTACATTAGTCACTTCTGGTTTTTTCCTGGTCTTATTACATCTCATTGTCAAAGATGTCAATCAGTTATTTTTTATTTCTCATCTTTGTGGATCTTTACTTTCTTGGGATGCTCATCAATTGTATTAATGTTGGTTTGATGTCGGATAAAGTTGAAGTATGAACATGTGATCCACATCCAAATCAAACACTTATTTCCACTATGAATTTGTGTACTAGCTGGTGGGTGGGAGACTAGCAGGGATGGGTAAGAAGGCTGAAAATTAAGACCCTTTCTCTTGCTGTGTGTGCCTGCATGCGTTAGAGATTGTTCGGGGTTAATTTGGTAAAAAAAAAAAGGGAAATGAAATGGAAAAAAATAGGAATTATGAAAAAGGTAAAATATAAAATAAAAATATTAGAGAATTAAAATAAATAAAAAAATATGAAATAAATTTCACTCCATTTTTACTTTATTTTCATGTTTATAAAAATTCCTCGCATCTCATTTGATTTCTTTCTCCGTGGCACTCTGCTTGCATCTTCAATATGTTTGACTCTTTAGGTTCCTTCTCTATAAGTGACCTATTCACAGCAATCACATTATTAGGAACAAAAAGTGGTATGACAAAATAGTCGAAGGATTCTTACACTCAGTAAAACTAGGCAGTGACACAAGTTTAGCAGTATGTGGCAAGGGAGATATTAAACTGGAGGTACAAGGAAGAACATAACTAATAAGTGATGTGTTCTATATTCTGAGTTATGTATTAATTTACTGTGTTGGTCACATAAGAGAAACATGTGGCTATTTTAATTCAGAATGGAGAATGTTGAATTTATCATCAACAGAAGGGTATTATCATATGATCCATTCTATGTTGGCAAGTAGGATGTTCCATGTAGTAACCTCTACTGTGTTGTCAAATTGCTTACAAACAAACTTAAAGGAATTTGCTTGTTTGTGGCATGAAGATATGGACATTAGAGTTACTAAGGCTGATGAGAACACTTTACAATACACAAGGATGGTAAAAGGGTTGCCTCAATTCTAACCTTCTACTATTGTTGTTAAAAGAGTCATACCAGAGGAGCAGTGAAATAGAATTAAACCAACAGTTAATCACTTCAAAATTTTGGTTGTCTTGGACATGTTCATTTTCCAGATGCTAAAAAGAATCAAACTTGATCCTAAGAGTCAGAAGTCTGTATCTTTTGGCGTCAATGAAGAATAAAAGGCTTATTGGCATTTACAATTGTTACCCAGAAGATTGTAATCAATAGGAATGTAATTTTTGAAGAAGAAAAAGGTTGGGATTGGGAGAATTGAAATACTTCCTAGGAATAGAAATATTTTGTTGTAATTTTGTGTGGAATGGTTTAATACCCAACAATTTTTTTCATTAATTACTTTGAAGAGTTAATAAAAAGTCAAATTTAACAGAGGAACAATAAAAAAAAACTACTATTCAAAGTAAATAATTTTAATATCAAGTTTTTTTATTATTATTGCATTGTACTTTTTATTTGACAAATTAAATAGTAGTTTTTGTCGTTTTCTCTTGTTCTTTTTAGAAAAAAAATCAGAATAATTCAACATGTGAGGTCTTTTCTTGTCCTGATAAATTTGAGTTTCAACCGACTAATTTTTTTTGTGTGAAGTGGTTGGTATAAATTATTTATTTTACCACGACAATTGAAAATCGTGTTCGTGAAAATTGAAGATTCAATATCATTTCCTTGTTTGTGAGATTTTACATCTGAATTCTTATTTTATTCAATTTTAAGTCTCCACTTCGAAATCAAAAGATTTCATTTTCAATTTATAATAACATCATTTCTTCTTTTTACTGTAAAAACAGAATATTTTCTCTTTTACTAACATTAGAAAAGAATCAAAATTTCGGATTCAATGTGGAAATATTTAGTATTAATAAAACCTTTCTAGAATGAGAATAAATTAGCAAACTTACTCATCTATGAAAATTGATATACAAAATCAGAATCCACCACTACTAAACTAAACGACAACCTAACTATTGAAATTATGATTAGATGAATCTACATGCAATAACATAAATTTAAACACTGTTTTTAAATCAACAACTATAATTTCTCATTTTATTTTCTAAAACGAATCTATGGTATAATCACAAGTGTTGTGATTTTCCATTTTTCAAACTCTTTCGTTATCCACTATGTTGCACATTTATGGTCCATTCACTGACCTACAAAGTTTGTCTATCAAACACTTCTTCGGAAATTAATCTGTGTCATGCTTAGAACTTTCATATTTAAAATGCAGGATTGAATAAAGTGTAGCTGGAGCTGTTAAAAGTAAGATTAACATTATAATCTGAATCATTGAATTGTAACTGTTCACAGTGCTTTTTGTTTTTGTTCTTGAACTGTTGAAGTCTTGCAAGTTGAAGCAACCAAAGATTTGAATCATAAAATGGCAGGTGCGTATTCTGAAAGAAAGAAAGTTGATTAAAAATAGTACCAAAAGAGGAATAGTCCAATCTAACCAATGCAGACTGCCATTGATACACAGCATCCTATGCTGACCCTTCTTCATTATCAACAGTAGAAGACACAAAGTCCACAACTTTCGTTCCAGTTTAGTGGAGATGTTAGGTGGGAAGAAGACACTAATCAGTAATCACGTTTATGGCCATGTCCACAATTTCAGACAGGTAAGTACTTAGTGCTCCATTCTGTCCTGCAGTCAACACTGTTTCCTTCTGAAGCAACCAAAAACCATGTAACAAGTAACAACAACAAAACAATAAATAATAATAACAATAAGTGCTTCTAACTCATAAGTCACCAAGTTCCAATAGAAGGGGTGGGGTACCCCACAGAACGCGCTTAGAAGACTCTATCTCACCACTGAAATCTCACACAACCAATACGTGACTTTTCCACTCATCCCCAATTTGAACCATAATATAATAATTTGACCATGACTCACTTTTCTTTTTCCAACCACTGCCAACTTGGTCCACTTTTTTCTTCTCTTCTCTCTTCTTTAGTCCTTACACTTCACCTTTTCTTTTCCTTCCTCTTTCTAAAGTCTGCCTCTTTCTTTCTTACTTTCTCTCACTCAACAAAAAAATTGCTCACAAAGGAGGAATAATGGCACCTTTCATTTCCCTCTCTTTGTTGTTTCTCTTTCTCCATTACCCCCTGCTATCCCTCTCAACCAACCCTGAAGGTATGCCCTACTGCTTCCTTTTTCTCAGTTGTGGATGCTCAATTTGGTTTCTCAAGAGTTAATGGCAGCTGGGGAACTTAATGTTCAAAGCTTTTCTTATGGCTGGATCATATGCTGTTTTGTTTCAATTGTTTGGTTTTCCTTTTTTTTTAATTTTTGCTTTGGGAATTGAAATACTTAAATGCATATTGTGTTTCCAAAACTACCAATTTTCTTTGGCTTCTTCTGAGCTAGAAAACAGACTTGGTTTGGTCTTAATAGCTTGATTTGATCCAAATTATTGCGTAGGGAATGCTCTGCATGCTTTGAGAAGCAGGCTTTCTGATCCCAACAATGTGTTGCAGAGTTGGGACCCAACACTGGTTAATCCCTGTACTTGGTTCCATGTTACCTGTGATTCCAACAATCATGTGATTCGCTTGTAAGAATGCCTTTGTCCTTTTCTTTTCTTTCTGTTAGTTTATTCCAGAGATGTAGCTTCTTTTTTCTTTTACCTGTGACTCCAACCATCATGTTTTTTTCTTTTTTCTTTTGAGTCTCTTGGTTGCAGTAACTGGGTTCGGGCTTTCTAATAAGTTGTATTATCTTTGGATTTCAGAGACTTGGGCAACTCTAACGTTTCTGGGATTCTGGGCCCAGAACTTGGCCAGCTACAGCATCTTCAGTACTTGTATGGTCTTCTTCCCTTGCCCGTTACAGCTCAGGAGTTCAGAAGCTAGCTCCTATTTGATCTGTTGTTTGATTTAAAAACATGTGCCATCTGACATTTTTCAAACAGTGCAATTGAACAAGTTAATTTTTGGATTTTATTTTGTGCCAGTTTAGATTATTTTTGTCCCAGGCTAGACAGTTAGGATAGTAACAAATTGTGGACTATTCTTGAAGTTTAATCACGTCCTGCACATGTTTGCAGAATATTTGTAGAAAATAACCACTTTGATGCCTAATTTCTCTCTAGAAACTGATAAAATCAAACCATTCTTTCTTTAAACTAAACTATGCCAAACGCAAGCAGTGGCACATATTTTTGCCTAACCCAATATGCATTTAAAGTGTTGTTTTTTTCTTGTGGGGTGGAGATTAGTTTTGCAAAAAACTGATGAGAGATTTTGAAATTCTTGATTACAGGGAGCTCTACAGAAATGACTTAACAGGAAAGATTCCTGAGGAACTTGGTAACTTGAAGTCACTAATTAGCATGGATTTGTATGATAACAAGTTGGAGGGGAAGATTCCAAAGTCCTTAGGAAAGTTGAAATCACTTAAGTTCCTGTAAGTGTTGCTAAAAACTTGTTGACCTTTTGTTCTTGATTCGTGTTTTTTCACTGATGTATAAATTGCTGGCTGTTATACTCACTCATTTTTGCTTTGATGAATTAGGCGGCTAAACAGCAACAAGTTGACAGGATCCATCCCAAGAGAACTCACTCATCTCACTGATCTCAAAATCCTGTGAGTTTTCTTTTCATCTTGTTTTCTATTCTTGTTCTTTTACTTACTTCTGTGATTAGTTTATCAGCTAATTTTGAACCCCAATTTTTACAGTGATGTTTCTGATAACGACCTCTGTGGAACAATACCAGTAGACGGCAACTTCGAATCTTTCCCAATGGAAAGGTATACCAACTCTATTTCATTGTCATCCCACATTCTTAACAACTAGAAATGGCTTACCAACTCAAACATGTTTTGATAGATAGACAAGGTTTAGTCATTTAGAACTGACAACATATTTTCTTGCACCAAGCATGTATAAACGCCAAAGCCAAGACTCCTAATCGTGGTCATTCTTCTGTTAGATACTTAGATTCAAACATGAAAAACCAGAAAACATCAAGAGCTAGCTTTCTTACACTTCATTTGTATAATTTTAATGAAGCTGTATACCTAATCATACTTCCTGAGAAGTGAGTTAAAACCTAACACATCTTTATAAAACTAGTTAGTATGGTGAAGTTTGCACTCTAATTATGTATTACAATTATGATCTCACTAGTATCATAGTATCATTAGGCACATTCCCTAGGTTATTCCTCTGGAGATTAGATGATCATATTTCAATATTTGACATGCATGCATGAGATCTAATTGATTTGAATGAGATATCCAAAAGATAAAATACACTTTGCAAATGTGATGACACAAAATCTTCACTTTTAAATGTGAAGCAGGAATAGTTTTGATTTCAACAGCAATCTAATTGATGTAGTATTTACCAAATATTTCTCCTACTATTGTTTCAGTTTTGAAAACAACAGTTTTAGTGGTCCTGAACTGAAAGGACTTGTTCCGTATGATTTTGGATGCTGAAGAAAGATACAAGTCGCAATGAAGAGGCTTAGTTTATGTAGGGAGGGAGTATCAGAAAGGGAAAAAGGGTGGTGTTATTTGGCCATCTAAATTTCCTCACCATTTTTACACTTTTTAGTTGGGAAAAAGTTGAAATCTATGCTTTTCTTATTTTATTATAAAAAGAAGTGATGTAAGAACATTTGTGTGTAAATAACATACATTATTAATGTTGTATGCTTGACCCGAATATCAATCTAAAAATGTCAGATTTCTTGTGACATCTTTGCATGGCGTTTTGTAGTAAGATATGTGTAATAAGTGAAACTAAAATACCTCTCACAGCCACACTGATAAAGATTATTTTTTTTAATGGAAGAAACTCATGAAGATTCTAAACCATAAAAAAAAATTCTAAAAATAAATAATTTGTTTGGATAAAATATTTTAAATCTACTAAAATTTCGATAAGGACATTCCAAAATGGTTAAGGTTTCTGATAAAATCTATTAATAGTTTCTCAAAATACATTGCAAATAAAGACTCAATTGTAATAAATCAAAAGTAATTTATACAAATAAGTAAGAATCTTTCATAGTTTTTAAAATAAATTACTTGTTAATCATTGAAAATTTTAAGACTTTAATACTAGAAGGAATAACCGAAAAATTACTTTAAATAAAAATAAAATGATTTTTGTAAAATTGTGGGGTGCATAAAGAAGAAGCCCAGATCCATAGACTACATAACAACATTAGTCACTCCACTTGTATGAGTTAACATGCCAAAAGATAAATTTAATCATGTTAGGAAATATGTTATTTGATTCAAAATTATGACATAATTAAATTATATTTAACACACTAATATCAAAATTACATTTTACAATGACCAAAACCAAACTTAAAATGAACAACTATTTTTAAATTAATGGCACTCTTCTCATTAATACACTATTATTATTATGTAAACAATTTTAATGTAGTGCAGTATTATTTTTAAATTGAAAAACTCAGTTACTGTAATAATGTGTGGTGTATTTGTTATTGTCTGAACTTTCTTCAAAGAGAGAAAGAGCATAGCCACAAATTATAGTTAATCATCTAAATTAATTTAGGGATTATGGGAAAATAATTTGAAATTAAGCTAAAAATAATTATGATATTATCATATTTAAAAATTGTATAAGAAGATTGTTTCCTACACGTCATACTAGTTTTAGTAAAAAATTCAAATTTTCAACTTTTCAACCTATTATTCAAAATCAATTTTTCATCGAATATTAAACGTGTTAGGTTAGACATATACGTGTCACTCAAAGAAATGACATGTTACATAGATGGCACGAAACTAACACGGCAGCCTGAGCCGACATGCTTAAATAATTTTTCTGTTGTTTTTTAATAGTAATATTTTTTAATTAAACAAATTCAAATTCAGAACTTCATTCAAATCATTCAAAAGTTAAACACCTGTTAACATAATAAAATTAATAATTTGGAGTCAATTTTCCAAAATATCATTTCATAAGAAACATTATTTTTCAACATGTTTATATCACTTTGATTACTATTTTTCAGAACTTGTTATTTTAAATTTTATAAAATTTTGATCACAGATTTTTTCAAATTTTTTTGTTTGTAATTTACTGTTAATATAATATTTAATTTTTAACGTAAATAAGTAATTGAAAAATTGAAAGACCAAATTTATAATTATAATTTTATAGAATATAAAATTATGCTTTTACAAAATTATAAGGACTAATAAGTGGATTTAGTTCTTTTTAATGTTAGTAAATGAATTATAATTTTCCAATTAAATAGTTAGATTTTTTTCTTAAAATAAAAATCTTATTTTAAAATAGTTATATCAAATGCATGAATTCATGAACGAAAATTATGTCAATTTCATCATTAATTCATAAGTTTTTAAATACTTTCATAGAAATTTTCGTAGTCTGTGCGATGAATAACAATTGTCATAGAAAACTAATTAAATTGAACAAATTGGTTGAAAAAAAAATACAAAATTTTTGAAAAAAAAAAAAAAACAAAAACTGTGTTAGGCACGGATTTTGGAGGTTGATGAAGAAGAGAGTTGGCTGGCTTTTGCATTTACATTGAACTGAACAAGTTGGGGGTTTAAAGAGCCAAACCCCTTTTCCTTTTTCCTTTTCTGACTTATGGAACATAACCATACACCACAAAATTCCCATGAACTGGGAAGTTTGACAACTGAAACCAAATTTTCATCAGATAAAGATTCAATCTTTCTTTGTTGAAGGCTACCAAAACCCCAAACACAAAAACCCATAGATAAAAAATGAGCAGTGCTTTACAAATGAACTCTGCCAAGATTTTTCATGTAATGGGGATGCAGAGGCACTTCATGCTGGTGAACCGTGTCATTCATCCCTTCAAAAGCACCCCTTCTTCTCTTTACACCACAGTGCACTCTAAACCTTTTGTTGGATTGCCACATTTCCTCAGAAAATCCAGAAAATATGACAACTCTTTGTCTTTCTTCTCTTCATCTTTCTGCTCTTCTTCCTCTTCTTCTTCATCTGCTGCTGCAACTTCCTTTTCCAAGGTTGGCTTTGTGAGTTGGTATTTGGGGATGATCAAGTCCTGGCCAATTTTGACAAAAAGTGTTACTTCTTCACTTATTTACATCGGTGCTGATTTATCCGCCCAGGTTCAATGCTCTCCTTTTAAGCCAACATCTTTTGTTATGTGAAGATTGGTATTTAAGAAAAGAAAGAGGAAATGCATTTGTTTGGGTTGAAAATTAAGAGTTTTCTGTTAAGGCTATAGTTGATTTGTTGCCTTACATTTCTTACAAAAATTTTAGGGTTTATAATGCAATTTCTGGTATTGCCTTGCCTAATGTTGTTGTGAATTCAAATAACTGAAGTTGTCCTATATTATTTTAATAATACCGGAAAGCTTTGGAACTAATTATGATTCAGAGAGATCCTGGTTTTTCTTGCTCTTTCTTCCCCTGCTTGCTCCTGTGAATATTTCATTATTTGGACATGCTGTATGCAATGAAAGATGAGGGAACTGTAACTGTATAAAAATGTAATAATCTTGTGTAAAGTAGTAGCATGATCACAGTGTATTGTTCTGTTTCTCCATGATTTTCATTGTTGCTCTAGTACACACTTTGGTTTATCACTCTGCCATGAGATGCTTTGGATGTTTGTTAATTTTTTAGCAATATATTTTTTTCAATAAAATCAAATCAGTTTTAGGTGTTTCTACGGTCTTGAATATCCTGGAATTAGTTATCTTTTTTACAATTCACCATTCAATTTGTAGTTTTTAATACCCATGGGATCAGGGTATAGCAGGTGAGGTTGGTTTTTTGTGGCGAGCTGTGGTTGAAATCCCTACTGAAATTGATACCTTCATTTAGTGCTTGAACACGCCTTGACTAAGACTCCTTCATGGAGGATACTTGTGGAAAACTTGAAAAGAAAAATTGTATTATCTAATTTTGTTATTGATATTTCTCTGGTGACACTTTACTTGTAGATAGTTAGTTGTTTTCCCACAGAGATGCCAGTGTGCACCAATTTAACATTTGAACGATACATGAAGTGAATAAGTGCCTTTTGTTTTCTTATTGACCTAGCAGTGCACTGGATGCAGAGAACTTGACTTTTGTTTTCTCTTGGTAGATAGCTCTTTGCTTGTTGACTTGTTGCCACTTACTTAGTATCAATATTACACCATTCACTTTCATGTAAAGTTCGATCATTTTCCACATTATAGCTTGGGCCATCTTTCAGTACATTGCACAATCACTAAAGATCTTTTGGCCATACTTTGCTTCTGACCATTTTTCTCTAAATAGAATTTATAACTTGGAACATGGAGTATGTTTTGAAATTGTTATTAGTTTGTACTTTTAATTGGTAAAAAAATTAATGATAAGAAGGAAGCAAAAAATATACTCAAATCAGTAAAAGATTCATTTTTTAACCTCAAATTTTATCCTGTAGTATTGTTACATGTTTTGAATGTGTTGATGATATGTGATCTTGAAAATACATACATTTCAATTTTCCTACACAATATGGTAAAAGTTTTTGCTGCTCACTCAATATTCTGAAAGTTATATGGTTAACAATGCTTGGAAGCCTCAAGGCTGACTCTATTAAATTCTTGCACTAGTTACATTGGTTCACATTCTTGTGCAGACTTGAGACCTTTTTTATTCTATTGAATAGATATTTTCAACTCATTAAGTGACTTCACTTGGTTTAACTTGCATACTTCATTGAGTTGTCTGACTTACTCATGTTATTTATTTTGTTATTCGTTTAGACTATTGTGCAGGAATCTTCAGAAGCTTTGGACTTTATGAGGACTTCACGCATGGCAGGATATGGGATGATCGTTTTAGGACCGTCCCTGCATTTCTGGTACAATTTTATGTCAAAGCTTTACCCAAGGAGGGATCTTTTCTCTACATTGAAGAAAATAGTCATTGGTCAGACAATTTATGGACCTGCCATGACTGTTATTTTCTTCTCCTTGAATGCACATATGCAGGGTATGTTCAATTCTGTTACCATAATATTTATCACGTAGTTTCCTTTTTTGAACATGTTCTCAGGGGTAATGTTCTGGAACTGAATGAAGCTATTTTAAAACCAAAAAGATTAGAGCAGACAACTAGAGCTATCATCTGGCTATATTATTGTGTTTGCTTTTTTTGAATCCTCAAGTTCATACTGTCATTTCTAAAACTCTATAAAATACTCATAAACTTGCAATTTTACAATGTGGCAGTGCATTGTTGGGGCCCAGTGGCTTATTTCTTTTCAAAATATTCAATGTTATGCAATTTTGGTCTTCCTTCAACAATATAAGCTGGCTTTCAAGATGCAGGGGATATGCTTTGTACATCTTGATTAATGTTGTGTTGCAAAGTGTCAATGTGCTGCTATTGAATTGCATTTTACCTTGCATATGTTTTTTCTAACATGTATTCTGTGTTTTCCAATATGTCCAATCTCATGCATAGTTTGGCTGTCCGTGTTTGTGCATCAAACATCTAGTATGAAGTCCAAAATTTATGAACAAAATGAAGTGTGTTTTTCATATTTGATTTTCTGCCAAATTCGTTATGAAGTGCTAAACATTTTTCTCTTGGTTGCCAGGTGAAACGGGCTCAGAGATAGTTGCTCGCTTAAAACGTGATTTGCTTCCAACGATGCTAAGTGCAATTATGTATTGGCCCATATGTGACTTTATTACCTTTAAGTTCATTCCTGTCAATTTACAGGTACCTGTTTAATATTTTAGCTTCTAGCCTCTTTTGTCTTACAGTATTCATGCCAGTAAAATAAGTTTTGCAGCCAAAAGATTTCCTTTCTACTTTTTGTTATTGACTCTGCATTGTTTCATATTGGCAGCCATTGATCACCAATTCATTTTCCTACTTGTGGACTGTTTATATGACTTATATGGCAAGCCTAGAGAAAGCAGCCTGATCACTATCTTTGTTTCACGATTCAGACTGGAAGCTGCAGGATACAGACAAATCTTTTGGATGTCTGCACTAATTCTGATCTCACTTTGTCCATCACTATGCTACTCACCAAGATACTCGGTTGTGTAATTGCTGACCTTTTTTTCTCGAAATGCATTTTTGAATCATTAGCATTTCCTTCTCGAGTAACTCTATATTCTTTCAAATAACATACTATTGGTGGTGAAAAAGTAAGAAGTGGTTGATACTTTGCAAAACTCTAACAATAGAGGAAACTTTAAGCATAAAGAGCAGCATGATCATAAAAAATTTCAGAATGGTGAATTATAACTGTTGAAAAGGTAATATCAGAAACATTGTCCATACCCACAATGTTTCTTTAATATAAACACATTTATAGGTTGATTCGAGCCATGATTTTAAAAGCGAAATGTCTCTGACATTATGAAAATGAACTTTTTTCAAGTCTTGTAAAGGAAACAAGTGAAAGAAGATATTAAGTTCAAATTCTAAGTATAGGAGATATTATTAGAGCTTGTTTTATGTAAAACGGGATCATAGGATGGTATTGAGTAAAATGTGTGTATAAAAAAAGGCATTTTATGTTTTGCAATTGGAACATGTCATATGTATTGTTCCGCTTTGCAAACACCCTAAACATGTAACACGCAGTGAATTAGCAGTGTTCAAAATCCATATATTTTTATGTAATTTTTTTTTCATATTCTAAACTTTAGACATCGTGTATATTAATATAAATTATTGTGAAATATTTTAATATTTTAATCTTGTAAAAATACAAGATGAAAAATATATTTAATCCATTAAAAAATATAACTTTTTTAGAACTCAATAGATCAATAAAATTTAATATAAATTAAATTAAAAATACCAAATTTATCACAACTTAAACTTAACTACTATATATTCTTGAAACTTAATTAAACTATATATTTTTATAAGAGGTTTGTAATATGTGATTTTTGTTTTTCAATTGGGAATATGTATTAAACTAATTTGTATCATTCACTTTGTAATTGAAGTGCACAATTTACTTCCATGTTGTAAAAAGGGTCTTAAATATTGTAAAAGAATAATTATAAGAAAGGGTGGTGCACAAAATACTTTTATGTTGCAAACGGATGTGCCAATAAGATTAACGCGAATATATATCAGTAAAAAAAATGTGGCTTTTTAGCTAGAATAATTTAAATAAAAAAGGGAAAAAACTACTTTTTTTCTAAAAAGTGTCTGTACAATATAGAAGTAAAAAGGTATTGTCTTTTATCTAGAATATTTAAAATAAAAAATGAAAAATTATTTATCTTTCTAAACCAACATGCCATAGTAATCGTGTAATTTAATAATTAGATTTTATGTTGTGGTGGCTTGTCAGCTCATTCACACTATTATAGGTCCAGCACTGATGCATGGTGAAACAGTAGACAATGTCTTTGCTACACGAAAATCTTTGCAGGGCTCCTTCTACACAGGGAATCAAATTCCTTACATTCAAAATAGGATGGGTTCTTGACTACAGTTCTTGTATCTATTTAAGAAGCCTATTGTCAACATTTGAAATTGTAGAGTATAGCACGGTTATAGGAGTAATCCAAAATCAATTCCAAAACCTGTTGGCAAATACAGTGCACCAGCCATTGGTGAGATTTAGAACTCAGAATGCAACATTGTTATATTTCAATGAAAAATTGTTGAACTAAAACAAGTACAATAGAGAAGAAGTGAAGATAGAAACAAGAATAAGAACGGGATACCATGAAAAATGGTGACCCTCTTGAAAGTATGAAACAATGAACTTCTTAAACCCCTATCTAGAAGTTCACATATTTTTTGTATTAACAAACATGACTCACTTCCTAGCAATCATCAATCTTTAAATCTAAATCCTGTTGTTTATTGTTTTGGTAAATTGTGGAGCTTCAGGAAAAGACAAAAATCCAAATTTAAGTCAGCTGTAGTAAACGCTTCCACATTCCAAGCTTTCAGCAATTGCAGATTACTAACTCTGCCTTAGATTTCCTCTAGCAGTAAATATCTGATCTACAGTAACATAAGCGGATTCACTCTTCTGAGGCACGTATGCAAATCTTTTCAAGTTGTATAGGCCAATCTGGTCCAAGAACTTGAGGATTTAATTCCATTGCAAGACGGAAATCTGAAAGAGATGCACAGGCAGATCCAGTTGCTTTTTGCATGCATCTTCTAGATAGCAAAACATTTGAACTGGTGGCCAACTGCCTGTTCCGTTGTGCATGCTGCTCATTTCCACATCTTGACCCAGCTAAATCCATAAAGGATTCAATCAACCTCTTCAGGTATGAATCCAGTGCATTATTCAATAGATTTACACAATCCACTGTCACAGACAAACCTTCCTTCTCCAACTTTTGCTCCAAACGACTCCTCAAAGATCTGGTGTCAGGGAGATCTCCATTGCTGAGGCAGGTCTCTGGAAAACCTTTGCTACATAATGAAACATTAGAATGCCGCCTTCCACCACGAACAAAATTCATCGATATACCAAGAGGAGCTGTAACAGGGCTCCTACTTTGAACGCTGGGGCTTCCAGCCATCTGTTCAACCTCCTCTCCTTCTTCAACGGAAATTGGAGGTCTACTGCCAAGGGAATTCAATTCTGTCGCACTCTGCTGCTCCAGTGTCTTAGATATCAATTCTTCAGACGCAAGACCAAATTGGGGTTTTCCCAGGGGGCCCAAAGCATTTTGGCGGCCCTTAGACCTTCGGTCTCGAGCAGCTGAAGGGCCAATCCTCCGCAAGGAAGGAGGAAACGCGTCCCCAAACGTTTGCATAGAGCCTCTCTGCAACCCATTTGAATCTTTTACACTCAAGGCAATCCCTGCTCTTGCAGAGCCACTCACAGGTGGGACTTTAGCCAGACAAGCATTCTTCAAAATCGCTCTAATTAGTCGATTGTGAAGAGGGATATTTTCCCTCCCAATTATCACGATGCAAATTCTGTCAAACTCTGACTTGCTTATCTTTGAACTCAATAATCTTCGAAGCTGATCAAAGTACTTGTCAGCTCTCTGATGACCAACCTTCCTAACGATCAGAGCTTTCAGCTCCAATGTGTCAATTCGAGAATAGCTTCGTTTCGGTATCGTCATTTTGCCCAATAATCTTCTTCTCACAATCACTGAGCCAAACTATACAATCGTAATCTCATAAGCTCCCGCAAATCCAAAACAAACGCTTCCTTAAACCCTAGTTCCCTAACAATATGCGTATCTGCAATTAATCAAGTTTTCAATCAGAAACCATAATCGAATTCAACTATTCACTGATTACAATAGCAAATCAGATGACAATTGCTGGGAAAGACAGCATGCTTTGGGAGGAAATTGAAAAACGACTGAATTCGATAAATACAAGCATAATTATCAAAGAAGAAAGAAAACCCTAGCACGATTTTGAAGAAAGTTGGGAAAATCAATGAAGTTAGGGGAAAGAGAGATTCGTACCGTAACGGGTCGCCGGCGGTGGGAATTGACTACGAATAAAGCTTCTGCGCGGCACAATTGATATGTCAGTGGCGTGTGTTTCTTCCGATCGCGGTGGTTCGGATGAGATGAGAGAGACCAAACCCTAACGGAAATTGACAATTGAAGAGATGTGTGTTTCTTTCAGCACCCCGTTCTCAACCCAACCCTGCGCTCTTTGTTGTTGAGTTTCTCTTCCTTCCCATTCCAATTTGCAAAATTGAGAAAAAATAAAAATAAAATAAAAATAAAAAATAAAATTAAAACTAAAAAATAAAATTAAAATTAAAAATTAAAATATATACATAATATTAGTTATTATCATTTTCACTTAGAGTATTATTAGTTATTATCATTCCTTTCTCGGATCTGCAACACTCTTTATTACCCTAGGCTCGTTAATTTTTGGCTCAGTAAACTATAAAATACATAATATAGACTCATTATGAGAGATTAATTTTTTATGATTATATGTTGAATATAAACATGTTATATAAATAACATCTTTAGATAAACATTCATTATTAAAATCAATTTTAATATATTGAGAAATTAATTTTTAATTCAAAATATTGTATTAATTAAAATGTTATCGAAGGTTTATGAATAATATATTATATATATGTTTCGTATTTAACACATATATTACGTATATACTTGTGTTTTGACGCGTATATTTTATCTTCTAAATAAATAATGTAGGGTAAAACATTATATAGTATGTAACTAAAGAATATAATACATATCTCAGCATATTGGATACTTTAAACTTATCATTATCCATGGAATTAAATATCTAAGATATTTATAATAACTAATTGGTCTCTCTTATTATATAATTAATAAAATTATTTCCTATAAGATATCAATTATTTGCATAATTCCATATTTATTTAAAAATTATATATATATATATATATATTATTTATAATTTAGAGTTTATCTAATCTTAAACTAAAACATTCAAGTATGTTAAGTGAACTTATTATTTATATAATGGAAGATTCTCGGGACGAATAACTAATTACTGGAAAATAATTTTTTATATAGTTTTCACAAACAAAAAGTAAGTCAGAATCTCATTTGTAGGTCTAATTTTGATATGACGTTACACATAAAACTTTAATCGACTTGCCTATTCATGAGGAAATATGATTAGAAGGTATTTTGCGTTTTTATTCATAATCATGTGATATCTTTGTAGTACTTATTTGTATTTGGTAACTTACTTGTTCTCTCGTTATTTTTACAAATTATTGTGATTATAAATAGTATATGAACATATAAGGCTACAAGTGATCATGTTATTTTCATCGTTATTATTAGTCATTTTACAATAACAAAATCAACTCTTAAATTGCTTTTAACTTAGTTAACCCTTCATTTAATACTTGTTTGTAAGTAATTGAGTATTGATTACCCTAATCTAGTTATATTAACGATTAAATAAGAAGCATTATGATTAAGTCAAACAAAAGGATAATCCATGAAAGTGTAAAAGGAAGGTAAAATTAGAATTTATAAAAGATAGTTTGTGATGGGTGTCACCTAGCTCATGCCATGAAGTGAAAGAGGATTTTTCATTGCCAAAGCTAAACACCATTTGTCTTGCATTGGGCACCATTTCATAGTCATGCTAAATGTTGAGCACCATTTGATCCATGCTGAACATCATTTGGACAAAGATATACTTTTTTTGCTTTTATATGCATGCACCCAACTTGAAATAAAGTCCTTGTTCCTTATGCTTTATTTATTAAACATAATATTCACTTATTTTATCTTTTTCAAACACTCTAAGGTGATTTTATATTTTTTGGTTGATACGTCTGACATTTTAAAATTATATTGGTAGGATTTAGTAATGAATACAAGTAGGAGAACAAAGGAACATGGAAGCAGTAAATCTATCAAAGGCAACATGGTCTCTTTCTTATCAAGTACGACTTCACTTTCAATCAATCTTATATTTGATAAGTCAAAACATAAACTAGAGAACAACAAATTTTGATAATTAGATATCGTTTAACAAAAATTGTGCTTAACCCAACGAGTTTTGTCAACAAAGATCATGAAAATATTGCTGGCAAACTTTGTCCATCAACCCAAGTCTTGAAACAACGAGTTATTTATGAAATGTTCTTCTTTTCACTCAAAATCTCATATATTTCAAAATACTTTTTCTTTTTTATTAAAGTAATACATTAATTCATTACACAAAAAATAATTTATTATTATTTTAAAATTGGTATGTTTTAATTAATTTTCTTAATTTGCGTGAAAAACCACAAACTAGTATCATTGTGTGATAGTGAATAAATTACAAATTATTGAATATTTGGCAAAAGGTAGTAAACTTTTGAGAATTTTTTTTTTTTTTTGGGTTTTCATGTATACTATTATTGATTTAGAAATATTGATAAAGTTTTAAGAGAATTAAAAAGTGGACATGTTTATCATATCTTTTTAATTATTCGTCGCATTAAATAGTTTATTAAGAATTATATACTCGTAATATTTTCTTTTATCTAGAATAAGTTAAATTCTCATCTTTAGTATAAGGGATTTTGTGGAAAATATAATTAATTGATATATTTGTTGAAAACATAAATCACCATTCCCAGTTGCAGATATTGTAATATAATAAATCATACGAATATGGTTATAACAGTATTATAGTATAAAAAGCTAAATAACTTAAGTCCAAATTTATAAAATAATTAAAACAATTACACAAGAAATACTTAATTTTTTAATTATTTATTGAAATGAAACTATTTTATTTCCTGAATTATTTTAAATAATAAATTAAAATTCCAAATACTTCTGTTTGAATAATATTAAACGTAATATTAATTAAATTAATTTATGAAAACAATTATTTTAAAACCATATATTTTTTAGTTTCAATTAATATTTTATTATCATTAATTCATAATATCCTTTAAATTTAGGGTTTTTACATCGTATAAATATTAATATTTGTGAGAAGCATACAAAATATTTCATCATATATGTTGCTTTAATATATATTCATGAATGATTTGTTATTAATTCTGGTTACCATTAATAATATTTCTAGAGAAGTGGTTAATAGAGTTTAAAGAACTCGAATCCCAACGAATATCTGTTAATTCTTATAAAGAAAAGATAGTGTGGGACTTCACCATATTTTGAAGTTCTATTTTATAAAATTTGAAATTTTAATTTTCTTATTTTGAATTGTACAATTAAAAGTATAAAATATATTTTAGAATGTATAGTTTATAACATAATTTTATATTTTAGATTGTATTTTTTAAAACTAAATTTTAACAAATTTATTTTTTAAAAATAAATATATTATGCATTCGAAAACACGTTTGAAATTATAATCTAATATACATTAGGAAATCCAAAATATAATCTTAAATCAAAAATATATTTTTGAAATACATCTTTTGAATACATATTTCAGAATATGTCGATATATTATTTTGAAAATAAAATCTAAAATACATAACATATATTTGATTTGTACATTTCAAAATATATATTTAATATTTGAAATAATATATTTGAGAATAAATTTAACTTTAATATTCATGAAGTTAATGCAAGGCCCACAAAAATACAACACTAGGAGAGTTGGGCTAAAATTTAGCCCAATTAATATTTGACCCGGACTCCAGAAAAACCCTAATTTGAGTGTGTCTATAAATTGATATATGCAGAAAGCACAAGGAGTTCTCCTGCATATTCTTTAGCGACTGCGTTTTTGGATCGAAACCTCTACTGCGGCGCAACAATGGGACACTCCAACGTTTGGAACTCTCACCCCAAAAGCTATGGTCCTGGTTCTCGCACTTGGTATGTCCCTGTTTCACTCCCATTTTAAGGTTTTAGATTTTTAATATCAATGTTTGTTTTTTATCTCAAATATACCCTTTAGTTGCTACTTTTCCTGTTTTTTCATTCCCTCTGTTTTAGATTATATAATTATGCAGTCTAAGTTTGAGCTATGAATGCAAATTGCGTATTTTTTTTTTAGTTTTTTATTTATTTATTTGGTTTCATTTGTTTTAATTAATTTGGTTACGTGTTTGCGACCTTATTTTCATGTTACATCTTTTGTTGCACCATATAACTTCAGTGACGATTTTATAGAATGAGGGTATGTGTGTTCAGCTCATTATATCGAATATTACCTTTAGCTTTTATTGGTTTTTCATTTTGTTGTGGTTTAAGTTTGTGTTGATACTTTGAATGCAATCATGTGGTGGTTTGATCCGTGTATTCAACCCATCTAGCCGCATATGGTTTTGGATGTATTTGCTGTTGTGTTGCCACTGAGTTAACATTTGAATTTTATACTATTAGGATTTATGTTGGCTTAGATGTGTTGGGTGTATTTGATGTTGTTTGTCACATGTACGTTTGTGTAGTTCAATTATTTCAATGATCTCTGCTTATAGTTTTTATTGTTGTTTTCTTGCAGCCGTGTGTGTGGAAACCCACATGGATTGATCAGGAAGTACGGACTTATGTGCTGCAGGCAGTGCTTCCGCAGCAATGCCAAGGAGATTGGCTTCATCAAGGTATACACACATGGTTCTGCTATCCCCATTTATAGTGTTCTAACTAATTCAATCTGATATTGTGTCAAACTGTTATATGCTTCTTGATAGGTTGATTTGCTTTGTGTAATTTAACTGTCCTGCCTTTTGTCCTGATTACATTTTTTTTTTTTATCGTTGTTGCAGTATCGCTAAGGAGCTTTTGTTACCTCCCGTCCAAATATCATGTTCTAGCTCTAGATGTTCCGAGGATGTTATGTTTGAAGAAACTTTTGAGACTTTTATTTTGCATCTAATTGATTATCAGACGTAATTTGTGGATCTAAGAATACTTTTATATATATTGTTTTGAAATATTGACTTCCATATCTGTTCCTTAATCATTCTGCATCATATGCATGTGTCATACAGGTCCAAGTAATGTGTCCATTTTTGTTGGCGCTGCTTCATACGATCCTAGTTTGATTTTAGTTTTCAATGGACTTGTAAATGTGGAGTAACTAATCAATTATTTTACACACGGTCTGCAAATGCTGATTGATACTAAGCGCCTAAATGATAGACAGATAAATTTAGTATTTTGCCGAAATTGGCCTTGATGCAGTAATCGATTTAATTTTTGTAGACTCGTAAATTGTCGTTGTATAAGGTTTAGACGTAATATTTCAAAGAAATAAATGGTAAAGGAGCCGGTTGACGACTTTAATAGTTCCTTTAGAAAAATATTCTGCTATTTTTCTTCCAATAGGGAAAGAAACTACGTTAATTTTGGAAGTTCCCGTTGACTAGCATTTCAGCCTTAACTAGCGTATTCAGCTTTACTTTCAGAAATTCATGTTTACATTTGTTCTTGGAAATTCCTGGTGTTTTGTTTTATCATACAATCTGTGGCTTAAGGTGAATATAGGAATGTTGACTGTCTGGTTTTCCAATTATATGATTTTGTAGTTAAATTGGATTGAAACTCGTCCTCTTTTGATAAGCAGCAGAGTAAAATTTGCATGTAGTAATCTCAACAAAGGAAGTTATTAATGATTAGTGGAAGCATGATTGAATTGAGTAAGGTCAGAAAAAAATTGGTATCAACTGGTTATAAGTGTAGCCCGTTGCCGTGGTTTTAATGAACTTGTTGGCTTCATAGGGTACGACCCACTGACAGTCAGAGAGAGTGAAAGCACATGAACGTTTAAGTTACCTGCTTTATAAGTTGTACCAACTACTAAATGCAGAGTTCCAATTTCCTTCTTCTTGAAGGCAACTCAGCATCTTACTTTTTTGTATTATTGTTCTTTTCATGCATGATAACCTCACCTGCCATTCTACTATAGTTTTTCATTTCTGCTTTTCCACCTTATCCATCTCCATCATAACTTTTACTGTGCAGACACCCAACATCAGGAGTACATGTTTTCTTAATGTTCCCAATCATCACTACGTTGTAACTAATATCAATAGAATAGTTGATTGCGTAGGTTTAAGAAATATCCCCTAGAATAATAGGTTGAAACCAGAAGTGTGGAAATTATGTTATGTTGCTTTATAAAATTTCAATATGAAGTATCTGTTAACAACTTCAGATATTGATGGAAACCTGCAACTTTAAACAAATTGCAAAGGATAAGGATCCGTTAAGGTAGAGTGATCCAGAAAAGACAAGAGTGGCATGAGCTATACTTTTTTACTGGTAAGACGTTGCAAAGAAGATAATATGTGGTGAAGTGGTTAAATCTATAGAAACAAATGGTATATGGTACTATTGTAAAATTTTCATAATATGTCATATCAATATTTTTAAGTGAATATAGATAATATATTGAAATTAAACTCAAATTTTAACAGATTACAGTTGTCCTTATCCTAAATAATATAAGGGAAAAAAGAAACACTTTCCACTCTGCGAATCACCTAATTCGGGAGCTTGGAGAGTTAGTTTGTGCAGAGGGACCACTGCTAACCAACTTATTGTATCATACGAAAATGTTTTAAAGGAAGATCTTATCCTCAAAATGAGTTCCACTACGTATGGTGTTGTATCGAGGCTTTCAAACATAGCTTAAGCACATGAGTTAGGGAGAAAACCAGAGTTTGTAGTACTTGAATAAAAATGCAGATGATTTAAATCCATACTTATTGTGTTGTTGGAAAAGTGTTCATACTGTGTTGAAGAAATCAAAGTAGAAGGATTGAATACACATACATCATGAGAAGCAAGTAGTGACCGTGCAAGAGGTGACCTCTTAAATGGTATATGTATAGTGCAGGACTTTTGAAAAGAATATTTCGTTATACAAGTAAGCTGTCATTTTCGGTATCTCTTTGTCCTAACAAAAATTGGACTGTTCACAGATTATGATGATTGAACTTTTCACTGAATTTTATGCTGCCTTCGTAATGGTCCAGTAATTTGTTTGCACCAAGTCTGCTTTAAGATAGGAAAAGAAGAGGGTGATATAAGCCTCTTTCTATTGATTGCTTAAACATTTCCAACATGTCTACATTGAGTTAGTCTGAGATTACTCCATTAAATCTTCTCTAGGCAAAATTATGCAAAATCAGAGTTGTTAACAAACCATTCCACAACATAATTAAGAAAGAGAGAAGGTGATAGACAGTTACAAGGGGGTGATCTCTTGGAGTTTTTGCTTTTTTAATTAGTAAGATGTATTATGAAAATAAATGATTTTTTTAGAAACTTAGTCTCTAAGAGTATTCAATTTACCTATATTAGGGTAGGGTGGTACAAAATGTTTAAGTTACTTATCTTTTTGTTTTGATTGGGATGTCAAATGTAGTCATCCTCCAAACCAGAAATGAAAACCAAAATCTTAAGCCATAAAATAGGATTTTCCATTGAATTAGGTTCTTTTGCAAGTACTCAAAGAATTAACTCAACAAATCAATTATAGGGAATCTACAATCTTTGGCTTCAAGTGTTATTAACCCCAGCTTAATATAATAATTACCACATTTTTGAGCATGCAGAATAGCCGCCAAAATGTACACCAACTTTGAGCCCCAAAGTTGCTTATCACATTGTTTCCTTCTCTACCATTGATAAAATAATCACACACTTTCCTTGGTGGGGTTGAGCTGGAAAGAAGAAGCAAAGTTGGAAAGCTATGGGACAGAGGAAGAATTATTTCCTTAAGCCTATAATCACTTCCGAAGCAAAGTTAATTAATACCTATAAACGGACATCTTTGAGTGTGTGTTTACTTTTTATCCAATTATTCCATTGAGTGTAACTTAAGTTACATGCCTTCAAAGAATTATGCCTGTCTCATCATTCCATGATACATTTGGCAGGGATTCGTTAATCAAATAGCATAACCATATCTTCTGTTTTGAGTGTTTTCTAATGCTAAATGGGAATTACAATCAATCAATAAATCAATGAATGTTAACTGAACTGAGAGATTCATCTAGAATTATTCACAATTATGAATATGAACCTATAGTTTTATATATAGTCAGTATTATTTGGCAATGAGCAATCTGCAGCAAAAAATAAGTAAGAAACTCAGGACTGAGCAATCAGTGTCCTTCTCCATTGAAGTAGCTAGTTGGGGTTGATAATCATGTTGGTCTAACATCTAACTAATTATTAGTTAACAGGAAAACAAAGAAGAATTCAACCAATCCCATGTTCCAAGTTTGTTGTAAGTTATATTGTTTATAGGATCACCTGGAAACTATTTTGGATAGAGATGTTTCTAGGTATAGGAAAATGCCTGTGACGCCACATTATCACAATATGAAACACATTTTTCTCATAAATGAAAAGAAGAGAATTTGTGTGTAAAATTTGACTATAAAGGAAAGGAAAGGGTTGCTTCAATACTAGTCAAGATTTGGAATTATATGCAAAACTAATCCGGAGGTTAATACTTTGTTTTATCAAATAAACCATTATTCCTTACAAGTTTCACAAAATATACTGCTTTAATTGCTTAACTCCTTAGCTCAACCTAGGAAATAGACACCATCTTAACTATTTTTAAAAACAGAAGATGCTTTGAGATCAAACAAGAAGCAAGCACACTGGGAAGATGCACATGTATTTTTGATCTGAATGAAGATATCAGTGACCAAAATGAATGAAATGCAGGAGAAGATAGAGAGGGTAGAGGAAAACCAAAGGTTGGAGAGAAGAAAGAAGAAAGTGGAGGATGTTGATATTAAGAAATAATGAGATGCGTTCAATGGTTGCAATGAATGGCGTAGATGGAGAGGGACAGAAAGGGATGTGGCATCTTAATCTAGTTATAATAATAAATTGATTATAGCTTAGCTTGCAAAAATCACAATTAGGCAACATTGCCTTTCTGGTTGATAATGCCTAAGCTTTTTGGGCATTTCACTGATAGCATCAACCACTGTATTTGATTTAGAGCTCCTTTCATTATGGTTAGCTCATTCATCTCTTTCCCAATGAAGTGATCTACCTATCTATCTATCTATCTCACGTCATACCTCTGCCAAATCTTACTCTATATACGCATTATCATATTATATACACATAATATACACACGTGAAAACACAAAAACATCACATAATAAACATATGGTGAAGCCCTTCTTCTATTCTTGTATAACAAATCAAACAGTTTACTCCATATTATACCTCAGTTATAATCAAAATTAATGTTTCACAACGACATGAAAAAGACAACCCTCTAGTCCTCATGGCAGAAATAGCTAAATCAAAACAATGTCTGTAGCTGTGGCTTGAATCTTGTGACTCACTAATTTTGGAAGCTACCTACACAATTAGTGCTTAATTCACAATATTATCAAGAAGAATAAGAAGGAAATAGTGGAAATAATGTGTGTGTATATAAATAAGTGGAACTGTTGGTTTTTCCTTGTTCATGTAGTTGTAGCTGTGGAAAAGTATCATTCATGACAATGGCTTAGCAGAAGACTTGAAGGGAACAACATTAGTGTCATGTTTGGTAAGCAGAAAATAATCAAAAGAAAATGAAATATGTAATGTATTTAAGTTTAATTGAAGTGTAAAAGTGTGGCCAACTTGCTTTCTTTGTTTTCAAATCTCTCCACCAAATATTGTGAAATGCCAAGTTACTAACTGAACAGAGAATTCCATGAAAATAAGAAGGATTTTGAATGTTTGAAGAGAGCATAAATTGATGCAATATCAGTTTATGAAAGGGATGGCCACTAACCCTTGTAATCTAATTGGTGAAAAACTCCATTTATGGCCACAATTTATGAAATCTATAATTAGTTACCAAAAGAAGGTTTATTTTTTAATTACTCTTTAATTATGTGTTGGTATAAAGTAACGTAATCATATAATTGTTATTAATTTCTTTCAATAATTTGACAACACACAAAAATGATGGCATTAAGAATACTCTACTTATACATATTAAATTAAACTACGTTTTCTTGAGTGTGACAACTTTTTAGCTAATTCTCCCTTAAAGAATGATTTGTGTGTTATTCTTAACTTTTTAAATGTTTAAACTTATAGGCATTTCAATACATAGAAAAGTATATTGTTAGCTTAAAAGAGTTTGAATTTAAAGGAAGACATGCGATTCTCCTTACCAAAAAGTTAAGTATGTCTCAAAGTAAGAACTTGATTTAATATATAATAATAAAATAACTTTGATCTAAAGAAAAAGTTTAAAGATTAATGGAGAGATAATTTATTAAAAAAATACAACCATATAAAATTTTCTAACAAAATTTAACATAAAAAGGAAATATATTCTCATGAATTTTTTTTGGTATGTGTGTAGTAAATTGTTTTGTTTTAAAAATATAACAACTAAAATTAATAAAATTCAAAAGAAGAGGAATATTGTATATACAAGTACAATAGCTTCGAATATACATTTTTATAGTTAAAAATGTTGTTTTTTTCATGAACATCCATCTTATAATTTTAATTTTTCAAAAAAATTATTTATATTTTCACATTTTACTTCATTTTAAAATACCTATTAGCACTAAATCAAAACCAAATCCATCAAATAAGAGAAAGAAAAACATCTGGATTTCACTTTTACAATGAACTAAACTTGAACTTGTAAGAAGTTTTAAATATGAAACTTTTTCCTTCATTATATTAGCACTTTTCCCTAACATGGTTTATGTATAAAAAAAATGATAGTAGCATTTTCATTTTCTTCTAAATTTCCCCTCCTTTTATATATATATATATATAATTTTTTTTCCTTCCTTGCAAGTAAACGCATGGCATTATTAGGTTACACACTAAGAATAAAATGGCATATTGTGTAAGGAAAGAAGGTAAAGGAATTTTGAGAGAGAAAAAAGAAGAAGCAATAAACAAGAAAGTTGGGAATAATTAAGGGTTATTAACATTAAGATTAACAACACATAACGTTTCTCCAAAGATTGAAGCAAAGCAAAACCGAAAACCAAAGACTCACTCACTCTACACATTATATTACAAACTCTTTTGTATTTCTATTTTTATTTTTGTTTTCTCTTTTTTAATTAACACCTACTTCCCTTTCTCTTTCTCTTTCTCTTTCTCTCCAAAATCCCACACCCTGCATCGCTATTTCTCTCACTCACTCACTGTTCCTCCCAAATGCTGAATCTGAACCACACCCACTGATCTGCAGGGTCGAGAACAGGGTCAAGATTTGAGCTTTGGGGGAAAGAGAAAAGGAAAACCCTCATCAGAGAGGCAATGTGAGGGAAGGTTCTAAGCTTTCGGAAATGGTGGCTGCCATTTCGGAAGACCCATTGACCTCTTCTGAGAAAGACAACAACAACAACAATGGCACAATACCCAGAAGGCCAAAGGGTAGGCAAGTTTCTTCAAGGTACATGTCGCACTCTCCTTCACCCTCTCCTTCTTCAACCACAACCACAACAACAACGACAACTTCAACCTCAACATCAACCACAAGTTCTTCTTCTCGTCGATTCCCTTCACCTCTCCTCTCTCATTCCACCAATTCCTCCACCCCTTTGGTCCCAAAGCGTTCCCAATCGGTGGACCGCCGCCGCCCGCGTCCCGCAACTCCGCTTCCCGAGGCGGCGAAGCTTCTGGTGACTTCCACTCGGAGCCTGTCGGTTTCCTTTCAAGGAGAGGCCTTTTCGCTGCCCATTAGCAAGACCAAAGCCACCGCCGCCACCCCTCCGCCGCGGAAGGCCGCCACGCCGGAACGACGGAGGGCCACGCCAGTGAAGGGGGAGAATTCAAGGCCGGCGGATCAGCATCGGTGGCCGGCGAGGACCAGGCAAGCGGATCATCTTTCCAAGAGTGTGGATATCAGTGATAAGAAGAAGGTTGTTGGGAATGGGTTTGGGAAAGTGGTGAGGGCTTTGCAGAAGTCAATGGTGGTGGAAGGTGAAAAGAGAAGAGCTTCTTTGGATGGGCTAGGAGGGTTGAGTTTGGATTTGGGGAAAGCTGAGTTGTTGAAGGGTAATAGTAATGCTAATAATAATTCTATTACTAATGCTAATAATCATAATAATAATGATGGTGGTGGTGGGAATTTGGTGAGTAAGTCTTCAATGTCTTGTGATCTCACTGCTTCTGATACTGATAGTGTTTCTTCTGGAAGCACTTCCGGAGCACATGATTCTTCTGGGTCTGTCAAGGGCCCTAAGGAGCCTCGTGGCATTGTTGTGTCTGCCAGGTTTTGGCAGGAAACTAATAGTCGGCTTCGCCGCCTGCAGGACCCTGGTTCGCCCCTGTCCACCAGCCCTGCTTCTAGGATTGGGGTGCCAAACAAAAATGCTCAGTTGAAAAGGTATAACAGTGATGGTCCTATGTTGTCGCCACGAACTGTGGCTTCTCCTGTCAGGGGGAGTGTGAATGCTCGGCCTGCTTCGCCGAGTAAGCTTTGGGCAGGATCCTCTCCGTCAAGAGGGATGCCTAGTCCTGGTAGGGTGAGAAGCACAGTTGCCAGCTCCATCAATAGTGGTTCGGGTAACTCACCATCCATTCTTAGCTTCTCCGCTGATGTGCGGAGAGGGAAGATTGGGGAAGATCGGATATTTGATGCACATACGTTAAGGCTTCTGTATAACCGGTATGTGCAGTGGCGGTTCGTGAATGCAAGGGCGGATGCTACATTTATGGTGCAGAAACTAAATGCTGAGGTATGGTTAAATGTGTATTAAGGCATGCCATATTTAGTAAGTATTATGGTTGCTGTTATCTGTTTTTGACAATAATGTGTCTAATTGTTAGTTATTATGGTAATTGTGTTGTTTAGTGCTTGTATATTGTAGAGTGTTTTGTGGAGTGATTCAGATTAACAGGGCACACTTGTAACACTCAATAGAATAGAATGTGCTTAGGAATGCGTTAGAAAACTATATTTGAGATGTACTGTGCTAGAAGTTTAGGCTGCTAAGTTCATAAAGATCAATGTAACACCTCATTTTCAAGGAAATGTGCTAGGTTTCAAAATGCTGATTGACCAAGAGGGTGGCAATTTGTTACAAGTTGAAGTTTAGGAGTGATTCAAATGGAACTGTAAACTCTTGAACCTTCTATCTATGTGAACCAAAAGAACATATAACATGCAGGGATAAAGAGGGTCTTGAATACTCATACACTTAAGTATATGTACACAAAATAAAAGTAGTTGGTGGAAGAATAAGACTCTTGGTACCATAGCTTGACCTAATATCTTGTTGATCTTCGAGTCAGGTATATAATGAAGTTGACACCACTTTATCTTTCTTACATCAATTTATAGTCCCCAGAAATATATAGGTCTTAGTGACATTCAACAATTTCATTCATGATTAATGTTCTGAAATCTTTATCATGATGAGAGGCAGTCACACATATCCATAAGTTGTATTTTCTGTATGTAGATCTGTACATGCACATTTAATTTATTGTTTTGTGAAATGTGCTACTCCCACTATGTTTAGGATGACAATGCCTATGCTTTTTGGTGATAACAATTACAATACTTCACCCCCTAATAACTATAGTTTAACCTAATAAATTATTTTAATTATGGCAGAGACATTTGTGGAATGCATGGGTAACAATTTCAGAACTCCGGCATTCAGTCATACTTAAAAGAATCAAGCTTGTATTACTGAGGCAAAAGTTGAAGTTAACTTCCATCCTTAAAGGACAGGTATGATTCAGCGTTTTCAATTTTAAAGTAATGCCTCTTGTGCATTGAATGTAACTTGGTGGAAGGTTATTAGCTTGATAAAATTCACATTTTAATCTGTACTGCTTTTTGGTTAGAAATAATTGCTTGCTGTTGAAGTTCCTGACCTGTTTATAACTTGATGCAAAGTTGACTATTTGATAATATTTTAGCAATTTAATATTGTTACTTCGAAGCATATCTTGTAAGAATTAAACGTTATTTTTACTTGAGTTGATAGTCATAATCAGCATTCATCACGTCAATTAGTCAGCTACTTCTATCATCATCATCATTACTGTTAGTCATAATCAAAGTGTATTTTGCTTGGGTATAGATCTCTTATTTGGAGGAATGGGCCCTTCTAGATAGAGATCACTCCAGTTCTTTGCTTGGAGCAACTGAAGCTTTGAAGGCCAGTACACTCCGTCTTCCAGTTGTTGAGAAAGCAATTGTATGTGCTACTTTTCTTTTTTGCTTTTTTGGACACTTTGCACTATTTTAAAAATAGACTATCAAATTTTAAACTGTTATTGTTTATCAGGCTGATGTACCAAATCTAAAGGATGCTTTGGGGTCAGCAGTTGATGTGATGCAGGCAATGGCATCCTCAATATACTCTCTTTCTTCAAAGGTGAATTTTTAATATCTTCTGTATGTTTCTTTATTTTAATTGTCAGTTTAGATGTGCAATGTCTGCGTGAAAACCATATATCTATAATTTATTTTTCTGACTTCTGTTTGATAATTGGTATTTGTGTTTGAAGTAATACTTTGATTGTTTCAGTCATTAGTCACATTGTGTCAAGACAATTGAAGCTCTTTTTTCGTTATAAATATTCTTTGAACTTTTTTTTCGGAACAAATATTAAATTTAACTATTATCACTTGGTTGACCGAAACTTTTCAATACATACCACTTACTATTGTTTGGGTTATTAGCTATCCATATTTTTGTATTGTCAGTATTTGATGTGCTGCTGTTTGTTGCATGTCAATGTCTATTTTGCTTATTTTAAGCTCTACCTCCTTTTGAGTAGTGCCAATTGAATGTTCAGAACAGAAGTGTTATTAAATAAAGAGAATGTTATGGAATTCCTTTGTGGCTTGACGCTTGACAGTTGCATTTTTTTAACCTGTTTTGAATTTTCACATTCTTTACTGAATTTCTTGGCTAATAACATAGGTGCTCTATTCCTAGGCATTATTGCATGGGTTCATTTTTGCAACCATCATATTATTTTGCTTTCTGCAGTAATTTTTTCATCTAATATGATGAAAGGGACAGATTAAATGTAACATCTAAGCTCACTAGGTGGGGTGAGTTACATGGTCCATTAAACACCATTTAGCTCTATACAACAACCAAATTGTAGCAAAAACACTCACTAGAACCCCATGAAACCTTTGTTTAATTCACATTACTGCTGCTCTAGACCAATCGCTGACTTGCTCATTTAGTTCCACGGAAGGCAACTGCTTGGGGGGAATTGGCATTTGGGTTAAAGATAAGCATTTGTTCGCACTTCTGGTGGTATATCTGAACACATTGAGTTTCTAGCAGGTGGAAGAAACTAATTGCTTGGTGGCGGAAATCCTAAAGGTGACCTCAAAAGAAAGGTTTTTGCTTGAACATTGCAAGGAGTTTTTGTCCTCGTTAGCAGCCATGCAGGTAAATCATGTTTGTTTGAAGCTATCTAATACTGATATGCTGTATCAATGCTTATTGCTATTTTGAATCTAATAAATCTGGCAGGTCAAGGATTGTAGCTTAAGAACACATACCTTACAACTTTCTCGTGCGCCAACTTCCAGCTGCCTGACAACACGTGTGTAGAACTGATCTTATTTGACTGCTCACTCTTAATGCTAACACTACTCCCAGCCTTTTATTTTCCACGGGGTGGAGATATAACACAGAAGGTAATAAGAATGGAAGAATGGAATGGAGTTAATAGCTAGCTTTTGGTGTTCATTTGACATTTTTGAAACCTGTTGTGGTCTTGTATGTCGTGTGTAGTATATCTTTGTGTCTGAATATTACAATTTACAAAGGAAAAGTGGTGGCTTTTCGCTCACTAGTTAGCTAGCTGTATACAATTACCTTGTCATTTGAGGAAAAGCGGGTGGCTATGTATATATCTATATGTAATCAACTAATCATTGTTTATTAGGTAGTTTGCTGCTTAGATCTTCATTTGAATCCCTGGTATATGTCTTAACTGTATTTTGTCACTTTAGTTTTAGCAATCAGAGACATGATTTTTGCATATCATCAGAACAACTATTCGTCTTGGACTGTCAAATTGCTAACTGGTTCTGGTAGTAGAACATATGTTTGAAGTTGTCTATAATATTCATTGTGTTTGAAGTGAAATGCAATCATGACAGCATAGCAAAGATGCAACTCAGAACCTTCCGTTTAAGAAACGTACCATAATCAAATTAAAACTTCTGGGACAATTGTTTAATTTTCATGTACAAAGTTTGTGTTTCTGAATTGAAAATATACGGAGTTCGGTACGATGTTTCCCCTACTCTGGAAGAAAAAAAAAATGAAAACTACAAAAATGTGTAACTATTGCAAAGATAACTTTGTTTGGAAGCAATATTGAGCAATGAACCTAGTTTATAAATTACAAGTCTTTGTAGATAGAAGTCGTTATCGCCAAAATCAAACAGACGATTTTTAAGCAATCGTAAACAGTTAGCGTGAGGACTGGTATTTGGGATTGAAAAAGAAGAAAACAGGAATGCACTCCAACCACAAAGCAATATGAGCCCTATTACCTGCCACAATTGCGGCTTCACTAACGTTGTCCTTTTTAATGTGCCACGTCCTGCTAAACTTGTATCCATATTTTTTTCAACAAATCATAAACAAATTTTCTCCATACGTTTGCATTATTAACTTTATAAAGATCGTGTTCTTCAAATTTGCCAACTAGATCAACAGCACTCGTTGCTGCTGGACTAACTATTTTGCTACTATTTGTTCGCAATTGATTGGATACATCTGTGTCCCTCCCTATCTAATCTTGAGTTGTAAAGGATTAACTGGATTCCATTAGTTAGTTGATCAACAATACACGTTGACTTTTGTACAAGTTTCTTTTTAATGCTGTGCCGAAAATTGAGGGGGAAGTACAACATTTATGTTTGACTAGTTAGGGTCATTTTATTTTATTTTTATCATTCAAGAAAGACTGCAGTAGATAGATATACCAAGAAAAAAGGAGGGAATAAAAAAAAATGAAAAGTAGCAAAGTCCATTGTTAGAGAACAAACCTGCACACTCAAATTCATATTTTGCACCTGAGCCGACTTAAGGGTGTTTATCAATTTCCATTTACTTTTAACGGGAATAAAGACATATCAATAGGAAAGCATATTGACAGTGACCTGTACCCAACAATAAGCTAGCGTTTCACAACATTTTACATTTAGTTTTTGGTGTTTACTTGGAAGAAGTGCAACAGTAGAAATGAAAAAAAAAAACCGAAGAAATTCTTCTTTTCAAAATGGCCATCAGGAATCACGCTGGAGGATTGGGATAGACTTTGGGCTTTGGCTTCACCTCAATCTCGTTTACACTACGAACGAAAATAGCATCTGGTTCGTTGCTGTAAAATGTAATGAACAAAGTTACTTAAAACTAGCTCGTATAAGAGATACAGATAATTAGATACAGAACACACCTTTTAGGTCCTTCTTCGAATGTGTAACTTGAGGCAACAGCCAACAAGCGTCCATCTCGGCTAAACGAGAGTGCGGCAACGCTAGTTGGATATTTTGAGTACTAGGAAGAGAAAACGGCAATTTAGTAACTTCATTAATTACATCAAGAAAATTTGGCCACTCAATTTACCCAAAGCAAAAAGGAATAAAACCTGGTATAGCCTCTTCTTATTGTTTCCGTCCCATACGTTAACATACCCATCACAACCTCCCGTGGCAAATGTGCCATATCTGCAGACATTTTTATAAAGTGTTCGTCAAAATAACGACTAAGTCAACATATGAGTTGATAATCCTAACATGCGTAGATGACGACAACATTTAATTCCAAACTCCATCAAACGGGTGTCACAACATTTCATCTTTGGAGCTCTTGAAATTCTAAGGATATGAAAGAAAGGAAACAGAACTTTCATCTACCACATGTATTTATGATCAAACTACATGTGAAGAAATCAATTCCATCTACTTAAAATGAAAAATAACTAAACATGAATTTTGTCTTAATATAAAAATGGTGACTGAGGTTCCCCCACCTAGTAAAGTCCTGGGGGATAGGTGTGCGCAAACTAGCTAAAATCCCACAAGTGGAAATACTGTTTTCAATATTTAAAATTATGACCTCCTCTAAGTCGCAACGGAGCCATTAAGAATTTTTTTTAATGTAATTTCTAATTTTATTTCTGTTTCTCACCTAGATCCTTGAATGATACATGCTACAGCTATTGACACTGTAAATCCTAGAGAAACAACTAAGCAAGCAATTTAAAATACTCGTTAAAGTGTCTCAATTCATGGAGATGATAAAATCCAGGTGACAGAGCACTTACATGGGGTGGAATGCAATTGCATTTACAGGATAGACTATGTCCCTTCCAGCTTCTGATTTTCTGTGACACTTGAAAGCATATCTGCATGAGGGTTAGGCAAAGTTCATTAGTAGGTAGAAGTTAGTGAAGATATACTGTTTTCCATACACACTGAAATACTATCATCTATGTGGACCAAAGTTCAAAATAATCACATAATATTAGTATTAGAAAGGGAGAACATAGACGTATAGAGAAATGGATACTTTTTTGCTTGGCTAGCTTCTGAGAGGTCAAAGAACTCCATTGCAACCCGGCCCTCAACAGAACTAAGTGCATATCCTGCACAAAGCAGTTATTTGAGTACGAAGTGTAACAACTATCTTGGCTAAGAAACAAAAGAAATCAGTGTCATCTTCAGAAAAATAAAAGATTGAGAATTGTAGCCATCAATTAAAGTTCACCTGTTCCATTAGGGTAACAGCGAACACATCTGGTTTGATATTTTAATGAAGATTCTCTCTTTTGCTCAGGTTGAGACATGTTTCTCAAATCATAGATATTAACATGTCTTCCAGCTGTTGCTACAACCAGGCGATGTCCAACCAGTGAGAGAGAGTACACACGCTCAGGTTGCGGATATGTCCCAACTAGTGTGCGCTCCTGCCCACTGGCGCCTCTAGGGTCCCAGCATTTCAGGGTTTTGTCCCAACTACCAGTGATCAATTGGCCTATAGTGACAAAAGATAGAGGTAAATACTTTTAGAGTAATGAATAAAGTGACATTGTAACATAGGTGAAATGAGGTCAGAATTATAGAGATAGAGAGAATAGACCTGCAGCATACGAATACTCAACACAACGAACAGGTGCATCGTGCCTCCCCAAAATATCCTCTTTATTGGAGCTGAAGAAAAGCCTGGAGCATGATAAGATAAATGATGAGTTACTTTCCCTCTACTTAGAGATGAATGTCATCTTTCCGCTTAGAAATGTTCAAAATACACTTTATTTCCCCTTTTTTAGAAATTACATTTCCCTCTCCATCATTGGGATTAAATGTCCTAAATTTTAATCCATTCTAAATGTAAACCAATCCCATTAAGTGGTAACCAGCAACTACAAACAAGCCTCTCCCAAGGGTGTTTTCTTGATGCAACTTCTAAAAAGTCACTGACTGACAATTAATTTTGAACTTCGTACTGTTAAAAATGTCATTTTATATACAAATAATTGCGGGGTTGGAACCTAACTAATAATCTTCATCTCATTTTCTGAAGTCCCAAAACGGATAGTTGGAATTCAAAACTAACTAACGGTATGGAAAGTCACGAAATAGAATTTTTTTACGCTATGACCCACTAAATGTAAAGCATATTAATCTATCCAAAAAAACTGATCTTCCAAAGCAAATAGTAAAGAAACGTAATTTCCAATGTCATGGGCAATTTACTTCGAACATAACGTTACCAAATATTGGACCTCACAATATAAAACCAAGTCTCAAAACCCCACAATTCATATTTTCACTTCATCTTTTGAAGCATTAAAGCCAACAGTCGGGACTCAAAAAAACCTAACCAATGATATTGAGAGTCACGAGAAGAGAAAAATCGAGAGCAAGCGATTAGCATAACTCACATCAATGCATCGTAAACAAAGTAATCATATAAAGAAAAGAAAAATGAGATGTAATGTAATTTCAGGATATAAGAAAGAAAAAAAAAATGAAATTTAGTAACCAGGTAGAAGGAACAACAAAACTAGGTTACAAACTCAACAACAACATAAGTAGGTAAATTCGAATTTGAAGAGAGTGAGTGAGTGAGTGACTGACCGTCTAACAGTGTTGTCGGCGGAGGCACTGAAACCGGAGGAATCGTCGTGGAAGCAGCAATCGAGAACGGGACCAGCGTGCATGAACTCTCCTCTCAAGACATTGGCGCTGGCATCATACAGGCGCACACTCTGAAGCGCAGAAACAGCAACGAAGGGAATGAAATTGATAGCATACATAACATAACACAGGAAGTAAGTAATTGAGAAGTGAGAAAGTGGAGCATGCATAGCATACATACCTTGTCCCATGAGGAGACCAAGAGATTATCGCTGTGGTTTGAGAATCGGAGATTGGTTATGCCGTCCGATGGAGGATTCGACAACTCTCGCCCCGTCGCGGCGGGAACCGCAGATGCCATGTCTGGGATTGGTTGAAATTTGAAAAGTTTTGGGGGTGGGAAGGGGAAGATTCAAAATTGAATAGACCAACGCAGCGAGAAGCGGGTGACCTAATCAAATTTCAAAAAACAAAACCGTTCCCTTTCCATTTCTCATTTTCAATGTAAATCATTGCCTGAATTATATATATATTTTTCAAATTTAATCTGATTTTCTTATCTTCTAAATTTTTTTATCATGCAGATTGTTTTCACCCGTTTTTTTTTTTTCAAATAAGAAACAATTTTTTTTGTTTCATTATATTACAAAAAATATTCAATTTTTTTCAGTTTAATCATATTATTAGAATCTAAATCCTAAAATTTCTTACCTATATCCATGTAAAACAAAAACAAAAGATCAACATTTCTAAAAATTAAACATGGTCACAAGGAGTTTATTTTCTATTCAAATTCTCCCACAATACATATCATAGTAAGGGGTGTTATGAACTATACAATTCAAAAGATATTACTGGATTTGAAAATATTTTTCGAATTCTATAATTCAAAATTGAATTTAAGAAAAAATAAATAAATTTGAGATTGTAGATTCAGGACATAAATAGAAAAAAATAACATTTTTACAAAATACATTATTTAAAAATAAAATGGTTTGTATATTTGACATATGGGGTGTCCAAAGAAGCTATGGAGGTGCAAGAAGAAGCATTCTAAAATTTATAATAAATGAAACATCAGCCCATCTATTCGGCCCGGCCCATAATTTATGGTTTATTTTTCTGAACCTGTTCTGATTCTTCATTCTTATATTAGTATCAACACGAAACAGCAATAGTTTCATTGAATCAGCCTTGTGTTGTGTTGTGCCTTTTGTCTTCTCTTCAATTTTCCATTTCCAAATCCACCTTTATCAAATCCCTCAATATAATGCTAATCTGCAAATAAACGTTGCATGGTTTTGATAGTTTCTTTGTAAGTTGGTTTGATGAAAATGAAATCCAAAAGCCTCATGTCAAACCACCCAATTCTCCAGAAGTTGCAAAAATGTCACAGCCTCAACACCCTTAAGCAAGCCCATGCTCTAATGGTAGCAACTGGTCTTTCACTTCAGACATACTATCTAAGTCACCTTCTTAACACATCCTCCAAATTTTCCTCAACCTATGCAATTACCATCTTTAACTCTATCCCAACCCCAACAGTTTTCCTCTACAATACACTCATTTCTTCATTCACTCGTCACACTCACCAAATTCATCTAGCCTTCTCACTTTATAACCAGATTCTCACCCACAAGACCCTTCACCCCAATACCTTCACTTTTCCCTCCCTCTTCAAAGCTTGTGGCTTTCGTCCTTGGCTCCAACATGGTCCTCCCCTCCATGCCCATGTTTTCAAATTCCTTCAACCCCCTTATGACCATTTTGTAAAAAATTCACTGCTCAATTTCTATGCCAAATATGGAAAATTGTGTGTGTCTAGATATTTGTTCAGTCAAATCAGTGAACCTGACCTGGCCACATGGAATACTATGTTGGCTGCCTACGCGCAAAGTGCAAGTCATGTTAGTTACTCAACAAGTTTTCGAGATGCTGATATGTCCTTAGAGGCATTGTATTTGTTCAGGGACATGCAGTTGTCTCAGAGAAAGCCTAATGAAGTCACACTTGTGGCATTGATCAGTGCATGTTCTAATTTAGGTGCACTGAGTCAGGGTGCTTGGGCACATGGTTATGTGCTAAGGAACAATCTTGAACTGAATCGATTTGTGGGAACTGCGCTGGTGGATATGTATTCTAAATGTGGCTGTCTGAATCTAGCATGCCAATTGTTTGATCAGCTGTCTGAAAGGGACACGTTTTGCTACACTGCCATGATTGGGGGGTTTGCAGTTCATGGTCATGGGGGTCAGGCACTTGAACTGTATAGAAAGATGAAACATGAGGGCCTAGTTCCTGGTGATGCAACTATTGTAGTTACTATGTTTGCCTGCTCTCATGGTGGATTGGTAGAGGAGGGCCTCGAAATTTTCGAGTCCATGAAGGGTGTTCACGGAATAGAGCCAAAACTTGAGCATTACGGATGCTTAATCGATCTTCTTGGTCGAGCTGGGAGATTAAAGGAGGCAAAGGAGAGGTTACAAGCTATGCCCATGAAACCGAATGCAATTTTGTGGAGGTCTTTACTTGGTGCAGCAAAACTTCATGGCAACATAGAGATGGGGGAAGCTGCTCTCAAACACTTAATAGAGCTAGAACCAGAAACAAGTGGAAACTATGTGCTTATGTCTAATATGTATGCTAGCATTGGTCGGTGGAATGAAGTGAAGAGAGTGAGGATGCAGATGAAAGATCGTGGTGTTGACAAGTTGCCTGGATTTAGCTTAGTGGATATTAATGGTGCCATGCATGAATTTCTCACCGGTGACAAAGCTCATCCATTTTCAAAAGAAATATATTTGAAGATCGGGGACATCAATAGAAGATTACAAGAATATGGTCACAAACCAAGAACATCAGAAGTTTTGCTTGATGTAGAAGAAGAAGATAAGGAAGATGTCCTTTCTTACCACAGTGAAAGGCTAGCTATAGCGTTTGCACTAATAGCATCTCCTTCAAGTTTGCCTATAAGAATTATAAAAAACTTAAGAGTTTGTGGGGATTGCCATGCTATTACCAAGGTAATATCAATGGCATATAAAAGAGATATTATTGTTAGAGATCGAAATCGGTTTCACCATTTTAAGGACGGGAGTTGTTCTTGTCTAGACTACTGGTGATACCTTGCTCACCTTGCAACAAAATATATACCTGAAAGTAACTTGCAATTTGTTACATTAATGTAAAAATTCACCGAAATAAGTGTAGTTTTTTGTTTAGCAGATGACATGAAAACAACTTCCACCAGCTCGTATTAGTTTAATTTGTTTGAAAATTAATTGAGTTCTTTATTTCTGTAGTATATATACTTAACATTTCATTAACTGAAGCTTAATTTCAATAAGATATAGGAAAGCACATGTCCATCTCATCTTTGTTCAATATTTTCACAGTTATCATGGAAGGGATGATATACCATCTGGGAAAACTCATCCAATGCATCATGTCTGATTTCATTATATTGATTAATGAAGAGTGCTCAACGAGTCAATATTTATGTTGTACAGCATTGCTTCTTTTCTGGTATTGTGCTTTAGCAACTCTACCAGTGATCGCAGTTCCAACCAATGCAACCAAGGTCTCAGAAGGCCGTGCACATCAAAGATGGACTCCACAATAGTCTTTCTCATTTCAACCCTCCATCAGGTGAAATTTCTTACCATGACTTTTAAGTGATGACTGTGAGACTAAAATAATATAATTGTGATAAAAAAATGTAATTAAGCAAACGAATGAAAAATCTGAATTCTTACATTTCTGCAATTGAAGTTAGAGTTTCAAAGTTTGAATATAAAAATTTTACACTGATTCATATGGATTTATTTTCTGACTCTTTGCATATGTAAAAAATAATTTAACTAAAATGCACACACAATGTAAAAGTTTCTTTCTTTTATCATCTAATAATAAATTGTCATCTATAATCTATGATAAATTTGTTGAATTTTATTTTTTTATAATATATGTTTTAAAAATATATCTTTGATTTTTTTTTCAATTGGTTGAAAGTGTACAGTTTTTTAATAGAACTAAAGTCTATCTTTTTTCCAAATCAAAAGAATAATCTTTTTTCCATTCTACTGTTTTTAAAAACTCAAGCGGATTCACTCTTTTTCCTACAAATGTACAAAGATTTGAAGTTTTTTTCTTTAATAACTAACAAAGTGTTTTATTTATTTAATTTTCAAAATATTAAAGTCTAAATTTGTTTAGTTTTACATTGCACTAAACATGTATTTATTTATATATTATTTCTAATATTAAATTATTTTTGGTAAAATAATATTAAAGTTTTTATTAAAAAATTTGATAATGTTAAAATGTAAACTTGAATTGATTTAAATAAGAAAAAGACTATACACTACAATAGATATTGTTGTTGTTGGAATTTTCTCTTGATAATATACATCTTATTTAGTACAGTGCAGGTAAAACTTTAAATATAAGTTTACTCCTTTGAGCAAACTAATAACTCAAATTTCAGTAATTAATATTTTTCACAATTCAAGGTTACAACATTTCAAAAGTGGTGAAACCGATCTCGATCTCTAGTTATAATATGATATCTTTTTTATTATGCCACTAACATTAGCTTGATAAAAGCATGTCAATCCCCACAAACACAGTTAAGGTTATTTATATCTCTATTATAAGGTATCATAAGAATAGTGTAAGGAGGTTTCTTTGACTTTGAGGAGCACAATCCTGTGGTTTACGTCCCAAATAGGAGGTCTCTGATTCCTGAGAGGTTGTCCCCACACGTTGCTTCTTTGCCTGGTGACACAATATTCCACCTCCAACCATCACTCTCTCAGTTACATGGTGTTCATCTGCACTACTCAAGAAGTGAGGGAGTGGGGTCAACTCAGCACCACCTCGGAGCACTTTCTCCACACCCATTTGGCACAGCTGCCAGTTCCCAGTCCACAACAGCCCCACTGCTCCATTCACTGGATTTATAGTACGCCCCACTGCTTCATAAAGCAGTGACTGAAACAAAGCTGTCAGTGCCACATACACACACCACAGGTCACAACTTTTTCTCCCAACTTCTTCAAAACACACCCAAAGTCAAATAAATTGCATACAATTACAGCTCCTCATCAATCATGCTATGGTTTATTATAGTAGATACTGCAGTTATAGTGAAAATTGTGCATAAGAATTTGTTTACTTCTTGCATCTGAAAGTATAACTATATCTCATCTTAATTTAACGGAACCAGGTTTAACAAATGGTTATTGTAATTTAAAATATTTATAAATAGCATGAGCAATACTACTCTTTAACACACTTTTAATTTTGAATACACATTTTATCTTACTTCTTATTTAATTACTACCTCTCCTAGTTTTGGAGTTTTTCAAAAATTTAAACATACTGTATGTTAAAAAGAAAACATGTTGATGGCACTTCTTATGTAAAATTACTTCAATTTGGACACTGGCTGTGGTGCCGATTATTTAGAAAAGATAAAACAATTGGTTATGTGGAACTGGATGGCCTATAATATTATGATATCTTCCTAGCTTTAGCTAGCTATTTGAGATTAGTGATGCAAAAACATCTTTGGTAGGAATTGCTTAGGGGTTCTTAACCTTAAGAACTAGTTCTTATGTAAGAATACTCATAAATTTACTTAAGAATTGTAAAATAACTGTTGAACCTGTTTTAAGTTTTTAAAAGATTGTACTGTTGGATATTTTCTAAGAAAATTACAAGAACAGAAATCATGTATCCCCATTTATACCATATATACCTTGGTAACTGTTTTTCATGCATGCATAGATAGGGTTACATTGCATACCGGATCTTTGGTTGGCAGGTACGGAGGAAAGGAAAGACATGAGCGCAGCACGGCCAAAGAACTTGGCCACAAAGAGGGTGGCGTGAGCTTGGGCTTGTGGGTTCTCTATCCATTGTAGGCAATGTCGTAGCATGCAGTTCTCACTGCAACCCTTTCTGAGAACACGACAACCATTGCAGCTCATCTTTTTCTTCTTTTGATCCACTCTACAACAATCTTACTATGAATCAACTAGACTGGGACAGTGAGTGTGTAGGAATAATATATCTTATTAAATGGATAGCTACCTTGCTAGTCTTACAGAAGCAGAAAAGATGCAGGTTTTATATATATGGAAGAAGAAAGGTGAGTTGGGCATATATAAAGTGAGTGTGGGAACATGCATGCATCATCAATTAATCAACCAACCTTGTTCACATTTGTTTATTAATATAGTATATAATATTAGAATAACGTTACTTGTAGGTAATTTTATATCATATAAATTCAACCATGGTTGAGTTACTAATGGGTAGGGTCTTGTGGAAACAATGCGTGGCTAGATAGTATTCCAAAGAAACGGGTGTTCTCTCGGCCTGCTCAGGTTCTCCGCAGATGTTGGAATTTCTCCATAGTTGGATTCCAATCAACGTATGTATTTTTCCAACCATCATGTTCTTGCTTGATTCCCCATTCAGATCAATGTGAATGGAAGCTCCGGTATCCTCTTGAATATAGTGATTGGTTATAGTTTATTCTATGATATGACAATGTTGCAAGATTTATCTCCTATTCAACGCTTTCCCATGTGCTTTTCAAAGTTAGCTAGTGAGGTGAGGGTGTAGCTTAAGACATTTTTACATTTTGATTTTCAAACTTGCTTGTTCGTCTATAGAGCTTGATTCCAATTGATTAAAAATGTAGAGTGAGGTTTGATGATGCCTGCCACAAGGATGATAATGATTAAGCTGGCGTATAAAGCTACACATAGGCATTGGATGTTATGGTCAGAAGTTGGATACGTGGCAATTGGCATCTTTATCCGAAATGGACCACATCTCCATCCACATGAAAAGAGTTTGGCGTATTTCCCAACAAAATTAATGTCTGTGGAGAATGGGATTCCAATTAGGTTAATCTTTAGCAGCTAAGACTTCGGCCTTATATACATGCATCTTATGCGGTTAAAGGACTCCACCATAGTTCCAAATTGCTGTGATATTTAATTTGAGGGGCAGGACCCATTATATCCCCTGCATATTATTAATACTAATAATTAGGTTTGATTAGGCCCTACACATTTCAAAACTAGTTTGTGAAAGAGAGGGACTAGTATTGGTGTATCTTCATCATAAACACAAGCTATATAGATATGTCCCTTCAATGCATCAGGAAGACAAATGGAATTTGGGCAATATTATTATTACTTCCTTATAGGCACCTCTCAATGAATTTGACCTTTTTTGTTGAATCTACCATCAGCTGAAGTTGGAAAGAAGGCCCTTCTCCACCCCTTCAATTCAACACTTCATACTTGTGTACAGTATTAAATAACCTTTTCTTCACAATGATGTCTGTTTTTTTTTTTTCATTTTTCTTATCTTGATCAATATTCTGTGTGTAATAAGTAACCATTCCTACGGCTTTGATCTTAACATTTGGCACTCCTTTGTAATAAACGAATCTTGCTTTATAGGTTTTGGAGTATAGCTTATGAAGCTGACCACAACTTGTGACAGAAACGATAGGTTATTAAAAGGCACTTTAGCATAGTAACTATTTGGTGGCATTAGTAATATTTATTAGAGTTTGATTAAACTAGCTGCCGCGGCACAATTAACTGGCCTAAGGAGTAACCTTGACTTTATTAATATACTATTACTAATCTAATCCTCAAAGATTGCTATGCGATTAATGGGTGCCGGATTACAATTAATTTTCAATGTTTGTGACGTGCATTTTAAAGCATGCTTCTGTGGATTTTAGGGGAATAAGTTTGTTTCTTCTGATATATGTTGGATAAACAGCTCACCTAATGTCACTTGGATTAATTTAATTTTATCATTCCATTTAAAAATTATACTTTTTTTTTCTAAACCCTCCCTTATTATTATGATCTTTTTAAAATAAAGTCATTAAAACTACTACCAAATCATTAAAATACATCTCAATCAAATGAAGACATTTTGACAAAGTTTATGAAATGATAAAATATTTAAAATCAGCTTGTATTTTTTGTTTATATTCAAGATTTAAGAAATAGTATATGCTGGAAGTCTCACTGTGGATTACAAGCACTAATTCCCTTCTTCCATATTGAAATAAATAAGAGTGAATCTCTAAAGATTCCACAAGTGGACTTTAAATTATATGCAAAAAACACTGGTTTGACTTCAAACTAGAATAATGGATCACAAGTTTGCAGGTCCACAAAATGTTAATGCATGTGTCATCTGCCAACCTCTCAGATCCCCCCAAAATAATAGCTTTATTTTAAATACCAGACGAATCTACTTCTAGTCGCAAATCTTGGGTAGCAAACTCAAAAGTTATTCAAATATTGGGTACGAAATAATAATAGACCATGAGGTCTTGTCAGTATTTCAGCAAAACACATGGCAGTAACGGATAACACTTGATTATAGTGGTAAGTGGTAAATATCCATTCATTCCATCAGTTACCTTGAAAAAGTTACTCAGAAAAGGAGTGTGGTCATAATATTGGGATATTTCAATATCAAGGAAGTGCGAAGGGCAGCTTAAAAACTTATGATAGGATAGATGTTTGGATTACATGATTCCCATTCTTCACAATTCTACTGTTTTAAACTATATGTACTCTACTCAATATAGAAGATATAAACCACTAGTGTTGGAATCTTGTCATAGTGAACTAGTAATAAAAAGAAAAAGAAAAGAAGCAATAATAGAAAATCCAACAAAACGAACCAAACTACTTTCAGGAAACTGAATGTCTCCTATTTCTGGAAGGAGTAGACTTGGCTTCTTCTGGGTTAGCAGAACTAATACTCTCTGATGAGTCTGAGCCACTATTTTCCCCTTGACCCCCTTTGCTGGCCCAAAGCTTTATGAAAGACCTTTTTGACTTGAGCAACCCTTTCATCTTGCCAATGACAGCTTTGTCCATGCTGGGTTTGATATCTCCATCTTTGTCATTGTTTCCAACTCCATTGCTCAGCCTCAATGATGCAAGTTCCTTTCTTAATGCCTTCAGTTCCTCAGCTGTGGCCACAGCATCCAACTCATCTTCTGGGTTAGTTGTCCCTGACCTTGAGCTTCCATTGGATTCATTGTTCAAGTCTTTGATTCCTCTAGGTATGTCAGGAGTGCTAGTGCCGGATGATGCAGCAGTCCTTAACTGCTCAAAATATAGTACCTGCACAACTACACGCAATGGTAGTCTCTCGTTTTGCACTGCATGCAAGCATGCGTCAACTGATAGCTTTCTACAGTCCATCAGCTTGCATATCCTCTTCTTTTCGCCTTTGCTGATCCCAGGGTGCTCCTGTGGTTTTTAAAAATTCGAAAAAAGATAAAAATAGAAGGAAATGAATTAGTTACCTCCACATACAACTTGCAAAAGAGTTATGTTAAAACATTACTGCATATTGAGTACATAAATTTCCTATATGGGTAATACCAGAGTGTAGAAGCTCACTCTATCAAAGCCAAAATGAAAATGCAAATTGAATAAAATAATTCATTTTTGAGAACAGTTACCTTCAGATATGTGTCAATAGCCCTGTAAAGACCATCATGAGCTGGACGAGAGATGCTAGACACTAACTCAGCAAGATTAACAAAATCAGACAAAGGTAAATTGGGATCTTTCGCAATTTCAGCAAGGTATCCATCTATGAGTTTTGCAACCATCAGTTTGGAAGCATCTGATAAAATCCCCGGTTTTCTTATTCCCTCAAGTTCACCACCCGCAACAGATTCAATCTCAACATTGTAATCTTTCGTAAAAAATTCTGTAACAATGTTTTGTACTATACTAACATCATACATAGTAGCATCCCCATCTGGTGCTTGAATCAAAATATCAGTTACAGAAGCCTCCTCCAGCTGCTGCCCAATTCTCTTTACTAGCTCTTCTTTAGTTCTATTTCCTGATTCTACAAAAATGGCAGCTTTCAATAACTTGAGTAAGAACCTACAAGGAACACTGCCCTTCTCAGTAGGCAACAGCCGCACAATAGTTTCAACTACTACACGATGCTTTGACACATCCCCACACTGGATCATACCCTTGCTGAAATTTGGCAATCTTCTGTAAGCATATGCTTTCAAAGCTTCGCCAATCACTTCATTGGATTGAACTGCCTTGGATTTAATATTTGTAATCACAGACTTGTACAAATCAACTTCAAGCTCGCATAAATCTTCTACCCACCAGTCTTTAGGCACCAGTCGAGTTCTGAGTCCATTCTGGTTTGACTCAATCCCATTTTCCTCAGGAAGCTTCTTCCGATTATAGGTGTAGGACCAGTCAACTTTGGATACATCAACACATGCCTTATTTGCAATTGAATCAACGCAATGACTGACAACCTTTAGGTCCTCAACCAAGGGTAACATAGACTTTGAAGTCTGAAGAAGGATGATTGAATCCTTCCAACTACGGAAAATGCTAGAGCTAAGGAAAACATCAATCTTGTAAACGAGGTTCCCTTTCTCAATGGTCTCATGCATTCCAAGATACTCTGCTGCACACCGAGTTGCTATTACATTGTAAGCATTGAGGGTAACAGTCATGCCATAGCAAAACTTAGCACATATTTCAAAGGTACTTGCACCACCAGGAATATCAGAAATCTGAACTTCGTCTAAATTTTCTTCATTGTTGAGGGAGATCAATGTCTGTAAGTGAGAACTCTTTGACAGGAGTGGAAACTACACATCAAAGGATTTGGTATATCAGTAATATAAAATGAAAACTTGCAGCCAAATTTACTTAACTGTTTATTTGGAAGTTGTAATTAATATGAGCCAGTTTCCTCAACCTCTACAGTGACTTTCGAGTAATTGTGGCCCAACCAGGTTCTTTGTAAATCTAACTGAGTTTAAACTCAACAAAAGAAACTAAAACTGTTCAATTCAGCCTTAGATAGCGAAGTTAACATAGGTCAGTAATAGCCCTTACAGGTTCTGCTCCTTATCATAGAGCAATGTAGACAAGTCGTTTACCAATTGAAATTTTTGTTTTTTTTTTACTGTGAGCCCTTTAGATACATGCTAAAAATAAAATAAAAATGACCAATTTACTTGATAAAACAAGACCAAACCCCCCTAAGTATCTTGAAAATTCAAAACCCATACTGAACAAAAGCTTTTTTTGTTCTTTTATGTGTCCTGCTGGAAATGAACATCGAAGAGTGAACCATCCTCATGTTACAATAATATAATGGGAACATAATATCAAAGTATATAATTTTGTCGGTAATTGTCCAGAAATTGCCATAAATAATTGAAATTTGACACTCGTAGAAATCATTAAATGCCAATATGGAAATTCTCAGCAGGAGACTAGATAAGTTTACTGGGCTGAATCATACCTTATGTAAATAAAACTTGATGTCTCCTACACTAACAACAATATCTGACGCCAACTCACTTGCCACATACCTGGACAAGAAATGCACCATGAGAAATACTGTCTGAAAGGTTGCATAAAATGAAAAAATAAAAGCCAGAAAAGTATGGGACTGGGTTAAAAAATTATTGAAAATCTAAAACTTTTAATTTTCTTTTTCTTTTATGCTCTTTTTAAATGTCTTATTCAGCATCACAAGTGGATTAAACAAACTCAGTTAATGATTTGATGTTCAAATTCCAGGCTCAATATGCGAAATCTTATTGTATGTAGTTTTTTCAATGTGCCATACTTATCATTGGTAAAACCTTTGTTTATATAAAGCGGATATCCAACTAATATATAATGGCTTCTGAAAAGCTCGTTCTAACACCACGAAACTTTCTAAATAGCTTCTTCTCAGAGCAATGGATTCAGCATGAGAGCTAATTGGCTTCTTTCAGGATACTTTTCTACATACTTGATGCAGTTACGCAGCAAATGATGTTGTGTGCTGTAGTTAATAGGAATATGTGACTCGGTGACTGATTGTGTTCCAAATTTTGGTTGATGTAGATCAATATTGCTTCTAAAACAAGACTAAGAAAGTGATGTTGAAAATTATTTAGCCAGTATATTATAAAATTAACGTAATTTGCATATGACAATACCAAGAAAACAGTTTCAGAGAATATAGAAAATGCAAGTGGATATTGTTTAGTTCTTTCATATCAGTCATATAAAAGAATAACAATAATTTGAATAAATAATTGGATAAATTGTACTGTGTAACAACAATGCACCTACAAACAGTAGTTATAGGAGTAAATGGAGAAAAATAAGATAGAAAGATAATTAAGCCATCAAAGGAATGTATGAGTCCTAGCTAGGTCGGCCACCAAAGATGCCATAGGTCAATAGCTATCAGGTACAGGGCATGATTATTATTGATATGTCTAATATTTAATCAGCTACATTTCCCAACATTATCTTTTTGCGTGTTTTTTTACTTATACCATTTTGAAAGCTAGAAATCATTTACAATTACGAATAGTAAAAGAGTAAAGTTGTTGCCCCAATTAAAAAAAGGAAGAAGATGAAGGAATGAAACTGAAAACATCTCCTCAGTCACTGAAAAGCTCCTTGAAGAATGAAGTACATGTACATAAGGGGAAATCATGACTAATAGGAACTGTCAAATTCTTACTTAGTGTGTTGGATTAGCTACATGGTGAGAAATAATTAATTAATTTTTCATAGTGGAGGTAAAGTAATAAAATAGTTCCCTCTACTTTTTCATGGTATCACCATGATTTTGTAGAGTATAATTGATTCTTGTATGTTATCCAAACACTATCAATTATCCACCTTCAAAGCAAACTATAGGAACAAAAGAAAGAACCTGCTGACACTTATCAGTTTGTTAAAAAAGAAAAAAGGGAAACATCAACACATCAAGTAGAGTAATTTACATCTCAAATAAAACATCATCAGCTGATAAAGATAATACATAATCTCACCTTGCATTGTTCCCATCAGTCTGAAAGGTATCAGGCTTGGATCCAAGCTTCATGAACTTCATCTTGACAGTATAAGATCTTGTTCCTCTCAGCTGAGGCCGAGTCGATCGAAACAACAAAAAACAGATTTCACTGCTACTCAGTAGCTGATCTCTAAATCCAATAAATCGTAGATAGCCCCAATAAACATCCCAACATATATAGCAGCCAAAATCTGCCCAGAAAAGGAAAGAGGAGACAAGCCCAGGTCTGAGGGCCAACTCACACTAAGATTTATCCAAGTTTATTTGTTGGGTTAAGAGAGAAAAGGAAGGTTTGTAGAGCAGCAAGGTTAAATAGTGCAGAGTGTGAGCGAATCTTTACAGCAAACAAGGCAGAAGGTGTATGAATAATGAGAGATGAGAGAGTCCAATTTTTTAAGCAAAGGTTCTCTTAAATGGGAAGAGACTCCACCAAGAGATTGTTTCCTTGGTCGGCGGCAAAGCCCACGGAGCCCGGGCGCACCGAGTCAGCTCAGGGGACATAGCCAACAGAGTGTTAACACTAAACAATTATCAAACCAGAGACACAAATCTGACTCCACCTCACTTTCTCATATTTCTTTATCTTTCACTTTCTGTTTCTTAGTTTTTTAAAAGCCAATAAAGATTCACACCAACGACACCTCTTGTGCCCTCAAAGCTCCAAGTTCCAAATCCAGCATCGATTTATATATCCATATCTCTATACTTGCAGTGCTTTTGTTTTCTTTTTTTTCTCCTTTTTTTATATGGTTGAAGTTTGAAAACCTGCAACTGAAAACAGCATCTCGGTATCAGTTGAAAAAACCACCAAAACCGTAGACAACAAGAATCTTTTGCCAAGTATGGAATAAATGAAGAAGATCACGAATATGGAGTTATTATAGTAATGAACAATCATACATCAGCTACTTGCAAGAATATATCATAAACAAACTTGGGCTGCTAAAATCTGAGGAATCCACCAGAATGTATCACAGAAATCTAGTAAAATAATGAAGGCAAGATCATAACTTTATGCTGTTTGGTGCTGTGAAACTCTCAGCCACACATGAAGAAATATGCCCTAGATCAACTTGCAAATCACAATGACAAGCACCAAACTTCACTCTCCGTGTAGTTCCCAACATCACCCAACACCCCATTTTTTTTAAAACCCATAATATATAGATAAACAACTACACGCATTGCCAAAAAAATACCTCCAATAATCACACACCCCTTTTGTTAAATTTAGAAAGAAAAAATCTTTTTTTTCTAGAGAAAAACAGTAAAAGAATATCGAACACGACATATCCAGATATGAAGCTGATGGTAACAAAAATAAAGGTAAAGCGAGAGAATGGTAAACCAAGATTTTACACCTGAATCACAGTGGCAAGAGACTCACAAGCAGTGGGAGTTCAATAGAAGACGGACAAGACAAATGGTGCAGTGCAACAGGTGTTGTTGCTGTGCATGACAGTGTGTTTGTTTGTTATGGAGTCAGGAGCACCAAACTGAGTTTCAAGTTCCAACTTTCAACACAGCCACGGAAGCCAGAAGCTGAAGGAGAAAAACACTCACAAAAAAAGGACAAAGTAAAAAGAAAAAGAACAATCAAGCAGAGACTGAGGTGAAGCGGTTTCTTTTTCTCATGTGTTTGTAACTCAAAATACAGAAAATGCCAAAGTGTTAAGAAACAAAGGTTGTGTTGTGTCTAGCAGCCTTGAACATTGCCACTTTGTTACACTTTTCCTAATGCATTTTGGTCTTTGATTTTAGGTGAGAAAGTGTGTAGACACCATTCAATTTCTGGGGTGCACGTTGCTGAGTTGTGCACGCCAAAACTGACACTTCAGCTTTCTCTTTTGCATCCCTTCAATAACACGAACTTCTATACATACTATAGTATAGTATGGTAGTATAGTAGTAAATGGACCTGTCATTAAATGGCTCAGTTCTGTTCATCTTCGCTCCTGCTGTGTTCTGATCAAAGGCCTTGTTGTGTAGTGTGCAGCCAACTCAGTCCTAATCCTCCACCCTTTCATTTTCATCATCACTCACCTCTTTTTCCTTAGTGGACAGTTGGCATTGCCACCACTTCCAATTTTTCTTCTTACTCACTTTAAAACAATTCATCAAACACTTCAAATACACTATTTAAAATTTTGAGCTTCAGACAGAATTTAGTGACACCTGCTAAAAGTTTTATATTCTCTATTCCATTAAACATTATTATCATTCATATAGATTTTATAATAATTATTGTAAAAGAAATTATCGTATTTAAAATATTATTTATATTTCTTACTTTTGTGATAAAAACTTAAACATTAAAAAGATAGAACGAATAAAATACTTTAATTGATTTCTCTCTTTTTTTTTACTTTATTTTTCTCTCAAGTTTTTTTTCCTTTCATCCACACACCGCATACTAAGCTGGAAAAAAATCAATTATGGTTATTTGATAAAAAAAATAATTATTTTTTAAATATACTTTTTCAATTAAATATACTGATCACTTAAATTTTGTTTGATAAAAGTAATTAATTTTTTCTATTTAATGGCATTGTGTTAAAAGAAAACGATTATACTTTTTATAATGCCACAAAGAAATACGTTCTAATTTTTTTATTTTATTTTAAATACATTTATCCATATAATTAAATTAGTTCTCAAAAATACAATTTAATGTCAACTTGATTCTTTTTTACAGTTTAATGACAAAATTCTCACAAAATTTAACAATATAGAACATAATTTTGTACCTTTTTTATATTAATTACTAAATATAAAACATTCATTTAAAATAACTATTTTACTCATTTAATATTACTTAAACTAAGACAAACTGATTGCTTAACTAAATATTCCTGAAATATAACAACAAAAATACTGTTTATTTTCATTCATGAGTAATGTTATAAAACACACTTTTCTAACAAAATATAAATTTAAAATTATCAATATCATATATATTAATAAATGAATTTTAAATCTAATTATTTAAAACACATAATGTTAAATTTGTAGGATACAAATTCACTAAAAAAAAGACATTAACATTAACTACTTTGACATTTTTTCACAATGCAAAGGTCACCACTATTAAACAATTTTTACTATTGTTGCAGCAAATCAATGGTGATGTTCATTAATTGCTCCTACTCAATGAAACCAAGTTTGCAAACTTAAAAGGAATCAATTTTTGGGTTCAAATAAATAAGTAGACAATATTTTGCTAAACTTTTATCTCTATTTATTAACAAATTGGATTTACTTAATCTTTCTAGTTACACTTCTGCTTGTAGAACTACTCTTTTTTTTTTTGAATGATTTCATTATTGCAAGAAAAATCTATATAAAATCCATGATACCAATAATTTTTGACAAAAAAATCTAAATTTGTGACCATAGGGTTCTCAAATTTGAAGTTTTGCAATCTGAAAAAAAATAAAAAATAATAATATATATATATAGATAGATTTGTTAAAGAAAATGTACTATAGAAATACTTTAAGAAAGAGGTATCTTCACGATTAAACCTTATTAACATGAATAAGCAAAATGTTAGTAAATTTGTATCCACGAGTATATTACATCAATTTTATCATGTAAAAACTTTTTTTTTCTAATGATGTATTATATTCTGAAGTCATCGATCCAAACACATCAAATTATGGTGCATTCCACAAATTTTTTCTACAATTTTCACAATTTTATTATGATTACATTGCTGATAACATAAAGAAGGGGAATAGCCTCTTTTTAAAAGATAATTTGACTTAGATAAAGATAATTTTGAATCAAAATTATATAATAATGTTAGAAACTGTTTTAGGAATTGTTTATCAAATCTCTCTTTATTTTTTATCAACTAATAATTTTAATTAAACTTACAAACTCCACATCTAAAGTATACTTCAACATAAAGAGATATATGTTGATATATAAGTGAAAAATATTTTTCACATTGCATGCTAGTTTATGAAATAATCAAAATTATAGTATGGTATCAAAATTTATGTAACAATCAATAGTTTTTAAATGTTCAGTTTTTAACATAAAGAAATGTACTATAAAATTACTCTTAATCTTTTAAATTGATTTTGTAATTCTATATTGTAAATGGTAATAAAAAGGAAGGAACATTAAAAGGGGTTTGATTTATTGTAGTTCCAGAATGAACGGTACTATGCTAGACTTTCACATATGGAAGCAGACATATACAACAGATAACTTATAATTGAAGAAATAAGTGTTCAAAAAGTTTAATAAAACTTTCATTGGTTTCAAAAAGTGAAGTCAATCTGCCAATAAACTTGAACAAAACTGGTTGGTAGCAATTAATTAATGGTACACAAAAGTTTCAACTCCAATATTTATTGACCTAATTTTGCCCTAGTTCAGAGGCTGTTGACCATATAAATGCTAGATTTCTAATAAGTGGAAACATTACTTAATATTGATAAGTGTATGTTGAAAAACATCAATTTAAAAGACGGATACAAAATTTAAAATTATTTCATTTCAATAAAAAATTTATTTTTCAGATCTAGTTGTAATTTGTTACAGGATTGTAAACATACCATCGATTTTTCTTATTAACAATAAATAAATAAAATAAAACGAGATACTTCAGGAATGTCTTAATCTTTATACGAAAATTCATACTAAACTTCTTAACATCTAATCTGGGATTCAACATACTCTATAAAACATCGGAGTGATATAGACATGACAAGACTGATATATACATAATTATATCATAATACAATTACATCATCCTTCCAAAATACGTTCTCACAAAATAAGATAAAATAAATACCACCATACACTCTTATCCAACAACTGAATAAGATATTTGTTACTAAGTATAAGTAAGTCAAACACTCAAGACCATAAATATCAAACCAAACCTAAAAAAAAATTGCAAAAACCAAAAACCTACATTGAATCACATAAAAACTTACAAACCTGATCAAAACGTTAAACATAAATCACTTAACATCAATTTCTCAAATAACTCATATAGTATAAAGGTTTTAAACATCAATCCAAATAAGAGAAATCAGCAAATAATAAAAATGTGTTGCATCAAATTGAAAGTAAGAAATGAGCACATTGTATTATAGAAGAACTAAAGAATATATGATATTCCCATTTGAACACATCCCCATAATAGTGCTACTCTGCTACATTTCTTTAAAGCATGTACATCTCACCTCACTCATGCACATGTTTAGGTCCCCCCATTCCTTTTTCTTCTTTTCCCTAAAGTCTTCAAAACTGCCTAAACTAAACTCACTCTTACACATGCTGCTCACTCTATCAGCACAATTTCTAAATATTCCTCTTTCAAATCTTTTTTAGGTATATTCCTTCGCCCACACTTGATTCCTCCAACTTTCAGATTAGTTCTTCAAACTCACTGTATTCTCCTCAGATTCCCAATCAGATTAGTCAACGCCCAGTGCATAGAGTGTTGGAATACCATCCAATCACATTACTCACTTTAATTTCGGCTTAATAAAGATTGTCTAAACACTTTCTTTTAACTTGTTAACTTTTGGATAAAATGTAGTACAAGTGCCACACCACACCCATATGGTTTCCTTGCCAGAAATCCATTTCTATTAGACTAATGTTTAGGCGAAATAAGGAAAGAAAAATAACTTGATTTGTGAAAGTGATGGCTACCAATACCATGCATTTTGCGTAGAAAATGTCAACTCTATATCAACCTAAAGTATATACTAAGTTTGTGTGGTAATATAATATAATATCTTGGAGGGAATATTAAGAAGTGAAATTTAAATTTATTAGAAAATGGAATTTAAGTTTAAGTTAACTTCATAAATTCGATTTATAAGATAAGTTTTGCACCCACTTATATATTATTAATTATTTTAACTGAGTGTGACAGTCGGGACACAACCTCCTAAATGAGTTCGAGCTACTCCTTTCGCAGAACTTCCAACCTTAGCTCAAAATTCCTTACGTTTGCTGCGGAAGTGCGAATACATTCGTCTGCCGCAGCTGAATCTACTGCTCGAATATTCCTTAAAAATAAATTGAGAATTTTTCGGCGGTTAGTCGATGTGAGATCTCTAACACACTTGTTCACGTCGAAAGTGACATCTCGTGCACCAGACAACATATTATAGGTGATATAATAACAGTCCGATAACGGATTATCTGATAAGTCCAACAAACTCTTGTTAGGATTGGCTCATAATGACTTTAATACCATATTATAAAGTATTAAGAAGTGGACTTTAAGCTTAACTCTACCTTATAAAATTGGTTAATAAGGTGAGGAACCTCACAAAATCTGCAACTGGCTTATAAAGTGAAGAACCTTACAAAATCGACTTTATAAGATAAAGTTTTATAACACTTCTATATTATGAGATTTCTTTTTATAATAAATATTGGATCCACAACAAGAAAAAAAATTTGTAAGGTGAGGTGGGAGACAGCATAATCATAATAGAGTACCTGTAACGGTTTAATGCTGCAGATTTTGCGCATAACCTCTCAGATCTTAGCTGCTGCTGCTGCTTCTTCATTTCCTTTCACAATAATTTAACAGCGATTGCATTCAGAAACTCATCATGCACAAACAACACCCACTTTAAGAAATTTGTACGCAAATTTAATTCACTTATACTTAGCAGAACTCACATGGCTTAATAACACTTGCTGCATCTATGCTACTAAAAAATAAGAACTAGAATCATACCGTTAGCTAGGTAGAACACATAATTACACATGTTATATCTTCATACTCTAAATCTGGTTAAGAGAAAAATGTGCAAAAATACAATTTTATAAACTTAAGTTAGATTTAAAAATCTCCTTCTTAATATGTTACTAGAGTGATATAGAGTCTATTCCAATTAGAGTTTATAAAATTGAGTTATGTGTAAAATTATTTTTTAATATTTAGTTTTGAATTGTATCAAATAAATGCAGATATATAATGGGAAATGAATCTTCAAAAGTGAAATAAAAGACTCTTAATCAATACAGAACGTTGTAATCCATGGTTAAAATATTGGGCAATGGCTTTTGAGTCTTAGAGTGTGTCAGATGTAGGATCAAAGGGAGTAATCATACAAACTTGTGCAAGGAAATGATACTGTAATTATGGCTGTCATCTTCAATGTTGAGATCCTGCCATATAATGTAATACCGTCTCATTACTTTAAAAGCATCATTGCATGGTAGCATGCGTACGTTCGTCGTTCCTAGCTACTTCCTACACAACATGTTCCCACAAAGCAACATAACGTTTATGTTTTAGAACGGGGTTAGGTCTAGGGAACTATTAGAATTCTTCATTTATTTTTTTTTTCTCGTTTATCGGTTCTTACTTTAAATAAACTCCTTTCTTTTTTTTGGAGTTTTTACTTCTCGATCTTCATGTAATCCAGATTCATATGGTACCTCTAGAGGCACTTCGATGCTCAAGTTAGATTTTATATTCGACACTTAATATTATTAGTAATGTATAATGACGTACCTAATTCTTAGAATTTGTGTTATTTATATTATTTTGATAGACCTTGAGTTAAATTATAGAGATTGGTCATGTTTAGAGATGTATTACCTAACTCTTGATTATTAATTAGATTTACTAATTTTGCTTATACGTAATTGATTGTGTGATGTTGATCGACATAATAATAATCAGACCTAATATATAATTCGATCGTGGGAATCTTACCAATATAGTTTTTTTGAAGTTAAAAAATTCCTTTTACGAGTTTTAATGTAGTAAATAAGAAATGGTAATTTTGGAGTAAAAAATAGTTTAAAACTATTCTCTTCACTTGAATCTATAGAGTAAAGATGTGTAACGTGAGGATGTGTGAGTGTGATGGTACGGAGCACAGTATTGAGCTTAGCTTTAAGCGTAATCTCCATTATTTGTGTTGGTGACAGGAATAAGAAAATGAAAGCAATGGTACGATATCAAAAACTGCAAATTCATATGATGCTATCACAAACCATATTAATCACCATTCATGCCAACGAGGTTCAGAATAATATATATAAAACTGAAAAATAAAATAAAAGAGCATTCAACCCATTTAATATGGTATTAGAATTTAAATTTGGTAGTGAAAATTATTATAGCTAATTCATACTAATTTATAAACTATTTATCAATAATAAAAATTAATTCATAAATTAACAATTTTTTTATTTTTAAAATAATTTTTAATTTAATCACTACAATAATTAATTATTTTTAACTATTAAAATTAGTTTCGACTCACACTATTACATTACGATAATATATTTACACTATTTTAAAAATATATATAATATATAATTAATCACAAACTTCACATTATAAATTATTTTTATAAAATTTATTTATTTTTACAAATTTATGTATTAAATTTTTTTACCAAATATTATCATATTTTTTATTAAGTTTCAACTATTGTTCCCAAACACACAACTAAGATCATGAAAACTTTTTTATCAGAAAAACACTTCGAAATATTAAAATTATTTTTTCTTAAACATGCTCATCGAGAATGATTTTTTTATAAAATAATGATTCCAAAAGAAAAGAAAGGTATAATAAGTAAGTAAACAGTGAAGACACATGAGAGGTAAAGAAGATATTTGGAGATATATGCTTTAGATAATTTGTGGTTTGGACCGCAAACACAGTGATTTGTTTTGTTCTCCAACTTTTTTTCTTCTTCTTCTTTTCTTAGACTAAAATAATCAAGTTTATTTGCTGCATTTAAAGCTCTTTTATACACAACGGCTCTCTATTAATGTTGCTACTATTATTTAAAAGGAGCTTTGGATCATCACATCAAAATCTTAATATTATATTTTAAAAATGGTAAAAAAAATCACCCTTTTTATTTATTTATTTTCCATAAAATATGTATAAAATTGTTATTATTTTAAATCATTCCGACAATAAGTACAAATAAAGTTTTAAAAGTCACTTTCACACTACTCTTTTTAATAGTAAATAAATGATAAGTCGATTTAAATGAAAAGTGTTAATATGTTCTATCGGATTACAATGGAATTTTTTTTTTATTGAAATGTGAATCTCACGAGAAGAAATTAAGTAAATTTAATGTTGTAATATATCACTTGTAAACTGATAATTTATATTGTAAAGTTATCAAAGTAGCATTCTTTCTTAAATGAAATTTTTAAATTTCTTGAAGATTATTTAATGCATTTCAAAATTAAATGAAAATTGTTTAATAAATCATAAATTTAAATATTAAAAATATAGTCAATAGTGTATTTCATAATTACTTATATAGAAGTGTTTTGAAGTGTATCAGTCAAGATTATGATTGAATTATCTTTAAATGACATGACCGATATAGTCTCCATATACTCCCACAAAATCTTTTAAAACAAAATGATTAACGTAATCGCTATACAAATTTTTATCTAAAATTCGAAGGTTAATTCGATAACATACATTAATCTCAGCTCATCACGACCCTATAAATAGACACATCAAGGCAATTATACGCATGAAACATTATTTATTACACTCACATACCTCATATCGAATGCTATATCAGACAAAATACCTTTTATAAGTATATCACCCACACTGATCGAAAACTGAAAATCGCACAACATCATCAACCAAATAAGCCGCAGCTTAAGGAACTCTTACGAAGACTGATGTCTTTCCAACCTTTTTGTGAGAACATGAATATTAGAAAAAATTATTTTCAAAATCTTTTATTAATTACGTTTGAAAGTTATTGAGATTGTATTATGTATACTTGAACATTTTATGATGAATATGAATATTTTTAAAACAAAAGCTAAAAAATTAAAATGCGGTATAACTAGAAGAATCAGATGATAGAAAAAAAAAATTATCCTTAAACAACAAGAGTATGTTACATACTGAACCCAATAAGGGCCACTTTGGGCTTTTTAATATGTGGGCTTTTTAATATGTGGGTTTTTTACCCAGTCTGTCTGATACGGACCATTTTGTTACGAAGAGAAGACAACTAATTTCTGTACTGACGAAAATAATATTTTCAAATCATTATACTATCTAAAAAATATTATTTAGAATATGTTAAAAAATTTATGGATTATACATATTTTAACTATGTTACTTTTACATTCTGAAACGTTCTACACTAAGATTTTTCATTATATAATAAGGCTTTGGAAATAATTTAAAATGTGTTGTTTGTGTATTTTAACATAAGATAAAAGAAAATAATTTAAGAATAAGTTAGTAGTGCCTGGTTTGGCCGTTAGCTAGAAGTTCTTACGAAAATATATTCCCAAGTTTAATCTATAAACTTTCTATATTTCATATCATGTAAAAGTTATTTATAACCACTTATATAAGAATTGGAATGTTCTTAAAATTGTCTTTTTTAATTTATTTATTCTTTATTAATAAAAAATATAAAAATATCCTAATTTTTGTGTGTTGTTCATATTTTGAGTAAAACATGGTAAATGAATACTATTACTGCAGTACTGCATCAGATATAAAAGGATCTTTTAATTAATTGTGAGATTAATTAACTAATAGAAATAGACACTTTAATGTGGTCCTTAACCTTTAATTTAATAACAAAAATGGTATTAGTCCTCAAACTCTTCATTATTAAAGACCATGCCATTTCTTTTCTTCCCTACACCACAAATAACATTTTTTCTTAATTATTTATTTAGTTTTTTAACTTATTTTCCTTTAATCTAATTAGGTATTATGATTGAATTTCGTCAATAATAATAAGCATAACTATACAAATGCAAATTTTATATAAAATATTCCCTTATCAATTAGAAATATTTTTTAGATATTTTAAAACAAAACTTAAAAACACACACCACAATTGTTGAGTTAATGTCAAAACATTTAATAGTTAGATTAGAAAAAATATAATAAAAGTATATTGATTGAGTATTCGTATATGTAAAACTTGAGGTGTGTTAAACCACATTCAATTTAATTGTGTGCTCTTAATTTTATATGTTTTTTTTTTTATGTAAGTGTGCTTTCACAAAGATATGATATTGTTTAGTATTATGTGATTCTAAACATTTAAGTTGCAACTTGTATGGATTAATCACAATTGCAGTCCGAGAAAAACAACTTTTTAAAATGAATTAGAGGTGATTTTTTGATATTTTAGTATTTTTTATTAACAAGAAACGAATAAATAATAGAGATTTCATAAATATCTTAATCTTCATACAATACTAAAAAAAAATTATTAAATAACAAATAAATTTAAAGATAAACTAAATTAGATATAAATTTAGAAATTAATTTATAAATTTTTATTAATAGTAAAAATTACTTTAAATATCAATAATTATTTTAGTTTATAAAATAGTCTCTAATTATTTTAGTTTATAAAATATTTCTAATTTGGTCAAATAGTAACTAATTATTTTAATATATAAAATTAGTTTCTATTTAATAATTTTTTTATCACTACAAGAAAATCATGAAATAGAAATCCATTTTTAGAGATCAAAATAATTAGTTGCAATAGTAACTAGATTAGAGACCATTCTATAAACTAAATAAAAAATTGATTTATAAATTAGTTTATATTATTGTTAAATATTTTTTAAATTGGTATCTAATTAGCAATCAAGGTTTTAACTACCAATTATTTAGTTTCTAAATTTGGTCTCTAAAACCTTGATTGCTAATTAGATACCAATTTAAAAACTATTTAACAGTAATATAAACTAATTTAGAAACCAACCAATTTTTTCTTAGTTTCTAAAATGGTCTTTAATTTAGTTATTATTGTAACTAATTATTTTAGTCTTTAAAAATTGGTTTTTATTTCATGGTTTTATTGTAGTGTATAGTGTAAATAAGATAATCTAAATTTCTTACAAATACGAACGCATCAAATCAGAGTTTAAGACAAATGAAACTATTATAAAACATAACCTCCTAAGTCATCTTAAAGATAAAAAGACAAAAAATAACCTATTACAAAATCATATAGAAGACTTTTTAACCTATTTATGATATTTTGCCCCTATTCGTTGCTAATAGCTTTATTGTGGTTTTGTGATTATGGTTGTATAGGTTAAAGGATAAGATGAAGGTTAAAGAGGTGAAACTGTGTAGCTTAGGTACATCATAGAATGACGTGGAAGTTTGGTGGCTGTACCAATCAAATTAACCAAATTATTATACATGCTCACAAAAATAGTCACATTTATCACTATATTAAAATAATACAAGTAATGTCATTTTTTGTTTATTTATAATATTGAAGATCACACGTTAGTAATTAAAATTATTTAAGTTTGAGAGAATATTAGAGTTTACGTTAACTATTATTGTTAATTGATCTTTTAGACAATTTTTATGTTTGAAAATGTGTTAAAATTCTTCCTAATAATACGATTAAATTAGGGAGTATATAGATATGAATAAGAATCAGTGTTGTTTTAAATAAGTTTTATAAAATTGGGTTAAATACTCTTTAGTTCTTACGCAATGAAAAATACATTAATATAAATATATAATAACAAAAATGATTTAAAACAAGAGAAAATTCAAATCAAATATATATATATATATATATATATATATCATTCAATTTAATCAATTTATTAAGATTAATTTTGAACAAAATAATTTTGACCATAAATTTAAAATAAATTATTACTTACTTTAACTTATTAAATTATACATAATAATTAAATTAAAATAAATACTTAAGAGTGTGTATGAATCATAACTGATTTCAATTATTATTTTTTTAATACTAAAATCGTGTTACTAACTTACCATGCACAACCTTTTTTTTTTATAAAAATTTTTCATATTAGACATCATTATGCATTTTGACATCTCAATTAGGTTGACACCTCAAGTAACAACAATCATTTGCCATCACATAAAAAAAAAAATCAAAATATAAAATACTAGACCAAAACTCAATTTAACAAAAACTATATATAGGTAAATTATATATATTCATAAAGAATTCTAATAACAGACCAGACCATGTACAACTTTAATTAAACTATAATTCATACATCTAATTATTGTTATATATATCATGTCCAACTTTAATTTTACAATTTTGTTGACAAAAAATGTTTAAACATAACACGTTTTTGCTTTGTTAACTGAAATCATCTTCAACTACATGGGATTGAACGTACAATAAGATGTTGTGAATGAGGTGGCTGAATCAATTTGATGTTTCTTATATCGTTTTTGTTTCTTTTATTTGGTTGAGTTCATCCCTGACTTAACTAATAATAGCTGTCACATTTTTCAAAGTCAGAAGTGAATAGCGTGGCAGTGTAGTTAGTCAGAAAACAAAACTGGTTACAGAGATCACGTACAAAAATTAATATATAAACACCCTCTTCGGATAATGCAAGAGTTTTCAGAGTAAAGTTTCACACCTATCATGAATGATGATAATGAAAAGTGCAGTGGTCATAAAAGTTAATGGAGTAATTAGCAGAAAGATCCAAGGAATGAATGAATGCAGAAGAGGTGGTGTTTCTTTCACGTTTCTCATGCTTTCGTCCAACGTTTTAAAGTGACGTTGAGATCATGTACATCTCATTTTGCATGAGTTATTGTGTGTGGATTAGTTACTTAAATCGTAATTAAGATTAGTTAATTTGTTTCTTGGGAAGGTGGTAGTGGTAGTACGTGGATTCAAGAAGCTGACTTATGCTGCTTTTTTTGCATTCTAAAAAGACAAAGCATACGCAACGCAAGAGCTTCTTCCTCTACATTTTTACCTCCCATACGCAAAGGACACAAATTCCTTTTATCTTATCTCATTCATCATCTTCTTCCCTTTTTCACACACTGCTAAATAATCATAAAAAATTCAAAATAATATAAACCATTTCATTAATCAAAGAACACTACTTTTCTAACGTGATCATCCTCAAGTTTTGCCATGTTCATGTGTTGCGACCATGCATCTTTCCACATATGATAAGGAATACTATCCACGTTCTTTTTCTTGCTTTAAATGCATAGTCAACCTTTAAAAAGAAACAACCCATATAATTTATATTTTTTACCCTTCTATTATAAAAAAACATTCAAAAAAACTCGCTATGTGAATTTTACTTTCAATTGCTATTTAGATGAGGTTTAATTTAATTGGTTTTTTTTTTATTTAAATGGGAAGGTATGAATAAAGAGAAAGTGTTTTTTTTTTTAAATTAAAAATTAAGTTATTTGTGTATACACACGTAATCTATCTATATTTAATAACTTCTCTTATCACTTACAACATTTTTTTAAATAATTTATTTCAAGTTCTACTTCCTTTCTCCATCTTTCTCGAGACATTTTTTAAATAATTTATTTCAAATTCTACTTTCTTTCTCCATCTTTCGAGATAGATACTCTCATTTTAACTATTTTCTTTTCTCTTTTCTATAGATACACACTCCCATTAATCTTTACAAAAACTATTCCTTTACTGAACTATTTTTTTTTTCAATTCTTCTATCTTATTTTTGACATGTATTGTGTTTTTACCTAGATTATAATATTATACTATAAATTTATAATATTTATGATAAGATAAAATAAAATAAAAACGGATACAAAGGCGCCAATAACATAATAATATGTATGTTAATTTATAACTATTTATAAACGTTAGACTTTGTTCCATTAAAACAATGTGAAATTTGAGTAGCTCCATGAATGCTCCTTTCCTTTGGTGAAAAGCTTTAGAAACAATAAAAGAAAACAGTTATGAACGTGAAAAGGGAGTACTAAGTAAAATCTGTTGGAAAGAAGGTATTAATTAAGGAGATTTGACAAAGTATTAATCTGCATGGAAAAGTGAGTTATAAGGAAGGAGCAATAAGAACGTATGCGTTTGGATTAGCATGTAGAGTAAAATGGTATAAAATATGTAAGTATGTTCGTGAAGGGCGTGTTTGGAGGAACCGACTTTGACAACACGACACGCATATAATTTCACACTTCTTCAAGTCACAACTTCTTAATCATCTGCGTTGTACATACCCACATAACGCGTAAAGGATATTATATATATACACTTTTGCATCCCAAAGAAAGCTTGGAAAATTATAACAACACAACTAATAATTAACGTGGCTTAGTTGAATGCATTATCATTAGTACACTGTACCACACGTTGAAGCATTCCCCACACGTCTTGCCAGATCAATCAATCACTTGAATATTGTTTGTGATTACTTTTTGATGAACGAGGAGAAGGAATTGGCCAAGTGTAAAAAAATGGTATTATTAGGTTTAGGTATAAAGGGATTAGAGAGTAGGTAGGTAGTTATCTGTTTGTGAAACGGGTGTGGTAGAAGTGTGAGTGTGTTGTCTAATGCAAGATTGTGGAGAAAGAGTTGTTATTAATTAGTGGGTGGATATTTAGATTTGCCAACCCAATAACAAGGGTCCTTAGCCACATAATAAAGCGGTTGCAAATTTGGTGTGATCATACCAACATGTGCATTAAAGGCACCAGTAACCACATGGGGAGGGTTTCGGTTCGGTTCAACCCACCACACCCATTGCCCTAACATTGCACAACTAATTGGCCTCTTTTTTTTTTTATATAATTTCATTGCACAACTAAATTCTAGCATCTTTATGCTTAAATTACCCAAAATAAATGTCACTCACTCACTCTATAAAATATGCTTAAATTTGTTAATAAACCTAATTAACCAATACAGTGTGTGAAATGAGGCCTGCGTTGTTCACGCGTCATGCAGTGGATGTTGCTGTTATTTAATTGGAGAAAGAAAGACCTTGACTTAATCCATTCTTAAGCAGTGGTCAATTAATTTGGGTTCACTGCTATATTATTATTATTATTTATAATGCTGCCTTATTTGGAATTGGTTTCCACTTTAACTGTGTGTAGAAAAGGTCAATTTTTATGAATTTAGACATGTGTCTTGCCTTGTCTCATCACCTTTAACGTCGTCTAAATTCACTTTGCTTCTTTTTTTTTTTCATTGTCCTAGTGATAATATTAAATTGGGTCAAAATTATATTGTTTGATTTTCTTCTAGGTGTTTAATTAATACGACCGCTAAAAAATATACACGAAAGTAGTGAAGAATGGAAGAAGTGAAAGTATAAGAACTTATCTTTAACATGATTAATAGTATTACTGATAAACGAATTTGTTAGATTGCAGCAATGACAAAGAAGAGTCCAAAAGCAATGAACAAATTTTGTCTGTACAGATGAGCGTAAACAAAATCCGAACCTAATCCCAACCCAAAGAAAAAGAAAAAAAAAAACACAACGAATGGAAATTAACCTAAGTGGTTACGAATCATATTCACTGTACCGGCAAATTCAATTACAATAGAATTAAAGTAAACACGTCTTCTTTGAACAAATCTACGCCGTTTCGTCATCGTGGTCCTCCCTTGAAAACAAACGCGCCTTCTTGGCGGCGGTTACCGGCAACGGGCTTTCCACCTCCTGCTCGCCGACTTCGCCGACCTTCTTCCTGAAGTCGAACCCCGCCGGAGACCAGAACTCCGTCAGCGGCGCCGGAAGGTTCAGGTCGAACCCACGGAGCGTGTGGGAGGAGGCGGCAACGCCGTCGGAGGAGGAAGTGACGGCGCTGCCGTTGTTGGCGTTGGCGTTGCTGTTACTGTGGTGGTTGCCGCCGTCGTAGTGGCAGCGCTTGTGGCCACCCAGGGCCTGTCCGGTGGGGAAACTCTTGTGACAGATGGAACACTCGTGCATCCTTCCGCCGACGGTGGAGGCGGCAACGCTGTCGTTGGCGACGACGGAGACAGAGGTGGATTCGGACGAGGACTTGCGGTGGCTGGCCTTGTGTCCACCGAGCGCTTGATAAGAAGGAAAGGCCTTGTTGCAAACGGTGCACCTGTGCGATAATTTCAGCGGCGGTGACGGTTCTTTCTGTGACTGTGACGGTGACGGTGACTGTTGAGTTTGGCGGCGAGAAGAAGCGTTGGTGTTGGTGCTGTTGCTGTTACTGTTGTTGTTGTTTCCGCTCTGTGCGAGCATGATGAGGCAAAGAGCGAGGTACTCTTCCTCGGTCTCAAAACGCGGTCGTTTGGAGCGTTTTCTCTTAGACCAAGGCTCGCGGAACTGAAGCTCAAGCTCCTCCTCCTCCTCCTGGTAGGCACCGAAGGGAGTGGCGGCTGCTGTTGGAGAATTCAAAGCCTCCAAAGCCATTAATCAAGCAAGGAACCCTAAATTGAAAAATATGATGATTGGAGGTAGTTTCTGGTTATCTGGTGTAGTCGTAGAGCAAAGAAAGGAGTGTGTGTGAGGTAGTTAAGTGGGTGTGAGTTGGTGTTTATATAGAGGGACGAAACGAGATGAGTTGGTGTTATGATCGAAAGAGAGTGAAGTCGGTCAACTAAAGAGCGAGGGGATTCACTTGGATGACTTTTTCCAAGTCAAAACTGCGTTACGTAATACGTCTGTGTCTGCGTTATCTTTACCCTTTTTCCTGTATCGTTCTATCTCCATTCATTACCCCACACACACACTAAGCCACTGCTTAATTAACGCGCTTGTTGCCAATACTTTAAGGACTTTAGATAACACTGATCAGTTCAAACAACTAGTTAAAGGATTAAAATATGAATTGAATTCATGTATCTGTTCTCCTCACGAAAGCTCATGCATCGATTCATATCCGAGATATACATGGAATGTGATTCCGAAGAAGGAATATGCTAAATTTCATATTAATTGGGAAGAAAGAAAGGAAGAAAAAGAAAGGTTTGACTGTTTGAATCTTGAAAAAGCAAAATGGAAAATGTGAATTTGGTTTAGACGCCTCGTGGCGAAAAAAGGAAGGGGAAGGGGAAGTTGTCGTCATGGCTTGGATCACAGTGAGTTTCGTGGTTTGGGCAACCACTTTCACTGCCATGCTATCACTCATCGATTATTCGTTAGTTGGCACACTACAACTACGCTAACACTCACCAACATAATCACCACCTGCCACCTGTTTTCCCCTCCTCTCGCCAAATTAATGCATACAAAATACCTTCTTTTTATTTACTAACAATTCATTTCCAATAACACAACAATACTCCTATTTCTGTCAAATCAATTTTCCTATTTTCTTATCCACACTTACTAAACAAATATCTCACACTTTTAACATTATTATCTTTAACACCCTTGCTAGTAATAATCAAATATATATATTATATATAGTATTAAATAATAATTTTATCAATGGTTACCTCAAAAATACTATACATGTGATAAATTAACGTATTTATATATGTATAGGACAATATAAAATAATTGATTATTCTCACCGATAATTTCTTCTGGTTTGATTAATGTTAAATTAAGCAAACTCATTTTGAACTGTTTGACTATTTTCCTCGTTCAATTTTTTTGAATTGTTTGAATAAATGACCCGACTAATTCTTCCTTTTTTTTATATGAAAACAGCTAACTTGATCTAGTTTATTCATCCACCAGCAACTGACATTATTCATTTATTTTAGTAAAGTTTTAATATTTGAATTAGTAATAAAATGGAGAGAATTCCTTTTAGTATATATAAAAGCAGAACACAATGTTACAGATAATTAATGAATAATTAGATTGAGTATAATTAGAGAATTATGACAGGTGAGATGAGGATGATGGAGAAGGAAAATATCCATAAGAATTATTTTGATGATTAAAAAAATGATTGTGTGTGTTCTAGAACGAGAAGGGGAAAAAAAGTGTGGAAAGGCGTGTTTGTGATTCATTTGAACGTGTCAGGCTGAGAGAGTGAGGAAAAATGGATGGTAGAGTGTGATAGTGGGAGGAAGTAGTTGCTTCACCGACGCAATAAAAAAAAGGAAGAAAAAAAGCGTTTTAAGAACATTGATACGCAACGCAGGTAAGTTTTGTATTGGTGACACGTTGCACCTCTGGCTCTCAATTGCATTCTTCCACGTGTCCTCTATAACCGACACGACCTCATCGTATCATCCTATTGCGCTTCCACTGCCCCTAGAACAACCAATACTCACTTTCTACACTTAATTTATTCATTTTAATAAATTATTATCTTTAGGATTCATTTCACAATGTAATTGAAATGTAATTCACTGAATTAGTAGAAATTAAAGATAAAGGTATGATAGAAAAACACTTCATTAAACACATGCTAATTTAATGTTGTTCTGGTATGGGTGAGACCGAAGATCTGGTCATCCTGATTGAGATCCGTGCTCGTTGATCGAGATCGGTGAAATTCGGTTGAGACGAGAGAAATCATCACGGTTAGCCTGGTCGGTCGATTCATACATTCATTAACGTTCAAACCTAGGTCATTGAAGTTACTTCGTCATTAAGGATTAGGTAATACACCCATAAGTGAGATTCATTCCATTAATCAGACCCAATAAGGTAAGTTCATTAAAATAATATAAATAGCACACATCCCAGAGACAAAGGTACGTCATTTATTACTGGGCACCTATCCGAATACTGATCCCCCACTTTACTGGTTTGAGCGTCATAATGCCTTTCGCAAGTACTCCTCATTCGTGTTCACCTGAGACCTAGAGCCGAAGGAGAAGCACGAAGACGAGAAGGACTCCAATCAAGCACCCAGCAACCTGCCTGACCGAAGGAGGAAGACGAAGACTTCAATAATTCTTTAGGTCTCATCTCCCTATTCGGAACCGTTGTGATAAATGTTGTAAGCCTCTTAAATTTAAGACGTACAATTCTAAGTTATAAGGATACATAAATATATAATTATATTATTAAATTATAAAAAAATAAATACAAATAAAATATTATTGAAATGTAAATCTTACCACAATTAAAATAAAACTCATAAGAAGCTCGTAAAATAATGTAATGTAGTAAAAATGACCTAAAATAACGTCTTATAATACTCTTATATTGAATTATTAAATAATATAATTTTTCATATTCGTTTCAGTTATGTTATTTATTCCTTCCTTTAAGATATATCAGTTAAATATATTTATGCATGAATTATAAATTTGTATGCCTTCTCTTCAAAGGGACTTGTGAAATATCAGCTTTCAATCCCAATTGGGCTTTCTACACATGTAACAGGAATTTGGTGGACTCGTCTGATCAAAACCACTTCTACAAGGAACTGAGATATTATGTTTTGTTTTTTTGGATAAAGATAAATATGTATATGATTTTGAAGCCTACTTTTTTGTCCACTTGGAATATTTTAGGTTAAGGCAGTGTTTTAGTTTGTAAATTGAATAGGACTAATATTTATTTCTGTTATAACCATTATTCACAATAAATAAATAATTTAAAGTTTGTAATTTATATTATTATTATTATAAAAAAGTCATTGAATAGTAATTAGTTTTAAAATTTATAAGGAAATGTATATAAATTATTTTTTAAATTTGTAATGAAAAAAATAATCAATTGTTATGTAAGTTGTCCTCTGAGTTATGGGCATGATTGATTGAAAAAGGAAAAGTAGCAATAACATTGATGATGATATTTTATATTTATTTATTAAGCATTGGTCTCGAGATATTTGCACGATGAAGGTAGAAAACACGTGGATGTTAAGGCATTCAACAAATTGCATGGCTTTTGATGTAGAATAACGAAGAATTTTTTTTATTGTCATTTTCATTCAACTTATCTTTTTTTAAAAAAAATTTGTGACCACTAATCATTCAGTGCGTTTTAGAACATATTCGAGAGTCTTAGAAGGTTGGTGACGAGGTCGTCTTTATCCATTTTTTACTTTAAGCTTTGGTTGTGTAACCATGTTCCAAAATAGGTTAATTTTGCTTAATTTCACGTTTATACTTTGTCTTCTAATTCATGAACCTAAAAGATGAAGTTATTCCAATTTGAAAGTGGTTTGATAATTTGTGTTTAACTTTGTGTATTTATGTTAATTTGAAATTAATGCACCTTTCTACAAAGTTTTTTTAAATTGTAAATAATTTGAAATGACACTCGAGCTTTTAGATGGATGAACTATTTTTAGCAAAGTGTTATATATCAAAAGTGTTTGAAAATCTTTTATAAAACAACCAATTTTTTAAATTTTGATTTAAGAAATAGACTGAGCTATTCAACCATGCGTGCTTTGATAGAATTTTGAATTATATATATATATATATATATATATATATATATATATATATATATTTT